>Ga0075522_10001387_pt1 | contig 18337 bp, 21 predicted proteins | sample NGEPerA_FD_74796 | JGI IMG/M metagenome (GOLD analysis project Ga0075522, IMG submission 74796) | Arctic peat soil microbial communities from the Barrow Environmental Observatory site, Barrow, Alaska, USA - NGEE PermafrostL2-A | ecosystem: Environmental > Terrestrial > Soil > Wetlands > Peat ... | reverse complement strand
GCGCGGGCGGGATGTTCGACCGCATCACCAAGCTCGCACCCACCGCCGAACTCTCTGACGTTCGGCGTACGCTCGATCCGGCGACGCAGAGGGCGTGGGCTGACCTGCGCGCGGGCCGCTCGGATCGCGCGATGGCGCACTACCAGGCACGCGGCCGGCTACACATGGCCGATACCCGCGATGACGCCGTCGAGCGCGCTGTCCAGGGGTGGCGATGCTGACCGAGAAGCTCCCGATCGGGGAGGTGGCGTTGATCTCAGACGCCTCCAACCAGGAGATCAACCGCATGAACGCCCGGGCGCAGCACTACCGGGCAGAACGCGGCGAACTCGGACACGCCGAGACGCAGATCCCCGGCGTCCACTACGGCATCCGCCAGGGCGACCGGGTCGCGCTCGTCAAACCCCACCACACGCCCGGCGAGCCACGCGTCGAGAACGGCAGCCACGGCGAAGTCCTCGATATCACCCACAACGGCGCGGCGGTCATCAAGTTCGACCGCACCGGCGAGCAGCGCGTCCTCGCTGGCCAAGACCTCGCGGCGGTGAGGCTTGGCTACGCGCAGCACATCTACCGCATGCAGGGCGCGACCGTGGACCGCGCGATCATCGTGACCGGCGGCTGGCAAGCAAGCCAAGAGCCCGCTTACGTCGAGGCATCACGCGCCCGTCACGGCGTCGACTGGTACATCAACCGCGAAGACCTCGGTGCCCAAGGACACGACCAAAACCGCATCGACAGATTCGCCGCGAACCTCACACGCAGCAGCCGCCAAAACCCATCCCTCGCACACCCGATCGCGCGCGAGCGCGACCTCGGACACGACATCGGGCTCCACCCCCCAGGAGCACCCAGCCACAGCCTCCTCCCGAGCCTCGCCCGCAGCATCCAGCGGCTCGCCAAGCCACCATCTCAACCAGAAAGGTCACGATGAGCATGGACGATCTCCTGACCGCAGAGGAAGTCGCTGCGCTCCTGCGCGTGACACCAGCGTGGGTCTACGCCGAGACGCGACGGCAGCGAATCCCGCACCTGCGGCTGGGACGCTACGTGCGCTATCGACGTGAGGCGCTTGAGGGTTGGATGAAGCAAGTTGAGGATTCCTCCAGCGCGCCGCAAAGGTCACCGCGTCGATGAGTAGCCCGGAATCGAAGAAGCGGATGAGTTCCCAAACGCAGGCCGCGCAGCCAGCCGCAGTGGCGCGTATAACTCCGGCTATGCCCAAGCGCAGCTACGGAACAGGCCATGTGTATGTCAAGCAGGGTGCGTGGTATGGCCGCTGGCGCACATCCGACGGGCGACGTCTCAACCGGCGACTCGGCCCCGTGCGCGAGCCCGGCACAGCGGACGGACTCACCCGCCAAGAGGTAGAGCGAACATTCCGCAAGCTCCGCGAGGGCGAGGAGACCAACCCACGCCCTCAGATCACCCGCCGCGTGAGCATCGAAGACGCTGGCGATTCGCTGCGACGGAAGCTCGCGATGGAAGGCGCCCGCAAGTCCTACCTGGAGGGCTGCGAGTCGATGCAGCGCATCCACATCGTCCCCGGCCTCAAAAACGCACCCGTCAACAGCGTCACCCGCCAGGACGTTGAAACGCTCGCGGAGACGATGCTCAAGGACGGCAAGGCCCCCAAGACCGTCCGCAACGTCATCACGTTCCTGCACAGCATCTTCGAGCACGCCACCGACAACGAATGGTGTGCAGAGAACCCCGTCCGCCGCGCCAGTCGCCCGCGAAGGCAGCGAGCAGGAGACGCTGAGCCAGACCTCCAATTCCTAACCGTCACCGAGCTTGAGGCGGTGCTGCGCGCGATACCCGACGAAACAGTCACGCGTACACCCGCGCCCACACGCCGCGGAAAGCGTGGCCCAGCGCCACCGCCACCACCAGACGTGCTCGGGCCGGTGCTACGCGTCGTGATTCTCACGGCGGCCATGACCGGCCTACGCCAATCCGAGCTGCTCGGCCTGCGCTGGAGGGACGTGGACTGGTCCGCCCAACGCATCCGCGTCCGAAACGCGTTCACGCGCGGCGAGCACTCCTCCAAAGGCAAGTCCGACCTCTCCACCCGCCGATCCGTGCCGATGGCCGACCGCGTGATGGCAGAACTCGACCGCTGGTCAAAGCGCTCCATCTACACGAGCGATCAGAGCCTCGTATTCGCCCACCCGCAGACCGGCAACCCCCTCGACCGGTCGAAGGTCACACGACGCTTCCAAGGGGCGTGCGCCGAAGCAAGCGTGACCGTTATCACCTTCCACGAGCTGCGGCACACGTTCGCGACACAGATGGCCGCACAAGGCGTGCCGCTGCGCAAGCTCCAAGAGTGGCTCGGCCACGCGGACATCAAGACCACGCAGATCTACATGCACTACGCCCCGGATGAGCACGAGGTGGCGATGGTCAACGATGCGTTCTCCAGCGCAATACCGGTCTTGGATGGCCCTGCTGCCGCCTCGGAAGCCCACTCCGAAACGCGGCACCCCGAGCTTCCGTAGCGCAGGGCCGGACGCGCGGGTAAGCAGAATCGTCTGTCAGGTAGTGCCGCTAGGTTGCTTGCATGACCTCGCTTGCGCTAGCTGAGCCACGATCCCTTCTCGCGCACCACCCGCTGGGGGCCTCGACGGGCTACATGAGCGCCCTGCGTGGAGATTGGCCGACGCTCGTGCGGCAGGCGTCGGTCTTCTCGCCGTTCGCGGTCGAGCTGTCGGTGCTCTCCGAGGACGAGATCGAGGGCCTGGAGCGCTATCTGGCAAGCGATCCTCCGCTGCCGTTTCGCTACATCAGCATCCACGGACCCTCGAAGGGTCGCGCTATGTCTGAGCCCGCGCTCGCCAACGTCCTGGCCGCCCTCTCGACCAACGTGCAGGCCGTCGTCATGCACCCGGACACGATCGAAGACCCAAGCCACTTCCGTGCTCTAGGACGGAAGCTCCTCATCGAGAACATGGACGCCCGCAAGCCCGACGGGCGAACAGTCGCCGAGCTGTCCGCCTGGTTCACCGCACTGCCCGAAGCCGGCTTTTGCTTCGACATCGCACACGCGTGGTCGATCGACGACTCGATGACCGTAGGCGGCGAACTCCTAGACGCATTTCGCAGCCGACTCCGCCATCTCCACGTGAGTTCGATGGATGCCGACCTCCACCACGTGTCCCTCACCGAGGAAGACGAGGCCACGTTCGCGCCTCTGCTCGGACGTTGCACAGACGTTCCGTGGATCTTCGAGGCGCCGCCGCGTCAGCGATAGGCGCGCGGTCACGGAATGACCACGCCGCTTGAACAGCTGGCAGACGCAAGCGGAGTGGACTTCCCGAACCTTCGCAAAGCTCGCGAGCTGACGAGGGACGGACTCGCCAGCCGTCGGGAGACTCTCGGCAACCTGGAAAGCGACGACGACGTGGCCATCGTGTTGATGGGCTCGTGGGGTCGCGCCGAGGTCACGAGCGGCAGCGACGATGACTTCATGCTGCTGATCCGAGGCGATGAGCGCACGGAGGTGCGTCCAGCAAGATCAGATGTCGAAGCGATCCTCGATCGCCCGCCGGGTTCGCAAGGCATCTTCGGCGAGCCAGTCTCAAGCACCACGATCATCGAGCGTATCGGCTTGGAGGCTGATTCCAACACGAACCTGAGTCGGCGCATGTTGCTCCTGCTCGAGTCGGTCCATGCGACCCGACAGGACATCTACGACGACGTTCACGCGCAGCTACTCGACCGCTATCTGGATCAGTCGGTAAAGCCTCAGCACCCGCCTCGATTCTTGCTCAACGATGTCATCCGCTACTGGCGAACAATGTGCGTCGACTTCGCCGGTAAGGAGCGTGAAGGGCCTGAAAAGTGGGGCCTGCGAAACGCCAAGCTCCGCACGGCCCGAAAGATCCTGTTCGCGGGCGGCCTGCTGCCGGTGTTGGAATGCGAGTCGCGTACCAAGGACGAGATGGCCGAGTTCTTGGCAACCCAGTTTCGGATGCCACCGGTCGACCGGATCGCGATGTCCTTCATCAAACACGGAGCAATAGATCAAGGCGCCAGGGCGCTGACGGCATACGACGAGTTCCTCGCCATCCTCGACGATGAGGACAAGCGCGACCACCTCAACAAGCTGACGCGCGAGACGGCGAAACAATCAGACGTCTTCGGCGAAGCTGCACGCCTCGGTAAGGAACTGGAGATCGGCCTGTTGGCCCTGCTGTTTGAAACCGACGACCTCCCCAAGCTGGTGCGTGAATACGGAGTCTTCTGAGGTGCCGATCAGGACGTTCGATTCAATTCCCACTCAACCTTTCCCACCCGATTTCTTGGGCGCAGTATGAATGACCTCAGATTTGCTGTCGCTGCCAGTCTGTTTGGGAACGATCAGAGCAGCTCGAGGTGGACTTGGAAGCCGACCTTTGATCTTGAATTCCCTCTGGCTTTCGCCTTCGGGTTTACGCACGCGCCATACAAACTGCGCGTTGATGGCCATCGCAAAGATCACGATCAAAGCGACCGACACGACCGTCACGACCCCCACCAACGGATTGATCCAGTTGAGCGCTCCAATGCCGAAGCCTGCACCAAGCGCAGCCGGTTTGAAGCCCGACAAGCGACCCATCGTCTCTGGCCTCCCGTTCCGATCGTCCGATTTTGGCGCCCCGAAGATACCATAAAGTGATCGATAGTGCTTGTTTATCGTGCTTAGGCGCCCAATTCCTGTCAGCGTCCGCCAAGATATTGTCTTTAGCGAACACTTCGACTCCTGAAAATGCGCGGATATAGTTGCTTTACGGTTGATTCAGCGGTCTTGGAGTCGGTATAGGCCGATAAGGATGGCGGGCGCACACAGATCCGGTCGCCGAATTGCACTTTCCGTCGCTAGAGCTTGCTATGGTCGGGCGCGCCATGCTCGCAGCACTCGACAGCTTGGATCGCGAAATTCTTCAGGAGCTAGAAGCGGACGCGCGCCAATCACCGGCTACGCTCGCTAGCAAGCTCGGCAAGTCGCAGTCTGCGATCCGTCGTCGCATTGCGCGCTTGGAGGATGTCGGGGTGATCCTCAAGTACACGGTAGTCCTAGACCACGACCTCGTCGAGCCTTCGCTGGAGGCGTATGTTGAGCTCAGCTTCAGTGGATCGACCAATGTGCCTCGGTTCGTCAATATGGCTGTAAAGCTTCCGGCGGTGCGAGAGGCGTCCACGATCGCGGGTGAACCGGATGCCATTCTTCGACTCCGAGTCAAACATGTGGACGAACTTCGCGATGTCGTCACGCATCTGCGCGAACTGGGCCAGACAACCTCAAGCAGGACACTCGTCGCGCTCGGCCGAGCACGAAACCAGAGCTAGGCCCAAGCGTGGCGTCGGCGCAGGCGTCCCGCGCCCGTGAGCCCAGCAGGTCATGCAGTAACGCTGCCCGGCGTAGACTGCGCGCGTGCATTTGCTGGCTCGTTTGCGTGCCGTCGGGGCTGCGGTGGCTGCGGCGCCCCTGTGGATGCTGCGCGCAGTTGTGCGGTTGTTCGGTTTTTATGACGCTCAACCTAATACATTCGCGGGATTGCGGGTGGGGTGTTTGCGCTGACAGCCGCCGCCGGCATCGCCCTGAGCATCAGTGACCACAGCCACCGGCTGATCAGCTACATCGCGTGGTACGGGGCGGCGGGCGTCGCCTTTGTCGTGGCGGCGGTGACGACGGTCATCATTGATCAGCGTGAGACGAGGTCCGAGCGGAAAGCGCGCAGGCAACGCGGACGTAGGCGCCTGTGGCCGTGGGGGCATCCCGAGGTCGGAAAGATCCACGAGCAGGACTTGCATAACTGGCTGGCTGCCGTTGACCAATCTGTGGGCCGTGGCGAAGCGTGCGGCTATGGCGCGTTCCCCAATGGAGCAAGCCAGCATCAGAGAGCGATCGCGGCTCATTTCTCGGACCTCACGCCGAAGCTGGTCGAGTGGGATCAGGCCCTCGCCCGTAGGGCGACCGCGCTCGATGCCGCCCGTGAGCAGATCAAACGCGCGGTCCTCGCGGCCACTATTCCGGCCGGCTACGACCGCAATAAGGTCGCTGAGATCATCGCGCGGTTCATCGTCGGCGGGGTCAAGAACTACAAAATCGCGCTCAGAGCCTCACCCGATGTCCCTGGCGATACGCGCTGGCACGTCTACCTAGCCGATGGCCTTGGCGGCGAAGCGAAACTGACGATCTGGCCTGAGGAGCCAATCGAGCAGATCAAACAGCGCTCCTCTGCCGATGAAGCGGCCTTGCAGGCTGCCGTGGAGAGTGCTCGTCACGCCGACCGCCTGCCAGAGATCCACTCCGCACGCACTGCGCTCGAAGCTCTCAAGCAACCGCTCCAAGACTTACTGAACTTGAAGCGAGCCGTCTCCCCGATCGTGCTCGCCAAGGACTGCCCCTACTGCCAAGCGCAACTCCAAGGACGCTCACTAACAGACGAGCAGGCGTGACTTGCGAGCCACGGTAGCCGCGAAACTCCATTGCTCAACGATCGTCAAGCGACATTCGCCCGCCATGAAGGTGCGCAAAGCGGTTCGCGTTGACTCCTGTCGGTTCCGGGCATAGCGCTGAGCGATCGAGCGTGGGGTCCAATTTGGGGTCCAATGTGAGGAGGACTCAGGGGTACTCAGCCACACCAAAACCCAGTAAACACGGGGATTTGTGCCCACCGGATACCCAGCCGCTCAGGCTGGGGGCCGGGCGGTCGCAGGTTCAAATCCTGTCTCCCCGATACGAGTAAGTGCCTGCTAATTGGCTTGTTTTGAGGTTATGGGCGGGCTGGTGGGCGCTCGGCTGGGGAACAATTGGGGACAAATCTTGACCATGTCAAGGGGCTGGCGCGAGCTGAGCGTTGTACGGTCTTCCGAGCGTGAGGATTCCCGTCTTCGTCTCCTGCCCCACCAGCCTCAGCCCAGAGCAGAACGCGGCGCGCCACGTCGTATTGAAGAAGCTGGCTGGGATGGGCCTTGAGTCTCGAGCGGTCGGACGCTCTGACTATCCCACGGAATTGCCACTGCGCGAGGTGCTCGTGCTCGCCCGGCACTGTTCAGGTGGCGTGATCCTTGGCTTCGAGCAGTACCGGAGCCTGAAGGGGATCGAGAAGCCCGGCACTGAGCAGGAGCTCAAGCAGGATTTCCCCCGGTCGTTCGCCACACCGTGGAATCACATTGAGGCCGGCATCTTGTTCGCACAGTCTCTGCCCCTGCTGATCTTCCGGGAACGCGGCATGGCGGGCGGGATATTCGACCCAGGCGTCACCGACGTGTTCGTACACGATATGCCGAGTGGCGCAGGGCGATCAAAGGACGAAGAGGAGGCGCTTGACGGCGTCTTCCTGAAGTGGCAGGCAGAGGTACGCCACCGCTATTACGCGCTCTAGGCAGAACTTAGCGCGGCGGTACGCCCGGCGGCCAGATCACGATCACGCTCCTGCCGCGCTCGCGCGCGTAGGCGACAACGTCGGCGGTGCCGCCTTTGCCCTTGGCCGGCAGGCCGTCCCATATCGCGAGGAGCTGCTCGCACTCCTCGACGACGCGCCGTCCAGCGGCAAAGAAAGCCGCCTCGGACGGACGTGCGTAAGTGAGCTCAACCGTCTCATCGGCCCTGGCGAGAAGGCGGTTGTAGTCTTCGCGCTCCTGGGGGTGCTCGAAAGCCGCCTCATAGCCGGAGCAGGGAACGATGACCCGCAGGTGGCCACCGTGGTCGAGTATCTCCTGGGCAAAGAGCTGGTCGGCGCCAGCGGCTAGCGAGCAGACACCCACCGGGGCCGGCGCTGCCTTCACGCGCTCACGCAGCGCATCGATGATCGCGCCCTTGGCCGCGGCTGGGATGTCTTGATGGCCGCTGACTCCGAGGATCATCAGAAACGGCCAGCTGCTGCGAGGTGGTGATAGTGGCGGCCCAGGGGCGTCAGGCGGCACGCTGAGCTGTCTATCGCGGCGTAATACATGTGCTCGGCACCGACAGCCTCCAGCAGCTTCGCGTCGCGGTAGTGCTGAAGGATTGCGAATGTCGCTTCGTGGGCTGCATCCTTCGGCTCTGCAGTCGGCTCGTAGGACGCATCCAGAGGGAACACGTCGGTTGCGAGGGGAAAGAACTCCGGCAGCCTGCGCAGCTCCTGCAATGGCACGGCTGGTGCGCAGGCGCGCAACTCATGCAGTCGCTCGACGTTGACCTTGAAAGCTGGGCGCTGATCCCAGGCGCCGAAGGACTCATCGAGGTAGGCGTAGAGCCCGGCCACCGTCGTTCGCCCAAGGACATCAGCGGCGCCGCCATCCAGAGCGGCGCAGAGATGTGTGGAGAACAGACCCCGTCCGGCGGCCGTCTCGGCCGCCGTTTGATCGCCGCGGCTTGCTGCGAGAATCGAGACGCCGCTCTTCAATGATGCGTTGGGGCTGCCGAGTTGGGGCACACTGGCCGCCGCGCCCGCGAAGCAACAGTCAAGGATCAGCAGCACCTCGCGAACCGGAGAACTCGAAACCTTCGCCAGCACCTCCGAGAGCGCCACGCCGGGCGTAGCCTCGGTCCCGTCTGTGGTGACGAGGACAACGTCAGAGTCGCGAGGATAACCGTGTCCAGCGAAGTAGGCGAGAGCGACGTCGGCGCCACCCGCGAGCAAAGCATCGAAATTGCGCAGAAGGTCGTCGCGCGTGATTGGGCCGTCAAGCGTGGTGCGGCTTTGGCAGGAGAAGTTCAGAGACCCGTCTTCGTTGGAAGCGAGCAGCGGGTGGATCGCCTGTACGTCATTAACGCAGCCGGCGAGCGCGTTGAAGTTGTCGTAGCGGTCCACCCCGACGAGTAGCGCGCGCTTCACGGCGGTCCTTACAGGCTGTCGATGAAGTCGGCAACGTTCTGCCAGGTCCATGCCTTGCACGGTGCTCCGGTCATCTCGGGAGGCTCAATCGTGTAGGCCTCCTCGATCCAGATGCCTAGCAGGGGCTTGTCCTCCTGCACAGCGCATTCGATCTCCCAGAGCTGCCCGGAGGCGCTTGGGGTGCTTGAGGAGATCAACGCGATAACGCCGTCGCTGCGCCTTACGCGCGTGAGGACTTTCTCCTTCCATTCACTGCTGTAGGGCTCCTTGACTGACATGTCGGTGAATTCGAACGGTGTGTCCGGGTTCACGCTCTGGCCGGTGAAGAGGTTGCGAGTCGCCTCGTCCTCCTTGGCGAACGCGATGAACACGACCTTGCTGTCAGCCATGAGTATCTCCAGTCGGTCGGCGATGGCACGATCGAGCGCAGGTGTACGCTCGGCCGCGTTGCAGGCTTTAAATGACGTTCTTTCCCTCGCCCATCATCTGCTTGATGGCCTGGGCTATGCCCTTCCAAGTCCAAGTGATCGTGCGGTTGCGCGCCAGGCCGAGCGGGAGTCTTGTGCGCACGCCAGCACCCGCCACGTAGACCCCGAACACCGGCGTGTCCTTGCGCTTTGCCATCGCGATCTCTTTGACAACGCCGGCTGCCTTGTGGGAGGTAGGACTGACGAGAACCACCACGAAGTTGCAGCGAGCGATCTTCGCCTCAATGGTTTGCTGCCATGTTCTTTGCGCCAGAGCGGTCTTTGAGGACCAGTCAGCCACGCTGAATGGCGTCGGTGATTTCTCCTTGCCCTGGCCGACGAACAGTATGCGAGTGCCAGCGTCGTTGTCGAAGTCGAAGCTGACGAACGCTCTAGGCATTGGCATGGCTGCGGGCATGGCGTGATGGTAACTACGTGGACGGCGGAGTTCCGCTCCCCAGGATCTTCCCGACAGCCCGCCTGCTCGGGAGGCGTGCGGTCACGCAAGACGCCAGCCCCGCGAAGACGGCCTTTACCGCAGTCTACGACGGCTCCCATGTGCCCAGCCCGCAACGGCTCTCCGGGTCCGCGCGGTGCCACATCTGGCGCCCGTGCCGCTCGGCTGCTCGCTTACGCTCCCACATGCCGGCAGGAAGGACGGGGTACCGATCGGTCCCTTTGTGGTTCCTCACGATGTGCGCGGGCGGTCCTCGCGTGATGCTCTCTGACACAGTGATCGCACGGAAGGCCGAAATCACCACGAGATTGGCCGCGTTCCGCGAGTTCATGCCACTCGTCGAGCGGCTCGACCACAGCATACGAACCGGCACGGGATCGGGACCGCAAAAAGACCGCAGAGGGTGCGAAAACGGCTCAGGAAAGCCAAGCCGACCCTTGCTCGCCGATATGCCAAAGGCCCGTGATTAACGGGCCTTTGGCTCGTTTCTGACTAGTTGGCGACCTGGCTGGGGTCCAATTTGGGGTCCAATATCATTGCGGAGTCGACCTCAGCGAGCGGCAGGAGCGCGTCGTTCGCCCCCTACCGAGCGTTGGCTTCCGTCGCCGTCCAGCTATGGACACTCCTCGGGTGATCCCCTGCCGATCCACACGGCCAAGAGCACAAGAGGGTCCACGCGGCTCGCTGGCGACGCAGGTTGACGACTTGCGTCGACGACGAAGTTGCGTCCCGCTTCGGCACGCGCCAGCTTGTCTTCGTAGCGCGGTACTGCCCCGGGTCCAGCACAGCGATTGGCTCGCACCGCGGCGAAGGTCGCACGGCACGTCGCCTCGTCGATACTCAACCAGGACTCGCTTGACCTCTGGCGTCAGTTCTACACGTGCTCTGGCAAGGACCTCGTCGGTCAGTTTCACCGAGACACGGAGCCCGCCCTCGACTCACGCCGTGCTCCGGCACTGGTTTGGCAGAGTCATGTTGCAGTTCGTGGCTCATGGCCGCCGGGGAAACGTCAAGGCGGCCCATCAACTGGCAGAATTGGCGGCGTGACGATTCTGCATGCACTCGTCGACGGCGCGCTGCGCACATCGGATACCGCCACGATATCCGTCACGGACGAGGGCCTACTCCGCGGCGACGGCGTCTTTGAGGTTCTGCGCCTCTACGGGGGGCGCCCGTATGAAGTTGAGGAGCACCTGGTTCGAATGGCCCGCTCGGCCAAAGGTCTTCGACTCCCGCTCGATCTGGCCGGATTCCGCTTGGACATCGCGGCCGCAGAGACATTGGCTGACGGCAACGACGCGCTGCTGCGCTTGGTCGCGACCCGCGGAGGCCGGCGGATAGCCCTCCTGGAGCCACCGCCTGCCCTGCAGCCCTTCGTGCGGCTCGCGACCGTGTCATTCGCCCCGTCGTTGGTCCTCGACGGCTTCAAGACACTTAGCTATGCCGCCAACGTCCTCGCCAACCGACAAGCCGTTGAGCGCGGGGCTGACGAGGCGCTGTTCGTACGAACTGACGGGACTGTCTTGGAGGGGCCGAACTTCGCTGTTTTCTTCCGACTGGACGGCGATGACCGACTCGTCACGCCCCCTCTGGATCTCGGGATCCTCGACTCTCTGACCCGGCGGCGAATAATGACGCTCGTCCCATCGAGCACCGTCCTCATCACGCGCGCCCAGTTCACGGCCGTGCAAGAGGCTTTCGTCGTTTCGACGGTCCGGGAGGTTTGGCCTGTGCAGGCAATCGATGACGTTGTTTTCGCCCCAACGCCAGGTCGATTGACGGCCGTTGCCCACGCCGCGTTTCGTCGCCAAATCGGCGAATCCGATGCCGCATCGCCTAAACAGGTAGCCCTGCGCTGATGGTGCCCCGACTCCTGTAGGGTGCCGCCGAGCATAGTCGCGTAAGCGCCGCATCCAGCGCCGAGGAGAGAAACATGGCCCAGACCAAGAAGCTACTCATCCTAACCACGGGCGGAACGATCGTCGGTAACGTCGCAAGCAAGGGGTCGGACGACCCAAGACATACCGACCAAGACGAGTTGGCGGCAATCCTGAAGCCGACGAGCGCGACCCTATCGGGGATGTGGGGCGTCAGTTTCGAGCTGAGTACGTATCAAATTGCCGACGTTGACAGCTCAGACATCACACCACAGCACTGGACCGAACTCGCCGACCGAATCCTCGCCGAGTACGACCACTACGACGGCTTTATTGTCACGCACGGGACCAATACGATGGGCTACACGTGCGCCGCACTCTCATTTGCCTTGGACAACCTCAACAAGCCCGTGGTCGTCACCGGCTCGCAGATCCCATACGGCGAGATGGCCTCCGACGCGCAGATGAACCTTGAAAACGCGCTGCGCGTCGCCCTGTACCCCTACGATGGCGGCATCCGAGGGGTCGTCTGCGTCTTTGGAAGCCACATCATCACCGGGACGCGCGTTAAGAAGGAGACCGAGTTCGATCTCGACGCGTTCACATCGTTCTCCCGCGGCGAGCTCGGGCGAATTGGGCGCATCGTTGCGATGCAACCCGAAAACCTGTTGAAGCATCACAGTTATCTGCCGAGGACCGGCGTCGACACGGCCCTGCTCGCCGCCGATCTCGCAGTCGAGAGCTCGTTCGCCACGCGCATCCTGTCGTTCACCGAGTTCCCTGGCCTCTCACTCGAGCTCTTCCAGAGTGTCCTCAAACACGCTGTCGAGGAACAATCCGAGCCGCTGCAAGGACTTGTCTTTCGTGCCTTTGGCGCCGGCGACGTCAGCACCAACCTGCACCCGTGCTTTGAATACCTTCGGGACCATGAGATTCCGGTTGTCGTGACTACCCAGGCCCCGAGGGGCAACGCGAACTTTCGCGTAAACGTACCCGGCGAAACGCTCGCGAAAGAAAACCTCGCAATTCCCGCCCACGACATGAGCATCGAGTCAATCACCACTAAGCTGTCATGGCTCCTTGCGAAGGCTACTCCCTACTCAAATATGAAAGCCGCTATGTTTGAGGACCGCCATGGCGAGATCTACGTATCCCCCGATCGTCGATAGTCCAATCGTCGATGTACGAGATCTTTTTCAGTTACTCGGGCGACGACAACGTCCTGTCCGAGGACAACACGCACCAATTCACTGACGCCATCAACCATTTTCGTGGCAGCTTTATCGAGATTCGTCGCCGACAAGCCCGCCCGGTGCAGGACGGAGAGATCTTTTACTACCCCGAGTCGATCAGTGACGGCGATCTGATCCCCAAGAGCACCGGCGACGCAGTCCGCGAGTGCTTGGTCATGATCGCTTTTGTCTCTCCCAATTATTTCAACAGCGAGGGATGTCGCGCCGAGTGGCAGGTGTTCGTCGAAGAGCAAGCTGAGGAAGTCAAGAAGTCTTCAGGTACCTCACGCAAAAAAGTCATTCCGGTCGAGGTGTATCCCGTCGACTCGGTGACAATGCCCGATGAGGACGAGGAGGGGCGCGAGTGGTTGGCCGCCCTAACCGCCGCTTCCGGGGTTCGCCGGAACATCACCAGCGAGATACTTCTCGCCCACGACACGGCACCTCTCTACGCCGCGCTTGCGGCCTTCGAGCAAACGATTTATGACCACGTTAGGACAACACGGGGAAGCGACGCGCACGCATCTGGGGCGACCGGCAACATATTACCCATCCGTACACCCATCGACGGGCCGACCTTACTGCTAGACGCCATAGCCGGCGAACTCTCCAAAGCTCGCGAGCTGCAATGGAACCTGATCGATCCCGTTTGCGTCATCTACGCGGGCGGGACCGTGGGGATGGTGCACCAAGCTGAATCCGACGAGTTGCACGCCGACTACGAAATGGCGACCGGAGTCGACACGCTTGTGCGGTACTTGCGCCCGAAGATATCGCGCCTGCCTTTTAACATCCACTTCTTCTCACTGCTGAATACGATTGACTCGTCTAACGTCACAGCGAGCAACTGGGTACACCTGGCGACCCTGATACAAGAGCAGATGACCAACTACCAGGGGTTTGTAATTCTGCACGGCACCAACACACTTGCATACACCGCCAGTGCCCTGTCGTTTCTACTAAACGACAGTATCACGAAGCCGGTAATCGTCACTGGCGCCGAGATTCCACTCTCGGTAATCAACACGGACGCTGTTCACAACGTCGAGCATGCGATCAGAGCCGCGGCTCACCAGGCGTACAACGGGCCGGTGTTGATCCCAGAGGTCTGCGTCTATTGGATGAACCAGCTCCACCGGGGCAATCGCGTCACAAAGAAGTACGCGTCAGATAGAACCTCGAGCTTTCACACACCAAACATGGCTGCGCCGCTCGGCACATTGGCCAACGACAAGCTGATCGTCGATTATGAGCATGTCCGACGTACTCCGCCGGACATCGCAGGGCAGCGGCAGGCTCAGCCGGTGTACGACATCGCGAAGCCACGAGTCGACGTCATGTTTGTTCATCCCGATATGCGCTTTGATGATCTCGACGAGCGCTTTCCATCCGGTGCGCTCGACGGCCTGATACTGCTCTCGTACGGCCCCGGCAATGCGCCCGAGGACGAGAAGTTCCTGGGGCTCATTGAGCGTCTCCTGGGCGAAGGCACAATCGTGGTCAACATTACGCAGTGCCCGTATGGCAGGGTGGAACTTAAGTTGTTCGAGACGGCCGCCACGCTGTTCGATCTCGGCGTGGTTGACGGCTTCGATATGACGCTCGAGGCCGCGTACACGAAGCTGCTCTGGGCTCTGGCTCGCCACGGCAGCCGGCGGCAGCCCGGCGTGCGGGACGCGATACGCGAGCAATTCCAGCGCTGCCTGGCGGGCGAGATGAGCGCGAGCATTTACCCGATCGCGTTCGGTCGGTCGACAACATTTCACCGCCAAGACGGGTACTTGGTGTCGGACATCCCAAAGTTCGACGGCGAGATCGACAGGCACGACATCACGGAAGTGTTCCTTCGGATCGAGCGGCTACGTCTTCCAAGCGAGGCCGAGGCCGTCAATGTGCGAGTGCTTTTTGGGCGCCCGGCTGAGACGGATACGGATGGGTGGGACGGCAACCTCTTGGCCGAGTTTACGAAGACTCCCACCGTGGAAGAGCGACGCGCAGGGGTCATAAGCAAGAACCTCGAGATTACACACCCTTTCCGTAAGTGCTTCCGAAACGAGGGCTTCGATGTGTCGCTCTCGGTGAGCGGGGGCGATGACATCGCATTCGCATCACTAAGCGTGGTCATTTACACGACTGCGTCCTGGGGACGCGGGCGATGATGGGCGAACTACCACCTGCCGTTTGCGAAAACCTCACGTGGCTCGCGGCCACCGGTGTTTGGCATGTGGTGTCGCATAACCACTCGGCCCTCAGTTGTGCCGACGCCGCCCACAAGCGTAAGCGGCTCGCCCAGCGCGGCCAGGATTTGGGTATTCCCCTATGCGACGAGCTGAAGTCCGCCGCGTATGCCGTCGGATCCGACGGTGTGCAGACTGTGGCGCTGCTTCACATGCGCGGCCACCAAATGCTGGACGAGGAGAAGGTGGCAGTTGCACTCGGAGCCGGCGCGCGACGCATGGAGTCCGCGGAACTAGAAGAGCGATTTGCCGTCGGCTACGGACTCGTCACGCCGTTTGCGTTTGCCCGCATGATCGAGGTGCGCCAGCTTTTTGACGAGTCAATTCTTCGTCCCTACTTCCCGCCGCACACCATGATGACAAATGCCGGCCACCATGAAGTCGCGGTTGAGTTCCGCCCCGACGAGCTCGTCTCCGCGTTACCGAACGCTTCGGTGGCGGACATCGCTAGGACGTCCGATCAGCAGGTGCCCGCAGAGCACACGCTCGGCATCCTCACGGGAAACGGCCCAGAGTCGGGACGCTTGCTTTGGAAGCGTATCGATGATGCGGTCCGAGCCAGCGCGGAGGTTCCGTTCCGCGGCGATATCGGCCTGCCACGGGTGCTCATCGAGTCGGCTCCCGAGATGGGGCTCTCGATGGAGATGGAGGCACGGCTCGCGTTCGTACGTCCGGCCGTGCTGGGGGGCGTGAGACGTCTCTGCGAGCGCGGCGCCAGCGTCATTGGGATCGCGTGCAATACCACTCAGTTCTTCAGGACCGACATTGAAGAAGTATGTGGTGAGCACGGGGCTCAGTTTGTCTCGATCGTTGACGCTACGGCGGATGCTCTCAGGGCGCGGCATGTGAAGGAGGTCGTCTTCTTAGGGATTGGTGCGGTGTCCGACCTCTCTCACTGGAGCGATTTTCGGCGTATTGCCGGCGAGTTCGTGTTGCATCGTCCCAACGAGAAGCTAATCGAAGGGATCGATGACCTCGCCTTCCTCGTCAAGCAAAAGGGGGTTGGCCCCGAGGCCACCAACATGATGAGAAACATCGTCAATCAGGCGGCGGCAAGTGAGGAGACTGCGGTACTCGTAGCGCTTACCGAGCTTTCGCTTGTCGTGGCGTCACAGAAGAAGTCTCGGCGCCAATTTATTGACACACTTCAGATTCTGGCTGAGCGTATGGCGCAAATCTACCTCAGCGAGCGCGCACCCTTGGAGAGATCTCCGGCTGGCGAAGAGTCCGCGGACACTTCTTCGGCCGGCAGGCCTGCGCCGGATTACGCCTGACGTGGGGAATCTCGCGGTTCGAAGTGCCAGGCGCTTCACCAAGACGCGGCCACCGCTTGGTGGAGTGGACCGCTTTCGCGGACAGGCTGCGGGCGGTCGCGGGCTGGTCGAGCTCCGCCTGGAATCTCCCCGGCATCACGTATGACTCAGACATGCGGTCCTCACTTAGCGTCGACAAGACGCTGATGGAAACTGCGGCCTGTTCTTCCGGTTCGTGAGCGAGAGTATGCGAACAGGGGTTCGTAGCCAGGGCAGAGATCGCTGCGACGACCGGCATCGAGTTCGATGTCGTCCCGGCTGGCCGGGAGCCAGCTCTTGTCCGCAATGCCTTCAAGGACACGCAGGCTCATGTGTACGCCGGCGGCGCGATCCTTGTTGCATCTTGCTGATTCGGTCGCGCGTCAGCTCGCGCCTGTGTCCTCGAGACCAGAGATCAGGCGGGCGACCGAGCGGTAGTCGCCCTGGACGATGCGGTCGATCGGCTTGTCATCGTGGAGTGCGGGGTTCGGCTCGCTGAGCCAGACGGGGATGTAGGTGGGGTGGATCACGCGGCCAAGGCGTTCGACGAGCGCCGAGAACTGGCAGGACAGTATGGGCAGACAATAGTCGTCAGTGGACGGAGGGGGTGGACTAATAGTGCTTTGGTAGCTGTTTGGTAGGGGTTGTGGTGGTTGTGGCGAATTCTTCTGGCGGAGAGGAGTTCGACGCGGGAGGTCATGATGGTGGTTGTGGCGGTGGCAGGCTCCTCGGTGGTGGATGGTCCCTCGGCGGTGCGTGAGCGGCTGGAGGCGTTCGGTGTTGAGGTGTTGGCTGGGGCGGTGAACCGGCCGGTGCAGCTGGTGAATGGCGGGGTGTATCTGCGGGGTTTGATCGAGCAGGGGCCGCGGAAGTCGCTTGAGCCGATGGTCGCGCGGCTGGGCGGCGAGGCTGACTATGAGAGCTTGCAGAACTTCTTGGCGGTGAGCACGTGGGATCCGGCGCTGGTGGTGCGCGCGGTGGTTGAGCGGGTCGCGCCGCAGATCGATGTGCAGGCGTGGGTGTTGGACGACACGGGGTTCCCGAAGGACGGGAAGCACTCGCCGGGCGTCAAGCGCCAGTACTCCGGCACGCTGGGGAAGATCGGTAACTGCCAGATCGGTGTCTCCGTGCACGCCGTCGGCGAGCAGGGGACGGTGCCTTTGGGGTGGGCGTTGTATTTGCCCGAGGAGTGGTGTGAGGACCCCGAGCGCCGCCAGCGAGCGAAAATCCCCGCCGAGGTTGGGTTTCAGACCAAGCCCGAGCTGGGGGTGGATCTGATCGAGCGTGCCGCGGGCTGGGATGTGCCCAGGGCGCCGGTGCTCGGCGACCAGGCCTACGGTGATAACACCATGCTGCGCGAGCGCCTGCACCACGCCGAGCTCGAGTACGTGCTGTCTGTCGGCACCGAGACGAAGGTATTCACAGCCGAGACGACGTTCACGGTCCCGCAGCGCCAGGGCGCCACCGGGCGTCCGCGCAGCCGGCCACGTCCCGACCGCGAGCCAGTCGCGATCACCCAGCTGATCGCCGATCTCCCGGCAGAGCAGTTCCAGACCGTGACGTTTCGCGACGGGCCAGAGGAGCAGCCGGTCACCTCGCGCTTCTGCTTCGTACGCGTCAGCGCCGCCCACGACTGGCAGAAGGCGACCCCGCGCCCGCCCAGAGAGGAGTGGCTGATCGCTGAGTGGCCCGAGGGCCACGAGCGCCCGAGCGACTACTGGATCTCAAACCTCCCCGCCGACAGCGAGCCCGAGCAGCTCGCGCGCCTGGCGCGCCTGCGCTGGAAGATCGAGCTGGACTACAAACAGCTCAAGGGCGAACTCGGCCTCGACCACTACGAGGGCCGCTCCTATCTCGGCTGGTACCACCACACCGCGCTCGTCACCGCCGCCCACGGGTTCCTGACCCTGGAGCGGCAGAACCCAAATCACCCGCGGCCGGCCTGAGCCTCCCCCAGGCAGTCCTCCT
>Ga0075522_10001385_pt1 | contig 18349 bp, 18 predicted proteins | sample NGEPerA_FD_74796 | JGI IMG/M metagenome (GOLD analysis project Ga0075522, IMG submission 74796) | Arctic peat soil microbial communities from the Barrow Environmental Observatory site, Barrow, Alaska, USA - NGEE PermafrostL2-A | ecosystem: Environmental > Terrestrial > Soil > Wetlands > Peat ... | reverse complement strand
GCCACCGGACCGGTGAAGCCGCCGGACAATCCTTCCATCAAGCTGCCGAGCACGCCTTTGGATACGGTCGCACGCGCCGGGCAACCGGGCGGAGCCGGGGGCATGGTGATTTCGCCGGACGGCGCGAGCCAGGCAACCGCGCTCCGCCAAATGCAACTTTTGAGCGATCCCCTGGGCGTCGATTTCAAGCCCTATCTGATGCAGGTGCTGGCGAAGGTCCGCCAGAATTGGATGGCCGTTGTTCCGGACAGCGCGAGGATGGGGCGGCGCGGCCTGGTGCTGATCCAGTTCAGCATCGACCGCAGCGGCGGCGTCCCCAAGCTGGTGATCGCATCGACCTCGGGCATCACTGCCTTCGACCGGGCCGCGGTGGCGGGCATCAGCGCCTCCAACCCCTTCCCGCCGCTTCCAGCGGCCTACAAAGGCGACCAGATCCGCCTTCAAATGTCCTTCTCCTACAACCTTCCGCCCGTTGAGCCCTAATGAATCGGAAATTTACAGCCACCCTGGCAAGCTTCGCTGGTCTAGCGATTCTGGCCTATTTCACTCTTGACGGCAATATTCTGCTGGCCACGTGGATATTTCTAGCGGCTTTCGCACTCAAGGCTTGGCTGGTGGTCCTAAAAGAGCGCCAGAGCTAAGAAATCAACATACGCCAAGTCGGATAGATTACTAGTCCGCGCTAAGGTAAATCGTCGAGATACTCCGGCCGCTCCTGCCTTTAAGCTGCTCTTTAACGCGAAGATTTCAATCGTCCGCGGTCCCGATCAGGGACCAATGTTTCAGTTTGAGACAAAGCAGTGCTAAACCAGTTCCAAAGTGGTACCGCCCTATTGGCCGGGGCGACAACGGAAGTTGAAAATACTTCCGCGCGGCGAACCGGAGACACCGGTTTACCGCTGATTCTAAACTGCAACCCCCCAGTTCGGGGCGCATTCATCGAATCGGCAGGAATGCCGCTTTTCTTCAATGCCGCAGATGGTCCAGGGCGTGCACTTAGGGAAGCGTTCAGCGATACCGACCAGGAGGTTGCCAGGAAATGACGATGCGAGCGACAGTGCGGGCCACGGCGGGAGCAAAGACCCGTGGGGCGAGTCCGGCGAAGGCCGTGACTTCGGTGAGGCAGACGGCGAAGACTCCGCTGCGCACGGTCCCCAATAGCCGTCAGCGAGTTCCCGCGAAGCCGGTACAAGCCAGCACGAGCCGGCACGCCGCTCAGACCAATCCGGCCGCCGCGAAGGCCGCCGCACAGGCTGCCAAGCTCGCCCGCCGCGACCGGGTGGTGCTGGAACACGTGCCGCTGGTCAAGGCGATCGCCGTGCGGGTGCACGAGAATCTGCCCGTGCATGTGGATTTGGACGATCTGGTCCATGCCGGAATCCTGGGTCTATTCGACGCCGCCAGCAAGTTCAATCCCGACAAGCAAGTGGTGTTTTCAAGCTACGCCAAGCATCGCATCAAGGGCGCGATTCTGGACAGCCTGCGCCAGCTCGACTGGGCTTCCCGCGACATGCGCCGCCGCCACAAACAAGTGGAGGCTGCCACGCGCGATCTGGCTGCCGAGCTTCAGCGCAATCCCACCGAACAGGAAGTGGCGCAAAAGCTGGGCATGGACGCCGAGCGCTGGCGCACCATGATGATCGACCTGCGCAACGTGGGTCTGATCTCGGCTTCGACCCGCGGCAATGAAGGCGACGATCTTCCGGCCCCCGATTTCCCCAGCAAACCCGAAACCCATCCCGATTCCATCTGCGCGCGGGAGCAACTGCGCAGCGTCCTGGGCGTGGCCATGAAGACGCTGCCGGAGCGCTATCAGAAGGTGGTCCTGCTGTACTACACCAACGAGATGACCATGAAGGAAATCGGCGGCATCCTGGGGATCAACGAAAGCCGCGTTTCGCAGATTCACAAATCGGCGCTCGAGAAGATGCAGGTGGCGCTCTCAGCCAACGGGATCACGTCGGCTCAGGCGTTTTAGAATTTCACAGTAAGGGTTTCCAGCCACTGGTAGAATCGTCCAGTAGGTGGCTGCATCCCCCAAAACTCTCACCGTTCGCCAGTTCTTTGGCCGTAAAGGACTGCTTTCCGAGTGGCACCCCGGTTACGAATACCGCGAGGGCCAGCTCCAGATGGCGGAAGCCGTGGAAAGCGCGCTGGCCGATAAGAAACACCTGATCGTCGAAGCCGGCACCGGCACCGGCAAGACTTTGGCGTACCTGGTTCCCGCCATCCTTTCTGGCAAACGCGTCGTCATCTCCACCGGCACCAAAAATCTCCAGGAGCAACTATTCTTTAAGGACATTCCATTCCTGGAGAAGCATCTGGGGCCTCTGCGCGCCTGCTACATGAAGGGTCGCGCCAATTACGCCTGCCGCCAGAAGATCTACGATGCCGAAAAGGAACCGGTGCTGGCGGGGCTGGAAGAGGTCGCCGATTTTCAGGTGATTCAAGCCTGGGAAAAGACCACCGAAACCGGCGATCGCGCGGAGATCAAGAGTCTCCCGGAGAACAGTTCGGTGTGGGCCAAGATGGACGCGCGCGGCGAGTTGTGCAGCGGCCAGAAGTGTCCGCAGTTCGAGCGCTGCTTCATCACGCGCATGCATCAGAAAGCCAGCGAAAGCGACCTGATCATCGTCAACCACCACTTGTTCTTCGCGGACCTCGCGGTCAAGGAAGACGAGCGCGGCGCGATCATCCCGGACTATGCCGCGGTGATCTTCGACGAGGCGCACGAGGTGGAGGACGTCGCCGGACAGTACTTCGGCGTCTCGATTTCGAGCGGCCAGGTGGAGGACCTGACCCGCGATGTGGCCTCGCTCGCGCATCGCAAGCAGTTCGGCAGCGAGGAGCTGGATCGCATCCTGATCACCTTGACCGATCGCGCGACGCAGTTCTTTGGGCTCTTCGGGGCTTCGTTTGGCGCTGGGGAGGGGCGCACGGGGTTTCGCGCGCACGAAGCGTTTCTTGAAAAGAACGAAGAGGCCTATCGCGACGTGCTGCGGGCGCTGGAGCTGGTTACGCTGCAACTGGAGCTGGTGAAAGCTCCGCCGGATGAGGCGATCCCTTTGGTCACCCGCGCGCGAGAGTTGGCCCGCAAACTCGAGTTCTGGATGGAAGGCACGTCGGGAACCCCAGACAAGCGCTACGTGTACTGGATCGAGCGCCGTGGACGCCGGACGTTCCTCCAAGCCACGCCCATCGAGGTGTCTCAGCTACTCGATGAGCGTTTGTTCGATCGCGTGGACTGCGCCATTCTGACGTCGGCGACCCTGGCCGTCGCCGGCAGTTTCGAGTACACGCTGCGCCGGCTGGGGCTGCGCGCGGCCCGCACGGAACTCGTTCCCAGCCATTTCGATCACAAGAAACAAGCCCTGCTGTACGTTCCGCAGACTCTGCCCGATCCGCGCAGCCCGGCATTCACGGCCGCCGCGGCGAAGGAGATCGTCGAGATCCTAACTTTGAGTCGTGGGCGCGCGTTCGTGCTGTTCACCAGTTACCAGCAGATGCGCCTGATCTATGACCGCGTGTCGCTCGAAATCCCGTATCAGACGCTGCTGCAGGGAACCGGGCCGCGGAACGCACTGCTGGACGAGTTCCGCTCCACGCCCAACGCGGTGCTGTTCGCCACGTCGTCGTTCTGGCAAGGGGTGGATGTGCCGGGCGAACAACTGAGTTGCGTTATTATCGATAAACTGCCGTTTGCGGTGCCCAGCGACCCGGTGGTGGAAGCTCGCATCGCGGCGATCAAGAACGATGGCGGGAATGCGTTTAACGAATATCAGGTTCCGCAGGCGGCCATCGCGCTGAAGCAGGGTTTCGGGAGGTTGATCCGCAGCCGCACGGATCGCGGGGTGCTGGCGTTGCTGGATCACCGGATCACGAAGACGCGGTACGGTCAGATTTTCTTCGATAGCCTGCCGGAGTATGGTTTTACAACGAAACGGGAAGAAGTAGCGAGGTTTTTCAACCATGTTTGAAGTCACAGTGGAACAAACTTTCGCGGCGGCGCATGCGCTCCGCAACTACAAAGGCAGTTGCGAGAACCTGCACGGCCACAATTTCAAGGTGCAGGTGGTGCTGGCGGGGGAACGCCTGGACGACGCGGGCATGCTGGTGGATTTCATCGACGTGAAGAACCTGATGGGGTCGGTGATGGCTCGCCTGGATCACCAGAATCTGAATGCGGTTGCGCCCTTCGACGTGAAGAATCCCTCGGCTGAAAACATCGCCGAGTACTTTTATACCGAGATGAGCAGCGGGCTCGCGGATACTCCCGTTCCGGTGCGCATTCTTGAAGTGAAGATCTGGGAGACGGAGATTCAGAGCGCGACCTACCGGCCGTGAACCTTCGGTTGAGTAAAACCCGGCTTAATCGATGAAACCCTTCCAGGTGTTGCCGCGGTCGTCGCGCAGCGTAACGGTTCCGCCGCTCGAAATGCCGCTCAACGCATTGCCCTTGGGATCGCGGAAGCGATAGACGATGGAATTGTCCGGATTGCGGATCGCGGAGCCCAGCCAGACATTCCCGTATTCGTCCTTGAGCTTGATGTAATCGCCGTGTCCGTAACCGAAGACACGAGTTTTGCTCTTTTCTTCTTCCAGGTGGAAGAAGCCGCCCGGCAGTTGTTGTCGCTTGCGTAGCTTGGCGTAGATCATGATGGCCGCGGGTACTACCGAATCCATTATGGGACCGATGGGCTCGGGCGGCGATAGGGTTTCTACCCTAGTTCGCTACCGTGGTTCGCGGAAGGATACACTCTGCGGTATGCGGGCTGTTATCCAACGTGTGACGTACGCGAAGGTCGAGGTGGAAGGGACCGTTCGGGGGGAAATCGGCCCGGGCGTGCTGGTGCTGCTGGGGGTTTCCCGCACGGATACGCTCACGGACGCCGAATTCGTCGCCGGCAAAGTGGTTCACTTGCGAATCTTCAACGACGACGCCGGGAAGATGAACCGCAGCCTGCTGGATACCGGCGGCGCGATGCTGGCGGTCTCGCAGTTCACGCTCTATGGCGATTGCCGCAAGGGCCGGCGGCCCAGTTTCGACGAAGCCGCGCCCGCCGAGCAGGCCAAGCAGTTGTACGAGCTTTTCGTCGAGGCGGCGCAGCGCTGGGGAGTACACGTAGAAACCGGCGTGTTCCAGGCGGACATGGCGGTGACGCTGGTGAACGATGGGCCGGTTACGCTGATCGTCGAGACTCCGGCTACGAATACTCCCAGTGGAAACGCTGGATAATTTCGATCACTTCACCCTCGCCCGCGATCCGGCCTTGATCGAAAAACACCGCGCGCGTCGTCAGCGCCCGGGCGAGATTGGCATCGTGCGTGACCACGACTTTCGCCTGGGGCAGGCTCCGAAGCAGCGTCAAAAGATCGCGGCGCGTGGGCGGGTCGAGAAAAGTAGTTGGCTCGTCGAGCACCAGAATTTCCGGGTCCATCGCCAGAACGCCGGCAATCGCCACGCGCTTCTTCTCGCCGGCGCTCAGGTGATAGGGGGCGCGTTCGAACGCATGCTCCATGCCCACGCGCTTCAGGACCGTACGCGCACGGGTCAGCGCATCGTCGGGAGACAAGCCCAGGTTCAGCGGGCCGAACGCCACGTCTTCGAGAACGGTGGGCATGAACAACTGCTCGTCGGAGTCTTGAAACACCACGCCGACCTTGGAACGGATCTGTTCGAGCGTTGCATCCGCCAGAGGCATACCGCAGATTTCGATGGAACCCTCGCCTCGCAGTAATCCGTTCAAGTGCAGGACGAAGGTGGTCTTGCCGGATCCATTTGCGCCGAACAGCGCCACGGATTCTCCGGCGTCGAGATGAAAATCGATGCCGTTGAGCGCCTGGGTACCGTCGGGATACTGGTAGCGCAACCCGCGAATCTGAATGGCTTTGCTCAATGGGACGGACTCACAGCAGTATGCGGATGGCGAGGCACCCGGCGAGACACGCGGAGAAAAACAGTGCGTCGGACGCGCGAAACGGCGCCGGCGTGGCGGGCACGAAGCGTCCGCGGAACCCTCGGGCCAGCATGGCGTGATAGATGCCGTCGGCGCGCTGCCAACTGCGCGCGAAGAGCACGCCCACCAGGCCCGCCGCCAGCCGGAACCCGCCGGTCTTCGATCCCCTCTGGGCCCCCCGGCACAGGGCAGCCCATCGCATGCGCTGGGCCTGCTCGGCGATGACGAACAGGTAGCGGTAGACGAACTGAATCACCAGAATCAGCATGCGCGGAACCCGCCAGCTTTCAAGCGCGGCAGTCCAGCCGGTGAGCGGCGTGGTTGCTACCAGCAGCAGCGCGGCCATCCCGGAGAGAAAGCTTTTTTCGGCCAGTGCAAGAGCACGCAGCGAATCGCCCGACCACCAGGTGATCAAGGCGAACGTGGCCGAGAAGGGCAGAATCAGCGCGGCGCGGCCCGCGAGCCCGAGAAGCGGAAGACGGGCACGGTTCACAGCGATGATCAGCAGGACCGCATAGGCCGCGAAGGCCCATTGCGCAGCCGGCCGGGTGGTCGACAGCACGATCAGGAACACCAGCAGCGCAGCCAGCTTGGCGCGCGCATCGCGCTGGTGCAAAGGACTCGACCCGCGGCTCCAGCGGTCAATTACGAGATGATGCACGCCTAGGCGCTCCGCCGGCGCGATTTGAGTTTCCCGCCCAGGTAACAAAGGGCGAAGATCATCGCGATGCCCGCCAATCCGGCCGCCACTTTACCGATAGCCGGTTGCGGCCCAGCGGCCGAAGCGAGTCCCTGCCCGATCAGACGCTGGATTCCGTCGGGCGCGGCCGATGCGATCAGGGTGCCGACGACCACCAGAATCAGCGCGGCCATTGCGACCGCCGCCAGCGTCCGCGAAGAAGACGGCCGGGGACCGGCGACCCACGAGGGATTCAATCGCTCGATCGCGCGCACCGCGGCGACGGTGATCGCGCCTTCCATGATCGCGCTGATCAGAAAGAGTCCCAGCGACGCCCACAGTACGCCGCCCGGCATCGGCACGCCCGAGATCAGGAGCTGTCCGAGCGCCAGGCATGCGCTGGTCATGACGCTGAGCGCTCCGGCGGCAAAGATCGCCCTCGACCGGGAATGTTGTCCCCACAGCCGGTACGAAAGATAGGCGGCCGCGACTCCCGCCAGCGCCATGTTGAACACGTTCGCGCCCAGAGCGAGGACGCCCCCGTCTTGGAATATGAGCGCCTGCAGAACCAGGATGGCGGTGAGTACCAGGGAAGCCGCGGCCGGTCCCAGCACAACCGTCAGCAAGGCGCCGCCCACCAAATGTCCGCTGGTGCCCGGACCCACCGGAAAATTCACCATCTGCGCCGCGAAGACGAACGCTCCCATCACGCCCAGCAGAGGGATCCGGTGATCCTGCGTATCGCGCTGGGCGCGGCTAGCCACCCAGGCGACGGCGGGGGCGCTGACCACGTCGAGGGTGGCCCATACAGGGGTGCTCAGAAATCCGTCAGGGATATGCATCGGAGAACAGCCGTGCACAGCCGTTACACTGTGCGCTCTCTCATTGGTAGCACGATTCGTTTACAATCGTCACGTGCGAGGACTGAGGTGATCGTGGGCACGGGCGTCGACCTGTGCGAGGTCGACCGTATGAAGAAAGCCATCCTGTCCCCGCACGGGCGCCGGTTGGTGGAGAGGATATTCACGCCGCGGGAGATCGCCTACGCCGAGCGGAAGGCGAACCCCTATGAGCGCTATGCGGCACGCTTCGCGGCCAAGGAAGCGGGGATGAAGGCGCTCGGAACGGGCTGGCGCAACGGGCTTGGCTGGCAGGACCTGGAGGTGATCAATCTCCCCTCGGGCCGCCCGACGCTCCAGTTTCATCGCCGGGCGGCGGAAATCGCCGAGAAGCTGGGTGCGGTTAACGTCGCATTGTCGATCACGCACACTGCCGAGCAGGCTCTGGCGATGGTGATTCTCGAAGGCAAGTAGTTACCGCCGCCTGTCTCATAACACGCGGCTAATGCCGCCTGTCTCATAACACGCGGCTAATGCCGCCTGTCTCATAACACGCGGCTAACGCCGCCTGTCTCATAACACGCGGCTAACGCCGCCTTACAATCACGCTTCGCCAGCTCATGTTGCCGGCCGTATCGTACGCGCGGATGACGACCTGATTCGAACCCACCAGCAGCGGGATCACCACGCTCCACCTGGTGCTCCCCGAGGCCGTTCCGGCCCCGCCGGTGTTGGTCGAAAAGGTCACGCTGGCCACTCCCGAAGGATCCGAAGCCGTGCCTGTGAACGTCAGCGAGGAGAGCATTGTGGCCACCGACGTGGATGACGGGTAGGTGATCGCCAGCGCGGGTCCTGTGGTGTCCGCGGCACCCGCAGTCCGGGTCACGCTCACGCTTTGGGAGACGCTTCCGGTCGCATCCGCGGCCGTCACGGTGATGGTGTTGACCCCGATCGTCAGCGGAATATTCGATATGATCCAGTTCGACCCGCTGATCGACGCTCCATCGGATGCGCCCATGCTATTCGTCCACCTTATTGCTGGCGCGCCGCTGCCGCCGGTTACGGTTCCCGAGAGCGACATCGTCAGGGCGGTCGTGGTGGCGGGAGGAGCGTCGATCGTCAGGATGAGAGGCCCGGGCTGCCCAGCGACAGTCCGGGTCACGCTCACGATGTGGGAGATACTTCCGGTGGCGTCCGCGGCCGTCACGGTGATATTGTTGACCCCGATCGACAGCGGAATATTCGAGATGACCCAAGTCGTGCCGCTGATCGACGCTCCATCGGATGCGCCCATGCTATTGGTCCAGCTTATTGCTGGCGCGCCGCTGCCGCCGGTTACGGTTCCCGAGAGCGACATCGTCACGGCGGTCGTCGGGGTGAGGGGAGCGTTGATCGTCAGGACGAGAGGCCCGGGCTGCCCAGCGACCGTCCGGGTCACCGTCACGGCCTGAGAGACAGCTCCGGTCGAGTCCAGAGCCGTCACCGTGATGGTATTGAGGCCGATCGCCAGCGGAATGCTCAAGATGGCCCAGTTCGACCCGCTAATCGTCGAACCGTCGGATGCGCCGGTGCTGGTAAACCAATGCACCGTCGGCGAACCGCTGCCGCCGGTCACGGTTCCCGAGAGCGAAATGGTCGCGTCGGTGGTCGTGGGGGGAGGACTGTTGATCGTCAGCGTGAGCGGACCGGGCGGCGGAGCGACTTGCCGGGTCACGCTCACGACCTGAGAGACGCTGCCGGTCGCATCGGTGGCCGTAACGGTGATGGTGTTGAGTCCCATCGCCAGCGGAATACTTAATATGGTCCAGTTGCCGCCGCTGATCGTCGATCCGTCGGATGCGCCCGTACTTGTGAGCCAGTGCACCGATGGCGACCCGCTGCCGCCGGTTACGGTTCCCGTTAGCGAGATCGTCGAAGAGGTTGTCGTGGTAGGAGGCGCGTTGACCGTCACGGCAAGCGGACCGGGCGCCGAAGCACCAGTGTAGGTCACGCTCACGACGTGAGAGGTGCTTATGTTCCCCTCCGCGGCCGTCACGACGATGGTGTTGACCCCGATGGCCAGCGGAAGATTCGATATGACCCAGTTCGAGCCAGTGATCGACGATCCGTCGGATGCGCCGGTACTCGAAGTCCAGGTCACAGTCGGTGAGCCGCTGCCGCCGGTTACGGTTCCCGTTAGTGAGATCGTCGCGGCGGTAGTGGTGGCCGGAGGCACATCGATCGTCAGGGTGAGAGGACCGGCCGGCGGGACGACTCCCGCCTGCGCGGCGTACATGCTCAGAATGGCGGTCTTATCGCCGTCGGCGAGGCCGGTAACAATCTTGAGATAGGGATACATGACGTCGTTCGGGTTGTCGGAGTGGCCTAAGCCCAGGGCATGTCCCAATTCGTGGAGAGCCACGCTGAAGACATCGATCTGGGTGCCGACGTGCCAGCTTTCGGAGTCGTCGAAATGCATGTCTCCTGCGAGCGGTTCAGGATTGGGAGGGGACGGATAAAAAGTGTGGGCTGCCACGCCTCCCGGCCCGTCGAACGGGAAACCGTCGCCATGGTCGCCCGTCGCCCATCGGATGTTGACGGTAGCATTGCCCAGTGAGTCGGTGCCCGGTAACCAGGTGATCTGAATCACTTTGGCCCATTCGGCCATGGCTCGCTCAATTTCGCCCTGCGGCACGCCGGCCGGAAGCTGCGCCGTGACTGACTGAAAAACATACTTCAGCGTGGCGGCGCCCAGGCCGGGGCCATCCCAGCCATCGCCGTTGGTTGCAATGATTTGACCGATAGGGCCGAGCACGGACAGTGCGCCGCCACAGGCGCTTGCGGGCGCGCCTGCGACCAATTGCGCCGAGGCGGGGAAAATGTAAGCCACCTGATCCTGAGATGCCAGTAGCGCCAGCGCTGCACGTGCGTCCCTGACGCTCGGAACGTGCACCAACAAATGCTGGCGCAGCAGGTCGGGGTTTTCACGCAGCTCCAGACCCGCGTTCAGGATTAAACCGCGCGCGACGTTGGGATCCACATCCGGATGGAGTTCGACCAGATAGTAACCGCTCGTGGCGGAAGCCTTTCCGTCCGTAATCAGCGGGCTAACTTTTTCCCGCGGATCGAGGCGACGGGCGGAGCGTATACCCGGACCGTCCAGGGCCACGGTGTCGTTTATGGACACCAGCACGCCATTGTCCGGCATGTCCTGGAGCACGGCAGCGCCCCTGGCCCTCAGAGCATCCAGGCTTTCGGCGGTGGGAGGTTGATCGAACTGTACGATCACATGGGTTCGGGTGAGCCCGGGCAAACGGCCACCGCGGATGATCGGATTGTCGGTCGCAATCGTATTCCCGGGATTAACTGGGGCATGAACCTTAAAGCGTAAGGCAGGCTGAGCGAGTAAAAGCGCGTTCGAACAGAGGAAAATTAACCATCGCGATGAACGTTGCATAGGGACTCCGCCTATGCTCATCGCACCGGTGCGAGAGAATACGAGTCCCGAAGAGTTGCAGATTACGCCTATGCCTGGCTGATATCGCGGTAAGGTCGCTAGTGCGCCGAGCGGCCTTCATGAGTGCCCAGATACTGGACTTCTTCCTCCAGCAGGAGCCCCGACCGGTCTTTTACCCGGCGCTTGAGGGTCGCGATCAGCTCTCGCACCTCTTGCGCAGTACCGCCGCCGGAATTGTAGATAAGATTCGCATGGTAATCGGCCACGCGCATACCGCCCAGAACCATGCCTTTCGCGCCCGCCAGCTCCAGAAAGTAAGCCGAGGGCACTTTTCCTTCGCGGATCACCCGTTCGGGAACCTGGGCACGCACGCTTTCGGGAAGCTCCGCCAGGATCAGGTTTTTGAAGATGCTGCCGGCGCAGCGCAGGGTGGGCGGATATTTTTCGTTGCGGACCTTGAGAATCCCTTCCGCGGTGGTCCGCAGTGCGGCGGGATCCCCCTGCGGAAGGCGTAGCGTGGCCTGTAGAACGATCCATTCCTTATGTCGCTTGAACACGCTTTCGCGGTAGTGAAATTCGCATGCGGCGTTGCCGATCTCGCGCACGGACGACCCATCAACAAAGCGCACGGATTCGACAAACTCGTGGATGGAGTGGCCGTACGCCCCGGCATTGCCATAGATCGCGCCGCCCACCCATCCGGGGATGCCGGTCATGGTGTGCAGGCCTTCGAGTCCGGCCGCAATGGCCGCATCTACCAGGTCCTGAAGCACAGCGCCGGCTGCGACTCGCACGAGCGGTCCTTGGACTTCGATGCTGTTGGCTGTGTAGCGAAGCACGACGCCGGGGAATCCTCTGTCGTCCGCGACCAGGTTGGATCCACCTCCGATCAGAGTATGCGGATGATTCGCGTCGCGAATCACGTCAAGAGCCGCGATTAACGCGGCTTCCGACGAGGCGTCCGCAAGAATCCGCGCCGGACCGCCAATCGCGAATCGTGTCAACTGGCTCAGCGGAACGTTTTCGGTAAACTGAATTCCAGGGATCGCCCACATCTCTCCCAGCGTAATCTATGTTTGCCGGATTCTCTCCCGAAGCTCTGACGTTTCTGCGCAGACTGAAGCGCAATAACCGCCGCGAATGGTTCCAGTCGCGCAAGGAAATCTTCGAGACCAAGCTGAAGGCTCCCATGGTCCAACTGGTGGAGGCTATTAATGCCGAGCTGCTGGATTTCGCCCCGGATCACATCACCGATCCGAAGAAAGCCGTGTACCGGATTTATCGCGACACGCGTTTCAGCGCGGACAAGACGCCTTACAAGACCCACATCGCGGCCATCTTTCCGCATCGTGGTCTGGAGAAGCACTCCTCCGCCGGCTTCTATTTCCACCTCACCGAGAAGTCGATAGGAATCGCGGCCGGATCCTACATGCCGGGTCCGGACGAACTGCGGGCGATGCGGACGTGGCTCGGGGAAAATCACGCTGCGTTTCGGGAAGCGTCGCGGCGGCCGCAAAAACTGCTCGGGAAACTGGACGGCAATGCCGCGGTGCGGATGCCCAAGGGGTTCGCCGCGGATCATCCGGCTGAAGACCTCATTCGGATGAAGCAGTGGCTGTACTGGGTGGAGCTGGACGCGAAGATCGCGACCACGCCGCGGCTGCTTCCTGAACTGGTGAAGAGATTCCGAGCCGCCGCGCCAGTGATCGCGATGCTGAACGCGCCCTTACAAAAATCGGCGCACGCCGCTTCCGCATCTCTGTTTTTGGATTATTGACAACTTATAGTTGAATACCTGGCGATTTAGAGGGAAACTAGTCTCAGCTGTAAATGCAGTCCAAACGCACTTGGCGGCTGGTGTCCCGGCAGTATTCCTCGAGTCTCACGGTCGTGGGCCTCCTCGCTGTCGGAGTGGCATACACAACCGCCTTCCTCAAGATGTATTCCCGGTGGTGGTTTGAGGACGATCCTTCCCTTTTTGCGTACGCTGGCGCCATTGGCAACCCGATCGCTATCTTCGTTGACCCGAATGTCCTGCGACATTTCACCACCGGCAAAGCGCTCGTGCCCATGCAAATTCTTTCTTACTGGATCGATGTGCACCTTGCAGGCTACTCACCTCAATTCGCGTATGCACACCAGGTGTGCAGCTTCCTTCTGACACTATTACTTCTGTATTTGGTCCTTTTGCGTTTCTTGCAAGGCCATCGCCTGGTGGCGTTTTTCGTGAGTATGTGCTGGGCGCTACTACCTGCCACTGCCGTCGTTCTTCAATTCCTGTCCGCCCGGCATTACTTGGAAGGACTGCTGTTCAGCACTCTCGCGATCTATATTTTGGAGCGAGGAGTAACCGGAGCGTCCGAACTGTCATGGAATGCTCAGGTTGCCGCGCTTTTGTCGGCGATTGCCGCCCTGCTGTGCAAGGAGATCTACGTGGCTGTACTGCCAGCGGTCCTGATGTTCTACAGTTGGCGATACCGAGATCGCAGATTAGGTCTGGCTACCATCGCAACGGTATGCGCGTATATTGCCTACCGGTTCTGGATGGTGGGCCCCGCGTTCGACTACAACATGGCGCTGCTGAGCCCCCGGCAGTATCTGGCCTTTCTTTCAAAGCTGCCGTACACCTTTTCGGCGAACTACGGGGGATATTTCGTCTGTGGCATAGTTGCGCTTCTCGCCTTTCAATTACTCCGAACCCGACGAAAATCCAATGCGACGACTCTGCTCTACTTCGCCGCGCTTTTCGTTCTATCCCTAGCTGCAGTAGTGCCGGTATCCAGGCCGCTGTACGGAACTATCAGGTTTCCCGGGACTTGGTACCGGATTGTATTCATTCCTCATACGCTGGCGATCGTATGTTGCGGCTACTTGGCCGTACGATGCACGTCCCCGCTCGTTCGGACCGTCACGGGAATCGTGTTGTTGGCGATTCTGATTCCTGGCGTCCGAAAAACCGATAGGGTTTGGGCGGAAATGACCGCGAGCGCCGAGCGCGAAGGCAAGTTCTATCTAAAGAATCCGGACAAGGTCCTCCTGAGTGATCAGGAGGCTTGGTGGTTCATTCCCGGCATCGACTTAATGTACAAGGTCAAGAAACCGCACTATGTGCTGATCAAGGACGTGCAAAGCGGCCAAGTGCAAGCCCCCAAACCTGTCTGGCGATTCGAGGCCGGAGTGTTCGCACCAGACTACTGGCCGCTACGCCACGCGCTCGCACAATGAAATCGGCCCGCGCTACTTATCTGTCCTAAGGTTATTGACCACCTTGTGCACGCTGCCGACGCCGTTGGCGGCGATGCCTGCCACGGTCTTATCCATTTCGTTCGCCACCATGCCTTCCAACGTCACATCCCCGTTCTTGACGATGATGTGGATGGGAGGCACGGCGCCCAACTGGTAGCGCTGCAACGACGGCTTCGAATAGATCGCGCGATAGACCGACATCCGGGTCTGATCGTCGCTGGCCGAGAGCGGCATGACCTCAATCTGGTTATCTACCGCGGACACGCCTTCAATACTCTTGACGGCTTTGCCGGCGTTTTCCTTAAGAACCGGATCCCGGACTTGCCCGAACAGCGTGACCTTGGACCCGTCCACGCGGTACGTCAGGTTGTCGAACACCCCGTAATAGGGCAACGTGACCAGTTGGTGACGGACTTCGGTTACGAGGTCCGAGGCGGCGAACATGGCCAAGGGCAGCAGCAATAAGATTAGTCGCTTCATCGCCCATTGGATACTACGCGGAGCGAAACGTTTCAAGGGGCCCGTTCCGGCGAATGCCTCAGGCTGCCCGGGATGGCACCCGCAACCCGCTCCACTCCTCGCAGATGAGCATGGAATTCGCGGGATTCCGCGTCGAATACTTGAGGCTGGCCGGACCGATCAGGCGTTCCGGCTGGGGAGGGAGCAGTTCGCGCAATGTACTGACGTCCTGGGATGCCTCGTACTGCACGCCGCGCACGGAATACGCGTAGTACAGCATCGTGTCCGTAGCTTCGGTAATCAGAGCGTCGCCGAGCCGGCCGCGCTGGTTGAGTTCGAGACGCCGCTTGCGTTCCCGTTTTTCCGGATTGGCTTGCATCGCCTTCAGGGCCATCCGCACGCCAAAACTGACGACTCCAACCCCCAGTGCTCCCAGGAGCATCATCTTGGTGCCGGGTGAGATGGGCGGTAAGTTCACGTGAGAAAAGAGTCTGGGCGTTATCGGGCGACCGGGGCGTCCTGGAAGGCCTTGGCGTAGTCCTTGAGAAACTGGTCCAGCCCCTTGTCGGTAAGCGGATGGTTGAACAGCGCGTCCATCACCTTGAACGGCATGGTTCCGACGTGGGCGCCGGCTTTGGCCGAATCGATCACGTGGTTCGAATGACGCAGGGAAGCCGCCAGGATCTGGGTCGTGAAGCTGTAATTCTTGTAGATCTGGGCGATATCGCGGATCAGCGCCATGCCGTCCCAGCCGGTGTCATCGATGCGGCCGACGAACGGACTGACAAAATACGCTCCGGCCTTGGCCGCCAGGATCGCCTGCCCGGCAGAAAAGCACAGGGTTACATTCACGCGAATCCCTTCGCGGCTGAACATCGAACACGCGCGGATACCGTCGCGGGTCAGGGGCACTTTCACTACGACGTTCTTGTGGATCTTGGCCAGCGCGCGGCCCTGGGTAAGCATCCCCTCGGTGTCGGTGGCCACCACCTCGGCGCTGATATCGCCGTTGACGATGTCGCAGATCTTGCGTATCTGCTCCTCAATAGGCACGCCCTCTTTGGCAATCAGCGAGGGGTTGGTAGTGACGCCATCCACAACGCCCCAGCGGGCGCCGGTCTTTAACTCTTCCAGATTCGCCGTATCGAGAAAGAAACGCATTATAAGGACGCTCCCTGTGGGCCAGTGTAGCATCCATCGGCCGAAATCGCCTATAATATTAGTGTTTTACGGCTCCGTCAGCCGTCCTGTGCTAACGAGAACGGAGCCGCCTCTCGCATGACAATATTGGTGCCCATACCCGCGTTCCTGCTGGCCACGGGAGTCCCCTCGTTCAGCAGCCGGATCACCGATGTTCTGTTCGACGATACGTTCCAGGGCATTCACCATCTGCAATTCTTCGACTGGGCCATCATGGTCCCGTATTTCGCGGTTCTGGGCGTGCTGTCCATCTACGGGCTGCACCGCTATGAGACCATCCGCGGCTACATGAAGCATCGCAAGCGCCTGCGCGCAGCCGAGCCGCCGATGCGCTTCGCGGAACTGCCTCGTGTCACGATCCAGCTCCCGATTTTCAATGAGCGCTTCGTCGTCGAGCGCCTGCTGGAGGAAACTTCCAAGATCGATTATCCGCGCCACCTGCTCCAGATCCAGGTGCTGGACGATTCCACTGACGATACGCATCCGTTCACAGAAGCTCTGGTCGGCGAGTATCGCTATTCAGGGCTGCCGATCGAGTATATCCACCGGACGAATCGGCATGGATACAAGGCTGGCGCCCTCGAAAATGGCCTGAAGACCGCTACCGGCGAAGTCGTCGCCGTGTTCGACGCGGATTTCGTACCGCCCGCAGACTTTCTGCAGCGCACGGTGCACCATTTCACCGATCCCAAGGTCGGCATGGTGCAGACCCGCTGGACCTATCTGAACCGGGGCCATAACGTCCTGACCGAAGTGCAGGCGATCCTGCTCGACGGCCATTTTGTACTGGAGCATATCGCGCGTTTCGGCGGCGGGCTGTTCTTCAACTTCAACGGCACAGCGGGAGTGCTGCGCAAGTCCATGATTGCGGACGCCGGCGGCTGGCAGCACGACACGCTCACCGAAGATTCCGACCTGAGTTATCGCGCGCAGCTTAAGGGCTGGAAGTTCGTCTACGCGCCCGCGGTCGAATGCCCTTCGGAGCTGCCGGTTGAGACCTACGGCTTCCAGGTGCAGCAATCGCGCTGGGCCAAGGGACTGACCCAGGTCGCGATGAAGCTGCTGCCCTCGATTATGCGCTCCAAGCTGCCGTGGCGCGTGAAGGCGGAAGCGTTTTTCCACCTGACGCCGAATATCGGTTACCCGCTGATGATCGTGGTCAGCCTGCTGATGCTGCCGGTGATGATCGTGCGCTTCTACATGGGCTGGTTTGAGATGCTGATGATCGACCTGCCTCTGATCGCGGCGTCGTTCTGGTCGATTTCGGCGTTCTACGTGGTCGCGCAGCGCGAGCTGTTCCCGCGCAACTGGAAACGATCCATCTTGTTCCTGCCGGCCTTGATGGCAGCGGGCGTGGCGCTGACGATCATCAACACGAAAGCCGTTTTTGAGGCGCTGATCGGATATCAGACGGCGTTCGCGCGCACCGCCAAGTACGGCGCTCAGAAGACAACGCTTGCGAATTTGCAGTACCGCCGCCGCAGCGGATGGCTTCCCTATGCCGAGCTGGCCGCGGGATCCGGATTTCTGGCGATCGTGCTGTATGCGATCCAATCCTACAACTACCTGGCGATTCCGTTCCTGCTGCTGTTCGTGGGCGGATACTTCTGGGCCGGCGTCACCACGTTGTGGGAAGAATATCAGGGCAAGCTGGCCTTCGAGCGGCAGCGCGCGCTGGCTTCTCAGGCGCAAGCGCAAGCCGCCAAGGCATAGAGCCTTTCATTTCAGCTCCACAATTGTAGCTCCGGTTCCGCCTTCTTCGGGTCTGGCCGCATAGAACTTCGCGACGTGCGGGTTGCGCGCCAGGAGCTCGGCGATCGCTTTACGCAAAATCCCCATGCCGTGCCCGTGGACGATCCTTACCAGATCGGCTTGCCCCAGCGCCGCAGTGTCCAGAAACTTGTCGACGCGCTCGCAGGCTTCCTCGGCGCGCTGACCGATCAGATTGATCTCGCGAATGGAGGTCGCAAACCCGGGTCCCTGATTGAAGGTAATCGACTGGCTCCGCGTTTGCGCGGGAACTTTCGACACGACTTCTTCGACGTCGGCCGCGGGGACACGCATCTTGAGATACCCGGCTTCCACTTCGACTTCGCCGTTGTCCAGGACGCGCCGCACCGTTGCAGGCTGCCGGATCCCCTTGAGCCGAACCTGCGCACCGACCTCGAGTTTTAACGGCGCTGCGGCGCCGCGTTCCGGTGGAGGCGCGAGCGAGGCGACCTGCTCCTGAAACTCGCGTCGCGTTTTTGCGATTTTAGTGCGCGCCTTCTGGCTCAGATCCTCGATGGTGTCCTGCGCACGGCGTTCGAACTCTACCGATAAATCCGCGGCCTGTTTTTCCACTTCTCGAATCTTCGCGATGTACTTTCGTTCCCAGGTCTGCTCGAGTGCCTGCTCACGCAGGGAAAGTGCGTGGCTGCGCGCAGCCAGATCCGCGCGCTCGGTTTCCAATTGCTCCAGCTTCTGATGCATCTCCGCCAGGAACCGTGAAACGTCCCGATCCGACGCCGCCATTCTTCCGCGCGCGGCTTCG
>Ga0075522_10001383_pt1 | contig 18354 bp, 13 predicted proteins | sample NGEPerA_FD_74796 | JGI IMG/M metagenome (GOLD analysis project Ga0075522, IMG submission 74796) | Arctic peat soil microbial communities from the Barrow Environmental Observatory site, Barrow, Alaska, USA - NGEE PermafrostL2-A | ecosystem: Environmental > Terrestrial > Soil > Wetlands > Peat ... | reverse complement strand
GCGTCGAGATCGCCAGCGTGGTGGCCATGACCAGCGCGATCCGCCCCAGCACCGGCCGGTCCTTGATGAGCAGCAGCGAGAGCATGGTGGTGTGCGCCACGTGCAGGGAAGGGAAGACGTTGCCGGGGGGATCGATGTGCTGGACCGATGCCAGGAAGGCGCTCGACAGATCGGGGTAGGGTGGATACAGCACGGTCCGCGGGTACTCGGCGTGGACGAAGAGGTGTCCGAGCGCGCCCAGGAACATCACGAGCAGCACCGCTTGCACGGTGCGGTCGAACAGCCAGCGTCGCCGGAAGCCACCGATCGCGATCAGGAAGGTCGCCGCGTAAAACGGCAGGTAGCACCAAGCCGTCCAGGGCCAGAACGGCAGCGCATCGTCGAGGTGCGTGCGCAGGAGCTCGGTGGACCGCTGCAGGTGCGCGTGTCCGATCCCGAAGTAGATGGCCGATTGGACCAGCGCCAGAAACAGCCCGATCGACCAGCGGTAGGCCGGCGTCGCCAGACGCTGGTTGGGGTGGGTGGCCGCATTCATCGCGCGCATCATAGAGCCAAGACCGCGAATTTCAGGTAACCGCCTTCCGGAAACTGAGGAACCACCGGGTGATCGAAGCCGGCTCCACGCAGCTCGCGCAGCTCGGCCCGCCGGCCGGCTTCCCGGACGCCGTCGTGGACGGTCGCGAGGAAGGCCTCCCGGTCGACGTGGCTCGAGCAGGAGGCGGCGCAGAAGATCGCGCCCGGGGCCGCCACCGCCGCGCACAGTCGGTGCAGCCGGCGGTAGGCCGCCAGGCCCGTGGCGAGCGCGCGGCGGTTGGGGGCGAAGCTGGGCGGATCCGAGATCACCAGGTCGAACCGCGCCCCCTCGGCCTCCACGCGCGCCAGGTAAGCGAAGGCGTCCTCGGCGGCGAAGCGCGCGCTGTTGTCGATCGGTAGGCCGTTGCGCTCGAAGTTCCGTCGCGCGGCCGCGATGGCGGGCGCCGCCGCGTCGACGGTGACGGTTTGCCGCGCGCCCCCGGCGGCGGCGTAGATCGAAAATCCGCCCGTATAGCCGAACAGGTTCAGGACCCGCCGGTCGCTGGCCAAGGTGCGGACCAGCGCGCGGTTCTCGCGCTGATCGAGGAACAGCCCGCCTTTTTGACCGCGCAGGAGGTCGACCCCGAAGCGCAGGCCGTTCTCGCGCACCTCGAGCTCTTCGGCCGGCGGGCCGCCCGACACCACCTTGGCCCCACCGCCGGCGTCCGCGTCGCCGCCGCGCGGCCGGCGCTCGACGATCGTGTCGACGGGGAGATCGGCCGCGGCGGCGGCGACGCGTAGGCGCGCGGGCAGATCGCGGTAAAAGGCCCGCGCGCCGGCGCCGTCGAAGCGCAGGCTGAGCGCGGCACCGTAGACGTCGAGATGGATCCCCGGCAGGCGATCGGCCTCGCCGTGAATCCAGCGAAAGGCGTCGGTCTGGCCCCGATCGAGCGCCGCCAACCGGCGGCCGAGGGCGTCGGCGATGCGCCGGTCGATTTCGCCCGGTAGGTCGGCCTGCCGAACCTCACCGAGGACGCGCACCGCGATCGGAGAGGTGGCGTCCCAAAAGCCGCAGCCGAGCGCGCGGTCGTCGGTGTCGACCACCAGGACGGTCGCACCGTCCGGCAGCGGCGGCGCCGCCGCCAGCGCCTCCCGGTAAATCCAGGGGTGTCCGCCGCGGATCGCGCGCGTCAGGCGCTTGCGTACGGCGACCCGCGGCAGCTTCACGATCGGCGGCGCGCCGGGCCGCGCGTCATCGCGGAGGTCGGTCGGCGATGGGCGCGTTGGCGGTGGCGATCGGCCGTGCCAGGCTGGAGACGGCCTTGGCGGCGGCCAACACGCGCACGCCCGAGGGAAAGATCACCTCGACCTTGCCAGCTCCCGGCGATCCCGCTACCACCCCGATGCCGAAGCTGGGGTGGGCGATCCGTTCGCCGGCGGCATAGCTGGCGCTGCCGGCGTAGGGGCGCGCCGGTTTGGCCGGGTCGAAGGCGGGGATGGCCGGCATCGGCGACGGTTTTCGCGCCCGCGCGGACTTCGACGCGGTGGAGGCGCGGGCCGCACCCGCCGGCCGCCCGGGCTCGGCGATTTCGTCGTTCTCGTTGCGGTAGCGGTGTTGGCCGTTGCAGCGTTTGCAGACCACCTTGGCGATCTTGTCGCCCATCTTGGCCATCACGACATGCCAGACCTGGCCGCACTTGCCGCACAGTGCCTCGATGTCTTGCCCCACGCCCGGTGTCGTCGCCATGGGCGCTAACTTAGCGCGCTAGATCTCGGCAGGATCGCGATATTCACCGAAAACTTCGCGAAAGATCTGACAGATCTCTCCCAGCGTGGCGTCGTGCCGCGCCGCCGCGAGAACGGCCTCCATCAGGTTGCCTTCGCCCTCGGCGGCGCGTCGGACTTGGTCCAGTCCCGCGCGAGCCGTTGCGGCGTCGCGCCGCGCCCGCAGCTCCCGGATGGCCGTCAGCTGCACCGTCTCCGGCATACCGTCGATCTTCAAGGTGGGGATGCTGGCCGCGGCCTGCGCCGTCACATGTCGGTTGACGCCGACCACCGCCCGCTGGCCGCTGTCGATCTGACGTTGGGTACGATAGGCGGAGGCGGCGATCTCCCGCTGGGGCCATCCGGCCTCGACGGCCGCCACCATGCCGCCCATCTCGTCGATGGTGCGGATCAGGCGCTCGGCCGCCTCCTCCATGCGATCGGTCAGCGCCTCGACGAAGTAGCTGCCACCCAGCGGATCGGCCACCGCCCGGATGCCCGACTCCTCGGCAATGATCTGCTGGGTGCGCAGCGCCAACGACGCCGATTCCTCGGTCGGCAGCGCGTAAGTCTCGTCGAAGCTGTTGGTGTGGAGCGACTGTGTTCCGCCCAGCACGGCGGCCAGCGCTTGCAACGTGGTGCGCACCACGTTGTTGAGCGGTTGCTGTGCCACCAGCGAGACGCCGGCGGTCTGCGCGTGCGCGCGCAACATCCAGGTGCGCGGGTTCTTGGCCTCGAACCGCTCGCGCATGATCCGCGCCCACATCCGCCGCGCCGCCCGCAGCTTGGCGATCTCCTCGAAGAAATCGTTGTGGACGTCCCAGAAGAACGACAGGCGGGGGGCGAACTCGTCGACGTCGAGGCCGGCCTGCCGCCCGAGCTCGACGTAGCCGATGCCGTCGGCCAACGTGAAGGCCAGCTCCTGCACGGCGGTCGCGCCGGCCTCGCGGATGTGGTAGCCGCTCACGCTGATGGTGTTCCAGCGCGGCATGCGCCGCGTGCAGTAGACCAGCATGTCGCGCACGATGCGCAGGTGCGGCTTCACGCCGCAGATCCACTCCTTCTGCGCGATGAATTCCTTGAGCATGTCGTTCTGGATCGTGCCGCCCAGCGCCTCGGGCGGGATTCCGCGCCGCTCGGCGACCACCACGTAGAACGCCAGCAACACGACGGCCGGCGCGTTGATGGTCATCGAGGTCGTGACCTCGTCGAGCGGGATGCCGGCGAACAGGCGCTCCATGTCGGCCACCGACGCCACCGAGACCCCTTCGCGGCCGACCTCGCCCGCCGATCGCGGGTCGTCGGGATCGAGGCCCATCAGCGTGGGCATATCGAAGGCGGTCGATAGGCCGGTCTGCCCCTGCGCCAGCAGGAACGAGAACCGCCGGTTGGTGTCCTCGGGCGTCCCGAACCCCGAGAACATCCGCATGGTCCACAGCTTCCCGCGGTACATGCTGGCGTGCGGCCCACGGGTGAACGGGTAGCTGCCCGGCTCGCCGAGTCGGTCGGCGGCGTTCCAATCGGGTCCGAGATCGCCGGGGCCGTAGACGCTTTGCAAGGGAAGCCCCGACAGGGTCTCCGCGGCAGCGCCGACGGCGTCACCGATCGTTTTGGTGCCTGGTGGGCGGCGAGATGACTTGCTAGGCGCCTCGGACATCAGGTCGCAATTTTAACCCGATCATCAACCCATCTTCGGGCGCGGCGACGGAACCGGTCCGTCGCCGCGTTCACCTCGGGCTGGGACTACGCCCGGGCGGTGACCTCTGGGCCGGCGCCCGTCTCGGGGCCCGCGACGACCACCGGCATGGCTTCGAGGGTCAGCTCGATGGCCTCGTCGATCTTCTTGACGAACATGATCTCCATCTCTTTGGTGACCGTCTCCGGGACGTCGACGATGTCCTTGCGATTGCGCTCCGGAAGGACCACCCGCTTGATGCCCGCGCGGTGCGCCGCCAACACCTTCTCCTTGATGCCGCCGACCGGGAGCACCGTGCCGCGCAAGGTGATCTCGCCGGTCATCGCCACGTCGCCCCGCACCCGCCGGCTGGTCAGCAGCGAGACCAACGCGACGGTGATCGCGACGCCCGCCGACGGTCCGTCCTTCGACACGCCCCCCTGCGGGACGTGCAGGTGGATGTCCGTCCGCTCGAAGTCGGTCGTGATGCCTAGATCTTCGACGTGGGTGCGGACCCAAGACAGACCCGCGCGCGCCGACTCCTTCATGACGTCGCCCAGCTGGCCGGTCAGGATCAGGTTCCCCTTGCCGGTCATGGCCGACACCTCGATGAAGAGGATGTCGCCGCCGGTCGGCGTCCAGGCCAGGCCCGTCGAGACCCCCGGGATCTCTGTGCGCTCCGCCGCCTCCGAGTAGTACTTCTGCGCGCCCAGGACGTCCGCGACGATGGCGGGGGTGAGGTTGGGATCGTAAGGCTGATTCTCGGCTACCTTGACCGCGATGGCGCGGATGACGCCCGCCACCTCGCGCTCGAGGTTACGCACGCCCGCCTCGCGGGTGTACTGGTCGATGATCGTCGACAGCGCCTCGTCGGACAGCTTGATCTTCTGCTCGTCGAGCCCGTGCTCGGCGACCTGCTTGGGCACCAGGTGGCGCTTGGCAATCTCCAGCTTCTCCTCGCGGGTGTAGCCGGGGATCTCGAGCACCTCCATGCGGTCGAGCAACGCCGGGGGGATCGGGTCGAGCATGTTGGCCGTCGCGATGAAGATGACGTCCGACAGATCGAAGTTCACCTCCAGGTAGTGATCCGAGAAGGTGGAGTTCTGCTCGGGATCGAGCACCTCGAGGAGGGCGGCCGAAGGATCGCCGCGGAAATCGGCCCCCAGCTTGTCGATCTCGTCGAGCATGAAGACCGGGTTCCGGGTACCAACCCGGCGCATTCCTTGGATCACCCGACCCGGCAGCGCGCCGATGTAGGTCCGGCGGTGGCCGCGGACCTCGGCCTCGTCGCGCACGCCGCCCAGCGAGACGCGGATGAACTCGCGTCCGAGGGAGCGGGCGATCGATTTACCGAGCGAGGTCTTTCCGACGCCCGGCGGTCCCGCCAGACAGAGGATCGGACCCTTCTTACCGGGCGCCAGCTTGCGCACGGCCAGGTACTCGAGGATGCGCTTCTTCACCTTCTTGAGATCGTAGTGATCGGTGTCGAGGATCTCGCGGGCCTGATCGAGGTCCAGCCGATCCTGGGTCCGCTTCGACCAGGGCAGCTCGACCAACCACTCGAGGTAGGTGCGCTGGACGGTGTATTCGGCCGAGGACTGGGCCATTTGTTTGAGGCGATCGAGCTGCTTGCGCGCGGTCTTCTCGACGTCCGCCGGCATCTCGGCGGCCTTGATCTTCTCCTCGAAGGCGTCGAGGTCGCTGGCGTCCTCGCCCTCGCCGAGCTCATCTTGGATGGCCTTTAGCTTCTGGCGCAGGACCGCCTCGCGTTGGTGCTTGCTGAACTCCTCACGCACCTGCGAGTCGATCTTCTGTTTGACCTTGATGAGCTCGACCTTGCGCTGCAGCAGCACCAACAGGCGCCGCAGCCGCTCGGCCACGTCGGATTCGACCAACAGCGAGGCCCGCTCCTCCGGCGACAGATCGACGGTCGCCGCAACGATGTCACCCAGGCGTCCGGGCTCCTTGTGTTGATCCAGCACCTGCGCCGTCTCGTCGGGAATGTCCGGCGAGATCGCGATCAACTGCTTGGAGACATCGTAGACCGCCATGCCGAGCCCATCGATCTCGATGGGGTCCTTGCGGATCTCCACCAGCGGCTCGTAGGTCGCCAGAAGGTAGGGCTTTTCTTGGGTAAATCCGGTCACGCGCCGGCGTTCGGTGCCGCGCAAGACGGCGGTCACGCGGTTCTCGGCCGCCTTGACGATGCGAACGACCTCGCCCTCGACGCAGGTGGTGTAAAGGTCGGCACCGGCCGGCTCTTCGATGTCGGCATCCTTCTGCGTACCGACCAGCACGCGCGCGCCTTTGCCGCCCAGCGCTTCGATCAAGCGCAGCGAGCTGGCGCGGCCAATTTCGACCGGCATGACGGCGCCGGGGAACAGCACCAAGTTGCGGAGCGAGAGCAACGGAAGGGTCTTGGGGGAATCAACGCTCATCGATTTGAACCTCTCTCTTTTGATGCCGAGGCGTGGAAAAGGGATATTAAACGCAAGGCTAGAATTTTCTCACGGGTCCGGTGTTCGTGCGGCGGGCGATCTCTTCGAACAGGTGGCGCGTCTCTGCGTCGTCGGGCTTGATCTTCGGCGTCACGATCTCGACGCGGCAGAACTGGTCACCCCGGGTGCCGTCCGCATTCTTGACCCCGCGGCCGCGCAGACGCAACCGGGCGCCGCTGGAGGTGCCGGGCGGGATCGACACCGTGACGGGGCCTTCGATGGTCGGGACCTCCACTTTGGCGCCCAGCGCGGCTTCGCTCATGGTGACTGGCAAGTCCAGCTCGATGTCGGAATCCTGGCGCCGCAGATTGGGATCGGCCGCGACCTCGATCTCCAAGTAGAGATCGCCGGCGGTACCGCCGCGTCCGGGCGCTGGAGCGCCTTGGCCTGGGAGGCGCAACCGCCCGCCACTCTCGACGCCCGCCGGGATGCTGACCTCGACGCTGCCGCCACTGCCGGTCCGCACGCTGCGTTTGCCGCCCAGCGCCGCCTCGGCGAACGCGACCTCGATCCGACCGCCGATGTCGGCGCCGCGGGCCGGGCGATTGCGGGCGCGGGCCCACGGATTCTGGGCTTGGCCCGAAGTCCCCCCTTGGCCGCCGAATAGGTTGGCGAAGAGATCGCCCATGTCGAAGTCGCCACCGACCTCAACCCCGCCGCTGGTCGCGCGCGCGCGTCCGCCGAAGGTGCGCGCGAAGGCCTCGGCGTCGAACCCCTCGGGCATACCGTCCGGACGCACCGGCGCGTGTTTGAGGCGGTCGTACTCCTTGCGCTTCTGTTCGTCGCCGATCACCGCATAGGCTTCATTGATCTCCTTGAAGCGTTCGGTCTTCTTCTTGTCGTCGCCGGTGACGTCGGGATGCAGATCTTTGGCCAGCTTGCGGTAGGCCTTCTTGACCGTCGCCTCATCCGCTCCTTCGGCAACCCCCAAGGTCTTGTAGAGATCTTTCATCGTCGGGTGGTCATCCCATCATGACATGACCGCGACGCGCTGCTGCGGTTTGCGGCGGAAGGTGAGGGTTTCGGAGCCGGCCGGACGCTCAGCCAGGATCGTGTCGCCCGGATGGAGCTCGCCGGCCAAGACCTGCCTGGCCAGCGGATCCTGGAGGTAGCGGACCAGCGCCCGCTTGAGGGGGCGCGCCCCGTATTGCGGGTCGTACCCCTGGTCGGCCAGGAAGGTGCGGGCCTCGGGCGACAGCTCGAGGTCGAGATCGCGTTCGCGCAGCAGCTTGCGGAGCCGTCCCAGCTGGAGGTCGACGATGCTGTCGATCTCGTTCCGCCCCAGCGCGTGAAAGATGACGATGTCGTCGATCCGGTTGAGGAACTCCGGCCTGAAGGCGCGGCGCAGCTCGTCCATTACTTTGTCGCGCGCACCGAGGTCGGTCCAGTCCGCCAGGTGCTGGCTGCCCAGGTTGGAGGTCATGATCACCACCGTGTTTCGGAAGTCGATGGTGCGACCTTGACCGTCCGTGAGCCGCCCGTCGTCGAGCAGCTGAAGCAGGGTGTTGAAGACGTCCGGGTGGGCCTTCTCGATCTCGTCGAAGAGGATCACGGAGTAGGGGCGGCGGCGCACCGCCTCGGTGAGCTGACCGCCCTGGTCGTAGCCCACGTAGCCCGGAGGGGCGCCGATGAGGCGCGAGACCGCGTGCTTTTCCATGTACTCGGACATGTCGATGCGGACCAGGTGGGTCTCGTCGTCGAACAGGAACTCGGCCAGCGCGCGCGCCAGCTCGGTCTTGCCGACGCCGGTGGGCCCCAGAAAGATGAAGGAGCCGATCGGGCGGTTGGGATCCTGCAGCCCGGCGCGTGAGCGGCGGACCGCGTTGGCGACCGCCGCCACCGCTTCGTCTTGGCCGATGACGCGCGCGTGGAGGCGCTCTTCCAGATGCAGCAGGCGGGCCTGCTCGCCTTCCAGCATCTTGTCGACCGGGATGCCGGTCCACTTCGAGACCACGGCCGCCACGTCTTCTTCCGTGACCTCCTCGCGCAAGAACGACCCGTGCGTCTGGGCTTCCTTGAGCTCGAGCGATTTGGCGAACGTGGCCTTCTCCAGCTCGGGCGCGCGGCCGAAGCGCAGCTCGGCGGCGCGGTTGAGATCGCCGCGCCGCTGGGCCAGCTCGGCCTCGGTCTTGGTGGCCTCGGCGTCTTCTTTGAGCTTGCGCAGCGACTCGATCAGGCTCTTCTCGTGCTGCCAGACGCTCTTCATCTGATCGGCGCGCTCGCGCAACTCGGCGATCTCGGCCGCTACTGCGCCCAGGCGCTTGTGTGAGGCCTCATCCTTTTCCTTGCCCAGCGCCTGCTCTTCGATGGCCAGCGAGGTCAGCCGCCGCTCGATCTGATCGATGGGATCGGGCCGCGAGTCGATCTGCATCTTGAGGCGGCTGGCCGCTTCGTCGACCAGATCGATGGCCTTGTCCGGGAGCTGTCGGCCCGAGATGTAACGGTCCGAAAGCCGTGCCGCCGCGACCAGCGCGGCGTCGCGGATCCGGATACCGTGGTGAACCTCATAGCGCTCCTTGAGCCCGCGCAAGATCCCTACCGTGTCCTCGAGCGACGGCTCGCCCACGTAGACCGGCTGGAAGCGCCGCTCGAGCGCCTTGTCCTTCTCGATGTACTTCCGGTACTCGTCGAGCGTGGTGGCGCCGATGCAGCGCAGATCGCCGCGGGCCAGCGCCGGCTTGAGCATGTTGGCCGCGTCGACGGCCCCTTCTGCGCCGCCCGCGCCGACCAACGTGTGCAGCTCGTCGATGAATAGGATCACGCCCCCGGCGGCGGCCTCGATCTCTTTGAGGACGGCCTTGAGGCGATCCTCGAACTCACCGCGGTATTTGGTCCCGGCGATGAGCGCGCCCAGGTCGAGCGCCAAGATCCTCTTGTCCTTGAGCGACTCCGGCACGTCGCCGGTGGCGATGCGCAGGCCGATCCCCTCGACGATGGCGGTCTTGCCGACCCCCGGATCGCCGATCAGCACCGGGTTGTTCTTGGTGCGCCGCGAGAGCACCTGCATGGCGCGGCGGATCTCTTCATCGCGGCCGATCACCGGGTCGAGCTTGCCGCTGCGCGCCAGCTCGGTCAGATCGCGGGTGTACTTGGCCAGCGACTGATATTTTCCTTCCGCCTCCGGGTCGGTCACGCGCTGCGTGCCGCGCACCTCGGCCAGCGCCTTCAGGAAGTCGTTCTTGCGGACGCCGGCGTCCTTGAGGGCGCGGCTGGCGGCCCCGTGGTCCTTGCTGAGCAGGGCCAGCAGCATGTGCTCGCTGGAGACATACTCGTCCTTGAGCTCCTTGGATTGGCGGGTGGCGTCCTCCAGGAGATCCTGGAGGCGGCGGCCGACGTAGATGTCTGCGGACGAGCCGCGGACCTGCGGCTGGCCTTCCAGCGACTCGGCCGTGGATTGGTGAACCAGTGCCGGATCGACGCCCAACTTGCGCAGCAAGGCGCCGGTGACGCCTTCGGATTGGTCGAGCAACGCCGAGAGCAGGTGCTCCGGGGTCAGCTCTTGGTGGCCGCGGCTGGCGGCCAGCTCCTGGGCGGCCTGGACGGCCTCCCGAGCCTTGATGGTCAGTTTGTCGAGCCGCATGACCGACTACAGATAAGCACCCGTAGTTGGCCGACAAGCCCGTCGTTCAGCTGGGTCGCAACCGGTATCGCAGCCCGTCTCGCGGGTGGTGTCGGACGATCGACAAACGCCGCAAAAACGCCGCCCGGTCGGCTTTTTATTGTGTCAGATTCTCGCAGTGTCGTATCTGGTCCTGGCCCGGAAGTATCGCCCCCAGCGCTTCTCCGAGCTGGTCGGCCAGGAGCACGTGGCCCGCACGCTCACCAACGCCATCGCGCAGGGGCGGGTGCATCACGCCTTCCTTTTTACCGGGGCGCGCGGGGTCGGCAAGACCAGCGCGGCCCGCATCCTGGCCAAGGCGCTTTCTTGCGAGAAGGGGCCCACGGCCGAGCCCTGCGGCGTCTGCGACTTCTGCCAGGAGATCGTCGCTGGGCGCTCGGTCGACGTCATCGAGATCGACGCCGCCTCCAACACCAAGGTGGAGGAGACCAAGGCGGTGCTGGAAGGGGTGCGCTACCTGCCGGCCCGCGCGCGACGCAAGGTCTACATCATCGACGAGGTTCACATGCTGTCGGCGCATTCTTGGAATGCGCTGCTCAAGACGCTGGAGGAGCCGCCGCCGCACGTGGTCTTCGTCTTCGCGACCACCGAGGTGCATAAGATCCCGGCCACCATCTTGTCGCGCTGCCAGCGCTTCGACTTCAAGCTGATCCCGACCGCCCGGCTGGCCACCCATCTCGAAGGGGTGCTCGAGGCCGAGAAGATCGACGCCACGCCGGAGGCGGTGCGCTTGGTCGCGCGCCAAGCCGCCGGCTCGGTTCGCGACGGGCTGTCGCTGCTCGATCAGGCCATCGCCTACGTCGGCTCCGAGCAGCTCACCGCCGAGGTGACGGCCGATGTGCTGGGGGTCGCCGATCGGCGGCTCCTGGTGGACTTGGCTGGGGCCGCCATCGATCGCGATTCGGCGGCCGCGCTGCGGCTCATCGCCCGCGCGATCGACCGGGGCGTCGATTTGGGCGAGCTCGGGCGGGCCTTCTTGGGGTTCTTGCGGGATCTCGAAGTGATGGCGGCGGTGACCCGCGCCGGTGGGCGCGATCCGGGCGATCTGATCGACGGAACGCCGGAGGAGATCGACGAGGTGCGCGCGCTGGCGGCCCGCGCGACGCCGGGGCTCGTCACGGTGCTCTTCGATCGTTGGGCCCGGGCGGTGGACGAGGCTTCGCGCCTGCCGACCCCGCGCCTGCTTTTTGAGATGGCGGCCATCGATCTATGCGGTGCCGAGCCGATGGTGCCGCTCGGCGACCTGCTGCAGCGGCTCGACGAGCTGGAGGGCAAGCTGCGGGGCTCACCGCGGCCGGCCGGCGCTGCGGGACCGCCGTCCAGCACAGGGGCGCCGCCGAGCATGAAACCGCCTGCGCCTGCGGCCACTGCGCTGACCAAGGGTTGGGAGACGCCCGCCGGGTCGGCACCGACCGCCGGGAAGAAGGGCCCGGCGATGCCCAAGGTGGAAGCCAGCTCGGGCATCGCGGAGCCGGCGGAAGCGATCTCGATCGCGCCCGCGCCGGTCCCGGTTTCGCCGCCGTCTCCCGCGCCCGCGGTGGTCGCGGCGCCGGCTGTTTCAGTTCCGGCGCCGGCCACGGCGTCATCCGATGATCTCTGGCGCCTGGCGCTCGGGACGTTCGAGAAGAAGAGCATGTCGTTGGGTTCGCTGATGGCCCACGCCGACGTCCTGTCCGCAGGCGCGGGGGCCATCACGCTGGCCTTCGGGCAGAAGGTGGACGTCGGTCGCGCGGAGAAGGCGCACGCCGAGATAGAGGCGGTTGTCTCCGCCACGTTCGGCCGGCCGATGCGGGTGACCGTGCAGGCCGGTGGCCCCGGTGGAAACGGCCTAGCCATGCGCTCCGAGGTCGGTAAGGAGAACGATGCCGCGGCGGCCGACCGGAAGAGCCGCGAGCAGGAGGCCCGTCAGCACCCGGTGATCCGCAGCGCCCAGGACGTGTTCGGGGCCTCGCTCAAGGAGATCAAGACGTAGATGTCGATGCCCGACCTCAAAGGACTGCTGGAGACGGCGCAACGGATTCAGAACGAGGTGGCGCGCGTACGCGAAGAGCTGGGGCGCACCACCGTCGAGGCCGAGACCGGCGGCGGGCTCTGCCGCTGTACCGCGAACGGCCGAGGCGAGGTGCTCTCGCTGGTCATCGACGCCGCCATCCTGGGCGACAAGAAGATGGTGGAGGATCTGGTGGTGGGCGCGGTCAACCTCGCGCTCGGCCGGGCGCGCGAGTCCGCCGAAGCCGCCATGGCGCAGGTGACCGGCGGGCTGCCGCTGCCGCCCGGCCTGGGCGGGATCTGACGGCGAATGTACCCCTCGCCGATCGCGCGGCTGGTCCAGCAGCTCGGCAAGCTGCCGGGGATCGGGGAGAAGACCGCCGCGCGGTTGGCGTTCCACATCCTGCGCGCCTCGGCCGAGGACGCGGCCGCGCTGGCCGCCGCCATCGGGGAGGTGCGACAAAAGATCCGGTTCTGCTCGATCTGCTGCGACCTGACCGAGGGCGACCCCTGCGCCATCTGCCGGGACCAGCGGCGGGATAGCTCGATGGTCTGCGTGGTGGCCCAGCCCCAGGACGTGGTGGCGATTGATCGGGCCGGCGGCTACCGCGGCCGGTACCACGTGCTGCACGGGGTGCTCTCGCCGCTGGACGGCGTAGGGCCGGACGATCTGCGGGTGACCGAGCTGCTCCGGCGGTGCGCCGACGGGACGGTCACCGAGGCGATTCTGGCCACCAGCCCCAGCGTCGAGGGGGAGGCCACCGCGGTCTATCTGGCCAAGCTGCTCCGCCCCCTGGGCGTACGCGCCAGCCGGATCGCCACCGGCGTCCCCATGGGCGGCGAGCTGGAGTACGCCGACCAGGTGACCCTGGCCCGCGCTATTGACGGACGACGCGAAATGTAAAGGTCACCCGCCGTCGCCCAAGTCGGGTACAATGCTTGAAACCCCGATTCGCGAGTGATATTCGTGGGAACCCTAGGGAGCACGATGTCGACCTGCCGAGGATTACGATGAGTGGCCCCGATGTGATGTACCCCGAGGAGCAGCAGCAGATGTCACTCGTCTGCGCGCGGCTCACTCGGGATGCCAACGCCAAAGCCGTTTTATTGATTGGCCGCGACGGTCAGCCGATCGCCGACGCCGGCGATGTCGACGAGCTGGACGTCACGTCGCTGTCGTCGCTGACGGCTGGCAACGTGGCCGCCACCGGCGGCATTTCGAAGATCCTTCGCGAGAAGGACTTCTTCAGCCAGTTCCACGAGGGCGAGAAGACCCACATCCACATCACCCTGGTGGGGGGGCGCGCCATCCTGGTGGTCCTGTTCGACGAGCGGTCGTCCTTGGGGCTGGTGCGGCTGCGGGTCAAGAAGTCGTCCGACGAGATGGTCCGGCTGTTCGATTCGGTGGCGAAGAAGGCCGCCGCCAAGAGCGAGCCGTCGATCCTGACCGAGATCACCGACAGCGACATCGACAACCTGTTCAATGATTGACTTGGGACCCTGGGAGGGTTCCAAACCTCCCGCGATGAGCTCCGGCGGCGAAGCCGCCTTCGCTCACGCGTGGACTGACGCCCGTCTGCGGGTGTCGCCATGAGCTTCATCAACTACTCGTCCCGCGAGATCAACTGCAAGCTGGTCTATTACGGCCCCGGCCTGTGCGGGAAGACCACCAACCTGCACTACATCTATGCGAAGACCAGCCCCGATGCGAAAGGGAAGATGATTTCGCTCGCGACGGAGACCGAGCGGACGCTGTTCTTCGACTTCCTGCCGCTGTCGCTGGGCGAGATCCGCGGCTTCAAGACCCGCTTCCATCTTTACACGGTGCCGGGGCAGGTCTTCTACGATGCCAGCCGGAAGCTGATCTTGAAGGGGGTCGACGGCGTGGTGTTCGTGGCCGATTCGCAGATCGAGCGGATGGAAGCCAACATCGAATCGCTCGATAACCTGAGGCTGAACCTCACCGACCAGGGCTACGACCTCAACAAGCTCCCCTACGTCGTGCAGTACAACAAGCGCGACCTGCCCAACGCGGCGCCAATGGACCAGCTGCGCGAGGTGTTGAACCCGACCAAGGCGCCCGAGTTCGAGGCCTGCGCCACGAGCGGGGCGGGCGTCTTCGACACGCTCAAGGCCGTCGCCAAGTCGGTCCTGACCGAGCTGCGCCGCGGGCAATAGGCCGCCGGCTGGACCGCGGGCCGTTCCGGCCCCAGGGTTTGTCGCGCGCGCTCACGCGCGGCGCAGGCAGGCCGCGGCGACCAGGCCCGCGAGGGCGGCCTGACCGGCCAGCCAAACCGGCTCGAGCGCGTCGGGGACGAAGCGCAGATCGACGGTGTGCGCGATGGCGGCGAAGAGCAGGGCGCCCGCCACGCCAAAGCCGAAGCCCGCCAAAGCCGGGCGCAGCCGACGGAAGCCGTAGAGCAGCGACACCAAGCCGACGGGGAGCAGCGCGCTGTAGAGCAAGGTGGCGCTGAGTGGCCCACCCGACAGATCGGTGATGCCGACCGAGAGCATTCCGGCCGCCGCTTGGGCGTGCGTCCAGCTGGCTGGCGTCAGACCGGGTAAGAAAAACAGACCGGACGAGCCGGCCACCAAAGCGGCCGCGAATCCCAGGCCGAGCGGCGCCACGGCGAGGCCCCGGCGGCGCAGCAGCGCCAGTCCAAAAAGCGAGGCCGCGAAGCCGAGGCCCAGCTCGCCGGCGCCACGGCCGTCGCGCGCCTTGTGCAACGCCGCCGCCGCGTCGACGATCCCGGCGCCGTAGTGGTCGTCGATGCGTCCACCGGCTGCCGCGGAGCGACCCTGCGGCTTGCGGGCGGTTGCCAGCAGAATCTCTTCGACGGCCTCGGGCCGCCGAACGCCCGCGCCCACCAGCAAGGCCGCCACGCCCGCCACGTGCGGCGTCGCCATCGAGGTCCCCATGAACCACAGGTAGTCGCTGCGGCCGATGTCGCCGGGGACGATGGTGTGCTGTAGGACGCCGTCCGGCTGGCCGTCGCCGTTCTGATCGACGCGGACGTTGCCGCCGGGCGCGGCGATGTCGATGGCGGGGCCCCAGTTCGAATAGAAGGTGGTGCTCTCGTCGAACTGCGTAGCCGCCACCGCGATGACGCCGGGGTAGCGGGCGGGATAGCCGACGCGCCCGTTGCCGTCGTTGCCGGCCGCCGCCACGATCACCACCCCTTTGCCATGCGCGTACTTGACGGCGCTGGCGATGGCGCCGACCGCGAACGGCCCGCCCAGGCTCATGTTGATGACATTGGCGCCGTGGTCGGCCGCCCAGCGGATGGCCTGCGCGATGCCGGCGCTCGACCCCGAGCCGCGGGCCGACAGCACCTTGAGCGGCATGATGGCGGCGCCATAGGCCACGCCCGCCACGCCGAGGCGGTTGTTGGTCGATTCGGCGATGGTCCCCGCGACGTGGGTTCCGTGGCCGTGGTCGTCGTCGGCGTTGGTGTTGTTGGCGATGAAGTTATAGCCGGGGACGAACTTGGTGCCGGCCAGATCGCCCACCTTGGTGACGCCGGTGTCGATCACCGCCACCACCGCGCCGGCGCCGGTGCCGCGCTTCCAGGCTTCGGGCATCCCGATCTGACGCAGGTGCCACTGGTACTTGAAGCAGGCGTCGTTGGGGAAGTCGGCCGCGGTGCCTTTGCCGGCACCGCACTCGGCCTCCATCGAGCCCGCGGCGGCCGCGGCGAATTCTTCGCTCTGCTCATCGGGTGGCAGGCCGACCATCGAATCGTAATCGACGCTCTCGACGCCGGGATCACGCGCCAGCTTGCCCATCGCAGCGGCGGCCTGGTCGGGGTTGGCGAAGTCGATCCGGTAGAGGTGATCCTTCGCCGAGTAGTCGCCGACCGCGGTCCGCGGATAGCCCCGCGCCGCCATGGCCTCCTCGGAAAGATCGTCGCGGTAGTCGACGATCAGCGCGCTCGGGCGGAGGCCGGCTGCCTCGACCCCCTGAATCTCGTCGGCCGAGGTCGGCGCCGGCCTGTCGGCCAGCCGCGGGGGGTGGGCCCCGTGCCAGTAGAGCGCCGCGCCCGCCAGGGTCGCCGCGAACCCGCCCCAAGGAATCCAGGCAGACATCGACATCGACTTGCGCATCGCCCGATTATACGGCTCCTCCCCGCGGCGCGCCGGTTCCCCGAGGCGATTTAGATCGGGGCGTGATACATTGGGCGCACTTTTCCGCATACCCCGCGCCGCCGCTCTTGCGAAAACCTGCCGTCACGATGCGTCCGCTCGCCTTTCTCCTCGGTCTCGCGCTCCTGGCTGTCACCGGCCCGGCCCGCGCCGAAGCCGACGATTCGGCCGCCACCGACAAGATCGTGAAGCTGAACAAACGGGCAGTCGACGAGTACGAGAACCTGAACTTCGACGAGGCGCGCAAGATCCTCAACAATGCCCTCGGCGCCTGCGCGCAGAGCGGGCTCGACAACCAGCCGGTCGCCGCCCGGACCCACGTCCACCTGGGGGTGGTCCTCTTCGCCGGCTTCAAACAGAAGGACCAGGCGGTCAAAGAGTTCCGCAAGGCGCTCGATATCCAGGCCGACATCAAGCTCGACAAGGCGTTGGCCAACCCCGAGATTCAGGCGGTCTTCGACGAGGCAGCCGGAGGCCAGAAGGGCGACGCAAACGCCGCCGTCGCCCCACCGGCGGCCGCCGCCGACGCGGTGACGCACGAGCCGGTGACCCGCGCCGAGCAGGGGAAGGCGATTCCCATCAACGTGACCATCGATTCGTCCGTGAGCGCCAAGAAGGTCGTGCTGTCATTCAGTGCCGACGGGTCGGAGGATTTCGGCGAGCGCGAGATGAAAGAGGAATCCCCCGGCAACTGGAGCGGCGAGATTCCCGCCTCGGCCACCGAGGGGGCCAAGGTTCGCTACTACATCGAGGTGAGCGGCGCCGACGATCAGACCTTGGCCACCAAGGGTACGGCGGACGCGCCGCTGGTGGTGGCGCTGCGGGCCCCGGCCGGCGCGGTGGCGCCCATGCGGCGGAACACGGTCGAGGCGCCGAAGAAGGCCGAAGAGACAGAAGCGGGCCCGCCGAGCTGGTACTTCGGCCTGGGGCTCGGCTCCGGTTTCGGTTGGACGACCGGGACCGGCGAGATCAACAGCCTCGACCATGTTTCACCGCCCGGGTTCGCCGCGGCCAAGCTCGGCCAGCTGGTACCCGAGGTCGGCTACTTCGTGATGCCCCAGCTCCTGGTGTCGTTTCAGTTTCGCTATCAGCTGGTCCAGGGCGCCACGGCCTTCTACGCCACCGACGGTAGCTGCGGACCCAGCACCGTCTGCTCGCCCGCCAGCTACGCGCTGGCCGGCTTCGGTCGCGCGAGCTGGCTCTTCGACCTAGGCAGCCTGCACCCCTTCGCTGGGGGCACGGTGGGCGTCGGAACCATTCGCCATCTGGCGACTTTCCCGTCCGAGCCCCACTGCGGAAGCAACCACACCAGCACCTGCATCGACACCGTCGCCTCGGGGCCGATCTTCTTGGGGGGCACCGGCGGCCTGCTCTACAACCTATCCCCCTTCTTCGCACTGATGGCCGAGACCAACGTGGTGGCCGGCTTCACGAAGTTCACCTTCAACTTCGATTTCAACGTCGGCGTCGCCGTGGAATATTGATGGGAACCCTGGGAGGGTTCCAGACCCTCTCGCGATGGCCTCCGACGAGCAAAGCTCGTCTACGCCCGCGCGATCACGGCCACCCGAGGCGATAGTCGCGCTTAGGTTTTTTCGGGGGTCCAGAGCGGCTCGGGCTCGCCGTAGAGGCGCGCCGTGTGGCGACCCATCACGAAGAGCGCGTCGGAGAGGCGGTTGATGTAGGGAACGACCGCGGCCCCGATCGGCTCGGCGTCGCCCAGGCGGACGATGAGGCGCTCGGCCCGACGGCAGACCGTGCGCGCCAGGTGTAGGTACGCCGCAACCGTCCCGCCGCCCGGCAACACGAAGCTGCGCAGCTCCGGGAGCGATTCGTTCCAGGCGTCGATCTCTCTCTCGAGCGCGGCAGTGTGGCGGGCTTCGATGACCGGCTGGGTGGGGCGGTGATCGGCGGCCAGGGTCGCCAGATCGCTGCCCAGGTTGAAGAGCTCGTTCTGGACGCGCAACAAGATCGCCGCCAGCTCGGCGGCGCCGGGCGGCGCGTCTTCGGCACCGAGCGCGGTGCGGGCCAAGCCTAGGCACGCCGACAGCTCGTCGATGGTGCCGTAGGCCTCGATGCGCAGCGAGTCCTTGCGCACCTTTTGCCCGCCCACGAGACGGGTGTCGCCGCCGTCGCCGGCCTTGGTGTAGATC
>Ga0075522_10001382_pt1 | contig 18363 bp, 13 predicted proteins | sample NGEPerA_FD_74796 | JGI IMG/M metagenome (GOLD analysis project Ga0075522, IMG submission 74796) | Arctic peat soil microbial communities from the Barrow Environmental Observatory site, Barrow, Alaska, USA - NGEE PermafrostL2-A | ecosystem: Environmental > Terrestrial > Soil > Wetlands > Peat ... | reverse complement strand
TGGATGTTTGGAATCGACAAGGCCCGCGAGAAACTCGGCCGAGCCTACCCTCGACCGCATTTCACCTCGCAGGCACAGGCCGGGTGAACCCGTCAGATTCCCTGCGACGAGGTACTAGAATCTCGCGCGATGTTTCGTGTGCTGATGGTGGACGATGACGCCGACATCAACGAGTCGGTGCGGGCTGGCCTGGTGTTGGCGGGGTTCGACGCGGTGGGTGCGCCTACCGGTCGGGCGGCACTGGAGGAGATCAGACGCCAGCAACCGGATCTCGTGCTGCTCGATCAGATGTTGCCCGACATCGACGGTGTCGAGATCTGCCGCCGTTTGCGCGCGGCGCCGGAGACCAAACGCCTTCCGGTCGTGTTCCTGACGGCGCGCGCGGGACAAGAGGCGCGCATCGGTGGGCTGGCGCTCGGCGCCGACGACTACATCGTCAAGCCGTTCAGCCTCCAGGAGCTGGTACTGCGCATCCGCGCCGTGCTGCGTCGCGCGACACCGGTCGATCTACAACTGCCACCGCAATGGGTGCAACTGCGCGATCAGTTTCGGGTCTGGAACGGCTACGCCGAGATCCACGCGGCGCGCGGCGAGTGGCGCGATTGCCTCGAGTTGTCGCGCAGCATCCTGCTCAACTGTGGAGGGGCGCTGTCCCCCGACGAGCGCGGCCTGATCACCCGGCGCCTGCTGACCTGCGCCGAGCACCTGGGCGATCTGTCCGAGCAGCGGATTTGGCAAGAACGCGCGCGCGGTCTCTGAACGTTCTGTTCGGCATCATGGCGCGGCTCTGGCGGCGACGCCGACGGCGTGCCAGCCGCCCCTACGGCGCGGGGTTCATCACCCGCCGGAAGTTCCTTCGCGAGATTTCAGGTCATTCCGGTCATGATCTTCCTCCTCGCCCTGGCTTTGCCCGGCGCACGTGCCGCTCGGGTAAGGAGCTAAGCAACTCCTTCGTTACAATTTGGCGACAAGACGAAGATCGTTGATTTTTGTTGGACCGGAACGGCGGCGTGGGCGCTACGTTCCCGTCCGTCCATGATCGAGCCCACCGACAGGGAGTTTGCGCAGGAGCTCAAGACGCTGAAAGACCGGCTCTCGACGATGGCCGGGCGGGCGGCCGAGCAGATCGCCCTCGCCATGGAGGCGCTGACGACTCAGGACGACGCCCTCGCGCATCAGGTCATCGACAACGACCGATTCATCGACAGCGACGAGAACGACATCGACAAGCTCGCGATGCACCTCCTCATGACCCGCCACCCGGTGGCCTCCGACCTTCGCTTCGTCACCATGGCGCTGAAGATCGTGGTCGACGTCGAGAGAATGGGCGATCTGGCGGCGGGCATCGCCAAGCGCGCCCTCGAGCTCAACCGTCTGTCGACTCTGGATTGGCGCGGTGACCTCACCCGGCTGGCCATCCTGGTCCAAAAAAATCTGCACCTGGCCATCGAGAGCTTTGTGCGGGGTAGCATCGACGAAGCCAACGCGGTCATCAAGGCGGACGTCGAGATCGACGGCCTGAATGCCAGCCTGTTCGCCGAGTTGATCGCCAACGTCGCCGCCGACCCGGCCACGGTCACCCGCGTGCTTCCCCTGACCTCGGTCAGTCGCTACCTCGAACGAATCGGCGACCACGTTAAGAACCTGGCCGAGGAGGTCATCTTCATGGTCTCGGCTGCCGACGTGCGACACCGCGGCGCTGTCTCCGCCAACTGACCCCACCCTGCTTCGCCTACCTGAAAACGAAACGCCACCGACCTCAGGAGCTTCGACGATGATCAAGACTGCCCTCTTCACCGCGCTCTTGGCTGGCGCCTTCGGCACGCTCGGATGTCAGAAAAAGGCTGGGGAGACGTCCCCCTCCCCGTCGGTCGCAAGCATCACCCTCAACGGAAGTGGCTCCACCCTCTCGAAGCCTTACCAGGAAGCCGCGATCGAGCAGTTCAAGAAGACGCACAGTGGCATCACGATCAACTATGGCGGCGGCGGCAGCGGCAAGGGCCGGCAGGATCTGGCCGACATGGTCGTCGAGTTCGCCGGCTCCGACTCCCCATTCAAGGATGCGGACGCGGCCAAGGCCAAGGGCGGTCCGATCCTCTACGTTCCGATCCTTCTGGCTCCCATCGCGGTGATCTACAACCTGGACGGGGCGGCCAAGCTGCAGCTCTCCGCCCCGACCATCGCCAAGATCTTCCAGCGCGAGATCACCAAATGGAACGACAAGGCCATCGCCGCCGACAACCCCGGACTGAAGCTGCCCGCCACCGAGATCGTAGTGGCCCACCGCGCCGACGGGTCGGGCACCACCCAGAACTTCACCGAATACCTCAACGGCGCCGCCCAGGGCGTCTGGAAGCTCAAGAGCGGATCGACCGTCGAGTGGGCGAGCGACACGCAGGCGGGACAGGGCAACTCCGGCGTCGCGCAGATCGTGAAGTCGACCAAGGGCGCTATCGGATACGCCGACCTTTCGGACGCCAAGGCCTCCGGTCTCAAATACGCGAGCATTGAGAACCAGGCCGGCAAGTACGTCGAGGCGACCACGGCCGGCGCCTCGGCGGCGGGTGACGGGATCGAGGTCGGGGACAACCTTCTGTTCAGCGCGCTCAACGCGAAGGGCGACCAGGCATATCCGCTCACCGCCCAGACGTGGGTCATCGTCTATGCGACTCAGCCGGATAGGGCCAAAGGAGAAGCGCTCAAGGCTTACCTCACCTTCCTGGTCAAGGACGGTCAGGGCCTGCTCGGCGACATCGACTATGCGCCGCTGCCCAAAGGCTTGCAGGACAAGGCCCTCGAGCAGGTCGACAACCTCAAGCTGCGCTGAACGAGGCGATGATCGACTTACAGGGAAAATCCGACTACCGGGACCGCGCCTTCGCCAAGATCACGGCCGGCGCGGCCGCCGTCGTTCTGCTGATCCTGGGGCTCATCGCGATCACCATCACCCGACGGTCGTTGCCGGTGTTTCGGGAGATGGGGTTCGGATTTTTCACTTCGACGCGTTGGTCGCCGCCGGATGGCTTGTTCGGGGCGTTGCCTTTCATCTGGGGCACGGCCTTCACCGCGGCCATCGCCATCGTGCTCGCAGTGCCCATCAGCCTGGGGGTCGCGCTGTTCATGACGCAGGTGGCACCTCCCAGGTTGGCGAGGCCGCTCGTTTACCTCATCGACCTGCTCGCCGGTGTGCCGTCGGTCGTGTTCGGCCTATGGGGCGTCCTGGTGCTCTCGCAATATTTTGACCTCGGGCGTTCATTCCTCACTGCGGGCATCATCCTGGCGATCATGATCATCCCGATCATCACCTCGCTCTCCCGTGAGGTGATCGAGACGACGCCCAATGGCGACAAAGAGGGGGCGTTGGCGATGGGGACCACGCGGTGGGAGATGATCAGCGCGACGGTCCTCCCCCACAGCGCCGGGGGACTGGTGGGCGCCGTGATGCTCGGCCTCGGACGCGCGATGGGTGAGACCATCGCCGCCGCCCTGGTCATTGGCTCGGCCCTCGGTCAAATAACCCTGCGTCCCTTGGCGCCAGGCAATTCGATGCCCGCGGTGATCGCCAACGAGTGGGGAGAGGCCCAGGCGCTTCACAAATCGGCCCTCATCGCGCTGGCGGTGACGCTGTTCGCGATAACCATCCTGGTCAACCTGGTCGCGACGGCGATCGTCCAGCGCTCGATGCGACGGGGACAGGGGACGTGACGGCCGGGGAGCTCGTCGCGGCGATCGTCGCTCCGCCCGACCTGAGCGCAAAGCGAAGCTGGCGGTCGACCAAGAGCGGGGCCATGACCTGCCTCATGTTCGCCTCGGTGGTCGCCGTGGTCCTTCCACTGGTCGCGGTGTTGTGGGCGGTCTTCTCGCGCGGTCTTCGCGTCGCCCTCCACGGCTTCCCCGCCTTCTTCATCGACGAAATCCCGGTGGTCGCGCGGAGGCCCGGACCGGGGATGGGGCCCGCCATCCTCGGGACGTTGCTCTCCACCGGAGCCGCGACGTTGATTGCGCTGCCTCTCGGTGTCGCCGGAGCCGTTTACCTTCACGAGTACGGGCGGACGAACCGCTTCTCCCGGCTGGTGCGGTTCATGTCCAACGTGATGACCGGCGTCCCGTCGATCGTGATGGGGTTGTTCATCTACATCACCTGGACGCTCAGGTTCGGTTACTCCGCTTTCGGTGGCGCACTGGCGCTCGCCTGCCTCATGCTCCCGGTCGTCATCGGCGCCACCGAGCAGATGCTCAAGTTGGTGCCCGACCACCTGCGTGAGGCCTCGTACGCAGTGGGAACCTCGAAGAGCCGGACGATCATGGCGGTGGTGCTCCCCGCGGCGGCGCCGGGCATCGTCTCGGGCGCGCTGCTCGCGGTTGCGCGCGCCGCTGGCGAGACCGCGCCGCTGCTGTTCGCGGTGGGCGCGGCGACGGCCTACAACCCGAACCTGTTCGTGGAGGCGAACACCGCGCTCTCCATCCAGATCTTCGGCAACGCAACCTCCTCGTTCGTCGGGGCCCAGGACCGCGCCTGGGGAGCCGCCTTGACCCTGGTCTTGTTGACGTTCCTCATCACGTTGGTCGCGCGATTCGTCACCGCGCGCTTTGCCCGCAGGAGGTAGCGCCCGATGGCCCCGCAAGACCTTAACAAGGGATCAGATGTAGAACCGCCGGCGGTCAGGCTCGCTGGGCCACCCCGGCCAGCGCCCACCGCGAATCCCCCGAAGAAGGGTGCTGGCCCAGCGGCCAGCATTATCTTCGATCTCGAGAAGCTCGAAGTCTTCTATGGCGCCTTCCGGGCCGTCCGCGAGGTCACCATGCAGATCTTCAAGAATGAGATCACGGCCTTCATCGGGCCATCCGGCTGCGGAAAGACAACCGTCTTGCGCTGCTTCAATCGCATGCACGACGTGACCCCGGGCGCACGCGTGGCCGGCGGTCTCCGCTACCACACGGCCGATCTCTACGGCCCGCGCGTTTCAGCGACCGAGGTTCGGCGTCGCATCGGGATGGTCTTCCAGAAGCCCAATCCGTTTCCGAAGAGCATCTACGAGAACGTGGCCTTCGGGCTCCGATCAAAGGGGATTCGGTCCAAAGACGATCTCGACGGCATCGTCGAGAAATCGCTGCGGAGCGCGGCGCTGTGGGAGGAGGTCAAGGACCGCCTTCGGGCCTCCGCCCTCGGACTTTCGGGCGGCCAGCAGCAGCGGCTCTGCATCGCCCGCACGATTGCGGTCGGGCCCGAGGTCGTGCTGATGGACGAGCCGTGCAGCGCGCTCGATCCGGTCGCCACCGCGCGAATCGAGGAGCTGATGCGCGACCTCAAGAGCAACTTCACGATCGTGATCGTGACGCATAACATGCAACAGGCGGCGCGCGTCAGTGATCGAACGGCCTTCTTCACCACCGAGGTCGACGCCACGTTCGGGCGCCGGACCGGCACGCTCGTCGAGTACGACGAGACGAACAGAATCTTCTCCAACCCGCACGACGAGCGAACCGAAAATTACATCACCGGGCGGTTTGGCTGAGCGCCGGTCGCAGAGGCGTCAATTCGCCGAGCACGATGGCGGCACACCCGACGACCGAGCCGTTTGCTCCTGATTTCGCGAGGAGCATCCGGAACCTCTTCTCGTCGGCTCCGCGCGTCCGCTCGCGGACCGTGGGCGGTCGCGGGCAAACCATCAAGGAAGCCGACGGCTACGGATGACCGCGATGGAGCGGCCGACGCGCATTCGGTGCGGCTCGCCTCTTGCCGTCGACAATAGCGAAAACCGATTGATCGGGAAGCGTGACCCACTCGTCACACGTCCCGCCGACGGTGGCTGATATACGCGGGGTTGTGGGTGGATTCCGTTGAACAGCGCGGCGCTTCGGATGGCGTTCGCAACCTGCCTGGTAGCCCTAAGCACTGGCGGATGCGGGTCGGTCGACAATCGACCTGCCGAATGGGCCTATATTTCTCCGGCGCTTTTCCAGCCGAATTGCGCTACGACCAGTTGCCATAGTCCGGCGGCCTCGGTCTCGGGGCTCGATTTCTCGACGCCCGACAATGGATACGCCAGCCTGACCCGGCTTTATCTTGACGCGGTGACCTCCGGGGATGCGGGAACCACCGCCAGCACCTTGCGGTGTCCGACCGCCCAGACGGTCGGCAGCGAGGAGATCTGCTACCTCCGTCCGCTCGTGACTCCCTACGATCCCGAGGGATCTCGGGTGGTCAACATGCTGCTGGCGCGAGACGCCCCCCGCATGCCGCCCGATCGCCCGTTGCCCGAGGATGACATTCTCCTGGTCGAACGGTGGATCTTGAATGGCGCCTGCCGGGTAGGCGCCACCTGCCCCAGCGACGCCGGCACGGACGGCTCTGGCGGACCCACCGACGGCACGGTGGGAAACTGATCGTGCGAGTGGGCCTGCGAACGGCTCTCAGCCGCGCGCTCTTGCTCTCGCCCTGGCTGGTGGCCGCGGTCGGCTGCAATTCGACCCCGGCCGAGCCGCAGAATCCGGCCTGGGCCGACGTAGCGCCAATTTTCCGGGGCGAGTGCGACAGCTGCCACGGCTGGACCGCCCCCACCACGGGCGCCGGGTACCGCTTCGATTTCTTCGACGCGACCGAGGGGGTGTGCGGCGACGCAGCGCTGGCGATGGAGAGCGGGGTCGTGTTGGCCGGGTCGCCGCTGGCGGGACCCCAGATCCAGACAGACCTGCTGGTCCAGAAGGGCGCCCGGTGGCCGCGCATGCCGCCCCAACCGAGCCCCGCGCTTCCGGATTGGGAGCGGGATACCTTAGAACGCTGGGCGGCGCAGCCCATCAAAGGCCCATCTCCGCCGGGCAACCGAGCGCCCAACATCTCGATCGCCGGCTATCCCGCCACCGCCGACGACCAGCTGTCGTTCACCGCCATCATCGACGATCCCGACGGCGACTCCACCATCGGCGTCATCGAAGTGAACGGTCTGGCCTTTCTGATGGGCCGGCCTGGCTCGTTCGACGTTCAGTTCGATTCGTCGATCTGGCCGGCGGGGCCGCAAGACGTCAGCGCGGTGCTCTGCGACGGCTGGTCCAGCGCGACTATCGCCCTAGGATCGGTACAGATACGACACTAGGCGGCGGGGATCCGCCGGCGACGCAGCTCACCAGGAAGGACGCGGTGGCGGCGCAGGCCGGCGACGAGACGTCGTCGCGCACCGTCAGCGTCAGCGTCTGTGGGCCGGCCGTTGTACAAACGTAGCGCGTGTCCGCCGCAGAAGCGTCGAGGAAGGTGCCGGCCGTCGCCATCCAGACATAAGAAAGCGGGTCGCTCCCTTCGGGGGAGCTGGCGACGACGCCGGCGTCGATGGTGCCAACCGGGACGGAGGCCCCGACGGGCGTCACGCCCCAGGACTGTATGCTCGGACAGCGGCTAGAGCTCGGCTGGTCCCCGCCACAGACCAACGTCAGGCCGACGGAGATCGGTTGACCAGGCGTTACGTCGAACGGCAGGCTGGTGCCCGCGCACGCCGCTCCGGCGCTGGTTTCCGCCGATAGCAGCACGACGTCTCCGGTTCCCGGCGCCAGAATCAGGTCCAGCGACAAGCTGGCGCCCGCTTCGCTCAGGTCGATCACGCCCGCGGCCAGGGTGGCGTTCTCGGACGACAGGACGCGATAATTGGCCGAGCTGATATTCGAACCGATCGGCAACGAAAGAGCAAGTCGGCCGGCAATCGAGTCCGCGTCGTCCACGTTTGATTTTTCGGCGCCGACGTCGCGGGCGTCCGAGCAACCGACCGTCACGGCCGTCATGCACAGCCCGAGCGCCGCGGTCGCGACGGACACCATGTGCGCCGCCAAAAACGACCTTTGTCTCGAAAGTTCCATCCTACGCTGGTTGCCTTGGCGCCCATCAGCTTGGACGACAAAGCGAGTTGGCGCAACCACCTGCTCAACAAAACACGCGCATTTAAATCATCTCAACCAGGCGCTCAACGCTGCCCGGCGCTCTCAAATAAAAGGGGCACATTCAATTTCTCGAATGCGCCCCTCCCGTTAGCTAGCTGTTTGTGCCCACCGGCTGGGCTCGGGCTGGTTGCTTACCCGTTTACTACGGGCCGACGCCGATGCCGCAGAGCGATCCGCAGGCGGTGGTTCCCGATCCCGAGACCGAGCTGTCGATGTCGCAGCTGAACACGTTGTTCGCGATGGCGAGCGGCGCGGTGATGTCCGAGAACGCCGAGGCGACCGTGGTCCCGAGCGCTGCGGCGGCCGCCGCGTACTGCGCTGCACAGACACCAGTGAAGGTCGACAGACCGGTGCAGGTGTTGAGCGAGACATTCCCGCAGAGGCAGGGGTGCGGGTCGTCGAAGTTGAGAGCCGCCTCCTGATAGTCCGGCGTGGCCGTCGCGATGGCCGCCTTGCAGGCCGCCCCGCGGAGGCAGGCCGCGATGGCCAAGCAGTTGGCCTGGTTGGCACCGCTGAAACCATCGCAACCGAAGGTCGAAATGGTCCCGTCGGAGCCTGGCGTCTCGGTCCCGAAGCAGACGCCGTTGTTGGTGCCGGTGAGCTCGCAGCTGTTGCAGGCCACGTTCTCGCCGCTGGTGCCACCCTGGCCCGTCGTGCCAGCCGCGCCCGTCGTGCCGGCAGCGCCGGTCGTTCCCGCAGCGCCGGTCGTCCCAGCCGCGCCGGTCGTTCCCGCAGCGCCGGTCGTCCCGGCCGCGCCAGTCGTCGGGGGGATGATCTGGCAAGTCGAGCTGCAGGTGGTGCCGTTCGGCGGATCGCAGGTCTCGCCGACCTCGATGATGCCGTCGCCGCAGGGGCTGACCGCAACGCAGTTGACGGTCATCGTGATCACGACCGGGCAGGAGGTCGGCACGTGGTTGTCGTTGACCGTGAGGGTCAGCGTCTGGGTGCCGGCGGCCGTGCAGTTGAAGTTCGTGCTGGCCGAAGTCGGCGCCGAGAAGTTGGCAGCCGGGGCCCAGGCGTAGGTGAGGACGTCGGTAGCGTCCAGATCGCTGGCCAGCGCGCTGACGGCGATCGAGCCGCCGACCGAGGTCTGCGCCGGCGAGGCCGCCGACGACAGGATACTCGGGCAGTTGTCGCCCGAGACCACGGTCGCCGTGATGCCAACCATTCCGGTGCCGGTCGTAGCGGTGTTGTTGCCGCACATGAGGGTCAGCGTCACGTTGGTGGCCTGGCCCGCGACGACGTTGAACGCCGCGCTGGTACCGGTGCAGGCCACACCGGCGCTGGTAGTGGCGGCCAGCTGGACCGTGTCGCCGGTGCCCGCCGGCAAGGTGATGTCGAGAGAGACGGTAGCGTTTGGATCGCTGACATTAATGGTACCCGAGGCCAGAGTCGTTGGCGGCGTGCCGCCCGAAAGGACCGTATAAGCCACGGTGCTCACCGTGGCGCCGCCGATGTTGAGGGCCAGCTTGGCGCTGCCGACATCGGTCGGGTTGGTGGTCTTCGAACAGCTCATGGCCACGGTGCCGCACAGAAGCGCGACAGCCGCGAGAGCGGTCAGTTTCGCCGAATTTCGAATCATCACGGGATCCTCCAAATTTTTGCGATTGGTTGACTTCAACGGCTGCCGCGCCATGCGGGCGAAGCAATCGCTGCCCGTCGCCTAAGCAACTTCCAAGCCGTCCTCTTCGCCGTAACACGGCCGACACAATTGGCCAGATTTCCTTTGTGCTTTCGCGGGGGCGCCATTCTCATCGGCCGACCGATGTTCGGAGGCTGCTTCGCCGCTCTCCGAAAATCGGATAACACCCTACGGATATCGAATTGGCCCGGGACCAATTTCGAAAATCGAGCTGTCCCCACTGAAAACCGGAAACGGCGGCCCTGTGTTTGACCCCCATCGTTCACGCCTTTGGCGAGAAAACTCCAAGAGAGCGAATGGTTAGCGCGCTCACCGGGCGTTTGCGGGGCTTGGCCCGATCTTTGTTAGGGCGATGGCCAGGCGTCTTCGGCCAGCGTCGGTCGAGACCCTACCGAAAACTGAACCAACGATAGGAGCTCGATATGAGAACTTCGATAGTAGGCGCTGCATTCCTGCTCGCAGGAGCAGGGGCCGCCACAGTGGCGGCGGTCGATACCACGGGGAGCAATCTCGCGCTCAATGGCTCGGATACCCTGTTTGATGTCACGAACGCGGTCATCGCGTCGTGCGGTACACAATTTTCTGACTTCAGCACGCTGGGGATCTCGTACCTGGGCGGCGGCTCCGGCGTCGGCGCCGGCCAGATGGACCTGAACGCTCAACAGGTCAGTCCCATGTCGCGCGCGCTCAAGAACACCGAGTACTGCGCCATTGCCGCACCGTCGGCCCCTGGCCTGGCCGAAGGGCTTCTGGTCGGCATCGACGGTGTTGCCGTCAGCGCCAACCAGACCAACAGCTGCTCGAGCAGTGCGGCCAACGGATTCGGCTCGACGGCCCCGTTCGCCGTGACCGCGGACGGCACCGCCGCGGGCGGCGCGCCCGCGACCTGCCCCGGCTGCGATGCCTCGAACAACTACACCTTCACCAATTCGTTCGACGCACTCTCGGTCCTTTACTTCGGCGAAACGCACGACGGCACCTTCGACTGTTCCAGCCCAGTGCGTAAGTCGTTGGTGAAGAACTGGCGGAACCTCTTCGCCTCGGATTGCGCCGCGGGTGACGCGACCTGTTCGGCCGGCCTGACCCACGCGTGGCGCCGCAGCGATCTCTCCGGCACCACCGACGCCTTCGTCAGCGTGCTCAACCCGACGGGCAAAGGCATCGGAACGCTGTCGACCGCCCCGGTCGGCGCCGCGAAGAAGGCCAATCCGTTCTGCAACTCGTCGGATGCCCAGGTGGCCGGCCAGACCAGCTTCGGTGGCTCATCGGATTTTCAGGACCTGGATCCAATCCGGACCAGCTGCGTCACGGGCAAGGATGGCGTCTGCGAGCCGTTCAAGAACTTCGCGACCGCGGGCGGCGCCTTCGCGGGCGATCTCGGCGTCGTCCTGCCGATCCTGATCCCCGACGCGACCAGCACGGTCCCGTCGGACCTCTATCCCCAGGTTGCTTGCGGCACCACCTGCACCCTGGTTGCGCCGATCCGGCTCAATCAGATTCCGGCCGGCTTCAAGTGCCCGGGCGGTTCGTCCCCGACCCTGGGACTCTGCTTCATGCCGGAGAACAACTCCACCGCGCATGATCCGCGCTGCGTCGCCGGGCCCCAGAGCAAGTGCTTCGATATCGTCGGCCGCCCCGACGGCCGCCAGTACAACCTGGCCACGGTGGTCGCCACCAGCCAAATCAACCCGGCGGGCGCCCGTGGCTCAACCGCGTTCCAATTCGCGCGTGACGCCAACAACCGATTCCTGTTCGGCGGCTTCTACCGCATCCACGGGACGACCGCCGGCGCCAACAACGTGCCGAACGCCGCGGCCGGCACGACCGGTCTTTGCCAGGAGAACGACGACACCTCGCAGATCGGCTGCTTGACCGACTCCGACCCCTGCAGCGTCGGTTTCGCGGGCCGCGAGGCCGCCCAGTCCTTCCCGGGCACGGGCACCCCTGCGACGCCGCAACCGGCGTTCCTCAAGGCTTTGGCGATCAACGGAACGCCGCCGTTCACGCCGACCGGCAGCGACCCCGACCTGGCGCTCAAGAACCTGCTGGCGCCTGCCGGCACGACCCCGCTCTACCCGCTGGCCCGCCGGCTCTACTTCGCCACCATCTACGGATTCAGCAACTTGGTGGGCGGCGAGAAGGAGCTCGCGGCCTGCTACGGGACCAACAGCATCGTCACTTCGGCCGTCAGCAGCCACGGCTTCGTGGCCGTCCCCGGTGGCGTGCAGTGCCTCGACTACCCGGAGATGGCCGGCACCGCCTCCCCGGCGCCGAACGTCCAGGGCACGGGCAACGTAGCGCTGGGTGGTTGCGGCAACGCCACCGACACCAACGCCTGCACCGCGTCGCCGCCGGTCATCCAGTAACGATCGAGACCGATGGAGCGCGCATCCTGCGCGCCGCAGCCCCTCTCGCCGAAAGGTGGGAGGGGCTTTTTTCCGTTTCGACCAATGGTGACGGAGCGAAACGCCGTCACGCGCCTTACCATCGCATCTCTGATGTAGCAACATGCTATGTGCGTGGCCGACCTGAACGGAATGAACGGAATCCATGAAGAGCGGTGATTTTCAGGCGGCCACCATCTGCCCGAACTGGGCAAGGAGGTCGTCGTTTGACGGGAGCGAAGTCATAAACGCTGCGGTGCAGGATTCAGCAAAGGCTCTGGGTGGCCCGTTGCTGCTGCAACTCCTCGTCACCCCGCCGGCGGCGGCCAGGTGACCGCCGGGCGCTTCGCCAAGCAGTTCTCGATGCGCTGCTCGGTCTTGCGCATGTCGATACCGGGCAGGCGGACCTCGAGATCGAGGGGCCTGGCCAAGAGGCGCGAGAAGTCCAGCCGGCCGTCGGCGCGCGCGCCCAGCAGGACCCGCGCGACGCGGCCCTCCAAGATATTGGTCGGCACACCGCCGCCGCGCCCCTCGTTCCATAGGCGCGAGTCGCTGCTGAGACCGCGATCGTCGCCCACCACGAAGACCTCGCCCGGGGCGACGGTGTACCCGGAGAATGGCGCCTCGACCGGCTTGCGCACGGTCAGGTAGGTCTTGTCGGCCAGATACTCGACGGTGAGACGCCCGCGCACCGTCAACCGCCCGGTCAGGTTGACGTACGGACCGGCATCGCAGGTGGGAACCTGCCACCCGTTGAGGCGCAGGCTCCCTGTTTCGAACGCCACCCGATCGCCCGGCAGCCCGATGACGCGCTTGACGACCGATTGTGGTCCGTCCGCGCCGGTCAGGCCATTGGCGCGGAAAACGACCAGGTCGCCGTGTTGCGGCAGTCGGGTGGTCGCTCGCGTCTTGGCAAGCGGCAACGAAAGACCGTAGGCGAGGCGATTGACCAGCACGCGGTCGCCGATCTCCAAGGTGGGCAGCATGGAGGGGCCCACCACCCGATACGTCGCAGCGACCGAGCCACGGATGACGAAGGCCAGTACCACCACCGCGCCCAGGCTCACCAGCAGTCGGCGAGAGCCCCCCATCGCGAACCCGCGGCTCGCCGTCGGAGAGGCGGGCGTGGCGTGGCGGAATCGCTTCCACCAATAGCGGCCGGCCTCCGAAATCATCAGGAAGAGGGCCAACCCCAAGAACAAAGGATGGCGGTCGCCCAGCCAGGCCAGTACGCCGAGGACACCTCCACCGGTTCCGGCCAGCCGCGAGGGGAGCAGGTAGCGGAGAGCCAGCATCGCCGCGGCGGCCGACAAGACCAACGAGCCAACGATGCCAAGGAACCGCCACACCCAACCGGAGCGATGCCGCGGATCGCGCGATAAGACGGCGGGATCGCTCACATCGACGATCCGAGCAGGTTGCATTGAGTATAAAGTGGCTTGGCCAGGTTCGGATCGCGCTCGATCTGATCCAAGTACAGGAACACGGCCAACGCCGCGTTGATCGCCCCGCGCGCGGCCCATTTACGGCCATCCACGAAGTTCACCGAGCCTTGGCTTCCAGTCACCTGGAGCTGATTGCTGGGGGCGACCAGACCGTCCGGACAAAATGGGATGATGTTCTTTCCATTCACGGGATGGGTAGCCAACAGGTTCGTCGCGGCTTGAAGCTGCGTCGCATTGGTCGGCTTCGCGATGCAGATCGCGTACGGGTTGTCGGCCGTCAGGCCTTGGGTGATGTTGCCCTGGTCGTCCATCACCGGGTTGGCTCCGTAGAGGTTCGTGCCGGTTGGCCCGGTCCCCCAATAGAGCAATTGACCCGACACGTTGAGATCGGTCGTCAAGTTGGTCGCCGACGTCCACGCGCCACCGGCGATGACTGGAACGTGGACGATCGGTCGGTTGTCGAGATTGCACAGGCGCAACCACATCCCGGCGTCGCCGTTGCTGTTGACGAGCCCGGTGTACTTACTCCAATCGATGCGTCCGTCTATGAAGAGGTCACCCAGGGGAATCTGTGTTCCCGGCGGACCATCCGAGCCGGCGATCTGCTCGCAGAGCGAGAGGCCGAGGCGCAGCATGTCCGGCGTTCCCAGCAAAGTAATGTGGCTCCGAACCTGACCCACGACCGGCGATTGCGAAACCTCGGTCAGGACATCCTGGGGCAGGTGCCTGGTGGTGCCGCCCAGGGTCATGAAGGCCATGTAGCGGGAGGCCAGATCGTCGGTGGTGATGCCCAGGGTGGTCGCTGCGGCTCCGAAGACGGCGGCCCGATTGGCGCCCGGCTGGATCAGCGGACCGAGGAGACCGTCCCGCAGATTGGCCACCCGCGCGTCGCCTCCGGTCAGGGCGGTGATCTCGTCGGCGAGCAGCCCTTGCGAGTCGGCCCGAATACCGTGGCAATTGAAACAGACAGTGGTGAAGATGGAGGCGCCGGCCGACTCGACCAGAACCGGCGCGTTCGCCGACGGTGGCGCTACCGACATCCATTCGGGCTGGCTGGAGCCGGTAAAGCTGCCGGCCGTCGGGACACCGGTGAAGTTGCATCCGGCAACGGTCGTGTCCCACAGACCGAAGGGAAGCTCTCGCAGCAACTCGGCCCGTTCGTCGTCCAGGCTCACGGTCTCGAGCGCCTCGACGACGTTGGTCAGATCCTGGGCGGCGTCGGGATCGAGCTGGTCGGACACCGTCTCCTGCGCGATGAACGTCGCAACGTCGGGGTTGACTAGGGCGGTCGCCCAGTCCGGCCGCCGCGGAAACCAGGGCGGGGGCGGATCGGTGTCGTCGAAAGCGATGTAGTGGGGGCGGACCGGCGTGATCCCCGCCGGCATGATCAGGAGATTCGGGTTGGTCGAGCTATAAAACTCTTCGATGTCCTCGGTGATCGGCAGATTCGCGTCGGCCTGCGACTGGATGACCGGGTCGATGATGTCTTCGGTGTAGGTGACGGGACAAAAGCCATAACGATACCCTTCGTTGTGGTAGTAGTTGAGACGGGCGGAGGCGGAGGCACACGCAGAGACGTAGTCGCTGTCGCCTGGGAGGACCTCGACGTAGGGCTGGGGATCGATATTAGCGTTCGCCGGCAATACGCCGTTGGCGTCCGGCAGAGCCGTCTGGCTCATGGTCGGATCCTTTAGCTTGGAAGGAATGCTGACCATCCAATCGCCCAAGAGCTTGGAGACGCGGCAATCGTAGCCAGAGGTGTCGAGCGGCATGTGGGGGAAGGGGGTGGAGTCGTCGAAGTAATCGAACGGCGTATCGGTATTGCGATAGATGAGGCTGCGCCAGGGAGCCAGGACGAACTGTGGCTGCTCGTTGCTTCCGACGCAATTGCCGTCCAACTGGTCGGGGCAGAAGGTCTTTCCATAGTTGGTGGGTATATCGTAGAGCGAAGGCGTGATGTACGGGATGTCGACGTTCTGGAAGAGGCCGCGCTTGCGAATCGGGCTCACGGTCTCGAGCGGAAACTGGAAGATGCCCTCGTTCGCGCCGGGGCCCGGAAGGAAGACGAGGACATCTTTGACCGCTGGCTGCCGGACCGAAGGATATCCGCGCGGGTTGTGACAATGGGCGCAATTGCCGACCAGGTACGCTTGCGCGGCCAGCTCGTAGTCGTTGCGGGGCGAACGCGAGCCTTCGGCGTTCTCCAGCGGCAGCACGTCGCCGGGCGAGGTCATGCCCGTGATCACGCCGTAGTCGATGAGGCGCTGCAGCTGCGTCAGCTCGTCGCCCGCGGCCGGTTCGTAGACCCCGCCCGACCCCGTGGGCCGGCGAGCCAACTGCAGCGGCGAGAAACCGAGGACAAAGCTCTCGCTCGGGCTTCCCTCGTGGCACTGAACGCACCGCTCGGAGCCCGGCAGCGCGTAGTGCCGGGTAATCCCGGCATGCTGGAGCGCGAGTGAGAGATTTGCCGGGTTGCTGTCGATGATTGGTTGCGCCTTGCTCTCGTCGGTCACGTAGCTGAATATGCGATCGGCGAACGGCTGGCCGTTTCGCAATGGATCGTTCAGCAAGGTGGCCTGGGATTCGTCGTCGTTCCAAACGTAGGTGCCGTAGAGCGCGTTCTGTTGAGCGGTTCCGTCGGGCAAGGTGCTGTCCGGGCGCGAAACGATGAGACGTGTTTCGATCTTTCGATAGGCGGCGTTTCCGCTGGCGTCGGTGACCGCTTTGAGGAACGTCTTGTAAAAACGGGTATTGGCGGGAATGGTGAATTTCTGGGTGGCCTTGTCGAAGGCGATCGATTGCCCGCGGGGGACCCGGACGTAGCGCATCTTCTGGGCGTTGTCACTCCACAGCGGGTAGGTCGGCGCGAACGAGATCACGCCGGTCTTGGCCAGAGCCTCACTGTCCAAGGTTGTCAGATCGGTCTGGTCGAGGGTCGCTGGCAATACCGTCGCCATCGCAAAGGCCGCGTCGAGCTGATCCATCGGACTGGTGTTGGTGGCGACCATCCCCTTGTCCGGGATGCAGCTGCCGATGTTGGTCAGCTGGGCGCCCAAACTGGCCGGGATCGAGTAGCCCACGGCGGCGACCGTTTGGGTCGCCAGGACGAAGGAGTCGACCGGGCTGTGCTGGGTTAGCCAGATGTTCAGCAGGTTTGCCAGCGTGACAACCGCGTCGGTCGGGGCCCGCGCAGAGAGCAGAATCCCGTACGGAGGCATGACCGTGTTCGGATCGGTGGAGGTCATGACGTTGTAGACGGCTTCTGTCACGACGCTGGGGAAGGTCGTTTCGCTGACCGAGAAACCGCCCAAGCTGTTGTCGACGTGGCAGCCGCCGCAGACCGACTTGAAATTGATGTTGAATAGATCCGCGGTGAAATAGCTATCCTGTTGGGCGGGGGCCTGCCCGGCCGCCTGCGCCATGACCGTCGAGCGGGGCGGCACCAGCGTGGAGGATTTGGCCGGCGTACATTTCAACGCCGCCTGGACGATCTGGATCAGCGGGGCGCCGGCATCCGGCGCCGGAAATTCGCTCTGCGTGAAGGCCCCCGGCCCCCCGGGTCGGGTACAGGCGGCCAAAGCTAGGGAGCAGATCACGGCGACTCCAAGCCGGAGAGCCGGGCCAGTCCGTCTCATACCCGCCCCCAACCCGGAGCACCGTGGGTCACTCATGGAGGTGTCACCACGACGTCGTCGAACAGCGCTTCGGCCGTCTGTTGACCGAAGGGCTTGAGCAACACCAGCCGAACCGCCGCAGAATGCGCACCGGCCGGAATCTGCGCGGTCGCGGTCACGCTCTGCCAGGCATTGGTTGTCGAAGAAGGCGACGCAAACACAGCGGCGATGGAGCCGGAGCAGTCGTTCGAAGCGTAATACCAGAGTCCCAGGCCCCCCTGGCTTCCCACCTGGCCGGGGATGAAGACCTTGACGCCGAGCTGGTAGCTCCCGCCCGCGTTTACCTCGAGACACTCGGAAGCGGCCACCTGGAGCGAGAGCGTCGGATCGCCTCCATTCAAGCTCAGGTCGAGCGATCCGGATTGAGCGCTACCGGAGGCGTCGTTCGTGTTGTGGCTCACCGTGGCGCCGAAGCTCGGCGTCCAACCGTCGGTGTCGGTGTCGAAGTGGACATTCTGCAGCTGCGACGCCCCAGAGCTTCCCCCAGCGCCGGCGCCGCCCGACGAACCGCCGGCCGATCCGCCCGCGCCACCCGTGCCGCCGTGGCTTCCCGCCGCGCCGGCGAAGCCGCCCGCCCCAGAAGTCCCGCCGGTATGGATCGAGCCACCCGTCCCCGGATTCCCGCCGGCCCCCGCCGACCCGGTGGATCCGACCGCGCCGGTCGCATTGCAATACTGCACGTACCCAGGATCGTCGCGCGGCGGTGGGCGGCCCCCAAAGCATTCGGACGAGCAGCAGTAGTCGTCGCAAATCTCGTAGATTTGGACAGCGGCGCCGTAGGCCCGACAAAGGTCCCCGGTGTAGGCGCTAGAAGTCGACAACTCGACCACTTCGAGCCCGGCCTCCATCTGACTGGCGCAATCGCCCATCGGTGTGAAGTCCGAGCCCTGGCAGGTCGCGACGCCTACGCCGACTCCGCAGAGACATTGAAGCTCGTTGTCCTCGTCGATACCGCCGGTGCAGTTCGTCTGATGGACGCACTTCAAGATGTCCTGACAGAGGGTGGTCTTGGGCATCCCGCTGGCAGGCCCTGCGGTCGCCGTCGGGCTGAGGTCGCTCGCAGAGCTCGAGCCACACGCCGCCACCGGGTCTGCGGTCGTGGTCGGCCACCCGGTGCCGACGAAGCACACCTCGTAAGCGCCGGCCAAGTTCGCAAACTCATAAGCGGTCAGCAGGTCGGGCTGCGTCGCAAAGGTGACCAGCCCCGCCGGATTGCTGCACTTCGCCTTCTCGCAGGCGGTGCAGGGATCGTCCTGCGGACCGCTTCCGCCAGCCCCAGCCGCGCCTCCGCC
>Ga0075522_10001381_pt1 | contig 18365 bp, 20 predicted proteins | sample NGEPerA_FD_74796 | JGI IMG/M metagenome (GOLD analysis project Ga0075522, IMG submission 74796) | Arctic peat soil microbial communities from the Barrow Environmental Observatory site, Barrow, Alaska, USA - NGEE PermafrostL2-A | ecosystem: Environmental > Terrestrial > Soil > Wetlands > Peat ... | reverse complement strand
GAGCGAGAGGATTTGAACCTCCGACCCCTAGTCTCCCAGACTAGTGCGCTAACCGGGCTGCGCCACGCTCCGATGCCGTTCCCTTAGCTTCGATCAGGCCTGCGCGCAAGGCGACTGATCGCGTGCGCCGGGGCATGGCCGCGAACTCCGGTTCCGGACGGTCATCAGCCTTGCAGCGCGGAATCCAGCAATTGGCGGCAGGCGATCAGGTCCCGCAGCACGCTTTCCAGCCGCGCGGTGTCGAGCAGCCGTGGCGCAGCGCCGAGGCCGGACAGCGAGCTGCCCTCGACCACGCCGGGGATACCGTCCTCTTCCTCCTCGAGCAGCCGGAAATCGATGCCGTCAGCGGCCTCGTAATCGTCGTCGTCGATGTCGATTCCGGACGCTGTGCCGTCATCCCGCTCCATGATGCTTTGGCCGACCGCCTCCTCGATCGCGCCGAAGGAGGCGACCGCGGTGATGTCGGCGAGCCGTTGCACTGAGGCGATGCCGTGCTCCTTCAGGATGCGCTGCACGCCCTTGATGGTATAGCCCTCGCCGTACAACAGCCGGCGGATGCCTTTGAGCAGGTCGACGTCGTCGGGGCGATAATAGCGGCGGCCACCGCTGCGCTTCATCGGCTTGATCTGGGCGAAGCGGGTCTCCCAAAACCGCAGTACGTGCTGGGGAATGTCGAGTTCCGACGCCACCTCGCTGATGGTCCGGAACGCATCCGGCGCCTTGTCCAAATGCCCGCTCCTCTTTCGCTCGCCCGTTAAACGATCAGTCGTCCTGGCCGTTGCCGGGGCTGTGGCCGTTGATCCGCTGCTTCAGGATCGCGGACGGCTTGAACACCATCACGCGGCGCGGCGAGATCGGCACCTCCGTGCCGGTCTTCGGGTTACGCCCGATCCGCTGACCTTTCTTGCGCACCATGAAGGAACCGAACGATGACAGTTTCACCGTCTCACCCTTCTCGAGGCAGTCGGTGATTTCCTTCAACACCAGTTCCACGAAGGCCGACGACTCCGTGCGCGACAACCCTACCTTCTGGTAGACGGCTTCGCACAGATCGACGCGTGTTACTGTCTTCCCGGTCCCTGTCATCGCCCGCCCCGCACTCACGGCGAAAATTTATCGTCTGAAATTATGAGCTTAACGCACAATGGTCAACAGCGCTCATGCATGCAATAGCATGAAAGAAGTCGGTACCGTACACAGACCTTTTTATCGATCGTTCACCAGCGCAACAGCGCCGAGCCCCAGGTGAAGCCGCCACCCATGGCTTCCAGCAGCACCAGGTCGCCTTTCTTGATCCGTCCGTCGGCAACCGCAACCGATAGCGCCAGCGGGATCGAGGCCGCCGAGGTATTGCCGTGCAGGTCGACCGTGAGGACCACCTTCTGCGGCGCAATATGCAACTTGTGCGCCGAAGCATCGATGATTCGCTTGTTGGCCTGGTGCGGCACGAACCAGTCGATATCATCGGCCGAGGCGCCGGTGGCCTTGAAGGCGTCCACGATCACGTCGGTGATCATGCCGACCGCATGCTTGAACACCTCGCGGCCCTCCATCCGCAGATAGCCGACCGTCCGGGTCGAGGACGGTCCGCCGTCCACATAAAGCTTGGATTTGTGGCGGCCGTCGGAGCGCAGATGCGTGGTCAGGATGCCGCGGTCGGAGGCCGTGCCAGGCTGTTGTTGCGCGTCGAGCACCACCGCGCCGGCGCCATCGCCGAACAGCACGCAGGTACCGCGGTCGTTCCAGTCGAGGATGCGCGAAAAGGTCTCCGCGCCGATCACCAGCGCACGCTTGAAGGCGCCGGAGCGCAGATAATTGTCGGCGGTGGCGAGCGCGAAGATGAAGCCTGAGCATACCGCCTGCAGGTCGAAGGCGGCGCCATGGTGGATGCCGAGCTCGTTCTGCACCGCGACCGCGGTCGCCGGAAAGGTGTTGTCGGGCGTCGAGGTCGCCAGCACGATCAGGTCGACCGACTGCGCGTCAATCCCGGCATTGGCGAGCGCCGCGCGCGCCGCATTCACGGCCAGATGCGAGGTGAATTCACCCTCGGCGGCGATGTGGCGCTGCCTGATGCCGGTGCGCTGTACGATCCATTCGTCCGAGGTGTCGATCCGCGCCGCCAGTTCGGCATTGGTGAGAATCCGCTGCGGCAGATAGGAGCCGCAGCCGAGCACCACCGAACGAGTTGCAGTCACGAGACAACCTCCTGCGCGGTCGGCGCCTTGGGAGGCGGGCTGCCGTCGCGGTTGAGCATTTGATTGATCTTGGTCAGGAGATCGTAGCGGACCATCTCATAGCCAACATCGACGGCATAGGCAAAGCCATCGGCATCGGTCCCGCCATGGCTTTTGACCACGATTCCGTTCAGTCCAAGCACCACGCTGCCGTTGGACTTCGAGGGGTCCAGCTTGTCGCGCAGCGCCTTGAAGGCATTCTTCGCAAAGAGATAGCCGATCCGCGACCGCCAGCTGCTTGACAAGGCGTTGCGCAGGAATTCGGTAATCTGCCGCGCCGTGCCTTCGGCGGCCTTCAGGGCGATGTTGCCGGAAAACCCTTCGGCGACGATGACGTCGGCGGCGCCCTTGCCGATGCCGTCGCCCTCGACGAAGCCGATATATTCGAGCTGGGGCAGGTTCATCGCCCGCAGCAATTCCGCGGCCTCGCGGATCTCCTCCCGGCCCTTGATTTCCTCCACCCCGATATTGAGCAGGCCGACGGTCGGCCGTTCCAGGCCGAACACCACGCTCGCCATGGCGCTGCCCATCACCGCCAGCGCCACCAGATGATGCGCATCGCCGCCAATGGTGGCGCCGAGATCGAGCACCACCGAATCGCCGCGCGCCGTCGGCCATATCGCCGCCAGCGCGGGCCGGTCAATGCCGGGCAGCATGCGCAGGCAAAACCGCGCCATCGCCGCCAGTGCGCCGGTATTGCCGGCCGACACCGCGACATCGGCCTCGCCCTTCTTGACCGACTCGATCGCCAGCCACATCGAGGAATTCTTGCGGCCGCGGCGCAGCGCCTGGCTCGGCTTGTCGTGCATGCTGACGGCGACGTCGGTATGGATGACGCGCGAGACCGCCTTCATCGAGGGATGTTTCGAAAGCTCAGGCTCGATCAGCGCGGCATCGCCGAACAGCAGGAATTCAGAGTCGGGATGCCTGCTCAGCGAAATGGCGGCGCCGCTAATGACAACCAATGCGCCGACATCGCCACCCATGGCGTCAAGCGCGATTCGAACCTTTTGAGGCATGAACGTCCCGGAAACCTGATCTTTTGCGGTCGCAAACGCCTTCGGCCGCAGACTGAGAATCGCTATCGGTAACAGCGATCGGCCAAGTGCCACACACACCCGGGCCGGGCCGCGACAATAGCGTGTCCCCGTCCTGACACAACCTCTTGAGCGCCGCCTTTTGTCCGCCATGCGGTTGCAGGCGGGAATTGAAACTTGGCGTAAACCAAATAAAATCAACATATTAGGTCGAATTTTGAACGCGAACCGCCAACCAGCTTCGCTGGAACGCGAAGCTTGAGGCTTATCCGCCTTGTTTCGGCGTTGTTTTGGCTCTGGCTTCAGGTTTTGCGAGGCTTCTTCATCACAGCAGGCGATTTGGCCTCGATCTGCAGCGCCTTCAGCGCGGCGAACGGGTGCGCCGCGGGGTCGGCGACTTCCGCCCGCGGTTCGAACACCGCATCACGCCGGCGCGGATAAGGATCGATGCCGAGGAACAGGGCGTCGGTCGCGAGCCGGCCGAGGTCGATAACGCCGTTTTCGATCGGCTCAGGCGGATCCGGAATTTCGACATCGCTCTCGGCGGCCTCGTCGACGAGATCGGCGAGGTCTGGAATCTGCTCCGGCGGCGCGAAGATCAGGTCGATCTTCTCGTCGATGTCGTTTTCAATCGGATCGAGCGTCACCACACAAGTCTGTCCGACACGGGCGCGGACGCGGCCGCCGACATGGAAGCGGCCCCCCCCTTTGGGCGTGACGTCGAGCGAGGCCTCCGCCGCGAGAATCTCCCGCAGACCCGCCAGTTCCGCCATGACCTCGCATTCGCGAGGGCCGGCTTCGATCTCGTGATGCGATCCGGCCTCCGGAATCTGGGCGACGATGACGGGAACACGCCAGGGATCTGGCTTCTCCGCAATGTCTCTATTCCGGGTCATGGCTGTAAGCTCACTTGCAAGGGCTGCGGAAAACGCCACGACGCGGCCTGGACCGTTGTATCGTCCTGGTCCGAAAGATAGGCCATGATCGCCTCCGCGTAGGCGGCGAGCCGCCGCGCGCTTTCGATGTCCGCGCCATTGAGGATATTCTTGCAAAGCGCCTGCGCCAGTGCCTCCGTGCTTTCGGTGCAAGCCAGATCATAGGCCGCGGCACGGCCGTAGAACGCCTCCCCGAAGGCCTGCATGCGCTTGGGAACCGTGAGGTCGCCTACCCCCATTTCGCGCAGGTTTCCGTCCATGTCCTCGCAGAAGCGGTCAAACAGCGCCTGGCAGAGTTCGGCGCCGGCCGGAACCCGTTGAAGCCGGCGCAATACCAACCACAAATGCAGCACCAGCAGGTCAAAACGGCCGTTAACCGTGTCAGGAACGGACAAGTCCCGATAAAACAAGGGTTCTCGCGCTTGCGTCACGATCATGCCATAGATGGCCTCGATGGTGCCGCGCAGGGGCAGCCGGGGTTTCCAGAAGTGATTGAACGGCCAAAGCATTGTGGGTTCCGCGAGCGAGCCCTACGGGCCCGCGCATGTTGCAATCCGGTGTGCTGGGCCGTACGTCAACGCTTCGCGCGATGCAAGGGGACGGGGTCCGCTCAGTGGTGACCGACACCAGCCAGAGACGTTTGCGCGAGTGCCCCTCGCAGCGCCCGGCGCCGCGCCAGCGAGCCTTGCGTGCGGTCGCGGCCATCGCCTTTGCATGCGCCGTGCTGGCGGGCTGCACCGGCGAGCAGTTCCAGAAAGGCTACATCCTGCCCCCCGGCGCGCTCGAGCAGATTCCGATCGGGGCGAGCCAGGACCAGGTGCTGATCGTGATGGGAACGCCGTCGACGGTGGCTACCCTAAACGGCGAGGTGTTCTATTACATCTCGCAGCGCGCCGATCGCCCGGTCGCCTTCATGAACCAGAGGGTTGTCGACCAGCGCGTCATCGCGATCTATTTCGACAGGAACCGCCAGGTGAAACGGCTCGCCAATTACGGGCTGCAGGACGGCAAGATCTTCGACTTCATCAGCCGCACCACGCCGACCTCGGGCCAGGAAATGAGCTACCTGACGCCGCTGTTCAAGCTGCTCAGCTTCAATTAGGGCGCGTCGACCCACACATACCGCCGTCATCCCCGGATGAACGCGTTCGCGTTCACCCGGGAGGGAGCCGCGCGAAGCGCGGCGTCTCGAAGGATGCCACGGGCCGTCATCCTTCGAGGCTCGCAAGAGCGAACACCTTCAGGAGGACGCCCTACGAGCAAAAACCCCGCGGCTCGCACCGCGGAGTTTTGTCTATGCTGTATCTCGCGGACTCAGTGCGCCAGAATAGCCAGCAGCAACAGCGCCACGATGTTGGTGATCTTGATCATCGGGTTGACCGCGGGGCCGGCCGTATCCTTGTAGGGATCGCCGACGGTGTCGCCGGTCACCGCTGCCTTGTGGGCGTCAGAGCCCTTGCCGCCGTAATGGCCGTCCTCGATGTATTTCTTGGCGTTGTCCCAGGCGCCGCCGCCCGAGGTCATGGAGATCGCGACAAACAGGCCGGTGACGATCACGCCGAGCAGCATGGCGCCGACGGCGGAGAACGCCGCGCCCTTCGCCACCGCCTTGGCCGCCGCGTCGGCGCCCAGTCCGCCCGCGATCACATAGATCGCGAAATAAACGAAGATCGGCGAGAGCACCGGCAACAGCGAGGGGATGATCATCTCCTTGATCGCCGCCTTGGTCAGGAGGTCGACTGCCTTGCCGTAATCCGGCTTGTCGGTGCCCTGCATGATGCCGGGCTTTTCGCGGAACTGACGCCGCACTTCCTCGACGATCGCGCTCGCCGCACGGCCGACCGCGGTCATGCCCATGGCGCCGAACAGATACGGCAGCAAGCCGCCGAACAACAGGCCGACCACGACATAGGGGTTGGTCAGCGCGAAATCGAGCTTGATGCCCTGGAAGTAGGGAAACTTGGTCGCGTTGCCGATGAAGTAGGTGAGGTCTTCATTGTAGGCGGCAAACAGCACCAGCGCGCCGAGACCGGCCGAGCCGATCGCATAACCCTTGGTCACGGCCTTGGTGGTGTTGCCGACCGCGTCCAGCGCGTCGGTGGCTTTGCGGACTTCCTTCGGCAGGCCGGCCATTTCGGCGATGCCGCCGGCATTATCGGTGACCGGTCCGAAGGCGTCGAGCGCCACGACCATGCCCGCCAGCGCCAGCATCGTCGTGGTCGCGATCGCGATGCCAAACAGGCCGGCAAGGTTATAGGTGACGAGAATGCCAGCGATGATGACGATGGCCGGAAGGGCGGTTGCTTCCATCGAGATCGCCAGACCCTGGATCACATTGGTGCCGTGACCGGTGACCGAGGAGGCCGCGATCGACTTCACCGGGCGAAAATCCGTGCCGGTGTAATATTCGGTGATCCAGATGATCAGCCCGGTAACGGCAAGTCCGACCACGCCGCATTCGAACAGTGCCGCGCCGGTGAAATTCACCCCCGCAAGCGGGCCGAAACCGATCAGATAGTAGATCACGGCGGCGACGCCGACGAGTGACAGGATGCCGGTGGCGATCAGGCCCTTGTAGAGCGCGCCCATGATCGACTGACTGGCGCCGAGCTTGACGAAGAAGGTGCCGATGATCGAGGTGATGATGCAGATGCCGCCGATCGCGAGCGGCAGCGTCATCATGTTCACCAAAAGCGGCGAGGTCGCGAAGAAGATCGCGGCCAGCACCATGGTGGCGACCGCGGTCACCGCATAGGTCTCGAACAGGTCGGCCGCCATGCCGGCGCAGTCGCCGACATTGTCGCCGACGTTGTCGGCAATGGTGGCGGGGTTGCGCGGATCGTCCTCGGGAATGCCGGCCTCGACCTTGCCGACGAGATCGCCGCCGACGTCGGCCCCCTTGGTGAAGATGCCGCCGCCGAGACGCGCGAAGATCGAGATCAGGGATGCGCCGAAGCCGAGCGCGACCAGCGCATCGACCACGGTGCGGCTGTTGGGAGCAAGGTCCAGGAAATGGGTGAGATAGGTGAAATAGAGGGTCACGCCGAGCAGCGCCAGACCCGCGACCAGCATGCCGGTGATGGCACCGGCCTTGAAGGCGAGTTCGAGGCCGCCGGCAAGTGATGTCGTCGCGGCCTGCGCGGTGCGCACATTGGCGCGGACCGAAACGTTCATGCCGATGAAGCCGGCCGAACCGGAGAGGATCGCGCCGATCAGGAAGCCGACCGCGACCAGCATGCCGAGGAAATAGGCGAGCAGCGCGAAGATCACGATGCCGACCAGGCCGATGGTCATGTACTGGCGCTTGAGATAGGCCTGCGCGCCCTCGCGCACGGCGGCCGCGATTTCCTGCATCCGCGGATTGCCCGCATCGGCCTTCATCACCGATGCCGTCGCCCAGATGGCGTAAACGATGGAAAGCGCCCCACAGAGCACGATCGCCCATAATGCTGTCATTGAATTTGCCTCAGACCTTGATTCTCGACCCACGCCTTAGCACCGCGGAAGCGGCGGGCGCATAAAAAGAAGGCCTGCCCTGCCCAGAAGGACGGCCTTAAATCGGCGGGACCATGCCAAAATCACATGCCCGGCGCAACGCCGGGACGGGCCTAAAGATCGATTTAGTCAGGTATTTGGATGCGATTTGCGGTTTGGCCACAAATCCCCGCGGCCGGAGCAGATGCCGATGCAAAAGTATCGGCTCCCGCACCACACCCAAGGCAACGGGGAATCACCTGCTTAGAAATGGCTGTAAGACAGCCTCCGCAGCGTGATCTCACCACCCTGCCCGTCCAGGAATCTGGGAGGCAACTTGCCGGCGAGGATGGTCCCGACAGGAGTTACGGGTATGCTTGTCGCCGCAGCGGCCCGCGCAAAGGCCTCAAGGCGATCCTCGGGGATCGCGCAGAGAATTTCATAGTCGTCGCCACCGGACACCAGCGCCTCGATGCCAACAACACCGTTCGCCAGCAACCGCGCCGCCGGCGCCGAAAGCGGGATCGACGGCGCATCGATGATGGCGGAGACGCCGGAGGCGGCGCAGAGTTTGCCGAGATCGCCAGCAAGTCCATCGGAGACGTCCATCGCCGCATGCGCATGCTCGCGCACCGCCAGCGCCAGCGCGTTGCGCGGCTGCGGCACACGGTAGCGGCCGGCCAGCATTTCCCTTGCCGCGGCGTCCGCGCCGAGCGCCACCGCGACCTTGCCGCCGCGCAGGACATCGAGGCCAAGAGCAGCATCGCCGATCGTTCCCGTCACCACCACTCGGTCGCCGGGCTTCGCGCCGCTGCGGCGAACCATCTTGCCCGCCGGCACCCGGCCGAACGCGGTGATCGAGATCATCTGCGGGCCCGGCGTCGAAACGGTATCGCCGCCGAGCAGCGCACAGCGAAATGCTCCGGCATCCTCGCCAAGCCCACGCGCGAACGGCGCGAGCCACGCATCGTCAGCATCGCGCAACGCCAGCGTCAGCACGAAGCCCGCGGGTACAGCGCCCTTGGCGGCAAGATCGGACAAATTCACCCGCAACGCCTTGCGCGCCACGCTATCCGCGGGATCGCCGGCCAGGAAATGCACACCTTCGACAATGGCGTCGGTGGTGACCACGACCTCCTCGCCCGACGCGCTCAGAACCGCTGCGTCGTCATTAAGGCCTAAAGCGCCGGGATCGCTCGCCAGCGGCTTGAAATAGCGGGCGATCAGGGAATCTTCGGCGGATGGGTTATGGCGATCGGTCATATGTCCGTACTCGTCGTGCAAGACTAATCGTCATTGCGAGCGAGGCGAAGCAATCCATGGCGCCCAAGGCGGAGGAATCGATTGCTTCGTCGCTTACGCTCCTCGCAATGTCGAATGCTACCCCCGCGAAAACTCGTCGGCGCGGAACTGGCGGGCGATCTGGTCCAGCACCGCGTTCACCATGCCGGTCTCCTCGGCCTCGACGAAGGCGTGGGCGACGTCGACATATTCCGACACCACGACGCGGCCGGGGACGTCCTTGCGGTGCTCCAATTCGTAGGAACCGGCGCGCAGCACCGCGCGCAGGATTGCGTCGATCCGCTTCAGGGGCCAGCCCTTCGACAGCACGTCGTCGATCAGGGGATCGAGTTTCTCCTGGTCGCGTACCACGCCGGAGACGACGTCCCTGAAGAAAGCGGCTTCCGCCGGCAGGTATTTGTCGCCCTCGACCTCGCCGCCGAGCCAGTGACTCTCGAATTCGGCGAAGATGTCGTTAATGCCGGCGCCGGCGATGTCCATCTGGTACAGCGCCTGAACGGCGGCGAGCCGCGCCGCGCCGCGCCGGTTGGCTTTCTTGTCCTTTACCCTGGCTTTCTCCTGGACCCCCGCGGGCTTTGTCTTCCTGTTGTCGGCCATCGTCAGATCCGCGTCAGCCGGCGTTTGATCCGCAGCATCGCCAGCGCCGCGCGCGCGGCGTCGCCGCCCTTGTTGAGTTCGCTGGCGCGCGCTCGCGCCCACGCCTGCGCGTCGGTGTTGACGGTGATGATGCCGTTGCCGAGCGGCATCCGCCGCGCCACCGCCAGATCCATCAGCGCGCGGGAAGATTCCATCGACACGATTTCGAAATGGATGGTGTCGCCGCGAATCACGCAGCCCAGCGCAATCGCGGCATCATAGGGTTTTCCGGTGCTTTCGGCAGCATCCAGCGCGATCGCGATCGCCGCCGGAATCTCCAGCGCGCCGGGTACCGTGATGACGTCGTGCTTGACGCCCGCGGCCTTCAGTTCGGCGACCGCGCCTTCCAGCAGCGCATCCTGGATGTCGTCATAGAACCGCGCCTCGACGATCAGCGCGCGCGCGCCGGATATGTCGGTCTTGTCCTTCCGGGCTGCGCGCCGCGCGTCCGCCATGTTTCAATTCAATCCGTCGTTGATTTTCCGCGACAAAGTGCGGGTTTCCGCGTTGTAGTCGCCGCGACGACTGAAGCCAAGGGCGTTAGAAGAGAAGTTTTCGTCATGACCGGGCCTGTCCAGGCCTGTCCCGGCCATCCACGTATTCCCTGTCATTCGCGGCCAAGACGTGGATGCCCGGGACATCTGGCGCGAAGACGCGCTTCGCGCTTTTGCCCGGGCATGACGACGGGCCTACCTCATTTCCGAAAGCCGCGCGGCATAGCGGGCCATCAGATCGACCTCGAGATTCACCTCGCTGCCGGTCCGCCAGCCATCAAGCGCCGTCACGCTGAGCGTATGCGGAATGATCAGTACGGAAAATGCAACGTCATCGACGGTATTCACCGTCAGCGACACGCCATCCAGCGTCACCGAACCCTTGGGCGCGATGAAGCGCGCGAGTTCCCGGATGGTGGAAAGCTCGAACCGGGCCATGCCAGGCAGATCGTCGCGTGTTTTGATCGTGGCGATGCCGTCGGCGTGGCCGGCCACGATATGGCCGCCAAGTTCGTCGCCGATCTTCAGGGCACGTTCCAGATTGAGCCGGGTTCCCCTGCTCCAATGCTTGGCCGTGGTCATGCCGAGCGTTTCGGCGGCGGCATCGACATCGAACCAGGTCCTGCCATCGGCGATGCCGGAGGCGACCACCGTCAGGCAGACGCCGTTGCAGGCGATCGAGGCGCCGTCGGCGATGGTGGCTTGGTCATAGCCGCAGGCGATCCGCAGCCGATGCAACTGCCCCTGCGCCGTCGGCTTCAGGCTGACGATCTCGCCGATGTCGGTGACGATGCCGGTGAACATTACGCGCGCTCGTAGATCGCAAGAGTATCGTTCTGCAGCGTCTCGCTAGCACGCGGCTTGAACGTGGACGACCCCGTGAGAGCGGACAGCGGCAATGCGTCCAGGGCCGGGATGCCATCGGCACCGATCGCGCCGGGGCCGCGCAGCAGCCAGACTTCGTCAACAAGGCCGGCCGTGACGAAGGAAGAGGCCACCCGTGCGCCGCCTTCGACCAGTAGCCGGGTGATTCCATCGGCGGCAAGCGCATGCAGCGTGGCCACGAGGTCGAGGCCGACCAGTGGCGCCGCCGTGGTGGTGACGCGCATCACATGCACGCCGGCCGCACCAAGCTTCATCGCGGCGGGCGCCTCCGACAGTTCCGAGGTCATCACCCACAGTTTCGTCTCCCGCGCAGAATGCACCAGGGCGCTCGTGCCGGGAATGCGAAGCGCGCGATCCAACACCACACGCACCGGCGAGCGAGCTTCCATCGCCGGCAGGCGACAGGTCAGCAGCGGATCATCAGCCAAAACCGTGCCGATTCCGACCAGCACGGCGTCGCATTGCGCACGCAGCAGGTGCACCCGCGCCCTTGCCGCCTCGCCCGTGATCGCGACCGCCTTGTGACCGCCTGCCGCGATCTTGTCATCGGCGGAGACGGCGAGTTTCAGGATCACATGCGGGCGCTTGTCGCGGATACGCCGGAAATGCCCCGCATGGTCATGCGCCGCCTCCGCCGCGCAAAGCCCGACATCGACCACAATGCTGGCGGCGCGGAGTTTTGCGTGGCCTTGGCCTGCCACCAGCGGATTGGGATCCTCGATGGCGGAGACGACGCGCGCGATACCCGCGGCGATGATGGCGTCGGCGCAGGGCGGCGACTTGCCGACATGCGAGCACGGCTCCAGCGTCACATACAGCGTAGCGCCATGCGCAGCCTCGCCGGCGCGCTCCAGCGCCACCGGCTCGGCATGGGGCCGGCCGCCGGGCTGGGTCCAGCCGCGGCCTAGAATGACACCGTCCTTCACCACAACCGCGCCGACGGCGGGATTAGGCCACGTGCGCCCCAGGCCGCGCCGGCCGAGCGTCAGCGCCAGTTGCATGAAGCGGCGGTCGGCTTCCTTCGAGTGCTTCGATTTTTGAGCGTACTGGTCTTCCAGGATGCGGAAGATCATTTGCGTAACAAGGCGATCCGCGCGTCATCGTCGGCGGAGAGTTCGCCGAGCACCGCCTCGAAATCCTTGGCCTCGCGGAAATTGCGGTAGACCGAAGCGAAGCGGACATAGGCGACATCGTCGAGCTGGCGCAGATGCTCCATCACGATTTCGCCGATCACCTCGGAGGACACCTCGGCCTCGCCACCGCTTTCGAGCTCGCGCACGATGGCGGACACCATCTTTTCGACCCGCTCCGGATCGACCGGGCGCTTGCGCAGACTGACCTGAAGCGAGCGCACCACCTTGTCGCGGTCGAATGGCACCCTGCGGCCGTTGCGCTTGATCACGGTCAGCTCGCGCAATTGCACGCGCTCGAAAGTGGTGAAGCGGAAATTGCAGGCGACGCAGACCCGCCGCCGTCTTATCACGGCGGAATCCTCGGTCGGACGGGAGTCCTTCACCTGGGTATCGAGACTGTTGCAGCTGGGGCAGCGCATCCGGCCAAAAACCTTTTAAATCAATATCTTACTGATAGATCGGAAACCGGTCCGTGAGCGACTTCACGCGTTCCCTGACCGCGGCTTCCACCAACGGCGCCTTGCCATCCTGCGACTGTGCAATGGCGTTGAGCACTTCGGCGATCATGCCGGCGACCTGCTTGAACTCCGCGACGCCAAAGCCGCGCGTGGTCGTTGCCGGCGTGCCAAGACGAAGCCCGGAGGTGACGAAAGGCGTTTCGGGATCGAAGGGGATGCCATTCTTGTTGCAGGTGATGGCCGCGCGCACCAGCGCCTTTTCCGAGACGTTGCCCTTGAGGCCCTTGGGCCGGAGATCGACCAGCATCAGATGGTTGTCGGTGCCGCCGGAGACGATGTCGAGCCCGTTGGCGCGCAGCGCCTCCGCAAGCGCCTTGGCATTCTCGACCACGTTCTTCGCATAGATCTTGAAGTCCGGACGCAGCGCTTCGGCGAACGCCACTGCCTTGGCGGCAATCACATGCATAAACGGGCCGCCCTGCAAGCCGGGGCATACCGCCGAATTGAATTTCCTGGTCAGCGTCTCATCGTTCCACAGCATCAATCCGCCGCGCGGGCCGCGCAGCGATTTATGCGTGGTGGTGGTGGTGACGTGGGCATGCGGCACCGGCGAGGCATGGACGCCACCGGCGACGAGGCCGGCGAAATGCGCCATGTCCACCATCAAGTACGCGCCGACGCTGTCGGCGATCTCGCGAAAGCGCTTGAAATCCCAGGCGCGGGAATAGGCGGAACCGCCGGCGATGATCAGCTTCGGCTTCACTTCCGCAGCGCGGCGCGCCACCTCGTCCATATCGATGATCTGGTCGTCGCGGCGCACGGTGTAATGCTGCGCCTTGAACCATTTGCCGGACAAGTTGACGGGCGCACCATGGGTGAGATGGCCGCCGGCGGCGAGATCGAGGCCCATGAAAGTGTCGCCGGGCTGGAGCAGCGCCAGAAACACCGCCTGGTTCATCTGGCTGCCGGAATTCGGCTGTACATTGGCGAAGTTTGCGCCGAACAGTTTCTTGGCGCGATCGATCGCGAGCGTCTCGGCGATGTCGACCCATTCGCAGCCGCCATAATAGCGCGCGCCCGGATAGCCCTCCGCGTATTTGTTGGTCATCACCGAACCCTGCGCTTCCAGCACCGCGCGGCTGACGATGTTTTCCGACGCGATCAGCTCGATCTCATGGCGCTGGCGGCCGAGTTCGCCCTTGATCGCCGCGGCGATTTCGGGATCGGCCTCGGCCAGGGTCGCGGTGAAGAACGAGTCGGGCGCGGAGGCGGTCTTGGCGCTGGTCGCGGAAGGGCTCATCGGCGAAATCTCTCCACCGCCGCAAGCCCTTAAAGAGCGATGCGGCCGGTCAGGGGTGGCAGTCGAAAGCGGTGCTGGCGGGATACCATATCGGGCGGCGGCGGCCAAGCGCTTGCGGGTGGTGGCTGATATTTATGCAAGATATGGTGGGAACCGGGGTCGATTGCGAGTGGGGTTTCTCGTCGCCCCGGCCTTGAGCCGGGGCCCCATCCCAGTCGTCATTCCGGGGCGATGCAAAGTATCGGACCCGGAAGCTCGAGATTCCCGATGTGCAATTGCACATCTGAGGTTCGCCCTTCGGGCGCCCCGGAATGACCTCCTATTTCACTACACAAACCGGTACGCGCCGCCCTTCTCGACCGAGCGCTGGAACGCCGGCCGCGCATGCATGCGCGACAGCCAGGCGCTCAAATTCGGGTACGGCCCGAGTTTGTCGAACACCTTCGCCATCTCGCCCACGAAACTCATCTGGATATCGGCGCCCGTCAGCGACTTCCCGACAAAGAACTCCCTGCCCTTCAGCGCGCCCTCGACATAGCCGAGATGGTTGGCCATCTCACTGTCGATGCGCGGATGCAGCGGGCTGCCGGCTTCCTTCAGCCGGCCGACATAGAGATTGAGCAGCAAGGGCAGCATCGCGGAGCCCTCGGAATAGTGCAGCCATTCGTTATAGGCCTCGTAATCGGCGCTGCCGGGCGCGGGCATCATCCCGCCCTTACCGTATTTGCGGATGAGATAATCGACGATCGCGCCGGACTCGGCGATCCTGACGTCACCGTCTGATATGACCGGCGACTTGCCGAGCGGATGCACTTTCGCGAGCTCTGGCGGCGCCAGCCGCGTCGTGGCGTCGCGCTGGTAGCGCTTCATCTCATAGGGAATACCGAGCTCTTCCAGCAGCCAGAGGATCCGCTGCGAGCGGGAGTCGTTGAGGTGATGCAGGGTGAGCATGGCGCGTTTCCTCGGGCTGCTTGTTTGAGTCCGAGGTGTAGCAGGTATTCATGAGAGGTGTCAGCGATACCCATTCATTCGCCCGGCGGCTGTCCCCGACTTGATCAGGGATGGCTTGGCGACCCAGTATTCCAGAGAATTCAACGAGCCTTCGCGGGGCATGACACCCGCGGCTATAGCCCCGTAAACCCGGCCTTCACGGGATCGCTGGAGCCATCGAGTTCGCGCAAATAGGTCAGCCCGCACACCGTCAACCGGTGCGGGTCCTTCTCGCCGGCCTCGAACAGCGTGTTGACGTAGTCCGTCACCTTGGCCCGCGCTTCGGCGCTGGCGGCTGCGGTACGGTTCAGCAGGAGGTCATACGTCATCATGATGCGGTCGATGGCGGCTTCCATGAGATCCTCTTCAGGAAATGATGAGGGTTGCGGCTTCGAATTGGGCGATCGCCTTGTTGGCGAGCTTGAGCTTGTTCACTTCGCCGCGCTGAAACAGTTCGACGATGATCTGCAGCAGCCGCTCATTGGTGGCGAAAGTATCGGCGATGGCCCCGGTGCGGCGCAGGTAATTCGAGGCGATCGCATAGGCGTCGCCGACAACCTCGACATTCAGCACCCGCAATCCGCGCTCGACCAGCATGGCCTTCTTCCCTTCGGTACGGGCGGATAATCCCGATGAGGGACAGAAGTTCCATTCCCGGAAACCGGTTTTTGCGCGGCAAATGCGCCGGAAAAACAAAACGCACCGGACCGGAAAGCCCGGCCCGATGCGCTTGGGGAAGTCTCGTTTTTCTTGTTGGCTACCGGTCTTTTAAGCCGCCGGCTTCGCCGAAAACCTCAGAGCCGATACAGGATCTGGTCGGTCCAGAACCGCTCGAGCCGGTGCAGCGACTTGTTCAGGGTCGCGAACTCCTCGTTCGAGATGCCGCCGACCTGCTCCACCGTCTTGACGTGCTTCTGATAGAGCGCGTCGACGATCTTGCGGATTTCCTGGCCCTGCGCGGTCAGGCGGATGCGGACCGAGCGGCGATCGACGCGCGAGCGCTGATGATCGAGGAAGCCGAGTTCGACAAGCTTCTTCAGATTGTAGGAGACGTTGGAGCCGAGATAGTAACCGCGCGTGCGCAACTCGCCCGCGGTCAGCTCCTTGTCGCCGATGTTGTAGAGCAACAGCGCCTGCACCGAATTGATGTCAGCGCGACCGCGGCGGTCGAATTCATCCTTGATGACGTCGAGCAGGCGGCGGTGCAGCCGCTCCACCAAGGTCAACGCTTCGAGATAGAGCGGCTGCACCGGAGCTTGCCCCGGAGCGCGTTCGGCAGTCTCCACCGCCGTTGCAACGGCTTTCATCATGACACTTCCCCTGTTGTCGTTTTTAGCGACTTATTCGACGAAACTTGTGTCCCGCCTGATAGCCTCAACTTAAGGGGGTCGTTTGAAGATCAGCTTAAACAAGACAATAAAGAGATCATGAATTTAAGACAGTAAATTGCGGATTAAGCCCGTGAATAAAGGGCTTTTTGCAACCTTTCATTCACGGTGCATAGCCCCTGTTCACGCTTCGTCTGCATCGCTGTCGCATATGGGAACAGCATGGTTCAAATTCGAAACGACTGCGTAACAGGTGTGACCGCCACGTTTAGGGTGACCGAAATGTTACCGCGATATTTGAGAAAAATATCAGAAGAAAACAGAACCTCATCCTTGAGGAGCACGCATCAGCGTGCGTCTCGAAGGATGGCGACATACACATAAGCGGACTCGCGGCCATCCTTCGAGACGCGTCGCCTTGCGATGCTCTTCAGGATGGGGTCCGTAGATTGCTTGCGCAAACCGCTCGGGATGACGTGTGTTTTAGACGAGTTGCTACGGAGGACGTTCGCGCGCGGCCATCCAGGCGAGCGCGAGATAGCCGCCCAGCATCAGCGCTTCCAGCCCTACCACCGTGAGGCTGCCGCCGTAGATTCCCGGAAACATCAGTTCGATCACCGCCATCGACACGACTGTGGTCAGCCACACTACCGCGCCCCACGGGGTCGCGAGCCACAGTCCAACCGCGGCGACGAGTTCAATGACGGCGAAATAGACGGTCGCGGTCTGCCACGCCATCGTCTGATTTTCGAAGGCATCTTCCTCGCCGCCGATGAAACCCGTGACCTGCGCCCAGTGATAGAGGCCCTTGATGACGGAAATCACCGCCATGATGCGCAGGAACAGCACCAGCCGCCGCGTCCATGCATTATCGTCGGATTCGACCCGTTCCGACGATATGGCCGCCACCGACATGCCATGATCCCGCGAGTTGTCGCGCGAAGGGGTTTCAGACATCCGGATCGCTCATATTCGGGACTTGGCTTGCATGCCGGGGACTCTCTCGCATGTTGGAGGAGTCTTGGCCCGTCGGCACGGCAAAATCAATCGGCGTTGCGAAAGGTTCAGGCCGCGGTGACGGCAGCCGGCCAAAGTGATACAGTCGGGGAAACGGGCCGGATCACCTCCGTCGCTCAAGGAGACCATCACATGGCGATCAAATTCGGCCGTCCGATCGAGATGCGCGACACGCCGCGGCAGCCGGCAGCACTTTCCACCGCTGCCCTCGATCTCGCGGTGCGCCCGCGCCGCAATCGCAAGGCGGAATGGGCGCGGCGGCTGGTGCGGGAAAACGTCCTCACCACGGACGACCTGATCTGGCCGCTGTTCGTGGTCGACGGCCACAATACGCGTGTGGCCGTGGCTTCGATGCCGGGTGTGGAGCGGCTATCCGTCGACCAGGCGGTGCGCGACGCCGAGCGCGCGGTGAAACTCAACATCCCCTGCATCGCGCTGTTTCCCTATACCGAGCCGTCGCTACGCGACGAACAGGGCTCGGAAGCGCTCAATCCCGACAACCTCGTCTGCAAGACGGTGCGCGCGATCAAGAAGGAATTTCCCGACATCGGGCTGCTCTGCGACGTGGCGCTCGATCCCTTCACCAGCCACGGCCATGACGGGCTGCTCGAGGATGGCCGGATCCTCAACGACGAGACGGTCGCAGTGCTGGTGCGGCAGGCGCTGGTGCAGGCTGAAGCCGGTTGCGACATCATCGGACCATCCGACATGATGGACGGCCGGGTCGGCGCGATCCGGCAGGGGCTGGACGCTAGCGGTTTCCTCGACGTCCAGATCATGGCATATGCCGCAAAATATGCCTCCGCCTTTTACGGCCCGTTCCGCGACGCCGTCGGCTCGGCGAAGACGCTGACCGGCGACAAGCGCACCTATCAGATGGACAGCGCCAATTCCGACGAGGCAATGCGCGAGGTCGAACTCGACATCGCCGAGGGCGCCGACATGGTGATGGTAAAGCCCGGCATGCCCTATCTCGACGTGGTGCGGAGGGTCAAAGACACCTTTGGCATGCCGACCTTCGCCTACCAGGTATCAGGCGAATATGCGATGATCGCGGCCGCCGCGGGCCACGGCTGGATCGACGGCGAGCGCGCGATGATGGAAAGCCTGCTCGCCTTCAAGCGCGCCGGCGCCGACGGGAT
>Ga0075522_10001380_pt1 | contig 18393 bp, 18 predicted proteins | sample NGEPerA_FD_74796 | JGI IMG/M metagenome (GOLD analysis project Ga0075522, IMG submission 74796) | Arctic peat soil microbial communities from the Barrow Environmental Observatory site, Barrow, Alaska, USA - NGEE PermafrostL2-A | ecosystem: Environmental > Terrestrial > Soil > Wetlands > Peat ... | reverse complement strand
GCCGCGAGTTCAGGCAAGGCGCGCGAGCTGCCGACCGCTATGTGCGCGACAACACATGGGCCGCGGTCGCGGTCGCCGCGGCGGCTGCGTTCCTGGTCGGTGTGCTGATGACGCGCCGCAAATGACGGCGCTGCATCATGAGATCAGTTCATGGCAGTTGATGAAGAGGATGAGAACCAGGAGCGCCTGGCGCCGTTTCTGACTCTTCTCGGGCGTGCGGGTTCGCTGATCGGATCGATAGTGGCCACGGGCGCTGCACAGGTGATCGCGGTCAAGCGCAACGAAGTGCGCAAAGTCGCGACTGTCATTGCGCTGGCCCTTACCGCCGCGATTTTCGCCTGCGCCGCAGCCGGATTTGCCGCATTTTCCATTCTCGTGGCGCTCGGCCCGGAGCATCGTGCCGCAGCCGCGGCGCTGATCGCCGGCTGCTTCGCGCTGTTGTCAGGAGTCGCGATTCTGCTGGCGCGCGGCCGTCCCGGGATTCCCTAGCCGGTTGATTTGTGGTCGCTTGCCAGCCTGTATTTAATACCAGGCATGGATCTCAAAGACAGCGGCCTGCTCAAGAGCCAGTGCTATATCGACGGCAGCTGGATGGATGCCGACAGTGGCAGTTCCCGTCCGATACGTAATCCCGCGACCGGCGCAGTAGTCAGCACGGTCCCCAACGCCGGAGCCAATGGCACCAACTCATGATGGCGCACCAGGAGGATCTGGCCTGCCTGATGACCAGCGAGCAGGGCAAGCCACTGGCCGAATCACGCGGCGAGATTGCCTATGCGGCCTCATACATCGAGTGGTTTGCCGAGGAGGCGCGCCGCGTCTACGGCGATACCATTCCTTCGCCATGGCCGCACGCGCGAATTCTGGTCACCCGTGCGCCCGTCGGCGTGTGCGCCGCGATCACTCCGTGGAATTTTCCGGCGGCGATGATCACGCGCAAGGTCGCACCCGCGCTGGCCGCGGGCTGCACCATCATCGTTAAACGGCCATGCAAACGCCGCTGTCGGCGCTCGCCATGGCGGAGCTGGCTGCGCGCGCCGGCGTGCCAGCGGGTGTCTTGAGTGTAGTGACCGGCGACTCGCGCGCGATCGGCGCTGAGCTCACGGCCAACGCGCTGGTCCGCAAATTGACTTTCACCGGCTCGGGCGTCTGTTGGCGGCGCAATGCGCGCCCACGCTCAAGCGCATGTCGCTGGAACTGGGCGGCAACGCGCCGTTCATCGTCTTCGACGATGCCGATCTGGATGCCGCGATGGCGGGCGCCATGGCGTCGAAATACCGCAATACCGGGCAAACCTGCGTATGCGCCAACCGGCTGCTGGTGCAGGCAGGCGTTTACGAGCAGTTCGCCAGCAAACTCGTGACGGCCGTTTCGCGCCTCAAGGTGGGTAACGGCATGGATGCCGGCGTCGAGCAGGGGCCACTGATCGATGCCGCGGCGCTGGCCAAGGTGGAAGAGCTGGTTGGCGAGGCGCTGGGGCAGGGCGCGCGGGCGATGATCGGCGGCCGCCGTCACGCGCTCGGGGGCACTTACTACGAGCCGACCGTACTGCGCGACGCCACTGCCGGCATGCGCCTGGCGCAGGAGGAGATGTTCGGACCGGTGGCGCCGTTATTCCGGTTTGCGGATGAGGCCGAGGCCATTGCCATCGCCAATGACACTGATTTCGGACTGGCAGGCTATTTCTATTCGCGTGACCTCGGCCGCGTGTGGCGCGTCGAGGGTTCGCGCTACGGCATCAACGAATACCTCGATCTCAAGTATCTTTGCATGGGCGGCACCTCGCGGTAACCGCACTCAGGCGGCCGTCGAAAATCCCAGGTCGAGTGCCACCGCGGGGTGGACGATCGCGCCGCGTACCACGTTGAGTCCGGCCGCCAGTCCGCGATCCTCGGCGGTGGCACGCTCCCAACCCTTATCCGCCAATGCGCGCACGTACGGCAGGGTCGCATTGTTGAGCGCGAAGGTCGAAGTGCGCGGTACTGCCCCAGGCATATTGGTCACGCAATAGTGAATGACGCCATCAACCGTGTAGGTCGGCGCGGCGTGCGTGGTCGGACGGCTGGTCTGGAAGCAGCCGCCCTGGTCGATCGCGATGTCCACCACCACGGATCCTGGCCGCATGCGCTTGATCATCGCCGCGCTCACCAGCTTGGGCGCGGCCGCGCCCGGCAGCAGCACCGCGCCGATCACCAGGTCGGCGTCGGCCACCGCGCGTTCGATGGCATCCGAGGTCGAGAACAATGTGCGCACGGTGCCTCGGAATTGCGCATCCAGTTCGCGCAAGCGCGCGATCGAGCGATCGATCGCGGTGACGTCCGCGCGCAGACCATGAGCCATTTCCACGACATTGGTACCGGCGACGCCGGCACCGATCACCACCACTTTGGCGGGGGCAACACCGGCCACGCCGCCGAGCAGCACGCCACGGCCGCCCGTGGCTTTCTGCAGATACTGCGCTCCCACCTGAACCGCCATGCGACCGGCCACTTCGCTCATCGGTGTGAGCAGAGGCAGTGAGCCGTCCGCCGCCGTCACGGTCTCATAAGCGATGGCCACGCACTGCGATTTGACCAGTGCTTCGGCCTGGGCCCGATCGGCCGCCAGGTGCAGGTAGGTGAACAGCAGTTGGCCGCGCCGCAACCGGGCGCATTCGCTGGGCTGGGGTTCCTTAACCTTCACGAGCAACTGCGAGTCCCGGAAGATCGCATCCGCATCCGGCGCGATCCGCGCGCCCGCCGCCAGGTAGTCGTCATCACTGCAGCCGATGCCGGCCCCGGCCCCGGACTGCACCGTCACTTCATGGCCCGCGGTCACGAGTTCACGCACCGCCGCAGGTACCAGCCCCACCCGATACTCGTGCACCTTGATCTCCGTCGGGACGCCGATACGCATGGTTGTGTGGCTCCGGATAGCAGGCAGTCATTGTCTCAAGCCCGGACCGCAGCCGCTTGCAAGAACAGTGAACATATCCTATATAATTAGCAGAATATTGCGTCATACATCAGATTACACAAGTTTATGCAAATTGACCGCCTGGACCGCCACATTCTGCGGGAGCTGCAGCAGGACGCGAGACTCTCCAATGCCACCCTGGCCGAGAGGGTGGGTATGTCGGAATCGGCCTGTCTTCGCCGCGTGCGATTACTGGAACAGGGCGGGGTCATCGAGCGCTACACCGCCATGCTCAGTCCGAGCAAACTGGGCGTGACGGTCAGTTTCATCATCCGCATTACGCTCAAGGGGCAGACGGATCGGGATCTGGGCGCGTTCGAACAGGCGGTTGCCGGCGTGCCTGAAGTCACCGAGTGCGATCTCACCACCGGCGAGTCGGACTATGTGTTGCGGGTAGTGGCGCGCAGCGCCGAGGATTTTGAGCGCCTGCATAGCAAGGTGCTGACCAAGCTGCCGTACGTGGCACGCGTGGAATCGAGCTTCGTTTTGCGTTCGGTGGTCAAGAATGCCGGCCTGCCGCTCGAACCCTGACCCGCACGGGTGAATCGAATATAGTAACAAGTGAAACTATTGTACAATGGGCCGAAGGAGCGCACTTTCATGGCCACGGATCTGTTCGACAATCCACTCGGCACCGACGGCTTCGAATTCGTGGAGTTCACCAGCCCGGATCCGGAACGGCTCGCGCGGGTATTTGAGGCCATGGGATTCACCGCAGTGGCGCGCCACCGCTCCAAGAACGTGCTGCGCTACCAGCAGGGCGGCATCGACTTCATCCTCAACATGGAGCCGCGCGGCCAGGCCGCGCAGTTTCGCGGCGAGCACGGCCCGTCGATCAACGCCATGGCGTTTCGTGTGCGCGACGCCGCCTCTGCCCTCAAACAGGCGGTGGCGCGCGGCGCCCGCGAGGTGCGCGGCGCGGTCGGGCCCATGGAGCTCAATATTCCGGCGATCGAGGGAATCGGCGGGTCTTATCTGTATCTGGTGGACCGTTACGGCGCGCACGAAATCTACGATGTCGACTTCGTGCCCGTCCAGGGCGCCGCGGAGCGCGAGCGCGCGGGCAGCGCCGGGCTCACCTACATCGATCATCTGACGCACAACGTGCAGCGCGGCAACATGCAGACCTGGGCGGACTTCTACCAGCGGGTATTCAATTTCCGCCAGATCCGCTACTTCGACATCGAAGGCAAGGCTACGGGCTTGTTTTCCAAAGCCATGACCAGTCCGGATGGGAAGATCCGCATTCCGCTCAACGAGAGCCAGGACGATCAATCGCAGATCGAGGAGTTTCTGCACGATTACAAGGGCGAAGGGATCCAGCATGTGGCCCTCGGCACGGCCGATATCTTCGCCACCGTGGAGCGCATGCACGCCCGTGGCGTCAGCTTCCAGGATACCCCGGAGAGTTATTACGATGCGTTGCAGGCGCGCATACCCGGTCACGGCGAAGACCTGGCTCGTTTGCGCGCGCGGCGCATCCTGATCGACGGCGCTCCGACTGAGGGCCAGGGCCTGCTGCTGCAGATCTTCACGCAGAACGTCGTCGGCCCGTGCTTTTTCGAAATCATCCAGCGCAAGGGTAACGAGGGCTTCGGCGAGGGTAATTTCAAGGCGCTGTTCGAATCGCTCGAGCTCGATCAGGTTCGTCGCGGTGTACTGTCGCTCGACAAGGACTCCTCCAATCCATGACCGATGCCGCGTTGTCCTACCAGGCCGGCTTCGGCAATCATTTTGCCTCCGAGGCGCTGTCCGGTGCGTTGCCGGCGCACAACTCCCCGCAGCGCTGCCCGTACGGGCTGTACGCCGAGCAGTTGAGCGGCACGGCATTCACCGCGCCACGGCATTCGAACCGGCGTTCCTGGCTGTACCGGATTCGGCCGGCCGCGGGACATGGGCCCTTTGCAGCCAAAGCCCACGTCGGTCTGACCAACACATTCGATGCCGCCTCGACGCCTCCGGATCAAATGCGTTGGAGTCCGTTGCCGGCGCCGCCGGCAGCCACGGATTTCATCGATGGCCTGCTGACCATGGGCGGCAATGGCAGTCCGCAGGCACACAGCGGCTGCGCGATTCATCTGTACGCGGCCAATCAGTCGATGCGCCTGCGCGCGTTGTACGATGCCGATGGCGAGCTGTTGATCGTGCCGCAGCACGGTGCGCTGCTGCTGGTCACCGAGCTCGGGCAGCTGCGGGTCGGTCCGCTGGAAATCGCCGTGATTCCACGCGGCGTACGCTTCCGCGTCGAGCTGGCCGATGGCAGCGCGAGCGGCTATGTGTGCGAGAATTTCGGCGCCCCGCTGCGCTTGCCGGATCTGGGCCCGATCGGCTCCAACGGCCTGGCTTGCGAGCGGGATTTCCTCGCACCGGTGGCGTGCTACGAGGACCGGGATGTCGGCTATGACTTGGTCGCCAAGTTCATGGGCCGGCTGTGGAGCACTTCACTGGATCATTCGCCGTTCGATGTGGTGGCCTGGCGCGGCAACTACGCGCCGTACAAATACGATCTGCGCCGCTTCAATACCATGGGCTCGATCAGCTACGACCACCCGGATCCATCGATCTTCCTGGTATTGCAATCGATCAGCGACACGCCCGGGGTCGACAACCTCGACTTCGTGATCTTTCCGCCGCGCTGGCTGGCGATGCAACACACGTTCCGGCCGCCATGGTTTCATCGCAACATCGCCAGTGAGTTCATGGGACTCATCGAGGGTGTCTACGATGCCAAGAGCGATGGCTTCCTGCCGGGAGGCGCCTCGCTGCACAACTGCATGAGCGCCCATGGCCCGGATGTCGCCACGTTCGAGAAGGCCACGCGTGCCGAGACCAGCCGGCCGGAGCAGATTTTGAACACCATGGCATTCATGTTCGAAAGCCGTGACGTGATTCATCCCACGCGCTATGCGCTGGAATCGCCGCAGCGGCAGCGCGATTACTTCGAGTGCTGGCAGGGACTGAAGAAGCATTTCGATCCGCGCCGGCCATGAATGATACGCACGATCCGCGGCTGCGCAGCTGGGTCGAATCAGCGAATGCGCCAGGCCACGATTTTCCAATCCAGAACCTGCCGTTCGGGGTATTTCGCCGCGCCGGCAGCGCGCTTCCCTTTGGCGGCGGAGTCGCAATCGGCGACTGGATCGTCGATCTCGGTGCGGCTGCCAATAGCGGCGCGCTCGAGCCGATGGCGATGCAGGCCGCGGCGATCGCGGCGCGACCGTCGCTGAACGAGCTGATGGCGGCCGGCAGTGGCGCCTGGTCGGCGCTACGGCTGGCTTTGTCGCAGGCATTGCGCCAGGGTTCGCCCCAGCGCGCGCTGCTGGAGCCGGCGCTGGTGCCGCACGCGCAGGCGGAACTCGCGCTGCCGGCGCGCATCGGCGACTACACCGACTTCTATACCTCAATCCATCACGCGAGCGCCGTGGGGCGGTTATTCCGCCCGGATCAGCCGCTATTGCCGAACTATCACTGGCTGCCGGTGGGCTATCACGGCCGCAGCTCCTCGATAGCAGTGTCCGGCCAGCAATTTGCGCGGCCGTTCGGACAACGGCTGTCCGCCGGCGCGCAGCAGCCGCAGCTCGATCGCAGCCAGCGCCTCGACTACGAACTGGAACTGGGCGTATTCGTGGGCGTAGGTAACACGCTGGGCAGCCGCATCAGCATCGATGAGGCCGAATCGCATGTCTTTGGACTGTGCCTTCTCAACGACTGGTCGGCGCGCGACCTGCAGGCCTGGGAATACCAGCCGCTGGGACCGTTTCTAGGCAAGAATTTCGCTACCACGATCTCGCCCTGGATCGTCACGCTCGAAGCGCTTGAGCCCTATCGCGTGCCATGGTCGCGCACGACGCCAGCGCCGCTGCCTTATCTGGACGGCACAGTCACGCGCAGCAGCGGCGCCATCGATATCCAGCTTGAGGCCTGGATCGAAACCGCAGCCATGCGCGCCGCAGGCCAGGCTGCCAGCCGCCTCTCGCACAGCAATTTTCGGCACGCCTATTGGAACATCGCGCAGATGATCGCCCACCATACGGTCAATGGCTGCAATCTGCAGCCCGGCGATTTGCTGGGCACGGGCACGCAGTCGGGACCGGACCCGCGCGAAGCGGGCTCGCTGCTGGAACTCTCGCGCGGCGGCGCTCAACCGGTGCAGTTGCCCAGCGGCGAACAGCGCAGTTTTCTCGAGGATGGCGACGCCATCATCCTGCGCGGCTATTGCCAGCGGCCCGGGGCCGCGCGCGTCGGTCTGGGCGAGGTGCGCGGACTGGTACTGCCAGCACAAGCGTAGGGCAGCCATGACCAGCCTGCGTCTACACACCTATTTCCGCAGCTCTGCCGCCTATCGGGTGCGTATTGCGCTCAATCTCAAGGGCCTGCCGTACACCGCGCTTCCAATCCATTTATTGCGTGACGGGGGCGAGCAGCATGGCGAGGCGTTTGACGCGTTCAATCCGGCGCGTCTGGTGCCGGTGCTGCAGGATGGGGCCGTAACGCTGACGCAGTCGCTGGCAATCATTGAGTATCTGGAGGAGACCCATCCGAGGCCGGCATTGCTGCCCGTGGGTGCGCCGGCGCGCGCCCGTGTGGGTGCGCTCGCCCTCAGCATCGCCTGCGATATTCACCCGCTCAACAACCTGCGGGTCATGCGCTACCTGAAATCCGAGTTCGAGCTTGACGATTCGCGCCGCCAGCGCTGGTCGCGCCACTGGATCGCTGAGGGGTTCGCAGCGCTTGAGCGCATGCTCGCCGGCAGCGCGTACACCGGCAGCTTTTGCCACGGTGACTCGCCGTCCCTGGCCGATTGTTGCCTGGTGCCGCAGATCGCCAATGCCGAACGCGTGAAATGCCCGCTCGAGGTATATCCCACTCTCATGCGAATACGTGAGAGCTGCCAGCACCTGCCGGCTTTTGTGCGCGCTGCCCCGGAAGCGCAGCCCGATGCCGAATAGTCTTGTGCCGGCACTGCGTCTGCAGAATTACCTGCCGTATCGCCTGTCGGTGGCGGCCAACGCGGTATCGCGGCGAATCGCGCGCGCGTATGAAGACCGCTTTGGCCTGACAATCGCGCAGTGGCGATTGATCGCGGTGCTGGCCGATGAAGGGCCGCTCACGCAGCAGTCGCTGTGCGGCCGCACGATCATGGATAAGGTAACGGTGATGCGCGCCGCCCATGCACTGGTGCGCCGGCGATTGCTGCGGCGACTGCCCAATCATGCCGACGGTCGCTCGCACCGCCTGCTGCTGACCCGGGCCGGCCAGCATATCTATCGTCAGATCGTGCCCCTGGCCCTCGAGCACGAAACACGACTGCTCGACGGAATCACACCCCGGGACCGCGACCGGCTGGACCGCCTGCTACGGCAGCTGGAGCACACTGCCGCGCAAGTTTAACTGGCAGCACTCCTTTATTAATTTCCTTTAACATTGCGCACACCCCGGGTTAACCGCCCGGACCGTATTGTGCAGGGATGCCTATGCGAGACACTGACTGCCGCCGCTGCGGTTGGGGGATCTGCGCGCCGGTGCTCTTGATGCTCGTCGGCTGCAGTCTTGGCCCCGCCTATCGCCGCCCCGACGTGCCCTTGCCGGCCGCGTGGACCACGGCTACCCCGGACCCGCAGGCGGCGCCGCCGGAGAGCGACTGGTGGCACGAGTTCGGCTCCCCCGCACTCGATGGTTATATTGCTCAGGCGCAGAACGCCAACGACGACATCGCCGCGGCCATGGCGCGCGTGCGGCAAGCGGATGCCCAGGCGCGCATTGCCGGTGCTGCCTTGCTGCCGAACCTGGCGCTGACCGGTTCGGCCACGCGTGAACGCGCGCCCTCGAATACCACCGGACCGCTCCGGACCTTTGATCTCTTCACCCCGGCACTCGCGGCCAGCTACCAGCTGGACTTCTGGGGCCGGAACCGCGATCTGCACCAGGCAGCACTGGCCAGCGCCAAGGCCAGCCGCTTCGATCGCGAAACCGTGGCGTTGACGGTGATGACCAGTGTCGCCATGAGTTATTTCGAAGTGCTTGAGTTTCACGATCGGCTGCAGGTCGCGCAACAGAATTTCGAGAATGCCCAGACTATCCTCAAGGGCCTGCAGTTCGAGGCCGACGTCGGTACGGTGACCGCCCTGGACGTGGCGCAGCAGGCCACGACGGTAGCGACCTTCAATGCCGCTATCCCGCCGCTTCAGCAACAGCTGCGGCAAAGCACCGATGCCCTGGCCATTCTGACCGGACAGGCGCCGGAACTGCTCAGCCCGGGGGATGCCAGCCTCGATGCGCTGACCTTGCCGGTAGTCGGCGCTGGTCTGCCTTCGCAGTTGCTGGCGCGCCGCCCGGATGTTGCCGCGGCCGAGGCGCAGCTCATGGCGGCGAACGCCAATATTGCCGCGGCCCGTGCCGCGTTTTTCCCCAGCTTCGACCTGACGGCGACCGGTGGCTTCGAGAGTACCGCGCTCGGCACCTTGCTTTCGCCCGCAGCGCGCGTGTTTGCCGTGTCCGCGAGCGTCAGCCAGACCATCTTTGATCACGGGGCATTGAGCGGGCAATACCAGCTCAGCCGCGCACGCTATGATGAATTGCTGTCGGACTATCACAAGACCGTGCTGACCGCCCTCGGCAACGTCGAAGATGCGCTGGTCGCGGTACAGCAGACTGCTGAACAGCAGCTGCGGCAGCAGGAAGCGACGGAAAAGGCGCGCCGCGCATTTGATTTCGCGCAGCTGCAGTTCCAGGCGGGCACGACCGATGTGCTGACCATGCTCAATGTCGAAACCGCCTTGTTCACCGCGCGCGATGCCCTGGTGCAGGGAAAATTTGCCCATATGCAGGCGTTGCTGACTCTCTATCAGGCGCTGGGCGGCGGCTGGCACCAGGAGCAGTCGCGGTGAGCGCGTCGCTGCGGCAATGGCGCGGCCCGCACCGCCGCCTGATTCTGGGCGCATGCGCGCTGATCGCGCTCGCCCTGGGCTTGGCCTGGTTCACCCATAGGCCCGCCACGGCGGCCGCGCCACCGGCTGCGCCTGCGGGGGTGACTGTGGAAGTCGCCACCGCGACTCGAGCGACCGTACCGCTCTATATAGAGGGACTCGGCAACGTGCAGGCGTTCTACACCGCCAATATCACGGCGCGCGTCGATGGCGAGTTGCAGAGTGTCGCCTTCACCGAGGGCCAGACGGTAAAGAAGGGCCAGTTACTGGCACAGATCGATCCGCGGCCCAACCAGGCGGCGCTCGATCAGGCCATTGCCACCGAGAGCCGGGATACCGCGCAGCTCAACAGTGCCCAGCGCGCGCTGGCCCGCTCTGAAAAGCTGGCGCCGGAGAATCTCGCCAGCCAGGCGACGCTGGACATGCAGCGTGGGACGTTTGAGCAGATGCAGGCGCAGGTCAAGGTCGACCGCGCCATCATCGACAATGCCCGCACGCAGCTCGCCTACACCAGCATCGTCTCGCCGATCGCAGGCCGCACCGGAATCCGCAAGGTCGACCCGGGCAATAACGTGCATGCCAGCGACAGCACCGGCATTGTCGTGGTCACGCAGGTGCAGCCGATTTCGATCGTGTTCACACTGCCCGAGGATGAGTTGCTGCCGGTCAGTCAGGCACTGGCTGCCGGCGAGGTCGGTGTCACAGCGCTCTCGCGCGATGATAAAACCCAGCTCGACAACGGCACTCTGAGCTTGATCGACAACCAGATCGATCCGAGTACCGCGACCATGCGTCTCAAGGCGACCTTTCCCAATCTGCACAACGCGCTGTGGCCTGGGCAATTCGTGAATGTACGGGTGCTGGCCCAGGAGCAGAAGGACGTGCTCACCGTGCCGTCGGCCGCCATCCAGCACGGACCGGACGGGTTGTTCACCTACGTGGTCAAGGCTGATTCGACGGTCGAAGTGCGGCCGCTCAAGACCGGTGCCGACAGCGAAGGTCTGGTGATTGTGACCGATGGGTTGTCAGCCGGGGAGCGCGTGGTCATCACCAACCAGTACCGCCTGCAGCCCGGTGCGCATGTGCGCCTGCTGGCCGAGCAGCCGAAGATCGCGCAGCGCTCTGGTCCATGAGCATCTCAGAGCCGTTCGTCCGGCGGCCGATTGCCACCTCGCTGCTCATGGGCGGCATTCTGTTGGTCGGCATCGTCGCCTGGCCTTTGCTGGCCGTGGCGCCGTTGCCGCAGGTGGATTTCCCCACCATCGTCGTGAGCACGAACCTGCCGGGGGCCAGTCCCGAGACCATGGCCACGTCGGTGGCGACGCCGCTGGAATTTCAGTTCGCGGAAATTCCCGGGCTGTCGCAGATGACCTCCACCAGCGTGCTCGGCACTGCGCAGGTCACGCTGCAGTTCGAACTGGACCGCAGCATCGATGGCGCGGCGCTGGACGTGCAGTCGGCCATCAACGCCGCCGGCGGGCAGCTGCCCAAGAACCTGCCGTCGCCGCCCACGTACCGCAAGGTCAATCCGGCGGATTCTCCCATCCTGATTCTGGCCGTGCACTCCGACGTGCTGCCATTGACACAGGTTGATCAGTACGCCGAAGACGTCATCGCGCAGCAGCTCTCGCAGATCTCGGGCGTCGGTCAGGTCTCTATCGGCGGGCAGCAAAAGCCGTCGGTGCGGGTTCAGGTCGACCCGGTCAAGATTGCCTCGCTCGGCATCCAGCTCGAGGATATCGCCGGCGTGATCAGCGCCGCGACGGTCGATGCGCCCAAGGGATCGATCAACGGAGCCTTGCGTAATTTCGCGATCTACGACAATGACCAGCTGGACAAGGCCGCGCTCTGGAACAATGTGATTGTCGCCTACAAGAACGGCGCGGCGGTCAGGATCCGCGACATCGGCACGGCCGTGGACGCGGCCGAAAACAACCAGCTCACTGGCTGGCAGAATGGCAAGCCCGGCATATTGCTGCTGATCTTCAAGCAACCCGGCGCCAACGTCATCGCCACCCAGCAGCGGGTCGAGGCACAGCTGCCCAAGGCGTTGCTGTCGGTGCCGCCGTCGATCAAGGTCGATAAGGTCTCCGATCGCACCACCACCATCAAAGCCTCGGTTCACGATGTCGAGATTACCCTGCTGGTGACCATTGCGCTGGTAGTCATGGTGATCTTCCTGTTCCTGCGCAATGCCTGGGCCACGATCATTCCGGGCGTCACGGTGCCTTTATCGCTGTTGGCCACCGCGGCGCTGATGTTCGCGATGAGCTACAGCCTGGACAACCTGTCGCTCATGGCCCTGACGATAGCCGTGGGCTTCGTGGTCGATGACGCCATTGTGATGCTCGAGAACATCTATCGTCACATCGAGGCCGGACTATCGCCGTGGGATGCGACCCTCAAGGGCGCCGGCGAGATCGGCTTCACCATCCTGACCATCAGCACCTCATTGATTGCAGTGTTCATTCCATTGCTGCTGATGGGCGGCATCATCGGCCGGCTGTTCCGCGAGTTTGCCATTACCCTGACCATGACCATCGTCGTGTCGGCGTTCGTCGCGCTGACGCTGTCGCCAACCATGTGCGCGATATTCCTGCGCGATGAGAAGCACGCTCAGCACGGCCGGATATACATGTTCATTGAGCGCGGCTTTGATCGTCTGCTGGAAGGCTACCGGCGCGGCCTGGAGTTCGTCCTGCGCCATCAGCGCGCCACGCTGTTTATCTTTGTCTGCACCGTGGCGCTGACCATCATCCTGTACATCGTCATTCCCAAGGGCTTCTTTCCGCAACAGGACACCGGCATCATCGTCGGCCTGTCGGATGCGCCGCAGGATATTTCCTTCGACGAGATGACGCGGCGCGTGCGTCAGCTCACCGACATCATGGGCCAGGATCCGGATGTGCAGAGTTACGGCGCGTTCATCGGCGGCAGCAGGCCGGTCAACACCGGCTTCCTGATCCTCGGCCTCAAGCCGCGCGATCAGCGCAGCGCCAGCGCCGATCAGATCATCACGCGCCTGCGCCGCAAGCTTGCCCGGGTGCCGGGGGCGACCGCGTACCTGCAGGCAGCGCAGGATCTCAATGTCGGCGGCCGCACTACACGTACCCAATACCAGTACACGCTGCAGGATTCGGACATCGATGAACTGGACGAATGGGCGCCGAAACTGCTGGCGCAACTGCAGAAGCTGCCGCAGCTGCGAGACTCGGCCTCCGACCAGCAGACCGACAGTACGATGCTGGCCTTGACCATCGACCGCGACCAGGCCGCGCGCTTCGGCATCCAGCCGGCGCTGATCGACCAGACGCTCGACGACGCCTTTGGCCAGCGGCAGGTGACGCAATATTTCACGCAGCTCAACAGCTACCATGTGATCCTTGAGGTCCTGCCGGCGCTGCAGAGCGACCCGCAGACGCTGTCCAAGCTGTACGTCAAGTCGCCCACCACCGGCCAGATGGTGCCGCTCTCCAGCTTCGTCAAGTACGACACGCAACACGTCACTTTCCTGTCGATCAACCACCAGGGGCAGTTTCCAGCGGTGACGCTGTCGTTCAATCTGGCGCCGGGCGCGGCGCTGGGCGATGCCGTGGATGCCATCAACAAAGCGGCCGCGAGCATTCGTCTGCCGGCGACCATCACCGGCAATTTTCAGGGTACGGCGCAGGCTTTTCAAAGCTCGCTGCGCTCCGAGCCGTACCTGATCCTGGCGGCGCTGGTGGCGGTATACATCATCCTGGGCATGCTGTACGAGAGTTACATCCACCCGCTGACCATTCTCTCGACGCTGCCGTCGGCGGGCGTCGGTGCGTTGCTGGTACTGCTGTTGTTCCACTTCGATCTGTCGGTGATTGCGCTGATCGGCATCATCCTGCTGATCGGCATCGTCAAGAAGAACGGCATCATGATGGTGGACTTCGCCATCCAGGCCGAGCGCGAGCAACACTTGCCGCCGGAGGCGGCCATACGCCAGGCCTGCCTGCTGCGTTTCCGGCCTATCATGATGACCACCATGGCGGCGCTGCTGGGGGCGTTGCCGCTGATGCTGGGCACCGGCACCGGTTCGGAGCTGCGCCGGCCGCTTGGATTCACCATGGTCGGCGGATTGATACTCAGCCAGGCCATGACCCTGTTCACCACCCCGGTGATCTATCTGTATCTGGACCAGTTCAATGGCGAGCGCCGGCGCCAACGCGCGGCTGAAAAGGCGCGGCTCGCGGCGCACACACCGGCTCAGGGTTTGACCCAGGGGGCATCGTGAAAGTACTGCTGGTCGAGGACAACGAGCGCGTGACGCAGTTCGTCATCAAGGGCCTGAAGGAGTCCGGCCACACCGCCGATCACGCCGGCAACGGACGCGACGGCATGTTTCTGGCCGCCAGCGAACCCTACGATGTCATCATCATGGATCGCATGCTGCCGGGCGACATCGACGGACTGGCGATCATCGAGGCGTTGCGAAAATCCGGCAAGCACACACCGATACTGATTTTGAGTGCACTGTCCGATGTCGATGAGCGGATACGCGGGCTGCGCAGCGGCGGCGATGACTATCTCACCAAGCCGTTTGCCTTCGGTGAGCTGCTGGCGCGGCTCGATGCGCTGACACGCCGCTCGCAGGGCGAAGGAGCGCAGACGCGGCTGGAGGTCGGGGACCTGCGGGTGGATCTGCTGACTCGCAAGGTCACGCGCGGAGACCGCAGCATCGTGCTGCAGCCGCGCGAATTCAAGCTGCTGGAGTACCTGATGCGGCACGCCGAGCAGGTAGTGACGCGCACCATGCTGCTGGAGAACGTCTGGGACTATCATTTCGATCCGCAGACCAACGTCGTGGACGTGCATATCAGCAAGTTGCGCCAGAAGATCGACGCCGACTTCGAGCGGCCGCTGCTGCGCACTGTGCGCAATGCCGGCTACACCATGACCGCGCACGATTGAGCCACGCCATGACGACTGGCGCTGCCCTCACGGCTTGCGGTTTAATCGCCGGCACATGTATTGGCTCATGCGCTCCTCGGCACTAACGCTGGCGGTCGGCTACATCAGCCTGGGGCTTGCGGCCCTGGCGTTGTTTGCGGCGCCCATGTGGTATGAGTGGCGCGTCACCATCCAGGAAGGGCGCACCGAGATATTGCAGGCTGATGCCTTGCGTCTGACCGATGTGTTTCGGCGCGATGGCCCCGCCGGCCTCACGAACTACATCGATGCGCGCGTGGGCCTGCAGATTGCCGGCGAGCGTTTCCTGTTGCTGACGGACGCCGCATTCAAGCCCCTGGCCGGCAATCTGAGCGCGTGGCCGCCACAGGCGCCGGCGCAGCCCGGTTCCTATAATTTCGATGTGGACGCGGGCAGACACATGGTGCGCGCGGCATTCGTGCGCGTGCAGCTGCCCGGAGGCTACAACCTGCTGGTCGGCCGCGATCTGTCGCGCTTTGTGCCGCTTGAACGTCGTTTCTGGTTCGCATTGGCCGGCGCGGTCGGCATTCTCTCGATTCTGGGCGCGCTGGGCGGCATTTTGATCCGTCGCGCATTGATGGGGCGGATTCACGGCATTCGCCAGACGGTGTCGGCGATCATCCAGGGCGACCTCAGCCGCCGGCTCGCGACCAGCGCCAGCAGCGATGAGCTCAATGTGCTGTCGCAGACCATCAACAGCATGCTGGAGCAGATCGAGCACCTGATCCGGGGCATTCGCAACGTCTCCAATTCGATCGCGCACGATCTGCGCACGCCGCTGGCCGAGCTGCGTTCGCGCCTGGAAGAGCTCTCGCTCACCAAACCGCCGCAGGAGCAGACTTTCGCCGAGATAGAGGCGGCCGTTGCCGATGTCGATCGTGTGATTCGCATGTTCAACGCGCTGCTGCGCCTGGCCGAGATCGATAATGGCATGCGCCGCTCGGGTTTCGTCGCCCTGAATATGGCGGAAGTAGCCGCCGCCGCGGTCGAGTTCTACCAACCCGCCGCCGAGCTCAAGAACTGCACATTGACCATCGTCACCAACGGCGCGGCGCCGCTACGTGGCGACGCGGTGCTGCTGGCTCAGGCGCTGGGCAACCTGATCGATAACGCGCTCAAGTACACGCCTGAGGGCGGTAATATCTGCGTCGAGGTGCGACGCGGTCCCGGCCCGGCGATTCGCGTCAGCGTTGCCGATACCGGGCCGGGAATCCAGGATTCGGAAAAACCCAAGGTGGTCGAGCGTTTCTACCGCGGTGATCTGAGCCGCGGTACGCCCGGCTTCGGTTTGGGATTGAGTCTGGTCGAGGCGGTCGCCAGGCTGCATGGCAGCACGCTCGAATTCGAAGACAACACCCCCGGCCTGCGTGCCTCAATCGTGCTGCAGCAGGATGCTTCGCAGGCCACCCGCAGTGCCGATGCGCCGCCTGCTTCCTACGCAGCCATCGATCTTGTCGCTGCTGCGAAAGCGCGTTAGTCTGCAGCGCTAAACATAGTGAGCACGATGAATGAAGCGAGCCTTGATCACCGGCATCACGGGGCAGGACGGTGCGTACCTCGCTGAGCTGCTGCTCGAGAAAGGCTATGAAGTGCATGGCATCAAGCGGCGCGCTTCGTCCTTCAACACCGAACGCATTGACCATCTGTATCAGGATCCGCACGAGCGCGGTGTGCGCCTGCACCTCCACTACGGTGATCTGACCGACGCCAGCAACCTGATCCGCATTATCCAGCAGGTCCAGCCGGACGAGATCTACAACCTCGCGGCGCAAAGCCACGTCGGCGTGTCGTTCGAAACACCCGAATACACGGCAAATTCCGATGCCCTCGGGACGCTGCGTGTGCTCGAGGCAATCCGCATTCTGGGGTTGGGCGACACGACCCGCTTTTATCAGGCCTCCACCTCGGAAATGTTCGGCAAGGTCCAGGAAGTCCCTCAGCGGGAGACTACCCCGTTCTATCCGCGCTCGCCTTACGGCGCCGCCAAGGTGTACGCGTATTGGATCACGGTCAATTATCGCGAAGCATATGGTCTGTATGCGTGCAATGGCATCCTGTTCAACCACGAGTCGCCGGTCCGCGGCGAGACCTTTGTGACGCGCAAAATCACGCGCGGACTGGCGCGCTTCCATGAGGGGCTGGATGAGTGCATTTTTCTGGGTAATCTCGACTCGTTGCGTGATTGGGGCCATGCGCGTGACTACGTGCGTGCGCAATGGCTCATGCTGCAGCAGGCCGAAGCCGAGGACTTTGTGATTGCCACCGGCGAACAGCACTCGGTGCGCGAGTTCGCCGTGCGTGCCGCGCTGGTAATGGGCATGCGCCTCGAGTGGCAGGGCGACGGCGTCGAAGAGCGCGGCATCGATGCCGCGAGCGGTCGCACGGTCATAAAGATCGACCCGCGATACTTCCGCCCAACCGAGGTCGAAACGCTGCTGGGTGATGCCAGCAAGGCCCGCCACAAGCTCGGTTGGACGCCGGAAACGGATTTTCAGACGCTGGTGACCGAGATGGTCACCCAGGACCTGGAATTGGCAAAGCGCGATGCAGTCATGGCGCGTCACGGTTTCAAGGTCTACCAATATCGAGAATGACGGGTCTGTGTACCACTCATCGATCTTCGTCGCCGGGCATAACGGCCTGGTAGGCTCCGCCATCGTCCGCCAGCTGCGCGCCGCCGGTGCCAACCGGCTGCTGCTTCGCACGCGCGCCGAACTAGATCTGAGGTCCGCGGCGGCGGTCGAGCGTTTTTTTGCCGAACAGCAACCGCCGTACGTGTTCCTGGCGGCTGCGAAGGTCGGCGGCATCGAGGCCAATCGCAGTCAGCCGGCGCAGTTCTTGCGCGACAATCTGCTGATTCAGACCAACGTGATCGATGCGGCCTACCGTCACGGCACACGCAAACTGCTGTTCCTGGGATCAAGTTGCATCTATCCAAAACATGCGCCGCAGCCCATCTCGGAAGACAGCCTGCTGACGGGACCGCTCGAGCCCACGAATGAGTGGTACGCGATCGCAAAGATCGCCGGCTTGAAGATGTGTCAGGCCTACCGGCGCGAATATGGATTCGACGCTATCTGCGCCATGCCGACCAATCTCTACGGGCCGGGCGACAACTATGACCTCGCGCAATCGCACGTTTTGGCAGCACTCATGCGCAAGTGCCATGAGGCCAAGCTCTCGCACGCGCAGTCGGTGCAGGTCTGGGGCACGGGCACCCCGCGGCGCGAATTTCTGCACGTCGACGATCTGGCCGGGGCGTGCCTATACCTGATGCAGCATTACGCCAGCGATGCCCCGATCAATGTCGGCTGGGGCGAGGATCTGAGCATCGCAGAGCTTGCGCGCCTGATCGCGGATATCGTGGGGTTTAGCGGCACAATGCGGTTCGATCCATCCAAGCCCGATGGCACGCCGCGCAAGCTACTGGATACATCGCGCCTGACGGCGCTCGGGTGGCGCCCGACGATCACGCTTGAGGCTGGGCTCGCCGCTACCTATGATTGGTATTGCTCGCAGACACAGCACCTGCGCCAGTAGACTATTCATCACA
>Ga0075522_10001378_pt1 | contig 18399 bp, 14 predicted proteins | sample NGEPerA_FD_74796 | JGI IMG/M metagenome (GOLD analysis project Ga0075522, IMG submission 74796) | Arctic peat soil microbial communities from the Barrow Environmental Observatory site, Barrow, Alaska, USA - NGEE PermafrostL2-A | ecosystem: Environmental > Terrestrial > Soil > Wetlands > Peat ... | reverse complement strand
GCCATCGCCTTCAGGCCGAACTGGCCGAACGACAACGTCGCGCCCGAAGTCGCGGTGCCGTGGATGCGGCCCTTATGCGCCTTCCGGAACTTCGTTTTCTTTGGTTGCATCATGGCTTCAAGCCCTCAAACCTTCTGTGCTGCCTCAAGCCGCGTCGCGGCGCGGGCGCGAACTGTCGCCCTCGGCCATCTTCTTGTCCTGGGCCATCGGATCGTGCTCGAGGATCTCGCCCTTGAAGATCCAGACCTTGACGCCGCAAGTGCCGAAAGTGGTGAACGCGGTGGCCACTCCGTAATCGATGTCGGCGCGCAGCGTATGCAGCGGCACCCGGCCTTCGCGGTACCATTCCATGCGCGCGATTTCGGCGCCGCCCAGACGCCCCGAGCAATTGATGCGGATGCCCTCGGCGCCGAGACGCATCGCCGACTGCACCGCGCGCTTCATGGCGCGGCGGAACGCGACGCGGCGCTCGAGCTGCTGGGCGATCGATTCGGCGACCAGAGTGGCGTCGAGCTCGGGCTTGCGAATTTCGACGATGTTGATGACGACGTCGGAATCGGTGATCTCGGCGACCTTCTTGCGCAGCTTGTCGATGTCGGCGCCCTTCTTGCCGATCACGACGCCGGGACGCGCCGAATGGATCGTCACCCGGCACTTCTTGTGCGGACGCTCGATCACGATGCGGGCAACCGCGGCCTGCTTCAGCTCCTTGTGCAGGATCTCGCGGATCTTGACGTCCTCGTGCAACAGCTTGCCGTACTCGTTCTTGCCGGCAAACCAGCGTGAATCCCACGTCCGGTTGATGCCGAGACGCAGCCCGATTGGATTGATCTTCTGACCCATCGTTCTCTCCCGCGCCCGACTTAGGCGCTCGCCTCGACCTGACGAACCACGATCGTCAGTTGCGAGAATGGTTTGAATACACGGCCCGAACGGCCACGGCCGCGCGGCGCGAAACGCTTCATCACGATGCCGTTGCCAACATGGGCCTCGGAGACGATCAAATCGTCGACATCGAGGTCATGGTTGTTCTCGGCATTCGCAATCGCCGATTCCAGGCACTTCTTGACGTCGACCGCGATCCGCTTGCGCGAAAACTGCAGGTCGGCAAGGGCAGCAGACGCCTTCCGGCCGCGGATCAACTGCGCGACGAGATTGAGCTTCTGTGGGCTCACCCGCAGCATGCGGGCGACCGCCTTGGCCTCGTTGTCCGGGAGGGTCCGTTCGCGCTTTGGTTTGCTCATCGCTTAAGCCTTCTTGGCTTTCTTGTCGCCGGAATGGCCATGGAAGGTCCGGGTCGGCGAGAACTCGCCGAACTTGTGACCGACCATTTCCTCGTTGACCGATACCGGCACATGCTTCTGGCCGTTGTAGACGCCGAACACCAGGCCGACGAATTGCGGCAGGATGGTCGAGCGGCGGCTCCAGATCTTGATCACGTCATGACGGCCGGACGCGCGCGCGGCATCTGCCTTCTTGAGCAGCGAGCCTTCGACGAACGGGCCTTTCCAGACTGAACGAACCATGTCCGGCGTTCCTTACTTCTTCCGCTTGTGGCGGCTGATGAGAATGAATCGGTTGGTGGACTTGTTGGAGCGGGTCTTCTTGCCCTTGGTGGGCTTGCCCCACGGGGTGACCGGATGACGGCCGCCGGAGGTGCGGCCCTCGCCGCCGCCGTGCGGATGGTCGACCGGGTTCATGGAGACGCCGCGGTTGTGAGGCTTGCGGCCGAGCCAGCGATTTCGACCGGCCTTGCCGATCGAGATGTTCATGTGGTCCGGGTTGGACACCGCGCCGATGGTGGCGGTGCAGCGGCCGTGAACCAGGCGCTGTTCGCCGGAGTTCAGGCGGATGATGACGTAGTCCTGGTCGCGCCCGACCAGCTGGGCGTAAGTGCCGGCGGAGCGGGCAAGCTGGCCGCCCTTGCCGATCTTCAATTCCACATTGTGGATGATGGTGCCGATCGGCATGTTGCTGAGCGGCATGACGTTGCCCGGCTTGACGTCGACATAATTGCCGGCGACCACGGTATCGCCGACCGCAAGCCGCTGCGGCGCCAGGATATAGGCCTGCGTGCCATCGGTATATTTCACCAGCGCGATGAAGGCGGTGCGGTTCGGATCGTATTCCAGCCGCTCCACCGTCGCCGGCATGTCGACCTTGGTGCGCTTGAAGTCGACGACGCGATAGGCCTGCTTGTGGCCGCCGCCGCGAAAGCGCACGACCATTCGGCCGGTGTTGTTGCGGCCGCCGCTGGAATGCTTGCCCTCGGTCAGCGCCTTGACCGGCTTGCCCTTGTAGAGCGCGGAACGATCGACCATCACCAGCTGGCGCTGGCCGGGCGTCGTCGGATTGAATGTTTTAAGTGCCATCGTGGTGTCGCCCTATAGCCCGGTGGTGACGTCGATGCGGTGGCCCTCTTCGAGGGTCACGATCGCGCGTTTCACATCCGACTGCGAACCGAGGTTGCCGCGGAAGATCTTGGTCTTGCCCTTGCGCACCAGCGTGTTCACGCTCTTTACCTTGACGTCGAACAGCTTCTCGACGGCTTCCTTGATCTGCGGCTTGGTCGCCTTGCTCGCGACCTTGAACAGAACCTTGTTGTGCTCGGAGGCCATGGTGGCCTTTTCGGTCACCACGGGGGAGACGATGATGTCGTAATAGCGCGGATCGATGTTCTTCATTTGAAGCGCGCCTCCAGCGCATCGAGCGCGGCCTTGGTCAGCACCAGCTTCTGGCGGCGCAGAATGTCATAGACGTTGATGCCCTGGACCGGCAGCACATCGATGTTCGGGATGTTGCGGGCGGCAATGGCAAACCCGCTGTGGAGCTCGGCGCCGTCGATGATCAGCGCGTTGGTGAGGCCGAGACCGGAGAAGTGGCCGATCAGGGCCTTGGTCTTGGCGGCCTCGAGCTTGGCGGATTCGATCACCAGCAGGCCGCCATCCTTGGCTTTCGCGGAGAGTGCGTGGCGCAGCGCCAGCGCGCGGACCTTCTTCGGCAGATCGGTGGCATGCGAGCGCACCACCGGGCCGAACGCACGGCCGCCGCCGCGGAACTGCGGCACCCGCGCCGAGCCGTGACGCGCACCGCCGGTGCCCTTCTGCTTGTACATCTTCTTGCCGGTGCGCCAGACATCGGCGCGGCCTTGCGCCTTGTGGGTACCGGCCTGCCGCTTGTTGAGTTGCCACTGCACGCAGCGCTGGATGATGTCCTTGCGCGGCTCGAGACCGAAGATCTCGTCGGAAAGCTGGACGGAGCCGGCTGCCTTGCCTTCAAGGGTTGTGACTTTCAGTTCCATCTCACGCGCCCTCCTGCTCGGCGGGTGCTGCCTCAGCCTGCTCGCCGCCGGCTTCCGCCAGGCGGAACTTGCCGGGCTTCGGCGCTTCCTTCGGTAAAGCCTTCTTCACGGCATCGCGCACCGCGATCCAGCCGCCCTTGGAGCCGGGAACGGCGCCTTCGACGAGGATCAGGCCGCGCGCAACGTCGGTCTGCACCACGCGCAGATTGAGCGTGGTGATGCGGTCGACACCCATGTGACCGGGCATCTTCTTGTTCTTGAAGGTCTTGCCGGGGTCCTGACGGCCGCCGGTCGAACCGATCGAACGGTGCGAGACCGAGACGCCGTGGGTGGCGCGCAGGCCGCCGAAATTCCAGCGCTTCATGCCGCCGGCAAAACCCTTGCCGACCGATGTGCCGGTGACGTCGACGAACTGGCCGACCACGAAATGGTCGGCCTGGATTTCGGCGCCGACCGGGATCAGCGCGTCCTGCGAGACGCGGAACTCGGTGACCTTGCGCTTGGGCTCGACCTTGGCGACAGCGAACTGGCCGCGCTCCGCCTTCGGCAGATAGACGGTCTTGCGGGTACCGGAGCCGAGCTGCAACGCGACATAACCGTTCTTTTCGGTCGTGCGGTGACCCAACACCTGGCAATTGCCCAGCTTCAGCACGGTCACTGGGATATGTTCGCCGGTCTCCGTAAAGACCCGCGTCATCCCGACCTTTTGTGCGATCACTCCGGAGCGCATCGGCGTGCTTCCTGTTCTTTCTGTCCGCTTGAAGTTCGGACGGGCTTAAACGTTAGAGCTTGATTTCGACGTCGACACCGGCGGCCAGATCGAGCTTCATCAGCGCGTCCACGGTCTGCGGGGTCGGATCGACGATGTCGAGAAGGCGCTTGTGGGTGCGCATCTCGAATTGCTCGCGGCTCTTCTTGTCGACATGCGGCGAACGGTTGACGGTGAACTTCTCGATGCGGGTCGGCAGCGGAATGGGTCCGCGAACCTGGGCACCGGTCCGTTTCGCCGTGTTCACGATCTCACGCGTCGACGAATCGAGAATCCGATGGTCGAACGCCTTGAGCCGTATGCGAATATTCTGGCCGTTCATTGCCGTTGTCTTTCTTTGTCGGCGTGGTGAGTAGTGAACAGCGAATGGCTTTAAACCACTCGCAATTCGCCATTCCCTATTCGCTTACTCGATGATGCTTGCGACGACGCCGGCACCGACGGTGCGGCCGCCTTCACGGATCGCGAAACGCAGCTTTTCTTCCATCGCGATCGGCACGATCAGGTGCACTTCCATCGCGATGTTGTCGCCCGGCATCACCATTTCGGTGCCTTCGGGCAGATGCACCACACCGGTCACGTCGGTGGTGCGGAAGTAGAACTGCGGCCGGTAGTTGGTGAAGAACGGAGTGTGACGCCCGCCCTCTTCCTTGGTGAGGATGTAGGCCTCGGCCTTGAACTTGGTGTGCGGCTTGACTGAACCCGGCTTGCACAGCACCTGACCGCGCTCGACTTCCTCGCGCTTGGTGCCGCGCAACAGCGCGCCGATATTGTCGCCGGCCTGGCCCTGGTCGAGCAGCTTGCGGAACATCTCGACGCCCGTGACGATGGTCTTCTGGGTGTCGCGAAGACCGACGATCTCGATTTCCTCGCCGACTTTGATGACGCCGCGCTCGACGCGCCCGGTCACCACGGTGCCGCGGCCCGAGATCGAGAACACGTCTTCCACCGGCATCAGGAACGGCTGGTCGATCGGACGCTCCGGCTGCGGAATGTAGCTGTCCACCGCCGCCATCAGCTCGATGATCGCGTCATGTCCGAGCTTCTTGTCCTTGTCTTCCAGCGCCGCCAGCGCCGAACCCTTGACGATCGGAATGGTGTCGCCCGGGAATTCGTACTTCGACAGCAGCTCGCGGACTTCGAGCTCGACAAGTTCGAGCAATTCCGGATCGTCGACCATGTCGCACTTGTTGAGGAACACCACCAGCGCCGGCACGCCGACCTGGCGCGCCAAAAGAATGTGCTCGCGGGTCTGCGGCATCGGGCCGTCGGCGGCCGACACCACCAGGATCGCGCCGTCCATCTGCGCGGCACCCGTGATCATGTTCTTCACATAATCGGCGTGGCCGGGGCAGTCGACGTGGGCGTAATGCCGGTTCTTGGTCTCGTATTCGACATGCGCGGTCGAGATCGTGATGCCGCGCGCCTTCTCTTCCGGCGCCTTGTCGATCTGGTCGTAGGCGGTGAACGTCGCACCGCCGGTTTCCGCCAGCACCTTGGTGATGGCAGCCGTCAGCGACGTCTTGCCGTGGTCGACGTGACCGATCGTTCCGATGTTGCAGTGCGGTTTATTACGTTCAAATTTTGCTTTGGCCATTTGACTCTCCGTTCAGTCGTTAACTGCCGTCAACGACAATCAGGCAAACTTCTTCTGGACTTCCGCCGACACGTTGGCCGGTGCTTCCGCGTAGTGATCGAATTGCATCGTGAAGGTCGCGCGTCCCTGGCTCATCGAGCGCAGGTTATTCACGTACCCGAACATGTTCATGAGCGGCACCATCGCGTTGATGACGTTGGCGTTGCCGCGCATGTCCTGACCCTGGATCTGACCGCGCCGCGAATTCAGGTCGCCGATGACCGAGCCGGTATAGTCTTCCGGGGTCACCACCTCGACCTTCATGATCGGCTCGAGCAAGACCGACTTGCCCTTGGTCAGCGCTTCGCGGAAGCAGGCCCGCGTCGCGATTTCGAAGGCCAGCGCCGAGGAGTCGACATCGTGGTACTTGCCGTCGATCAGTTGCACCTTGACGTCGACCACGGGGAAGCCCGCGACGACGCCGGCACCGAGAACGCTCTCGATGCCTTTTTCGACGCCGGGGATATATTCCTTCGGCACCGCGCCGCCGACGACCTTGGATTCGAACTCGTAGCCCTTACCGGGCTCGTTGGGTTCGACGACGATCGTCACGGCGGCGAACTGACCGGTACCGCCGGTCTGCTTCTTGTGGGTGTAGCTGTGCTCGACCCGCCTGGTGACGCGCTCGCGGAACGCCACCTGCGGCGCGCCGATGTTGGCGTCGACCTTGTAGGTGCGCCTGAGGATGTCGACCTTGATGTCGAGATGCAGTTCGCCCATGCCCTTCAAAATGGTCTGGCCGGACTCCTGATCCGTCGACACCCGGAACGAGGGATCTTCCGCGGCGAGCTTTGCCAGCGCCACGCCGAGCTTTTCCTGGTCGGCCTTCGACTTCGGCTCGATCGCGATCTCGATCACGGGCTCCGGAAATTCCATCTTTTCCAGGATCACGGGCTTGTTCGCATCGCACAGCGTGTCGCCGGTGCGGGCTTCCTTCAGCCCTGCCAGCGCGACGATGTCGCCGGCATAGGCTTCCTTGATGTCCTCGCGGTTGTTGGCATGCATCAGCAGCATCCGTCCGATCCGCTCCTTGCGGTCGCGGGTCGAATTGATGACGCCGGTGCCCGACAACAGGGTGCCGGAATAGATGCGGCAGAAGGTGATGGTGCCGACGAAGGGATCGTCCATGATCTTGAACGCCAGGAGCGCAAGTGGCTCCTTGTCGTTCGGCAGGCGAACCACCTCGTTGCCGTCCTCGTCGACGCCCTTGATGGCCGGCACGTCGACCGGCGACGGCAGATAGTCCACGACCGCGTCGAGCAGCGGCTGCACGCCCTTGTTCTTGAACGCCGAGCCGCACAGCACCGGGAAGAACGCACCCGTCAGCACCGCCTTGCGGATCAGCCGCTTCAGCGTCGGCTCGTCGGGCTCCTTGCCGTCGAGGTAAGCGGCGAGAACCTCGTCGTCGAGTTCGACGGACGCTTCCAGCAGCTTCTCGCGATGTTCCTTGGCCTTCTCGACCATATCTTCGGGGATATCGATATCGACAAACTTGGCGTCGAGCTTCTCTTCTTCCCAGACCACGCCCTTCATGCGGACGAGGTCAACCAGACCCTTGAAGTTATTTTCGGAGCCGATCGGAAGCTGGATCGCGATCGGCTTGGCGCCGAGGCGATCGACGATATCCTGCATGCACTTGTAGAAGTCGGCGCCGGTCTTATCCATCTTGTTGGCGAAGACGATGCGCGGAACCTTGTACTTGTCGCCCTGGCGCCAGACCGTCTCGGTCTGCGGCTCGACGCCCTGGTTGCTATCGAGCACGCACACCGCGCCGTCGAGCACGCGAAGCGAACGCTCGACCTCGATGGTGAAGTCGACGTGGCCGGGGGTGTCGATGATGTTCAGCCGCTTGCCGTTCCAGAACGCGGTGGTCGCAGCCGAAGTGATGGTGATGCCACGCTCCTGCTCCTGCTCCATCCAGTCCATCGTCGCGGCACCTTCGTGCACTTCGCCGATCTTGTGGCTCTTGCCGGTGTAATAGAGAATACGCTCGGTGGTCGTGGTCTTGCCGGCATCGATATGCGCCATGATACCGAAGTTGCGGTAGTTCTCGATGGCGTGAACGCGGGGCATGGGTTGTTCCTTAAATTCCGTTCGTTTCGCCGTTACCAGCGATAATGCGAGAAGGCGCGGTTGGCTTCCGCCATCCGGTGCACGTCCTCGCGCTTCTTGACCGCGTTCCCCCTGCCATTCGACGCGTCGAGCAACTCGGCCGAGAGCCGCTCCGTCATCGTCTTTTCATTGCGCTCGCGCGCCGCCGTGATGATCCAGCGAATGCCGAGAGCCTGACGGCGCACGGTACGGACTTCGACCGGCACCTGGTAGGTGGCGCCGCCGACGCGGCGCGAGCGGACTTCGATCGTCGGCATCACGTTCTCCAGCGCCTGCTCGAAAATCGGCAGCGGGCCCTGCTTGGTCTTGGTCTCGATCAGCTCGAGCGCGCCGTAGACGATGCTTTCGGCGGCGGACTTCTTGCCGTCATACATGATCGAGTTCATGAACTTCGTAATGACGATGTTCCCGAACTTGGGATCCGGGTTCACTTCGCGCTTTTCGGCGGAATGGCGGCGAGACATCTGATCTGTTCCCGATTACTTCGGACGTTTCGCGCCGTACTTCGAACGGCGCTGCTTGCGGTTCTTGACGCCCTGGGTATCCAGCACGCCGCGAAGAATGTGGTAGCGCACGCCGGGCAGATCCTTGACGCGGCCGCCGCGGATCATGACCACCGAGTGCTCCTGAAGGTTATGGCCTTCACCGGGGATGTAGCCGATCACCTCGAAGCCGTTGGTCAGGCGCACCTTGGCGACCTTGCGCAGCGCCGAGTTCGGCTTCTTCGGGGTCGTGGTGTAGACGCGCGTGCAAACGCCGCGCTTCTGCGGCGATTGCTGCAGCGCCGGCACCTTCTTGCGCGACTTCTGCACCGTCCGCGGCGCTGCGATCAGCTGGTTGATCGTCGGCATGTCAGCCTTCACCTTCTCAAAGTTCACGCGAAACCGCACACCGGCTTTCGCAAATTCATCCGGGACGACAGTCCCACCCGCTTCGCCCGTCGCGAAAACATCAGCGCAAAGCGAAATCGCGCCAACTGCCCATTGCTGAGCGGAAAGCGCTTCGACGCCACAGAGGACCGCAGTCGAAACCGATCAGCCTTTAGCTGTTCAGTTGGCCACCGAGGTCATGCATCCGATATCAATCTCAAGAGAACTTGCTCGAGAGAACCAAGATCGTCCTGGCATTGCCTAGCTATAATCGACAGCGTTTGAGCGGCATTCGTCGAGGTTGGTGCCTGTCTCGATCCCCCAAAACTTAACGCGGGAAATAGAAAAAGGTGGTCCGTTCCGACACTGGCGTCGCTCACCGCCTGTCGTTAAGTGCGCGGGTTGTATCGGCGCTAGATAGGCAAGTCAAGGCGAAACCACAAGGCCGGAAACGCCTCTGGCGCCTGCAGAATCGGCCTCTCGCGCGAAACCGCCGACCGCTGTCGGGCGCAGCTTCTGACCGCTCTCGAACCGGCTTCCGTTCCACCGATTCATATTTTACCCGGGTATTATTAAGCAACCCTCACGTCAACTGCCGCCGATCAAAGCCGGCCTTGAAGCTAAAGGTTTATTTGCCTTTCCGGGCGCAAGAATGCGGCCGCCGGCGGGATTGGCCCATGAAATACACGGATATCGCGATCATCGGGGGCGGCCTTGCCGGCTCGACGGCGGCCGCCATGCTCGGTCGCGCCGGCATATCGGCCATTCTGGTGGATCCGCGTCCGGTCTATCCGCCCGACTTCCGCGTCGAGAAACTCAGCGGCGGCGAGCAACTCACGCGCTTTCGCAGGACCGGTATAGCGGAAGCGACGCTTCGCACGGCGACGGTCGAGAACGAAAACTGGATCGCCCGCTACGGCCATCTGCTCGACAAGAAACCGGTGCAGCAGCTCGGCATCCTCTACGACGCACTGGTCAACGCGATCCGGGCCGAAATCCCGCCTGGCGTGGAAAAGCTGTTCGCCAAAGCGGTGTCGATTTCGACCAGCGCCGAGCGGCAGAAGATCGTGCTCGCCAATGACGAGGAAATCTCCGCGCGCCTCGTGGTGCTCGCCAACGGATTGAATGTCGGATTGCGCCACACGCTCGGCATCGAGCGGCGGATCATCAGCGCCTGCCATTCGATTTCGCTCGGGTTCAACTTCACACCCGTAGGCCGGCCGGCCTTCGACTTTCCCGCGCTGACCTATTTTTCGGAACGGCCGAGCGACCGGACTCCTTATATTTCGCTATTTCCTGTCGGGAAAACCATGCGGGCGAACCTGTTCGTCTACCGCGAGATCGACGATCCGTGGCTGCAGCGGATGCGCCGCGCGCCGGAGGCGACCCTGAATGCCTCGCTGCCGCGGCTGCGCCGCATCACCGGCGAGTTCAAAATCGACGGCGACATCAAGATCCGCCCCGCCGACCTCTATGTCTCCTCGGGCCATCGCCAGGCGGGCGTGGTGCTGGTCGGGGACGCCTTCGAGACCACCTGCCCCGTCACCGGCACTGGCGCCGACAAGGTCTTCACCGACGTCGAGCGGCTCTGCAACATCCACATCCCCGCCTGGCTCGCCAGCGACGGCATGGATGAGAGCAAGATCGCGGCGTTCTACGACGATCCGGTCAAGCAGGCCTGCGACGCGTGGTCGGCGGCAAAGGCCTTCAACTTCCGCTCGGTGTCGATCGACAAGGGCCTCTATTGGCGAGCCCAACGCGTGGCGCGGTTCGTGGTGTGGTTTGCAGAGGGCCTCGCCCGAAGCACGCGCCGACGGCTCGGCGCCGGCGAATTGCGCGCTCAATCTTCGTCGCTGTCGTCGTCGGTCTGACCGGCGCCCCGGTGCGGGATGTGGCTCTGGTCGTCCCAGAGCTTGCGGTACATGCCGTTGGCCGCGAGCAGCTTGGCGTGCGAGCCGCGCTCGATCGCCTTGCCGCCGGATATGACAATAATTTCATCCATCTCGACCACCGATGTCAGCCGATGGGTCGAGAAGAGCATGGTGCGGCCTTTGGCCAGTTTCAAAAGCGTCTTGTTGATCGCGGCTTCCGTGGTCTGGTCGAGCGCAGAGGTCGCCTCGTCGAGCAGCAGGACCGAGGGATCCCGGACGATGGCGCGCGCAATCGCAATGCGCTGGCGCTGGCCGCCCGACAGCGTATCGCCGCGCTCTCCGACCGGGGTGTCGTATTTCTGCGGCAGGCTCATGATGTAGCGATGGATCTCGGCCTTGCGCGCGGCGGCTTCGACCTGCTTGTCGCTGGCCCCTTCCTTGCCGAGACGAATGTTCTCCCGGATCGACATGTTGAACAGCATGTCCTGCTGGAAGACGACGGCCATGCTCGCGCGCAACGACTCCCGTGTGACCTTGCGGATGTCGACACCGTCAATCGTCACGCGCCCTTCATCGGGGACATAAAGGCGGAGAATGAGATTGAGCAGCGTACTTTTGCCCGACCCGCTGGGGCCGACGATAGCAATTCTCTTGCCGACATCGAATTTCAAATTGAGGTTCTCGATAACAGGACTATCAGTACCTTCGTACTGAAACGTCACGTTGTCGAAGGTGATGTCGTTGGTGATACGCGGCAGATCCGGCGCGCCCGGCCGGTCCAGGCCCCGCGTGGGCTCATCCAGCATCTCCTGCATGTGCCGGATGGCTGCAGCAGACTGGATCGATACCGGGATGTAGGACATGAGGTGGGAAATGTTGTAGGAAACCTCCCAGAAAGCGCTTTCGAAAGTGACGAACGTTCCGATTGTGATTTGGCCCTTTGTCGCCAGATAAGCGCCGATACCCAAAACGGTGAGGTGCAGCAACAGCACCGCGATCGTGACCGAGCGTTCGACCATGCTCGACAGGAACGTGGAAGCCTCGATCTTTTTTCGCGTTTGGTCGTTGTGCCAAGTGAACCAGCCGCGTGCGCGGCGTTGCAGGCTGAAGGCCTTGACCACCGCCTGCGCGGCGATGTTTTCCTGCACCATGCCGAGGATCGCGGCCTCGTTGACCTTCTGCTCGTAGTTCGCCTGCACCGCTTTCGGCGTCAGGATACGCGGCCCGATTAGCGTAATCGGAAAAACCAGCAACGCCACGACCGCGAGCTGCCAATTCAAGAACAGCATGAGGATGACGCCTGCGACAAGCTCCATCGCGGGCAACAGCGCGGTGTTGGCCAGGGTCTCGATCGCTCCCTCGAACGACGACAGGTCGACGGAGAATCGCGATAGGATCTCGCCTCGCTTTGTGCGCGCGAAGAACGCCGATGGCAGATTCTGAATATGATCGAACAGCCTCAGCCGGACATCCGATATGATTGACGCGGATAGCCGGGCGTCCCAGCGCTCATACCAGACCGAGGTCAGCGACGTAACAAGGCCGGCCGCCGCCAGCGCCGACAAAATCCAGACCAATGTCTGGAAATCTTCCTCACCGAGAGCGTCGTCGATCAGAAACTTGAGACTGAGCGGCATGATAACATTGAACAGCGTCTCGACCAGCAGGCCGAGGCCGACCGCACTCAGCGCTCTACGGTAGTTTCCGAGCAGCGGTCGAATGAAAGCATAGATCGTTGCGATTGCGCCGGCAGCTTCGCGGGCCGTGTAGATGACAAAATCTTCCTCATCATCCTCATCCTCATCCTCGTCGTCCTCGTCCTCGTCCTCATCTTCATCCTCGTCCTCTTCATCATCGGACACGGATGCGGGATTCGATTCTCGAGCGTCGGCTCGCTGCCGCGGCGTCGGCTCAACCTCGACCGGCGCTCCATCGGAGAGTGGTGTTGCTTCGTCTTCGGGAACGTTGGACCGGTCATCCGGCGGGGACGCCTGGGGCACAATGACTTCACCTATTGCAGTTCGGCCAAACCGGCCGCTGGAATACAAACCTGCCCGGCAGTCCCTCAGGCCAGAAGGCAACATCGAACATCAGAAAACCGGAGGCAGAATTAGGCGTCACATGTCGTCGTCTTCAACCTTGTCGAAGAGCGAATAGCGCAGGCTGTCGGCGTCCGCATACCACTGGTCGAGCCCGCCCTTGTTGGCAGCGACCGTCGCCGCCCACAATTCGTCCGTGCAATCCCGGCGATGCATCGCCAGGTCAAATCCGTTATTGAAGAAAATCTCCGACCATTCCCACCAGGTGCCCAGTTTCTTCACGCCGCGCAGCAGATCGTAGCGATCGATCACGGCCAGTTCCATGTCCGACGTCACCGACCCGAAGACGAGGCCCGTTTTCATCACGCGGTTCAACTCGCGCACGGCGCGGCCCACCTGTTTTTCCGCAACATGGCAAAGGCTGGTTTCGAACACGAAATCGAACTCACCGTTCTTGAACGGCATATCGACGATGGATCCGAGCTTGTTGAACTTCTGAAGCGCTTTCGGCGTCCTGGCGTGGATCGCGCGGTTGTTCTCGATGCCCCATGCGTCTATCCCGCGATCGCGCAGCGCTCCCACCAGTTCTCCGCTGGCCGACCCGGCCACCAGCAGCTTGTAACCCGTGGACCGGCCCCAGGCGATCCTGATGAGATCGGTCAAGTGCGCAGGAGCGGTAAACTGGTCCCAGACTTCGCTGTAAGGACCGAGCCCGCGATAATTCTTGAAATAATCGCGGTTGATCTTGTCGGACCCGGGCTCGCCCCGCGCCCGGCGCAGCCGCATGATCTCGGTGATGATGATGTCGGTGGCCGCGTCGGAAGAATCCAGCAGGCCGTTCAACGTCGAGTCGAACAAATAGTCGCCGACCACGACCAGGCCCGGATGCTGCTTCGGTTCGGGCCGGTGATTGGTCATGACGTCGCGCGCCGGCATGCCGCCCGGCAGCGCGTTCACCGACGACAGCCAGCGGAAGGTCTTGCCCTCCATGAAGTGTTCGCGCGCATTGCCGAGCGAAGCCGGCAACGACTTCAGCGCGGCCTCGATCAATTCCTGGTCGCTGAGATTGGCAAAAGCCAGCGCGTCGGAGCCGGCGATCAGCCAGTTCAGCACGCCATGTTTGCCGACGTCGTGACGCGCGCCCTCATTATAGACGCAGCAGCCGCCGAACGCCTCCGACATGAACCAGGCACCGGGAATCTTCTCGCCCCAGAATGGTTCGTCGAACAGGATCGAGACCCGCAAATAATGCGCCGGTCGGTCGAAATAGGCGATGTGCTTGACCATCGACTGGCGCAACTGCTCGCCGTTCCATCCCATGGTGGAAAGCCATGAATGCGGCAGGCACATCAGCACCAGGTCGAAATCCCGTGTCTCCGGTCCCTTGCCGTTCATCATGTTGAGCTGATAGCGGCCGGTATCGGTCTTGCCGACGTTGAGAACGCGGTGATTGAGCTGGATATCAGCATCGACCTCGGACTGCAGGCACTCGATCAGCTGTTCGTTGCCGTTCTGGATCGAATAGAGGCCAATATAGCCGTCGACATCCATCACGAAATTCTTCAGCGCGTTGAGGCCATTGGTGTTGTGGCATTCGGTCGCGATATCGGAGCGCGCCATCACCTTGAAGAAGCGCTTCGCGGTAGCGTCGGTGACTTCCCGGTCAAGCAATTCTTCGGCCGTCATGTAGGCCCAGGGATGCTCGTTGTCGTGCGCGCCGACGCCTTCATAATATTCGGCCGGCGACACCATCTCGGCGCACTTCTTGCGGAACGCCACGATCGCATCCGCGGTCGCAGCGCCGTATTTGCGGCGCATTCCCGGCACGTCCTCGAGAAGTTCGCCGTCGAGCAGAACCTGCTCGGCGTCCATCGGAATGGTCTGTAAACCGAAATGCTGGATCATCTCGCGCAGCGGATCGGGGCCGGCCATCGAGTAGTCGTAGATTTCGGCGACACCTGCCTCGAACATCGCCGGGGCGGAATCGAATTTCCCGCTCAGCACCTTGCCGCCGAGCCGGTCGGAGGCCTCGTAGATGGTGATGCGGCAAGGCTCGCCAAGCTTGCGCTTGAGATACCAGGCGCTCATCAGGCCGCCCGGCCCGCCACCGACAATTGCAAGATCCAACATGTGTCTTCCGTGATCCCCCGCCGCCTCTCGTCGAGGCACCCGGCCCTTAGCTCAATCGAGTTGCGCGATCAGCCATGATTTCGGCAGCGATCGCACCCCAACTTATTGATTTAGCGCATGATCTTGGCGGCGACCCGTCCCCTCCGCAGGGGTGAAGCCCGAGGAGCGCGCGTTGGCGGATCATCGACCAGAAAAGGCGCTTTTTCGTCTGAAGGAAAGATGAACAAACATTTCTGACAACGCCGGGACAGCTAAAAAACAGCAGAAAGGCCGGCTTTCGCCGGCCTTTCTGTGACTTTTTGACAACGCTCGGCGTTATTCCGCCGGCGGCAGCGCCAACGGCTCGACTTCGGGCGCCGCGGGCACGATCGCGGCCTGCTTCTCACGCTCGTCGAGGATCAGCTTGTCGCGCTTGACGGCGACTTCGCGAATCTTGGCCATCGAGGCGCCGGTGCCCGCCGGGATCAGCCGGCCGACAATGACGTTCTCCTTGAGGCCTTCCAGCGGATCGACCTTGCCGTTGACCGCGGCCTCGGTGAGGACTCGGGTGGTTTCCTGGAACGAGGCCGCCGAGAAGAACGAGCGGGTCTGCAGGCTCGCCTTGGTGATGCCGAGCAGAACCGGCGTTCCCGTGGCGGGCTTCTTGCCCTCTTCCTTGGCCTTGGCGTTGATCACGTCGAACTCGATCTTGTCGACCTGTTCGCCCGAGATCATGTCGGTCTCGCCCTGGTCGGTGATCTCGACCTTCTGCAGCATCTGACGGACAATCACCTCGATGTGTTTGTCGTTGATCAGCACGCCCTGCAGCCGGTAGACTTCCTGGATTTCGTTGACCAGATAGGCGGCGAGTTCCTCGATGCCCTTGATCGCCAGGATGTCGTGCGGCGCCGGATTGCCTTCGACGATGAAATCGCCCTTTTCGACGATATCGCCGTCCTGCAGATGGATGTGCTTGCCCTTCGGGATAAGGTACTCCCGCGGCTCCTCGGTCTTGTCCATCGGCTCGATCGAGATGCGGCGCTTGTTCTTGTAGTCGCGGCCGAACCGGATGGTGCCGGAGATTTCCGCGATGATCGCCGCGTCCTTTGGCTTGCGGGCCTCGAACAGCTCGGCCACCCGCGGCAGACCGCCGGTGATGTCGCGGGTCTTGGCGCTTTCGGTCGAGATACGGGCGAGGATATCGCCGGTCTTGACCTTGGCACCGACGTCGACCGACAGGATGGCGTCGACCGACAGCATGTAGCGGGCCTCGCCGCCGCGGGCGAGTTTCAGGATCTTGCCGTCCTTGCCCTTGATGACGATCGCCGGACGAAGGTCGCCGCCGCCCCGCGAGGTGCGCCAGTCGATGACGACGCGCTTGGCAATACCGGTGGATTCGTCGAGCGTTTCCGAGATCGACTGACCCTCGACCAGATCCTCGAACCCGATGGTGCCCTCGACTTCGGTCAAGACCGGCCGCGTGTAGGGATCCCACTCGGCAATGCGCTGGCCGCGCTTGACCATATCGCCCTCGTCGACGCGCATGCGCGCGCCGTACTGGATGCGATGGGTCGCACGCTCGGTGCCGTCGGCGTCCGTCACCGCGACCACCATGTTGCGCACCATGGCGACCAGATGGCCTTCGCTGTTCTTGGCGATCGCCTTGTTCTTGATCGTCACCTTGCCGTCGAAGTTCGACTCGATGAACGACTGCTCGTTGATCTGAGCCGCGCCGCCGATGTGGAAGGTACGCATGGTGAGCTGGGTGCCCGGCTCGCCGATCGATTGCGCCGCGATGACGCCGACCGCTTCGCCGTGGTTGACCGGCGTGCCGCGGGCGAGATCACGGCCGTAGCACTTGCCGCAGATGCCGTTGACGAGTTCGCAGGTCAGTGCCGAGCGAATCTTGACCTCCTGGATGCCGGCCTGCTGCAGCGCGTCGACATGGGTCTCCTCCATCAGCGTGCCGCGCTTGACCAGGATCTTGTTGGTCGCGGGATCGCGCAGATCCTCGCCCGCGGTGCGGCCGAGAATTCGCGACGCCAGCGAGGCAACCACCGTGCCGGCATCGATGATGGCACGCATCTTGATGCCGAGTTTGGTGCCGCAATCGTCGGCCGTGATGATGCAGTCCTGCGCCACGTCGACCAGACGCCGCGTCAGGTAGCCGGAGTTCGCCGTCTTCAACGCGGTGTCCGCCAGCCCCTTGCGGGCGCCGTGGGTCGAGTTGAAGTATTCGAGCACCGAGAGGCCTTCCTTGAAGTTGGAAATGATCGGCGTCTCGATGATCTCGCCCGACGGCTTCGCCATCAGGCCGCGCATGCCGGCGAGCTGGCGCATCTGGTCCTGCGAACCTCGCGCGCCGGAGTTCGACATCATGAAGATCGAGTTGATCTGGGCTTCGCCGCCCTTCGGATTCTTTTTGACGGCGGAAATCTCCGTCATCATGTCTTCCGATATCTTCTTGGTGCACTTCGACCAGGCGTCCACGACCTTGTTGTACTTCTCGCCGTGGGTAATCAGGCCGTCATTGTATTGCTGCTCGAATTCCTTCGCCAGCGTCCGGGTCTCCTCGACGATCTTCCACTTCGAGGCCGGCACCACCATGTCGTCCTTGCCGAAGGAAATGCCGGCCTTGAACGCGTTGTAGAAGCCGAGCGCCATGATGCGGTCGCAGAAGATCACGGTCTCCTTCTGGCCGCAGTGGCGGTAGACCTGGTCGATGACGCCAGAGATTTCCTTCTTCGTCATCAGCTTGTTGATGATGTCGAAGGGAATCTTCGCCGATTTCGGCAGCACGTTGCCGAGCATCACGCGCCCGGCGGTGGTGTCGATCCAGCGCTTGGCCGCCTTGCCGGTCTCGTCGATGCCGTCCCAGCGATACTTGATCTTGGTGTGCAGGTGGATGACCTTCGAATGCAGGGCGTGCTCGAGTTCGGCCATGTCGCCGAAAATCTTGCCCTCGCCCGGCAGCCCTTCGCGCAGGATCGAGAGGTAATAGAGACCGAGCACGATATCCTGCGACGGCACGATGATCGGCTGCCCGTTGGCCGGATGCAGGATGTTGTTGGTCGACATCATCAGCACGCGCGCCTCCAGTTGCGCTTCCAGCGACAGCGGAACGTGCACGGCCATCTGGTCGCCGTCGAAGTCGGCGTTGAACGCGGCGCAGACCAGGGGATGCAGCTGGATCGCCTTGCCCTCGATCAGCACCGGCTCGAACGCCTGGATGCCGAGACGATGCAGCGTCGGCGCGCGGTTCAACAGCACGGGATGCTCGCGGATCACCTCGTCGAGGATGTCCCAGACCTCGGGACGCTCTTTTTCAACGAGCTTCTTGGCCTGCTTCACGGTGGTCGACAGGCCCTTGGCGTCGAGCCGAGAATAGATGAACGGCTTGAACAGCTCGAGCGCCATCTTTTTCGGCAGGCCGCACTGATGCAGCCGCAGCTCCGGACCGACCACGATCACCGAACGACCGGAATAGTCGACGCGCTTGCCGAGCAGGTTCTGGCGGAAGCGGCCCTGCTTGCCCTTCAGCATGTCGGCGAGCGACTTCAGCGGCCGCTTGTTGGCGCCGGTGATGACGCGGCCGCTGAAGTCGCTCGCCGACATGCTGAAGGGCAAGCAGGGCCGCTTCCGCCAGAACCTGCTCGGCAAGCGCGTCGACTATTCCGGTCGTTCGGTGATCGT
>Ga0075522_10001373_pt1 | contig 18447 bp, 15 predicted proteins | sample NGEPerA_FD_74796 | JGI IMG/M metagenome (GOLD analysis project Ga0075522, IMG submission 74796) | Arctic peat soil microbial communities from the Barrow Environmental Observatory site, Barrow, Alaska, USA - NGEE PermafrostL2-A | ecosystem: Environmental > Terrestrial > Soil > Wetlands > Peat ... | reverse complement strand
CGCGCCTGGCCATGGAAGGCGCCGAGGTCGCGGTGTCGGCCCGCACGGCGCGGGACGGCGAAAGCCGCCTCCCCGGCACGCTCGGCGAGACGGTGGCCCACATCCACGCCATCGGCGGCGCGGCCAAGGCGTTCAAGGCCGATCTCGCCCTGGCTTCGGAACGCGAGCGACTGGTGGACGAGGTCGCCGCCGCCCTCGGCCCCATCGACATCCTGATCAACAACGCCGCCGTCACCTGGTTCATTCCGGTCGCCGATTTTCCAGCCAAGCGGCTTTCCCTGATGATGGAGGTGCAGGTCGTCGCGCCTTTTCATCTCTCGCAACTGGTGCTGCCGGCCATGCGCGGGCGCCGCCAGGGGTGGATCGTCAACATCTCCTCCGGCGCGGGTCTTCACCCCAGACCGCCCTATGGACCCGGCCGAGGCGGCACGGTCTATGGCCTGTGCAAGGCGGCGCTGGAGCGGTTCACCACCGGTCTCGCGTCCGAGGTCCAGGCCGACGGGATCGCGGTCAACGTCGTCTCTCCCGGCCTCGTCGATACGCCCGGAGTCGCCGTCCACGGCCTGATCAACGAGAGCACGCGGGACCGGGTGCAGCCGATAAAATACATCGCCGAAGCGGTCTTTCAGCTCGCCTCCGGCGATCCGGCGACCCTCACCGGACGCGTCGCCTACGCCGAGCCGTTCCTGAAGGAACTGGGACGCGAGCCAGCGGAACTGGCCTGAAGGTGATGACGCAGGAGGTCACCGCCGCCCGTCGCCTGGTCCAGCGCCTGATCGCCCACGGCGTCGATCATGTCTTCTGCGTGCCCGGCGAAAGCTACCTGGCGGTGCTCGACGCCCTGGCCGACGTCACCGACCAGATCCGGGTGATCGCCTGCCGCCACGAGGCCGGGGCCGCCAACATGGCCGAAGCCTATGGGAAACTGACCGGCAAGGCCGGAATCTGCATGGTCACCCGGGGGCCGGGCGCGGCGCACGCGGCGGTCGGCGTCCACACCGCCCAGCAGGATTCGACGCCGATGATCCTTTTCGTGGGCCAGGTGTCTCGGGCCGACAACGGGCGCGGCGCGTTCCAGGAGGTCGATTACGCCGCCACCTTCGGTTCGCTCGCCAAGTGGGCGGCCGAACTGGAGCAGCCCGAGCGCACGGCCGAGATCGTCGATCGCGCTTTCGCCACCGCCCAGCAAGGGCGCCGGGGTCCCGTTGTCCTGGCGCTGCCCGAAGACGTGCTGGTCGAACCCGGCGGCGAGGAGGGGCCCTCTCCCTCGGCGCCGGCCCGGGCCGGCCTCGACCCGGAGATTCTGGCCGAGGTCGCTGGACGGCTCTGTGTCGCCGAGCGACCTTTGGTGATCCTGGGAGGAAGCGGCTGGACGCGCCCGGCCCTGGATGGCGTCTCGAATTGGCTCGCGGCGCACGATCTGCCGGTGGTGCTGTCCTTCCGCCGCAAGGATCTGATCGACAACCATCACCCCTGCTATGCGGGCGACCTGGGGCTGGGCGCCAACCCCAAGCTGATCGAACGGGTGAAATCCGCCGATGTCCTCCTCTGCCTCGGCGCCCGGCTCGGCGAGAATCCCACCCAGGGCTACTCTCTGTTCACGCGCCAGGAAACCGCAACGCGCCTGATCCACATCCTCCCCGGCCCCGAGGAACTCGGCCGCGTGTGGCCCGCCGCGCTGGCGGCGGTCGCGGACATGGAGCCGGCGGCGCTGGCCCTGGCCGGAATGGCTCTGAATCGCCGCTGGCAAGCGTGGCGCGCCAGCGGACATGCCGACTGGGAGACCTTCACCAGACCGGTCGCGGTCGATGCCGACGTCAACCTCTCGGAGGTGGTGGCGCACATGGCCAAGGTGCTTCCCGCCGACGCCATCGTCGCCAACGGGGCCGGCAACTTCGCCGCCTGGCTGCACCGGTTCTATTCGCACCGCGCCTTCGGCACTCAGCTCGCCCCGACCTCAGGCGCCATGGGCTACGGATTTCCCGCCGCCATCGCCGCCAAACTGGTCTTCCCGTCGCGCGAGGTGATCTGCTTCGCTGGCGATGGCGATTTCATGATGACCGCCAACGAGCTGGCGACCGCCGTCCAGTATGGCGCCAATGTGGTGACCGTGGTCATCGACAACGGATCGTATGGCACCATCCGGATGCACCAGGAGCGCGACTATCCCGGCCGGGTGATCGCCACCGACCTGAGGAATCCCGACTTCGCCGCCTTCGCCCGCGCTTTCGGCGCCTGGGGGACCACCGTCGAGCGCACCGCCGACTTTCCCGCCGCCTTTGACGCCGCCCGAACGGCCGGCGCGCCGGCGATCATCCATCTGAAGACCGCGGTCGAGGCGATCGCGCCTGGCCGCACGCTTGCCGGCCTTCGCGCCGGTCGAGGCTAGACTTCGCCGCGCCGGCCGAACGCCTCAGCGCCGGCCGCCGTGTCCTCCCCGGCCGCCGCCGAAGGAATGCCCGCCGCCGAACGAACGGCCGCCGCCGAATGAGCGACCACCGCGGTAATATCCGTGGCCTCCGCCATAATATCCCCGGCCGCCGCCGAATGAGCGACCACCGTAGCCGAAGCCGCCGCCATAGTAACCGCCGCCGTACCACGCCGGTCCGCCGTAGAACACCGGTGGGCCGCCATAGTAGACTTCAGCCGGCGGGGCCGCCTCTTGGTAGGCGACCTCGTAGGGTGGGGGCGAGACATAGCGCGGATGCCGGTAGGCGATCCGGCTGACGACGTGATGGTGATGATGATGGCGATGGGCGACGGGGCAGCCACAGCGCGAAGTGGCCGCCGCGGCGGGGGCGGCCGCCATTGCCAGGCCGGCGACCAGGGCCGCGCCCGCCAGGACCGAAGCGATCGGTAACCTCATTTTGGGACCTCGTCATTCAGCGCCCGGCTCGACCGCCAGGCGGCGTTGTCAACACTTGATTAATCATCCTGCGACGGGCGCCATGAACGTCGCCTGAACGGATGAAGGCGCGGCGACGATGGACGATCGCGGTTGGAAACCAAGCCGTAACCGGTGGCGGACTAACCTCGCGTCATGGCACAGCCGGCGAAATCGTTCAGCGTCGCGGACGAGCCGAGGCGGGCTCCCCGGTCACGCACCCGCCTGGCGGCGAAAATCATCTTCGGCGAGGCGATGCGGATCGTCGAATGCGTGGTCCGCGACTGGTCGGACCTCGGCGTCAAGATCGAAATGCCCGTGGCGGCCGATCTGCCCGAGCGGCTCTGGCTGCTCGATCAACGCTTTCCGCTCGCTCATGAGGTTCGGCTCATCTGGCGGCGCGGGCGATTCGCCGGCCTGGAACTGGCCGACGCGATCGACCATCACGACGCCCATCCCCACGTCCGGGTGTTGCGCCGCCTGCGCCGCGCCTGAGGTTTCGGGCCGACGGGACGCCGATCAGTTCCGGGCCGATCCGGCCAGGCGCGCGGGTTCATCGTCCTCCACCCTCACGCCAGCCCACCGCGACACCGCCTCCAGAAGATCGGCCGGCACGATCGGCTTGGCGAGATGGTCGTTCATCCCCGCCGCGCCGCTGGCCGTGACATGCTCGGGGAGCACATTCGCGCTGAGCGCGACGATCGGCGTCAGCCGATTCGCCGAGGCCAGGGCGCGGATCGACTTCGCCGAGGCGTAGCCGTCCATCCCCGGCATCTGCAGGTCCATGAGGATCAGGTCGAATGGGGGGCCGAGGGCGGCGGCCATGGCGGCGGCCCCGCTGGCGGCTTCCTCGACGAAATGTCCGGCCGCGTCGAGGATGGCGCGCACCAGCATTCTGTTCACGGCCAGGTCATCGACGACGAGAACACGCGCCGGACGCGCGTCTCCTCGCGGTGCGGTTCGCGCGGCGCCCGCGGCCACGGCGCCGCGGGCAGCCGGTGTGGCGGCGATCCAGACTTCGAAAGTCGAGCCGGCGCCGACAGTCGAGGCGACACCGATACCACCGCCCATCAGTTCCGCCAGGGCCTTGCTGATCGACAGGCCGAGGCCGGTGCCGCCGTGGCGGCGGCTGACCGAGCCATCGACCTGGGAAAACCGTTGAAACAGGCGGTCCAGCTTGTCGTCGGCGATCCCCGCGCCGGTGTCGGTCACCGCCACGCGGAGCTGGTCGCGCCGGACGTCGAACGCCGCCGTGACACCGATCACGCCACGATCGGTGAATTTGATCGCGTTGCCGAGGAGATTGGCGAGAATCTGCCCCAGCCTGGCCCTGTCGGCGCGCAGGAAGGCAGGCATCGACCCGTCGGTGTCGAGTTGGAGATCGAGACCCTTGGCGGTCGCCCGCTCGGTGAACATCGCCAGGGTGTCTTCGAAAAACGGCCGCGCTTCGAAGGGCTGAGCGTCGAGATCGACCTGGCCCGCTTCCAGCTTGGAGAAGTCGAGGATGTCGTTGACCACCGCGAGCAGGGCTTGTCCGCTGTTGACGATGCGTCGAACGTGAGACTTGGCCGCCTCGGGCAGGGCGTCCATCCCGTTGAGCAGGCCGGAGAATCCGATCACGCCGGTGAGGGGGGTGCGAATTTCGTGGCTCATGTTGGCGAGGAACTCGGCCTTGGCCTCGGCCGCCGCCTCGGCGCGATGCTTGGCCTCGATGAGATCGTCCTCGAGCCGGCGACGCGAGGTGACATCGCGAAAACTGGTGACCGCCGACGTCGGCGCGCCGTCCGCATCGCGCAGGACGGTGGGATTGCCTTCCAGCCAGATGTAGCGGCCGTCCCCGGCGAGGAACCGGTACTCGCGGCGCACGGATGCATCGACCGGCGCGCCGCTGAACAGCCCGCCGATGATCGCGATCGCCCGCTCGCGATCGTCCGGATGGACGAATTCGAAGGTCTTTCGCCCAACCACCTGCTCGGGCGTGTAGCCGAGCGAGGCCGCCGACGGCGAGGCGTAGAGGATGGTTCCGTCGAGTGCGATCCACACGATGACGTCGGTGGAATGATCGGCGAGCAGGCGGAAGCGGGATTCGCTGGCGCGCAGCGCCTGCTCGCGGTTCCATGCCTCGGTCACGTCCATCGAGGCGCCGAACACGGTCACGACCTCTCCGGCCGCGTCGCGCTCGGCGGCGCCGTTGGCGGTGATACGGCGGATCTGGCCATCGGGCCGGGTGATCCGGGACTCGAACGAGAACGGCGTCCCGCCGGCCATCGCTTCGGTGACCTTGCGCGCCACCGTGGCGCGGTCTTCGTCGCCGTGGAGCGCCAACATGCCATCCATGCCGGGAGTCCCGTCGGACGGGTCGAGCCCATAGATTCGGCGGACGCCGGCGGACAGGGTGAATTCCCGGCTGCGCGCATCCAGGCGCCAGTGACCGACCCCGGCCAGCGCCTCGGCCATCTGCGCGATGCGGTGGGCGTCCTCGATCTCGCGGGCGGACGCCTCGGTCCGGTCGGACGCCTCGACAAGCCGGCGCCGATTTTGGGTCAGGTCCTTCTGGACCATTCTGAACACCCAGGCGACGATGCATGGGCTCGCCAGCAGGGTCACCACCTCAGGGATCCGGCCCTGTTCGATCCGCATCGCGGCGGCGGCGCCTTGGACCAGCGCCATGGACAGTACGGGTGGGACGAGGTTGAGCAGCAGACGCCTCGGGTTGGCGTATTCCCGCGCCAGAATCTGAAACATGATCACCCCGTAGAGTGTCACTCCGAAGGTCTGCGCGACGCCGGTGTAGAAGAGCACGAACCACAGCGCGGCGATCGAGTACCCGACGCTCGAGAGCCACGAAAACACGCTGCCTGCCTGGCCGCCCCCGCGCGCCGGCGCCCGTGGCGATCGCAGCCAGCGCTGCTCGGCGGCGATCAGGGCGACCATCACCGCGAGCCAAACAGTCGGAAGCGGCAAGCCGGCGAAAGGGACCGCCGCGAGGAACACCAGCAGCGGCAGGATCAACCCCGATGGGCCGCCGATCCAGCGGTGTGGCGATCCCTCCCGGAGATTCGCCGGCGACCGAGCCATCCGGACATCGCGCCAATGCGGGCCGCGCTTCGCGACGCGGCGGGTCTCAAGCAACATGAACGGCGCCCTTGATGGGTGATGATCATCGCCGTCGCGGCTGAAGAAAGGATTGAAGGCGGATTGCGTCATGAGGTCCGGGACGACCTCTTGGGACGCGGCTATTCCCGTCGCGGCCTGGCGCGCATCGCGCCGGTGTTCAGCTTCGGCGCGGCGGCGGCCAGCGCCGGGCGCCCAGCCTGGGCCGCCGCCGGCGTTCCCGACCACCGGGCTGGACGACGGTCAGACGGCGATTTTCAGGGGCGTCCCGAGGTGGGCGGGATCGGGTTCCAGCACCTCGAACTCCACGTCGCGCAGCCGGACCGGCTCGCCACATTTCGAGCAGGTGACGGCCGGCTCAAGGGCATGGCCGCCGTTGCCGTGCCGCAGCAGCAGGGGCGGCCCTTCTGGAGAGAGGTAGTATTTGTCGCCCCATTGGAGAAGCATGAGGAGAATCGGGTAGTAATCTATCCCCTTCTCGGTCAGCCGGTACTCGTGCCTCCGGGGGACGGCGCTGTATTCGTGCAGCCGCAGGACGCCCTTTTCCACCAGCCATGACAGGCGTTCGGAGAGGATGTTTGTGGCCATCGCCGTGTCGCGCCGGATCTCGTCGAACTTGCGCAGGCCGGTGAAGATCGACCGCAATACGAGGCTCGCCCAGCGATCGCCGGTGATCTGCGCGACCTCGTCCATCAGGGCGCTAACGTCGGGTCGCTCGGAGGCGGCGCTGCGCTGCTGGCGTCTGCGGCTATAGCGCACGGCCATCCACCCCACCCCAGGTCCCTCGGTCCAGTCGACGTCGCGAGCGCTGATCTGCGTCTTGCAGTGCAGGCAGGTGGGCGTGGGCTCGAAGATCTGGCCGCAGGGCCGGTGGCGCAGGCGAATTTCGAGCTTGCCCGCCCTGGGCGACCAACGTCGTTCCCAGCGCAGCATCATCAGTGCGGTCCAATAGAGATCGCGCCCCTTCTTGGTCATCCGGTATTCGTGTCGCGGTGGCTTGTCGCTGTATGGCGTCTTGTCCAGGATTCCCGCGGTCACCAGGCGCTTGAGGCGATTGCTGAGCAGGGTCGGCAGCAAGTCGCTGCGCGCGCGGATATCGTCGAAGCGCCGGGCGCCGATCCAGCTGGCCTCGAGAATGAGAAGGGTCGAGGTGTCGCCGACCACCTCCAGCGCCCGCCAGATTGAACACGTCCGTATGAGCTTGGCTTCAGCCATGGCTCCCATCTTGGCGCGTGACCGCGTTCGGCGCCAGAGTCGTCGATCGGCGGCCTTAGCGCAAGCCGGTTGATAGCCCGCGGCCACAGGGAGGTGAAATGGCGAATTTGCGCGGATCCGGCCGGATCGTCATCGTCACGGGCGCGGGCAAGGGCCTGGGCCGCGCCTATGCGCTTCGCCTGGCGCTCGCCGGGGCGGCGGTGGTGGTCAACAATCGCTGGAGCGATCGCTCGCAACCCTCGAGCGCCGAAGTCGTGGCGGCCGAGATCGCCGCGTTCATGTCCAAGCGCGGCCACGGCGAGGTTTGCGCATCGTCAGGGTGAAACGGGTTGTCAGCGCCTGTGTGACTTGTATAAAGAAACCTACGTCTTCGGCGCATTGAAAGGCGCCGGGCGGAGGAAGCCATGATCCAGCATCTCGCAGGCGCCCCCGCCTTCGGCCCCGTCGCGGGAATCTGAGGATGTCTTCCGACCGCCGCACGATCATCGCCGGGGCGCTGGCGGTGGCCGGCGCCGGCCTGGCGCAGCCCTCGAGAGCCGGTGCCAGCCCGGCGCCGTCGTCAACGGAGAAACCCATGACCGCGCGGTTCAGGATCTATCAGAGCGTCATCGCCGCTTGGAAAGCCAAGGATATCGACGCCGTTCTCTCGCACATGAGCGACGACATCGTCTGGCACTACGCGGCGGCGATCTCGCCCCCGCTGATCGGCAAGGGGCCGGCGCGCAAGTTCATGGAGGATTTCGCGGCTCGGATCGGCGAGGTTCGCTGGCGGGTGTTCGACTACGCCGAGGCCGGCGACCGCCTGTTCGTCGAAGGGGTTGATGAATATTTCGGCAAGGACGGGGTGCGGGTGGCCACGCCCTATGCCGGCGTGCTCGATTTCCGGGGCGACCTGATCACCGGCTGGCGGGATTACTTCGACGCCGGCGGCTCGGCCGCCATGCGGGCCGGCGGCAAGGCCCCGGCCCAGGTCGAGGAGCTGATCGCCAGGCCGGCCATAGGTTGAGCCGTTCGAGCGGTGCTTATTGCATGCTTTCATAAACAGACCTACTGATACTGGAGACCGCGTGAAAAGATCGGGGAGGCCTACGTCGCGATGAAGATAGAAGGCAGTGTCGCCCTGGTCACCGGAGGCAACCGCGGCATCGGTGAAGCCTTCGTGCGGGCTTTCCTGGAGGCTGGCGCCCGGCGGGTCTATGTCGGGACCCGGGAGGTCGCCAACGCCGCCCACCTCGTCGCCGAGGCGCCCGACCGCGTGGTCGCCATCGAACTCGATGTAACCAATCCCGATCAGGTCGCCGCCGCCGCGCGGCGCTGCGACGACGTCAGCATCCTGGTCAACAACGCCGGCCAATTCTCGATGAAGCGGCTGATCGACGCTCCCGACATGGCGGGGGCGCGGGCCGAGATGGAAACCAACTATTTCGCGCCGCTGGCCATGTGCCGCGCCTTCGCCCCGGTCCTCGGCCGCAATGCCGAGAGCGCCATCGCCAACGTCCTGTCCGCCGGCGGCATCGTCGCGGTGCCGGGCATGGGCGGCTACAGCCCCTCGAAGTTCGCGGCCCGGGCCATGTCGACCTGCATTCGCGCCGAACTCGCCGCCCAGAACACCAGCGTCACCGCTCTCATCGTCGGTTCGGTGGATACGCGCATGGCCAGCCACGTCGAGGGCTACAAGGAACCGCCCTCGGCGATCGCGGCGGCCGGCCTGAAGGCCATCGCCAAGGGCGCCGATGAGGTGGACACCGATTTCATGGCCGTCGATGTGCGCGCCAACCTCTCCCGCGATCCCAAGGCGCTCGAGCTGCAGATGCGCCGCTCGCTCAGCGGCGAGCGGGTGACCACGGGGCGGCGATGAATTCCGATCGATCTGGGGAGATATGCGCGTGAACGATCATGAGTTTCTGGACTTCGCCGACCGCTTCGTGGGCGCCATCCAGGTCGGCGACGTGCCGGCGGTGCGGGCCTGCTATGCCCCCGGCGCCAAGATCTGGCACAATACCGACAATATCGAGCAGACCGTCGATCAGAACGTCAAGGTCCTGGAGTGGTTCATCGAGACTCTCCCCGATCGCAACTACCGGGTTCTACGCCGAGAACCGCTGAAGGACGGCTTCCTTCAGCAGCATGTGCTGGAGGCGACCCTGCCGGATGGCCGGAAATGGAAGATGTCGGCCTGCGTGGTCGTCAAGATGGAGAACGGCCTGATCACCCGCCTGGATGAATACCTCGATTCCGCCGAGGGCAAGCCGTTGCGGGAATTCGGCCGGTAGAGCGCGGACACAAGGGGCTCCGCGCCGTGATCGCCATCGCCCAGATACTCGCGATCAACGCACTGGCCCTGATCGCTGTCTTTGTGGCCCTGTGGCTGGTCTGCGTACGGATCAAGGACGTCACCATCGTCGACAGCTTCTGGGCGCTGGGCATGGTGATCATGGCCGCGACGACCTTCGCGCAGGCCGAGGGTCCGCTGGCCAGAAAGGCGCTGTTGCTGGGGCTCTGCGCCCTCTGGGGCCTTCGCCTGGGGGGCTATCTCATCTGGCGCTGGCGCGATCATGGCCCCGATCGGCGATATCGGTCGCTGCTCGGCAAGGCCCAGAACCATAAAGGGTGGAGCTTCGCCAAGGCCTCGCTGCTGCTGGTCTTCGCCACCCAGGCGCCGCTGCTGTTCATCGTCAGCCTGCCGGTCCAGCTTGGACAAATGGCCCCGTCGCCCGCCGCGCTCGGACCGCTCGCCTTGATCGGCGCCGGGGTCTGTCTCTTCGGCGTCGCGTTCGAAAGCCTGGGCGACTGGCAGCTGACCCGCTTCCGCAAGAATCCCGCCAGCGGGGGAAAGATTCTCGATACCGGTCTCTGGCGCTTCACCCGCCATCCCAACTACTTCGGCGACGCCTGCGCGTGGTGGGGCCTCTATCTGATCGCCGCTGAGACCGGGCCGGGCCTGTGGGCGGCGCCGGGACCCCTATTGCTCACCTGGACGCTGATGAAATGGAGCGGAGCGCCGACCGTCGAGGGCCGGCTGCGCAAGACCCGCCCGGACTACGCCGACTACGTCCGGCGGACTTCCGGTTTCGTGCCCTGGCCGCCCAAGGGCGCGGCGGCCCTCTGAGGCGTCATGTATCTCACGCCGCGCACGCGCATCGACGACTATGTCGCCAGGGGATGGTGGGGCGAACTGACCGTTGATGATCTCACCCAGCGCAATCGCCGGGAGGTTCCGGATCGCGAGGCGCTGATCGATCCGATCAACCGAGCGGCGCTCGATGGCCGTCCGCCGCGCCGCCTGACCTGGAGCGAGGTCGGTCTGGAGACCGACCGCCTGGCCGCCGCGCTCATCGATCTGGGCCTCGGGAAGGACGACATCATCGTCATCCAGATCCCCAATGTCGTCGAACTGGTGCTGGTATTTCTCGCCTGCGCCCGCCTGGGAGCCATTTTCTGTCCGGTGGTCACCCAGTATCGTCGGCACGAGCTCGGCTACATCCTCGACCTCGTCAAGCCGGCGGCGGTGATCACCCTGGCGCGCTTCGCGGGCTTCGATCATGCCGGGATGATGCTGGATCTGCGACCGGAAGAGACGGCCTGGCCGGTGCTGGTCCTGGGCGGCGGCGCGCCGGCCGGCGCGATCGACCTCGACGCCGCCATCGCCGCCGCTGATCCGGCCGCCGCCGCCGCCACCCACGACGCCGATCCCGTCCTGGCCGGAGAGGTGCTGACGATCTGCTGGACCTCCGGCACCGAGTCGCGGCCCAAGGGCGTGCCACGTGATCACAACCATTGGATCGTCAACGCCAGGGTGATCACCGAGGCCTCCGATCTGCGCGACGGCGAGGTGATGCTCAACCCCTTTCCGTTGGTCAACATCGGCTCGATCGGCGGCCTGGTCATGCCCTGGCTGTGGCGGAGCGGCGCGCTTGTGCTCCATCACCCTTTCGACCTCGGGGTGTTTCTCGAGCAGATCAAGCGCGAGGGGGTGAACTACACCATCGCCCCGCCCGCCATACTCACCGCCATCCTGAAGAACCCGCAGTTGCGGGCCGTGGCCGACCTCTCCTCTCTGCGCGCGATCGGCTCCGGCTCGGCGCCCCTCACGACATGGATGGTCGAGGGCCTGGCGCGCGAGCATGGCGTGCAGGTGTGCAACTTCTTCGGCTCCAACGAGGGGACATCGCTCTACAGCAGCCAGGTCGAAACGCCTGATCCCGCCGACCGCGCGCACTACTTCCCCCGCTTCGGGGCCGAAGGCGTGAGTTGGGCCAGCAGCGCCTCGAAGAAGATCCGCACCCGGCTTGTCGATCCCAATAGCGAGGCCGAGATCACCCAGCCGGGCCGCCCCGGCGAACTGCGGATTGACGGGGCCAGTGTGTTCGCCGGCTATTTCCGATCCGAGGCGCTCACCCGCGCGGCCTTCGACGCCCGGGGATTCTTCAAGACTGGCGATCTTTTCGAGATCGCCGGAGACGGCCCCCTGGCGAGGTTCTACCGCTTCGTCGGCCGCTGCAAGGAGATCATCGTGCGCGGCGGCGTCAACATCTCGCCGGCCGAACTCGATGACCTGCTGGCCGGCCATCCCGATTTCCGCGAAGCGGCGGTGGTCGGCATTCCCGACGACGATCTGGGCGAGCGCATGTGCCTGGCGGTCGTCCCCGTCGAGGGACGCGCGCCATCCCTGGCCGATGTCTGCGCCTGGCTGAGGGAGCGGGGCGTGGCGGTCTTCAAGCTCCCCGAACGCCTGGTGATCGTCGAGACCTTGCCGCGCAGCGCCATGAACAAGGTTCTCCGCAACGACCTGCGTCGCCAGGTGCTGACCGCCCTGGGCGCGACCGACTAGTCCTACAGCGTCAGAAGGGGGGACTGCATTGACTTCGCCGACCTGACGCCGTCGCACTTTTCGGAGCGCGGGCTTCCAGCCCGCTTTTTCCTTGAGCAAGCCGGCGACGCTCGCCGAGTAGACCAGGAAGAGGGGACGCGGGTAGACGAAAGAGCGGGCTGGAAGCCCGGGCTACGGTCATGGCGCGACCGACTAGTCCACCGCCCCCAGGGCGCCCTCGCGGATGAAGCGGCGGTCGGCCCAGCAGGCGTGGGTGCCGCTGCACAGCTTGTGCGGCAGGGCGATGCGGCAGATCGGGCCGTCCTGAATCCGCCGGGCGTCGAGGATCACGCACTCCGAGCGGCCGGCGTTCTCGTCGATGATGAAGCTGATCAGATAGCCGTCGTCCTCGGCCACGGCGTCGGCGCGAGGGGCGAAGGGCGCCTCGCTGGCGTACTGGCCGGGGCCAAGCAAGTACTCCCAGCTCTCGCCGGTCTCCAGATCATTCTTGATCAGGCCGGTGAACAGGAACCAGCCGGGCTTGGTGACGGTGGAATAGACGTAGCGGTATTTCCGGCCGGCGTAGCGCTGGTTGATCATGCCGAATTCCATCAGGCGCTCGTCGAGGTGCGCCTCGGTGGTGGTTCCGTCGGAGAGGTTGAAGCGCCAGCGGTGCAGCTTGGGGCGGAAGGCCTCCTGGTCGAGGAAGGCCATCATGTGCTCAAAGCCGGCCGGCGCGTCCTTGGCCGGGCGCGGGGTGGGATTTTCCTGGAAATAGCCGTCGAGGATGATCTCGTCGCCTTCCTCGTAGGCATTGAGCCAGTGCAGGACATAGGTCGGAGCGGCCTCGAACCAGCGGACGTCCTCCGTCCGTCCATGGCGCGGCACGATGGCGAAGCGCGACGGCTGGTCGTGCATCCGCACCGCATGGATGTCGCGCTTGAGCAGGGCGGCATCCCAGAACACCGGCATGTCGTTCAAGATCGAATAGTGCTGCGAGAAGGCCATGTCGTGCGGCAGGCGGGGTCCTGGCAGCGGCACGGCGATATAGGTCGTCAGGTGGTTATGACGATCGACGACGCCGTAGTGCATGTAGGGCGCGTGCTTGGAATAGTTGAAGAACATCAGCTCGCCGGTGGCCTCGTCCACCTTGGGATGGGCCGAGATGCCATCGATCGGCGTCCAGCTCTCGATCCCCCGCGGCTCCAGCGTCTCGGCTTCGAGGCGGTAGCCCTCGCCGCACTGATAGAAGGTCGACAGCGCCCGCCCGGCATGGACGACGACGTCGGTGCTCGACGAATCCTTCAGCGATCCGTGGGCGCAGAAGCCCGGGCGCCTGGCCAGCGTCACCGGATCGGCGAGGCCGCCCCACAGGGACCCGCCGGCCTCCTGCTCGGCCTCGAAGCCGCGGGTGCGCACGAAGCGGTTGCGGTAGGAAGCCTTGCCGTCCTTGAAGTCGATCAGGTGGATCATCCCGTCGCCGTCGAAGGGATGGAAGCGGCCGAGCGGCTGGTGGACCTGGTTTTCGGTGTTGCGCAGATAGACCCCGTCGAGATCAGCCGGGATCGATCCCTCCAGCACCTCGAGTTCGGTGGCGTCGACCTCCTCGCGCAGCGGCGTCCAGGCGCCGTTGAGATAGGGATGGTTGCTGGGCAGGAGGGTGATATTCACCCCGGGCAGCCGCTCGATCTTCACTTCGCTTCATCCTCGCGCCGGCGCGACTTCGCGCCCCCGACCGATAGATCACATAGTCTTATTATGCAAGCTTGGCGGTTGACCCCGGAGTGGTGTAACCACGGGGCAATCGCGATGGGCGGGGAGGATGGCGATGATCTGGCATCTGGCGGCGCTGTGGGAGGCGATCGCCGACGCGGTTCCGGGCGAGATCGCGCTGATCAACGGGGCGGTCAAACGCTCCTGGGCCGACTACGATCGCCGCGCCGCGCGCCTGGCCACCGCTCTGGCGGCGGCGGGCCTCGGGCGCGACGCCAAGGTCGCCGTCTATGGCCTCAATTCCAATGAATTTCTCGAGGCCCACTTCGCGGTCTTCAAGGTCCGCGGCGTGCCGATCAACGTCAACTACCGCTATTCGGAAGCCGAGCTGATCTATCTGTTCGACAACGCCGATGTAGAGGCGGTGGTCTTCGACGCCCAGTTCGGCGAGCGGTTGGGCGCGATCCTGCCCCGCCTGCCCAAGGTCCGCCTGACCATCGAGATCGACGACGGCTCGGGACGCCATCTGGAAGCCGCGGCGCTCTACGAAGAGCTCATCGCCGCCCACCCGCCCATGGCGCGCGCGTCCTACGACGAAGACGACGTCTACATGCTCTACACCGGCGGCACGACCGGGATGCCCAAGGGGGTGATGTACCCCCACAGCGCCATCTCCCAGGCGCTGATGCTCGGCTACGATCTGCGCGGCGAGACGCGGCCGACCACTCCCGCCGCCCTGGCCGAGACCGTCCGGCGCCGGCGGGACGCCGCAGCCTTGCCGGTCAGTCTGGCGGCCAGTCCGCTGATGCATGGCACGGGTCTGTGGGGCGGGGCCTTCGTCGCCCACAATCTCGGCGGCGCGGCGGTGACCATCCGTTCGGCCCGCTTCGACGCCGACGAACTCTGGCGGGTGGTCGAACGGGAGCGGATCAGCGACATGGCCATTGTCGGCGATGTCTTCGCCAGACCCATGCTCGCCGCCTTGCGCGCCGCGAGCGCCGCGGGGCGTCCCTACGATGTCACCTCGCTCAAGATGATGTTTTCCTCCGGTGTGATGTTCACCCGCGAGGTCAAGCAGGGCCTGCTCGAATTCATCGACATGACCATTCTCGATTCGATGGGCGCCACCGAAGGCGGCATGGCGACCTCGATCGTCAATCGCGCGACGCCGGCGGCGCTCACCGCGGTGTTCCAGAAAAACCCCACCACCAAGGTGTTCGACGCCGACGACAGGGAGATCCAGCCCGGGTCCGACGAGACCGGCATGGTCGCCAACGGCGGCGCCGCGCCGATCGGCTACTACAAGGATCCGGCCAAGAGCGCCGCCACCTTCCGGGTTATCGACGGCCACCGCTACAGCTTCCCCGGCGACTTCGCCAAGGTCGCCGCCGATGGGACCCTGATCCTGCTGGGCCGGGGATCGTCGTGCATCAACACCGGCGGCGAAAAGGTCTATCCCGAGGAGGTCGAGGAGGCGCTGAAGGCCCACCCCGACGTCGAGGACTGCCTGGTGGTCGGCGTCCCCGATGACCGCTTCGGCGAGCGGGTGACGGCGGTGCTGTCGGCGAGGTCCGGCCGGGCCATCGACACCGCCGCGGTGCTCGACCTCGCCCGCCTCGGCCTCGCCGGCTACAAGGTCCCCAAAGCCGTCGTCCTGGTCGATGAGGTAAGGCGCCTTCCCAACGGCAAGGCCGACATCACATGGGCCAAGGCGGTGGCGCGGGAAGCGGTTGGCTGAGGAGGCCGCGCGCCGCCCTCACGCCGCCCGCTCACCCTTCGGCGGCCAGGGCACGAAGGCGCTGGTGCGGCGGACATAGGCTTCGTAGTTGGGGTTCTTCTTGCCCAGGCGCCGCTCCAGGAGGTTTGCGCCCATCGGACCCATGATCAGATAGCTCAGCGCCAGAGGCGCGGCGATGGTGATCAACGCCCAGGGGCCGGTGTCGAGGGCCATCAGGAAAAACCCCCACTGGACGAGCATCTCGGCGAAGTAGTTGGGGTGGCGGGAATAGCGCCAGAGGCCCCTGTCCATGACCTCGGCGCGCGAGGCGCGATGCTTGCGGAAGCTTCCCATCTGCCAGTCGGCCGCCGTTTCGATGGCGACGCCCACGGCGAGCATGACGATGGCGACCCAGGCGGCGGGACCCAGCCTCGCCGGGCCCGGCGAGACGATGGCGACCAGCAGCGGCAGGGTGCAGAGCACCATGGCCCCGCCCTGAAAGAGGAAGACGGCCCGCAGGGAATGCCAGAGATAGCTCTGGCCCTTCTCGGTGATGTGCCGTCGCAGGCGGGCGTAGCGGGCGTCTTCGGCGCCGAAGTTGCGGCTGCCGATATAGAGGCCCAGCCGCACGCCCCACAGGGTCGCGAAGGCCAGCGTGATGGTCGCGCGGGGATCGGCGCCCTTGCTGGTCAGATAGAATATCCAGGCCATCGCCGCGCAGCCGAACCCCCAGAAGACATCGACGATGCTGGTGTCCTTGAGCGCGATGCTGGCCAGCCACAGGGCAACGACAAAGAACGCGGCGACGAAGACTGCCCCGTGGGTGAAGGCCGCGCCGTAGGTCGTCCAGATCTCAGCCATGACTCGCCCTCCCAAGCGTGGTCAGCGAACGCCGAAGCGCTCCTTCTTCACGGTGATCCCGGCCGCCTCGCGGTCCCAGGTGTCGGCGGTCACGCCCTCGGTCCGCAGAAGCGATTTGAGGATCTTGTTGGTCGGTGTCAGCGGCAGGGCCTCCATCACCCGCACGTAGCGGGGGGTCATGAAGTGGGCCATGCGGGGTCCAAGGAAGGCCACCAGCTCGGCCGGGTCGAGGGCCGCCCCAGATTTGGTGGTCAGGCAGACCAGGATCTCCTCCTCGCCATATTCCGAGTCGATCCCGACGGCGGCGGCCGCGAGAACCGCCGGGTGAGCCTGGATCTCGGCCTCGACTTCCATGGAGGAGACGTTCTCGCCCCGTCGGCGGATGGTGTCCTTCAGCCGATCGACGAAATAGTATTCGCCGTCCTCGTCCTGGCGGAAGGCGTCGCCGGTGTGGAACCAGCCGTTGCGCCACACCCGGGCGGTGGCTTCCGGCATGTTCAGATACCCCGGCGTGACCGCCCACGGCAGGTCGGTGCGGATGATCAGTTCGCCCACGGCGCCTCGCGCCACCTCGATGTCGGCGCCATCGACGATCCGCACCTCGACGCCGGTGCGCGGCGTCCCGCAGCCCTTCTCCTTCTCGCCGCGCACCGCCGTCACCAGGGGTACGGAAGCCTCCGACATGTTGAAGCCGGAGTGCCAGCCGAAATCGAAGCGCCGGGCGAAGGCGATGGTCTTGGGCGCGATCGGGGTCATGCACACCCAGCGCAGGGGATTGTCGGCATCGTCCGGTTGGGGCTCGGCCTTGAGCAGGAACTCGGCCATCGCCCCGATCAGGCCGGCGGTGGTGGTCGAGCCGGTGTCGCGCAGATCCCGCCAGAAGTTCCGGGTGCTGAAGCCTTCGCGCAGGGCCAGCGACGCGCCGGCCGAGAGCACGCCATAGAGCGATGACGTGCCCGAGACGTGGAACATCGGCAGGTTGATCAGCATGCGGTCGTCGGCGGTCATGTAGCCGTAGGTGCAGCGCCCGGTGGTCCAGATCTGCAGATAGGTCTGCAGCACGCCCTTGGACGGCCCGGTGGTGCCGGAGGTGTAGATCACCCCCCAGATTTCCCACGGCTCGATCGGCGCGTCCTCTTCGAGCGAGGCGCCGTCGCCGTCGAGGTCCGAGAAAGGCAGGGCGGTCAGGCCCTCGGGCGCGCCGGCGGCGTCGCCATCGACGATCAGGCGCGTGACGCCGGCCAGATCGACGCCGGCCAGGCGATCGACCAGCTGGGCGTGCGCGATCAGCAGGCTCGCTCCGGTGTTGGCCAGGACATGCTCCAGGAGCCGGCCACGATAGGCGGTGTTGATCGGCGCGAAGACGGCGCCCAGGTAGTTTAGCCCGAACCAGACTCTGACCGCGCTCTGGCCATTGGGCAGCCAGACCGAAACCAGGTCGCCGCGCTTCACGCCGAGGTCCCGAAAGGCGGCGGCGGTGTCGCGCGCGATCCGCCGCGCCTGGCCATAGGTCCAGACTGTCCCGTCCTCGAAGAGCGCGAAGATCCGATCGGGGTGCGCCTCCGCCGCCCGGTCCAGCGCATGACGCAGCACGCACTGATCCCGCGTCGGCATGGCCGGATCGAACCACGGCGGATTTATCGCTTGCGTAACCAAACTCACCCGCGAGGATAGAGCCCCCGGCGCGCCGCCTGTCAACGCCCTGGCCGAGCCCGCGACGAATGTGGCCGCCATTCCGCGTCGAGACCGGTGTAGTCGGCGCTGAACCACCGAGGATAGCCGTGAATGGTCTGGCCGCCATCGGCCAACACCTCGGCGCCGGTTATGAACCCCGCTTCGTCACTGCAAAGGAAGACAACCAGCGCGGCGATGTCCCGTGGCGCCCCAAGCCGCCCCACCGGCGTCTCGGCCAGGACATCGGCGCGAACGTCCTGATCGGCGATGAGGGATCTGGTCATGGCGGTTTCAATGACGCCGGGCATGATCAGGTTGACCCGTATGCGATGGACTCCCAATTCCGATGCCAGGCTCCTGGCGAGCATCCGCAGACCGGCCTTGGAGGCGGCGTAGGCGCCCAGCAGATCGCAGGGGTGAGCGGCGGCCGTCGAGGCGTTGATCACGATGGCCCCGCCC
>Ga0075522_10001371_pt1 | contig 18458 bp, 19 predicted proteins | sample NGEPerA_FD_74796 | JGI IMG/M metagenome (GOLD analysis project Ga0075522, IMG submission 74796) | Arctic peat soil microbial communities from the Barrow Environmental Observatory site, Barrow, Alaska, USA - NGEE PermafrostL2-A | ecosystem: Environmental > Terrestrial > Soil > Wetlands > Peat ... | reverse complement strand
CTTCAATCTCTATACAAACATCTCGGTCCATCAAGCTGTGACCTTCTCGTCGCACGGTGGGCACATTAGGCCGCGGCGGGTGGGTGGGGTTCAATCTTCTCGACGGCTCGCCGGGCGGCCTCGTTGAGCGAGACGGAGCGGTCGGCGTAGTCGACGCCGTACTTCTCGAGGATCTTGAAGCCCTCCTCCTCCCAGGCGCCGGGGATGCGGAAGATCGCGATCTTCTCCGACGGGTCGTAGCCGAGCTCGAGGCAGGCCTTGATCACGCCGCGGGCGACGATGTCGACGCGGGTGTTGGAGACGATCGACATCATCACGGCGATCTGCTCCACACCGGGCTTCTGCAGCACGAGCTTGGCCAGGCCGCAGGTCTTCGAGACGGAGGGATTGCCGCCGATCTCGCAGTAGTTGGCGGGCTTACCGCCGTGGGCGCGGACGGCGTCGAACAGCGTCAGCGAGCCGCCACCGGCGCCGATCACGAGGCCGAGGTTGCCGTCGAACTCGGTGACGTTGCCGGCCACGCCGCGGTGGTCTTGGGAGTCGACCTTCTCGCCGGCGAGCTCGAAGGGGGTGGCCTCGCGGGCCTGGCGGGTCTCATCGTCACCCACGCCGAGGTCCGCCAGCAGCTTCCTGTGGCGCCCGCGGGCCTCGTTCTCGATGTCCATGTGCGCGTCGAGCGCGATGAACGAACCGTCGGCGAGGCGCCCGAGGGGGTTGATCTCGGCGAGGATCATGTCGTTCTCGACGAACAGCTTCGCCAGGCGGGTGAGGATCGGGACGAGCTTGTTCAGCGCCGAGCCGGTGACGCCGGTGGAGGCGATCACCTCCTTGGCCTCGAAGTCGCCGAATGGCAGGATGTTGGAGAAGTGCCGGCGGCCGACCTTCTCCGGCTGCTCCTCGGCGACCTGCTCGATGTCGATGCCGCCGACGGGCGAGAAGATCATCACCGGCTGCTTGCGGATGCCGTCCCAGACGACGCCGGCGTAGTACTCCTGCTCGACCTCCGCCTTCGGGTCGACGAGCACCCCGCGGGGCATGTGGCCGCCGATCTCGAGCTGGAGGATCTCGCGGGCGTACTCCTCGGCCTGCTCGGGAGTGTCGGCGAACTTGACGCCGCCCGCCTTCATCCGCCCGCCGGCGAGCACCTGCGACTTGATCACGGTCGGCCCGTCGATCCGCCGCGCGATCGTCGCCGCCTCGGCGGGGTCGGTCGTGAAGCCGTAGTCGGTGACGGGGATGCCGGCGCGCTTGATCACCTCACGCGCCTCGAACTCGAAGAATCTCATTGTTTTGTGTCCAGTTTGGGCATCGGCGTCGGAACCCTATATGGAGGCGTATGGCCGATGACGCGTGGGTCCGCCGAGGAAGCCTCCGTCGATCGACGAAATGCACGACAAGGAAGGTGATATGGTTATATGGGTGAAGACAACCATAGATATTGCCAGTGGCCTGTTGATGGAAGCGAAGGAGCGCGCGCGCCGCGACAAGACGACGCTCCGCGCACTGATCGAACGTGGGCTGAGCACGGTGCTGAACGAACCCCCGGCTTCCGCGCGTCCGCCCTTCAAACCCGTCACCTGTCGACTGGAGCCGTTGCCCGGCGTCGACCCCAACGACTGGCAGGCCATTCGCGCCTCCATCTACGACGACGACGACGTATATTGATCGCCGTCGACACGAACATCCTCGTCTACGCGTGTGACGAGTCATCATCGATGCACGAGCGGGCGCGCACCGCGATGGACCGGCTGGTGAGCGAGCCCGCATGGGGTTTGCCGTGGATCGTGGTGGGCGAGTTCTACTCGGTGCTGACCGACGGTCGCATCTGGCGCGAACCGCAGGTCGACGCGGCGCTCGCGGCGCTCGACGCCTGGATCGCGACGCCCGGGGCGCGACTGCTCAGCGAGCCCCCGGGCCACTGGCCGCGCCTGCGTGCGCTGCTCGCAAATGCGCGTCCGCTCGGGCCCAAGGTCCACGACGCGCGGATCGCGGCCGTATGCCTGGCGGCGGGCGTGACCGAGCTGTGGAGCACCGACGGTGACTTCAGCTGGTACCCGGAGCTGCGCGTGCGCAACCCGCTGGTCGATCCGCCCGGCTGACGAGCACCGGCTTGACAAGCAGGCTCGAGGAGGCCGTCGACCGCGCTCGCCGACTCGCTACGCGCCGGCGCCGACCGGCGCCATTGAGCTCTACACCCCCGCAGGAACGAATCCGTACGCCTCGGCGAGCTCGGGATCCTTCCGGGCGAGCATTTCGGCGAGGTTGACCATCACCTTGCACTGCTTCCAGGTGGCGTCGTCCTGCATCTTGCCGTCGATCATGTGCACGCCGCGCCCGTCGGGGATCGCCTCGATCACCTTCTTCGCGAAGGCGACCTCCTCCGGGTCGGGCGAGAAGACGCGCTTGGCGATCTCGATCTGAACGGGGTGCAGCGACCAGGCGCCGACGCAGCCGAGGAGGAACGAGGCGCGGAACTGGGCTTCGCAGCCGGCGACGTCCTTGATGTCGCCGTAGGGTCCGTAGAAGGGGAGCGCGCCGACGGACGTGCAGGCGTCGACCATGCGTGCGATCGAGTAGTGCCAGGGATCCTGCTGGTAGCTGGCGCGTGGGGCGTCGGGATTCTCGGGATCGGGATCGGCGATCGTGCGGTAGCCGGGGTGCCCGCCGCCGACGCGCGTCGTCTTCATCCGCCGCGAGGCGGCGAGGTCGGCGGGGCCGAAGCTCATCCCCTGGATGCGCGGCGATGCGCAGGCGATCTCCTCGAGGTTGGCGACGCCCTGGGCGGTCTCGAGGATCGCGTGGATCAGGACTGGGCGCTCGAGACCCGCCTTCGCCTCGAGCTGGGCGAGCAGGCGGTCGGCGTAGTGGATGTCCCAGGGACCCTCGACCTTCGGGATCATGATCACCTCGAGCTTGTTCCCGATCTCGCTCACGAGCTGCGTGAGATCATCGAGCACGTATGGCGAGGCCAGCTCGTTGACGCGCGTCCACAGCGCCGTGTCGCCGAGGTCCATCTCCGTGCCGACCTTGATCAGCCCGGCACGTGCGGCCTCCTTCTTTTCAAGCGGGACGGCGTCCTCGAGGTTGCCGAGCAGGATGTCCACCTTCGGCGCGAGGTCCGGCGTCTTCTCGACCATTTTCGGGTTCGAGAAGTCCATGAAGTGGATCATCCGGGACGGCTTGAACGGGATCTCCCGTGCCGGCTCGGGGGCGTCGATCGCAAGGGGCTTGAGGAAGTCGCGGGGGTTGCGCAAGTCGGGTCTCCTGTTGGGGGTCGGCGGTGGGTCTAAACGGGGCTGCTTGTAGACCTGAACGGGTCGTCGGTGGGCCTAAACCGTATCGCCTGAGTGGTCGGCACTAGAGTTCAGGTCAACGCCAACATCGAGCAGAGCGACAGGAGACCCCCGACCCATGAGCGTGACCGCCACCGAGACCGTCGAGACAGACCAGGCCGCGCGTGAGGCAAGCGGAGCGCACCCGTACGGGCGCTACCTCGAGGAGTTCGAGGTCGGCGCCGTCTACAAGCACTGGCCCGCGAAGACGGTGACCGAGTCAGACGATCACCTGTTCTGCCTGATCACGATGAACCACCACCCGCTGCACCTGAACGATGTCTACGCGGCCAAATCCCAGCAGGGGCGCAACGTCGTCGTGGGACCGCTTGTGTACTCGCTGGCGCTCGGTATGTCGGTGTCAGACGTGAGCGGCAAGGCGATCGCGAACCTGGCGACCGAAGAGCTGAAGCACCCCGCGCCGGTGTTCCACGGCGACACGCTGTACTGCGAGTCCGAGGTGCTCGAGAAGAAGGAGTCGCAGTCCAAGCCGGACCGTGGCACCGTGCGGGTTCATACGAGAGTGCTCAACCAGGACGGGGTGCTCGTGGCGGAGTTCAAGCGGCTGGTGCTCGTGCCGCGCAGAAATCCCGGTGCGGAGTAGGTCAGGTACCCTCACGTCATGGAAACCACCACTACTCCCACTCCTCAAACCAAAAACGAGCGCCTCCTTGCCTGGGTCGACGAGGTCGCCACTCTCACCGAGCCGGAGGAGGTCGTCTGGTGTGACGGGTCAGCCGAGGAGTACGACCGGCTCTGCGGGGAGCTCGTCGAGGCCGGGACCTTCGAGAAGCTCTCCGACGCGAAGCGGCCGAACTCCTATCTGGCGCTGTCGGACCCCGGCGACGTGGCGCGGGTCGAGGACAGGACCTACATCTGCTCGGCCACCGAGGAGGAAGCGGGCCCGACGAACAACTGGCGCGACCCGCGGGAGATGCGCGAGCACCTCAACGAGTTGTTCGCCGGCTGTATGAAGGGCCGGACGATGTATGTGGTGCCGTTCTCGATGGGGCCGCTCGGCTCCGACAAGAGCCACATCGGCGTGCAGCTGACCGACTCCACATACGTCGCGGTGAGCATGCGGATCATGACGCGCATGGGTCAGGGCGCGCTGGACGCGCTGGGCTCAGAAGGCGAGTTCGTCCCCTGCCTGCACTCGGTGGGGATGCCGCTGGATGACGATCCCGCCCACCCCATCGAGGACGTGCCGTGGCCGTGTAACGCGGAGAACAAGTACATCGTCCACTTCCCCGACACGCGCGAGATCACCTCCTACGGCTCCGGCTACGGCGGCAACGCGCTGCTGGGCAAGAAGTGCTTCGCGCTGCGGATCGCCTCGGTGATGGCGCGCGACGAGGGCTGGATGGCCGAGCACATGCTGATCCTCAAGCTGACCTCACCCGAGGGCGAGGTCAAGTACATCACCGGCGCCTTCCCGAGCGCGTGCGGGAAGACGAACCTGGCGATGTTGATCCCAACGCTCGAGGGCTGGACGGTGGAGACGATCGGCGACGACATCGCCTGGATGAAGTTCGGCGAGGATGGACGGCTGTACGCGATCAACCCCGAGTTCGGCTTCTTCGGCGTCGCGCCGGGGACGGGCGAGAAGACGAACCCGAACGCGATCCGTACGATCGAGCGCAACTCGATCTTCACCAACTGCGCGAAGACCGACGACGGCGACATCTGGTGGGAGGGCATGACGAAGGAGCCGCCCGCACACCTGATCGACTGGCACGGCAACGACTGGACGCCCGAGTCGGACACCCCGTCGGCGCATCCGAACGCGCGCTTCACGACCCCGGCCGCCCAGGATCCGGCGATCGCGCCGGAGTGGGAGGACCCCACGGGGGTGCCGATCGACGCGATGCTGTTCGGCGGCCGGCGCTCGACGGTCGTGCCGCTGGTCACGGAGGCGCTGGACTGGGAGCACGGGGTGTTCCTCGGCTCGGTGATGAGCTCGGAGAAGACCGCCGCCGCCGCCGGCACGGTGGGCGAGCTGCGCTTCGATCCGTTCGCGATGCTCCCCTTCTGCGGCTACAACATGGCCGACTACTTCGCCAACTGGCTCGAGATCGGACGCAAGGGCGAGACGGAGAAGCTCCCGAAGATCTTCTACGTCAACTGGTTCCGCAAGGACGAGGACGGGCGCTTCCTGTGGCCGGGCTTCGGCGAGAACTCGCGCGTGCTCAGCTGGGTGTTCGCCCGCTGCGCCGGTCACGGCGCCGCCACGGAGACCCCGATCGGTTTGATTCCGCCGGTCGACGGAGAAGGCATCGACACTCGTGGTCTGGACGTCTCCGAAGAGAACATGGCCGAGCTGCTCCGGGTCGACGTGGAGGAGTGGAAGGCGCAGCTGCCGCAGTTCCGCGAGTACCTCGCTAAATTCGACCGGCTTCCCCCCGAGCTCGGCGCGCAGCTAGATGCGCTCGAAGCACGTCTGGGGTAGAAGCACGTCTGGGGTAGAAGCACGTCTGGGGTTAGAAGCACGCACCGAAATGTGACGGACCTCGCACCGGGGTGTGATCGCCGCAGAAGTAAGTAAAGACTTTTTAGACTGCGTATAACTATGGATATACGCAACCTTTTTTTTGTAAACATCTTCGCGCCGTCTTTATCTTCCCGTCACGTGCTTGTCACGACGTGCTTGTCACGACGTGCTTGTCACGGTTTGGGGTTGATCCGGTCGCACCCTTGTCAGTCGTGTCCGTGACTCTCACCGGCCGCCGCCGGGGGCCGCGACTCCTCGGCGAGCGAGGTGATCGTCAAAAGCCCGCGCGCGGATGACTCGAGCACTTCGGTCGCCTCCTCGAGTGAGCGCGCGTAGAGCTCGACGAGCAGGTGCACGATGATCGAGGCGTCGTCCTCGTGCTTGTGGAAGCGCACGTGCGTGAAGAACTCGCGCACCCCGTGGTCGCCGAAAGCGGCATAGGAAAGGGCGTCCCCGGCCTCCGGCCCGGAGCAGCTCTCGACATCTTCGGCGTCGACGGACACGGTGCAAGAGGCGACCCAGGGGGTCCCGGCGATCATCCGTTCCCAGCGATCCTCGATCGGCTCGACGCGGCCGTTCGCGAAGCCGAGGTGGGGCTGGTCGTGCATGCAGTCGAGGCACTGCACGACGGCCTCCTGGAGCTCGTCGACGACTTCCGCGCGCTCGCCGGTGTCGGGGTCGATTTTGTGGATCCCCTCGTAGTGGACCTGGACCTCCAGGTCCTGCGACCAGCAGCGGTAGCAGCGCAGCCAGCTGCGGGCGCTCGTCTCGGCCATCGACCCCTCCATGGGCTCATTGTATGCGCCCAGGAGCCGCTCCGGGGGCGCACCACCTCCCACGCACGGCGCTGCTCGGGCGGCGCCTGCTCGGGTGCGGGGTCCTAGCCGAACGTAAACGCGTAGCCGGTCACACCCGGCGCGAAGCGCAGCGAGAGGCGGTGGCGTTCGTCGCGGGGGAGTGAGGCGAGCGTGTAGAGGCGCTCACCCTTGACCGTGACGACGCCGTCGTGCACGTCGGCCCCGGCGTCCGCGGCTGGGATCGGCCGGCCGTCGAGCAGCACCTGCACGGGCCGTGGTTGTTCCCCGGCCGAGCTGAGGACGAGGTACACGTTCTTGGCCTGGAACTCCACGTCGATCCCGGATGGACGGGCCCCCGAGATCGCGGTGACGGGCTGGGCGGCGGTGTGCCAGGTGCCGCTGAAGGCAAAGTCGTTGACTTCCAGGGGGCCCGGGTGACCGGCGCCGTAGTCGTGCAGGCCCGCGACCGGGCCGGTGACCCAACCCATCCCGCGGGCCGTTCCCAGGTAGGTCTCCGGCGTGGCTTCCTGGCTGGGCACGACCACATCGGTCGGGTGGCTGTGACCGGCGACGTCGTGGCCGGCCTCGGCGAGCAGCGCGCGGATCGCGGTTTCGGTCTTCGCGTAGTCGCCCTCCCCGAACGTCGCGTAACGGACCTGGCCCTTGGCATCGATCAGGTAGTCCGCCGGCCAGTACTGGTTGCCGTAGGCGTTCCACGTGCCCATTTCGTTGTCCTGGACGACGGGATAGTGGATCCCGAACTGATCGATCGCGTCGGAGACGTTCGAGGCGTCGCGCTCAAAGGAGAACTCGGGCGTCTCGACGCCGACGATCGTCAGCCCCTGACCGCGATAGGTCGCGTCCCAGGCCTTCAGGTAGGGCAGCGTGCGGATGCAGTTGATGCAGGTGTAGGTCCAGAAGTCGACGAGCACCACGCGCCCGCGCAGGGAGGCGAGGGTGAGGGGCTTGTTCGAGTGCCCGCCCACCCCCGTGTTGAACCAGTCCTCGGTGTCGGTGAAGTCCGGCGCGGTGCCGACGTCGGGCAGCTTGTGGGCGATCGCGAGCAGGCTCGCATTGCTCGCGCCGTGCGGGGCGGAGGGCGTCGAGTTGCTCGGCTTGAACTTGGTTTCGTGTCCGCTGAGCTCCGGTAGACGACTTTCCACGGCGTGAGATTTCTCGAGGCTCGCCGTGAGATTGACGTCGGGGATGTGTTCCGCGACCTGCTGGTCGAAGCGAACGTCGAGATTGGTGACGATCGCAAGCGCCGTCAGGATCATGATCACGCCGAGCGTGCGCTGCAGCAATGGGCCGCGGCCGGCTTGGCGTACGCGGTCGAACAGAGCTCGGCCGCCGAGTGTCAACCCGAGCAGCACCACCGCGGATCCGAACGCGTAGGCGATCGCCACCGCGATCGTGCGCCCGCTGGCGGCGCTCACTGAGATCACCGCCGCGAGGATCGGGCCGGCGCAGGGGGTGTAGACGAACCCGAGCGCGGCGCCGACGAGCAAGCCCGATCGGAAGCCGTCCCCGCGCGAGCGCGGACCAAAGCTCGAGAGACGCGAGAGACGTGCCTCCAAGCGGTCGCCGATGCTCGGTACGAGCAGCACCACGCCGGAGGCGAACAGCACCACCACCGCGATATCACGCAGCGGGTCCGAGCCGAGTCCGACGCCACCGACGACCTTGGCGATCCCGACGATCGTGACGGTGAAGGTGACCGTCAGCCCGATCACCACCCCGAGCGGGCGTCGCCGGCCCCCGACGCCGCCGGAGGCGAGCAGCGCGGGCAGCACCGGAAGCACGCACGGGGACAGAGCGGTGCCCGCACCGGCGAGAATGGCAAAGATGATCAGGATCAGCATGGGCGGCGAGATGAAGCTACTCTCCGCTCCAGGGTGGCCACGAGCGTGGGAACGTCGAGGCCCGCCTCCTGCTCGGACAGCAGGTCCTCCGCGGCATGGCGGCCGCCCAGGGCGCGCAGCCCGCGCTCGCCGTGCTCCGCGATGAAGCTCGTCAGGGCGCCCGCCCGCCGTGCCTCGAGTCGTCGCCTTGGAAGGTCGAGACCGGCGCGGTGCTCCGCAAGCGCCGCGATCAGATCCTCGACCCCTTGCGGCGGTGGGAGCGAGGAGACCGTGAGCACGGGCGTGGAGCGCGAGCCGAGCGAGCGCAGAGCCGCGCTGAGATCGCGCCGCGTGCGCGTCGCGATCTGCCCGAGATCGGCCTTGGTGACGACCAGCACGTCGGGAATCTCCATGATGCCGGACTTCAGAAACTGCAGGGCGTCGCCGCCGCCGGGTTGCACGACGACGGCGATCGTGTCGGCCACGTCGACGATCTCCGTCTCTGCCTGACCAACCCCCACGGTCTCGATCACCACCACGTCGAAGGCAGCCGCCAGCGCGTGGGCCGCGGCGCGGGTCGGCCAGGCCAGGCCCCCCAGTCGCTCCCCGGCGGCGGTCGAACGGACCAGAACTCCGCGATCGGCGGCATCGAGCTCGCCTGTACCCGGATGGGTGATCCGGGCCCGGTCGCCCAGCAGCGCACCGCCGGAACGGCGCGAGCTCGGGTCGACGGCCAGGATCGCAACCGTCTGATCGCGCTTGCGCCAGGCGTGCAGGAGGGCTGAGAGCAGCGTCGACTTGCCGGCGCCCGGCGGTCCCGTGATCCCGATCACATGTCCGGGCGCCTCGCCTCCGAGGGCCTTCGGTGAGATCTCGCGCAGCAGTGCCGCGGACTGCTCGCGATCCGCGGCCGTGGCGCTCTCGAGCAGGTTCAGGGCCGCCGGCGCCGCGCTCAGGTCGCGCGCGCGCAGGCGCGTGCCGAGAGCCGCCCCGTCGTCGCTCACGCCTCGGGCGCCGAGCCGTTCGGGGAGGAGCCGTTGCCGTTGGCGGCGCCGTTGCCGACCAGCTCCACGATGTCGCGCATGATGCGTGTGAGGTCGAAGTCCTTTGGGGTATAGACGCAGGCGACGCCGGCGCGCTTCAGGGGCGCGACGTCCTGGTCGGGGATGATCCCGCCCACGACCACGGGCGCCTCCACGCCGGCCTCGCGCAGCGCGTCGATCACCGCGGGGATCAGCTCGCGGTGCGAGCCGGAAAGGATCGACAGGCCGATCACATGCACGCCCTCCTGGAGGGCCGAGGCCGCGATCTGAGCGGGCGTCAGGCGGATTCCTTCGTAGACCACGTCCATGCCCGAGTCGCGGGCGCGTACCGCGATCTGCTCGGCGCCGTTGGAGTGACCGTCGAGACCGGGCTTGCCCACGAGGATCTTCGGCCGCCGGCCGAGCTTCTCCTTAAGCCTCGAGACCTCCTCGCGCAGCTCTCGGAGATCCCCATCGGGCGCTTCGTTCCCGCTGGCCTCGCCGACGCCGGTGGGTGCGCGGTAGCTGCCGAACACTTCACGCAGAGTGCGTGCCCACTCGCCCGTGGTGGCCCCGGCGCGCGCGGCGGCGATCGTGGGGATCATCAGGTTCTCGCGGGCGGGGGTGTGATCATCCTCGTCGCCGGCGATCCTGGCCAGGTCGGAGAGGGCGGTGTCCACGGCGGCCTGGTCGCGCTCGGAGCGCCACCGGCGCACCGCCTCGATCTGTTCGGCTTCGACGGCGGGGTCGACCACGAGGATGCCACCCTCGGCGTCGGCGGTCAGTGGCGACTCCTCGGACTCGGCGAAGCGGTTCTGGCCGACCACGACCTGCTCTCCGGACTCGATCCGATGGATGCGCCGGCGGTGTGAGTCGACCAGTGCGCCCTTCATGTAGGGCACGGCCTCGACGGCGCCGCCGTGCTCGGCGACGACGGCCATCTCGGCGCGGGCGCCCTCCAGCAGTTCGGCGACGAGGCCGTCCATGACGTGTGAGCCCTCGAAGATGTCGGGGTACTCGAGCAGGTCCGTCTCGTAGGCCATCACCTGCTGGATACGCAGCGACCACTGCTGGTCCCACGGGCGGGGGAGGCCGAGCGCCTCGTTCCAGGCGGGCAGCTGGATCGCGCGCGCACGCGCGTCGCGCCCGAGTGTGACGGCGAGGGTCTCCAGGACGATTCGCTGGACGTTGTTCTCCGGCTGCGCCTCGGTGAGACCGAGAGAGTTGACCTGGACGCCGTAGCGGAAGCGCAGATGCCGGGGGTCGCGCACGCCGTAGCGCTCGCGGCCGAGCTCCTCCCAGAGGATCGACATGGCGCGCAGCTTCGCGTGCTCCTCGACGAAGCGCACGCCGGCGTTGACGAAGAAGGAGATACGCCCGAAGACCTGCCCCACCAGCTCCTCTTCAGGACCCTCGGTCGAGGCGGCGATGCGCTCCCGCGCTCCGTCGAGCACGGCGATCGCGTTGCTCATCGCGTAGGCGATCTCCTGCACCGGTGTGGCCCCGGCCTCCTGGAGATGGTAGGAGCAGATGTTGATCGGGTTCCACTTGGGGACGTGCTCGACGGTGTAGGCGATCATGTCGGCGATCAGGCGCATCGAGGGGGCCGGCGGGAAGGCGTAGGTGCCACGCGCGAGGAACTCCTTGATGATGTCGTTCTGGGTGGTGCCCTGGAGGCGCTCCTGGGAGACGCCCTGCTCCTCGGCGACGACGACGTACAGCGCCAGCAGCCACGCGGCGGTGGCGTTGATCGTCATCGAGGTGTTCATCTCGTCCAGCGGGATGCCGTCCATCAACGCGGCCATGTCGCCGCGATGGGAGATCGGCACCCCGACCTTGCCGACCTCTCCGCGGGCGAGCTCGTCGTCGGGGTCGTAGCCGGTCTGGGTCGGCAGGTCGAAGGCGACCGACAGTCCCGTCTGGCCCTTCCCGAGGTTGCCTCTGTAGAGCTCGTTGGAGGCCTTCGCCGTCGAGTGCCCGGCGTAGGTGCGCATCATCCAGGGCCGGTCGGGCTTCGCCAGCCGGGGGGCTTGATCGCCGCTCATACCGACAATTGTACGGCTGGGCATTTATCCTGCCGCGTGATGACGGGCCAAACGATCGAACTCCCGCGGACCGGATCGCCGGGCAGCGGCACGGGCGGGGCGTGGAACGTGATCGTCCGCAACGACGATCACAACACCTTCGACCACGTCGCCCGCACGCTCGCGCGCTACATCCCGGCGACGACGCTGGAGCGGGGACACGAGCTCGCCAAAGTGATCCACAGCTCGGGTCAGGCGATCGTGTACAGGGGCCATCAGGAGACGGCCGAGCACTACTGGGAACAGCTAAAGGGCGCCGGTCTGACAATGGCCCCCCTAGAGCAAGGCTGAGACGGCCGTCTCAGGAGCGTTCTTCTTCTTCTTCTTCTTCTTCTTCCTAAACGCTCTCGCCTTCGACGGGGTGGTGGGAGCCGTTGCCGGCCCAGTTGGTGTGGCCGTTGGGTGCGGCCGGCGGGGTGATGAGCGCGCCGCCGGCGGTGAGGTCCCACCAGCCGTAGAGCACTGGGATCTGATACCAGCTGGAGTGGAGCACGCGGAAGTCGGTCAGCTCCGGGCCGGCCCAGTAGCGTTCCCAGTCGAGGTGCTCCTCAAAGACGGCGAGCTGTTGGAATTTGTAGCGGTCATCGCGCGCGCGGTAAACCGCGTAGGACGTCGCGCCGTAGCGCAGCGCGGTGGCGGCGACCTCGTTCAGCGCGGTCTCGAAGTCCCCGCCGCGAAAGCCCGTGGCGTACCACGGCACGATCACTGTGCCGGCCATCAGGCGCCGACCTCCGCGTGGATCGCGCCGGGGTGGGCGGGGGTCGAATCGCTCTTGCCCTGGCCCTCCTCGTTGGCGCCGACGAGGATCGAGATCTTGCCGAGGTGCTTGTTTTCGAGCATCAGCTGGTGTGCTTCCGCGACCCCCTCGAAGCCCAGGGTGCGCCACAGCACCGGACGGATCTGCCCCGACTCGATCAGCTCGTTGGCCTTCGTGCACTCGTAGGCGTTGGCGAAGTGCGAGCCGAGGATCTCCTTCTGGCGCATCCACAGGTAGGCGACGTTGAAGTCGAGGTCAAGGCCCGTGGTACCGGCGCAGATGACGACTTTGCCGAACGACTTGACCGTGAACACGGAGGTCGGGAAGGTCGCTTTGCCGACGTGCTCGAAGACGATGTCGGGCGCGTCCCCGAGGATCTCCTTGACGCGCTTGGCGAATTGGCGCGAGACGCCGAAGCGAGCCTTCTCCTCCTCGGGGGTCTCACCGCCCTTGCGCATCATGCCCGCGAACTCGCCGCGGTCGATGTAGTCCACGGCACCCAGGCGCTTGACCAGCTCGCCCTTCTCCGCGGAGGAGACGACGCCCACGCACTGGGCGCCCGCGGCGGCGCAGATCTGGGTGGCAAATACTCCGAGACCGCCGGCGGCGCCCCAGATCAGCACCTTCTGGCCGGCTTGGAGTTTGCAGCGCGTGAGCAGCATCCGGTAGGCGGTGAAGTAGACGAGGCCGTAGGAGGCCGACTCCTCCCAGGTGAGCGCGGGAGGCTTGTGCAGCAGCTGCTGGGCCTGGACCTTGGTGAACTGCGCGAACGAGCCCCAGGTCGTCTCATAGCCCCAGATCTTCTGCGAGGGGGCCGCCATCGGATCGAGGCCGTGGACCTCGGGATCCTCGTAGGAGGCCTGGTTGCAGTGCACGACGACCTCGTCGCCGGGCTTCCAGCGCGTGACGCCGGCGCCGACCTTCCAGACGATCCCCGAGGCGTCGGAGCCGCCGATGTGGTGGCCGAACTCCGGGTGATCGCCGTAGCGCATCACCGACACCGGCTTGCCGAGGGCGGCCCAGACGTTGTTGTAGTTGACCCCGGCGGCCATCACCCGCACGATCACCTCGAACGCGCCCGGCTCCGGCACCTCGATCTCCTCTAGCTGGAAGGCGTCCTTCGGTTCGCCGAAGCGCTCCTCGCGGATCACCCAGGCGGCCATCGTCTTCGGTAGCTCACCGGGCTCGACGAGGACCTCGGAGACTCGTTGCAGATCGGTTGCCACGGTGATCGAAACCTCGCGTGTCGGGGACGGATACGGCGGTAATCCTACCCGGGGCCGCTCGGCGGAGGCTGACCGAGAGTCAAACGGCCGGCTCGACCGGTGGCCAGTCGAGCTGCTCGGTCAGTGCCTGAGGTCCCAGATCGACGAGCCCGCTGTGCTCGATCGGACGGTACTCGCCGCGCTCGAGCCCGAGCCAGCTGACCGAGTGCTCCCGCGGGTCGACGATCAGCACCTCGTCAACGTCGTGTGCGGCGTAAAAGGGGAGCTTCTCCCAGCTCTCATCGTTCGGGGAGACGATCTCGACGACGAGGGGAGCGGTTAGGTGCCATGTCCCGGAGGCGCCCCGCCGGTGCAGGGCGCTGTCCGGCACGCGAAAGTCGTGTTCGCCCCCGCCGAGGTTGCTCTGGCCGATCATGCTCAGACCCGCTTGTTGGGCGAGCGGTCCAAGGATCCTGTGGAGCTGGCTTTCGAGATCGCCATGCGCATAACTGGGGGCCGGGACCATGTGCAGAACACCCTCCCACACCTCATCGAGACGATCAAGGCCCGAGCGGCGCCTGCGCTCGAGCAGCTCCTCGAGCCCGGCTGTCGGAGGGTCCAGAACCAGCGCGCGCATACCCCCAAAGCCTACCAGCGCATGTAAAGCCTACCAGCGCATGTTTGGTTTCCCACCCAGCTCGACCACGACCGCGTGCGTCTCGCCGTCCCCGACCGTAAGAGTCGCCCCGGGCTCGGCCTCCCGGCGCACGAGCGCGAGACCGATCGGGCCGTGGGCAGGGGAGAGGACGGCGCTGGTCAAACGGCCCACGACGCGCTCGCCCAGGCGTAGCTCCGCGCCGGCCTCGCCGGGCGCTGACAGGCGGAGACCGCGCAGGTGGCGGTTGGGCTTGCCCCTGTAGTGCAGGCGAGCGACCGTCTCCTGGCCGACGTAGCAACCCTTGGTGAAGCTGACGGCCCGCTCGTTGAGAGATGCCTCCTGTGGGATCACGGTGTCGTCGAGATCGATCCCGTAGCGGGGCCGGCCGTGCTCGACGCGGACAATCTCGCTCGCCGCTTCGCTCGCGGGCTGGGCGCCGGCGCTCAGGAGCGCCGCGCATACGGCCTCGCGATCGGAGGCGGCGCAGAGGATGTCCACTCCGACATCGGTGCGGATCAGGGTGCACCCCAGGCCCTCGACCTCCGCCCGCATGTTGGCGTGCTCCAGGTCCGGTAGCGCGAGGACACCTGCAGCGGGACCCGCGGTCCTCTCCGCGGAGCCCATAGCGCCGTCTGGCCCGACCGCGCGCGCGGCGATCTGAAGGGCTGTGGGCCCGATCAGCGAGAGCAGGCCGCGCTCGACGGTGCGCTTGTGGAGCTCGACGTCGTAGCCGATCTTGAAGCGGCGGATCATGTCGAACAGCGTCTGGAGCGCCACGCGCTCGGTGTCGAGGAGCAGCTCATCGCCGAGGTCGAGAATCCGCAGATCGCCGAGCATCTTGCCCTTCGGTGTGAGGAACGCGGCGTAGCAGCCGCTCCCGGGAGAGAGAGCCTCGATGTCGTTGGTCACCTGCCCGGCGAGGAACTCCTTTGCGCCGGCGCCGGTCAGAGCGAGCTTGCCTCGCTCGGAGCGATCGAGCAGACCGCAGCCGGCGGTGAGCGTCCGATACTCGGCGTCGAGAGGGGATGTGTCGATCGCGGCCATGAATTCGAGGATAGCCCGGGCTTCAGCGCTCGTGGCTCGACACCGGCGTGTGCCACATGGCGTTCTTCACCGACCCCGATGGCAACGCGCTGATGCTGCACCACCGCTACGCGCCACGAACTCCCGAAGCCTAGGCAGTCGTCTACCCTTCCGAGGATGGGCCTGGCCGACACATTTCAGGGGATCGTCGACTCGCTGCCCGACGACTGGACGGATCTGGAGCTGGACATGCGGATCACCGACGAGTCGCGCTACGTGGACGCCGCAGTGTACCTGACGACATGCAACGCGCGGCCCTACTCCCATAACGACTGGCATTGGCGGCTGCTCGTCGCCCACCGCTTCGGTCACGCCGCCTCGGCGCCCACGGTCCACGGGACGCTCGGCCTGCTCGACGACGCCGGCATCGAGGGCGAGCTGGTGGTGCGGGAGGTGCGCAGCGGGCGCGTCGAGGTCACGCAGATGTGGGGCCGCCCGCAGTCGGTCCGCGACGACTTCCGCCGCCTGCGTGCGCAGTAGGTAGCCGTCGTCCGTGGCGCGTGTGGTTGCGTTGGTCCCGGACCTGCTGTTCGGCTCCCGGGTGCAGGGCGCGCTCACGGCGGCCGGTCACGAGGTCGAGCTGGTGGGTAGCGGAGACCGGGCGCGTGAGCGACTGGCCGATGCTCCGGCGGTGCTCGTGGTGGATCTCGTGGACGCGTCGCTCGACGGTGCGGCGCTCGTGGAATCCCTCGCGGCGGAGGGCCTCCTGGGTCAGACGCGCACGTTGGGCTTCTACTCGCACGTGGACGCGGATGTGCGCGAGCGCGCCGAGGGCGCGGGCTTCGACCTGGTGGTCCCCCGCTCGCGGATGGCCCGCGAGGGCGCCGTGCTGGTTACATCTCTCGCCGCGGGCTCCTAGCTGGGCTGCGGGGCGGCGTCGCCGCCGACATCGGCCCTGTCCACTGCCGCCGGATCGAACGGGACGAGCGGGACGAGCGCGCCGTTCGGCACCCGTTGACCCATCGCCACGGCTCGGCCGGCGCGCTGGAAGAGGGCGATCCGGATCACCCCACCGTGGCACACGACGAGGGCGGGTAGCGCGCCCTCCTCGACATCGGCGAGCGCCGCCGCGACACGAATGCCCTGCTGGGCGAAGGACTCGCCACCGGGAAAGGCGAAGTCGGGCTCACCGCCGAGGAACGCGGCGAAGGCGTCCGGCGCCTCGGCTTGCACGTCGGCGAAGGAGCGATCGGTCCAGTCGCCGGCGTCGGTCTCCATCAGGCGCGGGTCCTCGCGCGGGTCCAAGCCGATCCGCGCCGCGACCACATCCGCGGTTTCGCGAGCGCGCAGCAGTGGACTGCAGCGCAGCGTCACGAAGTCGTGGGCGGCGGCCCGTCCGGCCAGCTCGGCCGCCTGAGCGCGACCGGTGTCGTCCAGCGGCACCGGCAACTGGCCCTGGAAGCGACCCTCGAGGTTGTAGGCGGTCTGGCCGTGACGGGCCAGGAAGACAGAGGCAGGAGACGCCATCGCAACGGAGAATATGGATTGCCGTGGAGGACCGTGGCCTGTCTGCATATATCGCCGAGCTGGTGGGAACGTTCCTGCTCGTTCTGTTCATCGCGCTGATCCTCAGCGTCTACGCGCGCAAAGGCATCGGCGCTCCCGACTTCGCGGTGATCGGCTTGCTGCACGCCTTCGTGCTGATGATGTTGATCCAGACGCTCGGCGGGGTCTCGGGCGCCCACTTCAACCCCGCGGTCACGTTTGGATTGGCGGCCGCCCGCAAGATCAAGCCCGACCAGGCGGCGGTATACATGGTCATGCAGCTGATCGGCGCGATCGCCGGCGCGGCGCTGTGCAAGCTGATCCTCAACGAACTGGGGCAGACTCCCAGCCTGGGCAATCCATCGATCAGCCCGCTGCTGGGTGAAAAGACGGTGCTCGGCGCGCTGTGCGAGCTCGTCGGCACGTTCGTGCTCGTGTGGGCGATCATGGGCGTGGCGGTCAACGAGCGCGCGACACGCGACTGGGCCGGCTTCGTGATCGGCGCGACGCTCGGCTTCGCGGTGATGGCGCTCGGCCCGCTCAGCGGCGCCAGCCTGAACCCGGCGCGCGCGCTCGGCCCGGCGATCGTCGCGGGCCATTTCGCCGGCGGCTTCGGCAACTTCGTGCTCGTCTACGTGCTTGGCCCCGCGATCGGTGGCCTGGTGGCCGCGGTCGGGTACAAACTGCTCGTGCTCGACCCGCAGCACCGCGAGGGCGAGCGGCCGATCGACAAGCTCGCGTAGAGGACCGCATACACTCGGGGAATGCGTCGCCGGGTCACCTTCTCGCGCAACCTGACGCTGTCGCTGTCGCGGACGTGCCGCTGCTACTGCAAGTACTGCGCGTTCGCCACACACAAGGCGCATCTCTACGCGCCCGAGGAGGTGCTCGGGATCCTCGACGGCGCGGTCAAGCGCCGGGTGAAGGAGCTGCTCGTGCTCACCGGCGAGCATCCCGAGGTCAACCCCGAGGTACGCGCGCGGCTCGGGGAGTACGGGCACGAGGACTTCACCGCCTACGTGGTGTGGACCTGCGAGCGGGCGCTCGAGCGGGGCCTGCTGCCGCACACGAACCTCGGCGTGCTCTCGCGTGAGGACTTGGCGCGACTGCGCGAGGTGACCGCCTCGCAGGGGCTGATGTTGGAGTCGGTCTCCGAGCGGCTGATGCAGACCGTCCACGCCGGCTCACCGACGAAGCACCCGAAGCGGCGCCTGGAGACGATCGAAGCGGCGGGCGAGCTGAAGATCCCGTTCACGAGCGGCATCCTCGTCGGGATCGGCGAGACCGAGCAGGAGCGGATCGAATCCCTCGAAGCGCTCGCGGCCGCGCACGCCCGGCACGGCCACATACAAGAGGTGATCCTCCAGAATTTCGTCCCACACCAGAGCTACTACGGGGAAGAGCCGGCCGAGATCGCCGACGCGGCCGCGCGCGAGTACTGGATGGATGGGAATCCCACCCTTCCCGACGAGGACCCAGCCGACGCACACCTCGCAGACCGGGGCTCGGCCGACTCGAGCGCCACCGCCGTGGACCGTGCCCGGCCTAACTCCACCCGATCCCGGCCGGAGCTGCCGTTACCCGACTGGGCCTGCGCGGTGAGCATCGAGGACATGAAGCGGCTGATCGCGGAGACCCGGCGGCTGATGCCCGATGTCGGCATCCAGGTTCCCCCGAATCTCGCGGACTGGTGGGGCGAGCTC
>Ga0075522_10001370_pt1 | contig 18462 bp, 21 predicted proteins | sample NGEPerA_FD_74796 | JGI IMG/M metagenome (GOLD analysis project Ga0075522, IMG submission 74796) | Arctic peat soil microbial communities from the Barrow Environmental Observatory site, Barrow, Alaska, USA - NGEE PermafrostL2-A | ecosystem: Environmental > Terrestrial > Soil > Wetlands > Peat ... | reverse complement strand
GACGAGGTCTATGCTACGCAGGCAGACGAGGAGAAACTGGCGGCGTAATCGAACCCAGAATCCACCTTAGCCAAGCCGCCAAACTGTCCCGGAAACCGGGACCACCTCTACATTCAACTACGAAACCGAGACATGGGCTTCCAAACCATATGAATTGCCTTGGGCAGATAATGACTATGTAATTCTCTCACCGAAAGATCTTCTGACCCGCGATGAAAACTGGATCAATAAAATCGATCTAGTTCGTCGATTCCAAGACATTCCGCCCGCAATTCCTGACGCCCAACTAAGGTGGCAAATTTCAAACTATTTTCAACGCGTATTGCCGCGACATCCTCGGAAGGAACCTAGTCAGAAAGAATACACCGAGGCAGCGAGACAGACGATCCTCGAATTTCCTCAAATTGTTGACTACTACATCCGTCAAAAAGAGCAAACGGGAGACGAGGCGACAAGTGTAGCCTCAGAGAAAGTACAGCTGACCGAGCAATTGCTGATTCTCCAATTGAAGGAGCTACGACGAATTCTCGGAAGCACGACGGAGTTTTATCAAACTCCGGCTAACACATACGAAGAGGCGCACCGACGCGTTGCCTATTTGAAAGACGTAATTGAGAACAAGGGTGGTCATCGTCTTTTCTACAGCAAAGGAGAGCCCATCCAGCGCGAAAGTGACCTTCAGATTGCATATCGGTTGGTCTGGTTCGGCTCACCCTCAGATGTCACAACCGAGGCAAATGATGGTCGAGGACCCGCAGATTTCAAGATTGCGCGCGGTGCTCGCGACAAAACAATCGTGGAAATGAAACTTGCAAAGAACACGCAATTAAGAAGAAATCTTCAACATCAAGTGGAGATTTATCAAGCTGCGAGCGACGCCAAGCACGCTATCAAAGTCATTCTTTTTTTCAGTGCAGATGAAGAGGAGCGCGTGGCCGAAATATTGAAGGAGCTTGATTTGTTTGAAAATGAGGACATCGTCCTCATTGATGCGCGTGCAGACAATAAACCATCAGGCTCCAAGGCCTAACTGTTGTGGTTCAATATTGACTCTGATAGCCGACAGTTGATTTGATCTCAGCGGGGAATATGGCTCAACAAAGCCATTTTTGAACGTCGCACAATATCTATTTTACGACACTAAAATTTAAGATCGTCAATCATCGTCCTGCTTGGAAAGACGCAAAATCAGACATCAGCAACCTATGTGATGGGGCCTTTTGGCTTACCGATGATTAATTCGCTTTTCGCCATAAAGCCATAATTGGACGCCCTAGTTTGAAGGTGGCCCCGATCAGCGGCGCCATTTTTGCACAAGTAACGGACGAGAAAGTTCCCGCCATTGATGACGAAGGGTCGAGGCATGAATGATGCTGCCAGAGCGACGCTAAACAAGGTGCCAGAGGTCACGCTTCTCTTCTGGATCATAAAAATTGCTGCAACCACTTTGGGCGAAACAGGCGGCGACTCGGTAACGATGACGCTCAATTGGGGCTACCTTGTCGGAACTGTAATTTTTCTTTCGCTGCTCGTCGTGCTGGTAATTTGGCAGATTGTTGCCGATAAATTCCATCCTTTCCTCTATTGGGCGACAATTATCGCCTCTACGACCTTCGGAACAACGATGGCTGATTTTGCCGACCGGTCATTGGGCATCGGTTACACCGGGGGTTCTGCATTGCTGTTCGCGTGTCTCACGGCCGTGCTCGGTCTTTGGTACTGGTCGCAAGGCACCATCTCGGTTGATACGGTGAGCGCTCCAAAGATTGAAGCCTTCTACTGGGCGGCAATCACCTTTTCGCAAACCCTGGGCACCGCACTCGGTGACTGGTTGGCAGACACCGGTGGCCTTGGTTACGAAGGGGGCGCATTGGTTTTCGTCGTCGCACTGACCCTCATAGCGGCGGCCTACTATTGGACGAATGTATCTCGGGTAACGCTCTTCTGGGCCGCGTTCATTCTGACGCGACCGCTGGGTGCGACGGTCGGCGACTTGCTCGACAAGCCGGTTAGCCATGGCGGCCTCAACTTGAGCCGCCCGATTGCTTCGGCGGTCATCGCCGCATTCATTGTCGGATGCATCCTTTTGCTGCCACAGAGAGCGGGTACTCGCCCCACGCAAGCCAAAGTAACGCCATAAAGGACGTATTGGTAATTTCCGCTTTTGGGGTCCTAGGCTGACCTGACGATAATTCGGTCAAAATGTCCGCCTTACCGCCAGCACCGGGCGTCCTTGAACGGTTGAGTCCAACGATGTGACTTGTCTGACTTCGAATCCCTCCAGGTCAACGCAAGTACATGTGTTGAGAAGGGAGCGACCAATCGTATCCGCCGCCTTATTCTTATTTACCTTGTGCTGCATTTACTTTCCTACTCCCTTTAAATCCCCGGCCGCGATCATTCCCTTGACTGTATCTAGATTCTTAATCCAAAAACGAATTGTTTCTTGGAATGAGCGGTGAGTTTCCGAAATAGGTAACTCGGTGTAGTCGACATCTCGCGCGCGAAAGAACGACGATTTCAAAATTCCGTCCGACGAGACCACAAAGAAGCTTCCCACCAGCGGCTCAAGGTGATAAATTACAACATACGAAGAATATTTGTCGTCGAGCACAATAAATCCGTTGTCGTCACGCGTGTTAGGCGCAGTAGCACTCAGCATAATTTGCTTTAACCGACAATTGTTACGTGAATTGAGCTTCATCAGCGCGCACATTCGGCCCATATCCGTCTGCCAACCGTACTCCTCAACAAGTCTTGTAACCTCGGCTACCATTGCTGAAGCATCTGCACTGCTAATCTCTTTGTTCGTTAACAGACGTTTCAACGCTTGATCGCTATGGCTAAATGAAGGATCCAGGGTAAGGGCGTGTCGATAATCATCGGCGGCCTTAGTTGCGTTGCCTATATTTTCGTAAATTGCGCCACGCGTATCGTAAGCGTTTGCGCTAGGCTTTAACGTCAACGACCGGTTCGCATACCGCAGGCCTTCTGATGCTGAACCGATTTTAAGATAAGTCCATGCCAATTGATTGAATAGTTCTGGATTTCGCGGTTGAATCTGAATTGCGTTTTTTAAGTCGACAACGGCGCGCGTATACTCGGCCTTATCAAAATAGGTTAGGCTTCGATTGTAGAGCGCTGTGGCATACCAAGGGTCTAGTTCAAGGGCGACGTCAAAATCCGCAAGTGCTTTGTCGTAGTCCTTGGTTTTTTCGTAGGCAATTCCACGGTTGGCGTAGAAACTAGCGTATTTGGAATTTAGCCTAATCGCTTCGCTGAAATCAGTAATAGCTTCAGAAAACTGTGATCTCTTAAGATAAGCTAGCCCGCGTTCATGAAATGCAATGGCATTGTCCGGCTGAGCGCTGATAAATTTGGAATAGTCACGAATAGCACCGTCTAGGTTGCCCGCATGATATTTCGCTGCAGCTCGATTCAAAAGCGCGGTTAGCCGAACTAGCTCGGGTGTTTCTGGCGCATTAATGACCTGCGTACAAGCATCAGACCTAGTTGACGAATCCACATCCGCGTCGAAACAAACAGAACGGCTGTGCTCAGCAGCATATACGCTTGTGGGCATGCTGAAATAAAGACACGTTAGGCAAGCTAATGCAGACCAAACCCGAATTGAGCGCCGAAGCTGAAGCTCAAAACCGATATGAAACGCCAATGTATGGATTATAGCGGGGCGTCGCATTATTAAGACCAAGATAAGCCCCCAAATCAAGTTGAAGGTTCTTGTTTACAAGATACTGCAAGGATGGATCGAAGCTTAGTTTCGTCGCGGCGATTCTTTCGGTGCTGGCGTCCACGGCCAGCTCTACCGCTGCCGTTAGCTCCTTCATGAAAACGGGTCGACTTAAATTTACGATGAGCCCGTAGTCTCCCCGATAGTCCGTGTTGTCGGAGTTCCGCAGCACGCCGAAGTTTGGCTCGACTGTCAACGACCAGGGTTTTAGCGCAATCGTATACGGCACATTGAAGGTAAACTCCGCGTGTCCATTGCCCAGTCCAGACGCTGCCGTGGGGAGCTTTAAAAATGGGAGGAAGGCCAAGGATTTGTCTCCCCCGTCATTCCCAAACGCATTGATCTTTGCGCCAAGTAACGTATCTCCAAATCCCTGAGCCATTATCGCTGCGCCATTGGAGGAACCTCCCCCGGATTGACGTAAACTGTTGAACAGGGCCAAGCCGAGTTCAACGTCCATCCAGTTCGTCACTCCCAACTTTATGATCGGGGTTCCCACGCTGTACGCGCGCGTTGTGACATCCCCGCTTCCGTGAGGGTCGTAGGTATAGTTCAGGAAATCCGACTCAATTTGAAAATGGCCAAAGTCGACTGTTATAGCGCTGTGCGATTTTCCTGGCCTGTCCGTGCTTAAGTCACGGAGTTTGTCCGCCGGAACGGGATTGAACAGTGAAAAATCAGGGTCCGGAGTTGATACGTTTGCAGGCTCCGCTTTGAGAGACGTTCCTCCGGTCAAAAGGAGAAATAAGCTGGACGCAGCAAAAAAATCTCTGCAAACGCGGTGCATACTTGCTCCCAAATCTAAAGAACTCGAAAGCGCCGTGTTGGCCCAATATCATGTCTGCCTGTGAGCAGACGCCTATTCTCGGATGGTATTACATCTTCCAGCGAGTGGAATGTCCACTTTATGCCAGTCTTATTCTCGATTTTTTAGGCTGGAAGAAGTTGGGTCCCAGCGTGTATAAGGAGGTCTAATTCGGTGGACCAGGGCGCCATGCGCAAGTTGACCAAAAACTTTCGGTCCCGAGCGGCTATGTTTGTTGCCGTGGCGTACGCATTTTGCGTCTTGGCGCCCACAACGGCGGTCGCATTTGCCGACAGCCCCACAGCGTTTCATTGCCTTGCCGAAGTGAGTGAAATGGGCATGCCGTCGGGGCATGAGGATGTGGCTCAAGCGCATGCGAACGGTGCCGTCCACCATGACGGTGTGGCGGACAATCGCACTGATGCGGATGGTAAGACCCACAGTTGCTGCGGATTGTTTTGCGTGTCCGCCATTGCACACAATCCGGAACTCACGTTCGGTATGTCTGCTCCAGCGTCGCCGGCATCGCCTGCCGTCGCGAATGAGTTGGCTGGTCGCGCACCGAGCCCCCTCCACAGACCTCCCATCGTCTGACAGCGATCTTTGAGGCTCGCGCGCCCGCGTGATTGCGGCGTGCGGCTTCGATTATTTTGTCGTGGGAGATGTCATGTTTACGCATTCTATGCGTTCCATCCGCATTGCCGGGCCAGAGCCGATAATTTCAAGTGCGTCTGGTGCCACTTGGTGGACGGCCTGCGTTGTGGCGTTGCCCTGCCGATCGTGGCTGAGCTGCAACAACATACGGGTTGCCGCATACCTCGTCGCAGCGCTGTTGAGCAGCTGCACCAGCTTCTCCAGTGATCAGGGTATGGATGCCGTCAGCGACATGACCAAGTCGGCATTGAAAGCCGACGTTTCTGCATTAAGCAGCGACGAGGACTTTGATGCGGCCCATCAAACCGTCGCCGTCTTGCTTAAACGGCCGCTGCGCGCGGATACCGCCGTCCAGATAGCGTTGCTGAACAATCGCGAATTGCAAGCCGCTTACAATGAACTTGGTATCGCTGAAGCCGTGCGCCTCCGGGCCAGTCTTCCTTCCAACCCGCGCTTTAGCGTATCGCGCATTGCTGGGAGCGGCGCATTCGAGTTCGAAGCCCAGATCGTCGCCAGCATTTTGTCTCTGGCGACCCTGCCGGCGCGGGCCGAGGTGGCAAGCGACCGCTTCCGTCAGGCGCAGTTGCGCGCGGTCGAAGCGACCCTCCGGACCGCGTTTGAGGCACGCCGTGCCTATTTTGAGGCCGTCGCCAGTCGTCAGTTGGTTGGGTTCCTCGCGCAGGCACAATCGTCGGCGGAAGCCGCCGTCGAACTGGCCAAACGTTTGGGCGAAAGCGGCACTATGACCAAGCTCGACCTAGCTCGAAATAAGGTCTTCTACGCCGAAACGTCGGCTCGGCTTTCGGCAGCGCAGCAGCGCGCAGCCGGCAGCCGCGAGCGGCTGATCCGGGCACTGGGATTGTCTGGTGCTGAGCTTGCTTTCAAACTTCCTTCCAACCTCCCCGCCTTACCGTCGCGCGCCGTCAGTGGAACATCGATCGAAGTTCAAGCGGTGCGTCGCCGTGTCGATCTCCAAATTGCACGCCTCGATGTCGTGGCGCTTGCAAAGACATATGGCCTCACGAAGACGACTCGCTTTATCAACTTGCTTGAAATGTCGGAAATCGACCGGCGCATGCAGGAACCAGGCGGTCAACCGGCAACGGAACGCGGCGTCGGCGTTGAGTTCGAAGTGCCAATTTTCGATCTTGGCGAAGTGAAAGTGCGCGAAACGGAAGCAACCTACCAGCAAGCCGTCAATCGTCTGATGGCGAAGGCTGTCAGCGTTCGCTCGGAAGCCCGCGAGGCCTATCAGCAATATCGCGCAGCGTTTGATATAGCGCGCCGATATCAGCGCGACGTCCTGCCGTTGCGGAAGACGATTTCCGAAGAAACGCTGCTTCGTTACAACGCGATGCAGATCGACGTGTTTTCGCTCCTTACGGAATCGCGTGAACGAATCGCGTCCACGATTGCCGCCATTGAAGCGCAACGTGACTTCTGGCTGGCGGATACCAACATTACGTCAGCAATACTAGGCGGCCCTGCCATGGCCGACTCGACGCAATCGACCACTGCGGCGACTTCAACGGAGACCGCCAGTCATGACTAAGGAGACCACCATGAGCTTATCGCGGCGGAACTTTATTGGCACGTCAGCGGCAGCGCTGGCGGGCGTTGCGGCTGTGAGTGGGCGCGTGCAGGCCGCCAGTATTCCCGAAGCCATAACAGCAACCTCGCCAGACATGCAGGCGCCACGCGTCCCGCAAAACGGCCAGTCGTACCAGCCAGTGGTAACGCTCAATGGCTGGACCTTGCCGTGGCGCATGAATGGCGAGTGGAAGGAATTCCACCTCGTAGCCGAACCGGTGGTGCGCGAGATGGCACCAGGAATGAAAGCACATCTTTGGGGCTACAACGGACAGTCGCCGGGGCCAACCATCGAATGCGTCGAGGGCGACAAAGTCCGCATCTTTGTCACCAACAAGCTGCCCGAGCACACCACGGTCCACTGGCACGGCTTGATCGTGCCCAATGGAATGGACGGCGTCGGCGGCCTGACCCAGCCGCAGATCAAGCCGGGCCAGACCTTTGTCTATGAGTTCGTCCTGAAGCAAAGCGGGACATTTATGTACCACCCGCACGCGGACGAGATGGTCCAGATGGCAATGGGGATGATGGGTAACTTTGTCGTCCATCCGCGCGATCCAAGCTCGCATCGTGTCGACCGCGATTTCGTCCTCATCATGCAGAGCTACGACATAGACCCCGGCGCCTACATGCCGAAGGTCATGACGATGACCGACTTCAATCTCTGGTCCTGGAATTCGCGGGTCTTCCCCGGCATTGACCCCTTCGTAGTGAGACAAGGCGACCGCGTGCGTATCCGCGTCGGCAATCTCACCATGACCAACCATCCGATCCACAAGCACGGCGAACCCTTCACGTTGACCTGCACCGACGGCGGGTGGGTGCCGGAGAGCGCCAGACGGCCGGAAGTGACCACCGATGTCCCTGTCGGCGCTATGCGCGCCGTCGAGTTCGTCGCCAATGAGCCGGGCGATTGGGCGATCCATTGCCACAAGGCGCACCACACAATGAATGCGATGGGTCATGACGTAAAAAACTTCATTGGTGCGAACCACAAGGATCTCGCCAAAACCATTCGCAAGTTGGTGCCCGATTACACGACGATGGGCGCAAACGGCATGGCCGAAATGGGCGAAATGGAAATGCCGATGCCCGACAACACGCTGCCGATGATGACGGGCTTCGGCCAATTCGGCCCGATGGAAATGGGCGGCATGTTTTCAGTAGTGAAAGTACGCGAGAACCTTGATCGCGACGATTACAAAGACCCCGGCCCCTACAAAAACCCCGAAGGCACGGTCGCCTATCTGTTCAAAGGCGATTCGGGTCCCGCGCCGCGCGCGCCAGACAAAGCTTCATCAGATGCCCCGGCTACCGAATTTGATGTCGTCAAACCGGGCGCTAAATCTTCCACCCACGAGCACTAGGAGCAGAGCATGAATACCAATCGACACTCGCGATGGCTGGGAACTGCGTTGATCGCAGGGCTGTTTTCATTCGGCGCTGCCGGACCGGGCCACGTTTACGCTCATGAGGGCGAACATTTCTCGGCGGGCGAGCCCGGCGATCCCAAGAGGCCGTTCCGCATTGTGCAGGTCACGATGAACGAGGGTAACGGGACCATGAGATTTTTCCCCTCCGCGCTTGAGGTCAAACTTGGCGAGCAGATCAAATTCGTCATCACCAACGGTGGTGCGCTGGCGCATGAGTTCATTCTCGCCAACGAGAAGGACAACCTCAAGCACGCCGAGCTCATGAAGAAATATCCCGACATGGAACATGACGATCCGAACGGTAAGACTGTCCAGCCGAAAGCCAAGAGCGAAATCCTTTGGCGTTTTTCGAAGCCGGGCACGTTCGAATATGCCTGCCTCATCCCGGGCCATCGCGAGGCCGGGATGATCGGCAAGGTCACCGTCAAGTAATCAAGGACATACCGTAAAGGAGAACACGATGAATGTTCGCAGGCTTATCGCATTCGCTGCGCTCGCTTTCTCGATCGTTCCCGCCTCCCTCCCGGTTGTTGCGCAAACCGACGACAGTGTTGCCGGTCAAGTCACCAAAGTGGACGAAGCCGCCGGCAAAATTACTATCAAACATGAGGCATTGAAGAAGTTCGATATGGACGAGGGCATGACGATGGTATTCCGCGCCGGAGACCCTGCCATGCTGAAAGCAGTCAAAGCGGGTGACAAAGTTCGATTTGTGCCGGATCGTGTCAACGGCCAGTTCACGATTATGAAAATCGAGAAAGTGAAATAGTCGCTAGATGCGAGATATCTTCACCATCGTGACAATTGAACGCAGGTCTTTCGGGGGCTGCCTGCGTCTGCAGTTAGCCCATTTCTCACCAACTGCAAAGCAGCAACAAGGGAAGCCGCCCGATGATTGCTCTACCTTATGATTATTTTTTGATTGGCTGGTTCGTGCTCGCGGTCATATCGACTGCTTATGTCGCAGTTGATCAGTTCCGGAATAATCCCGAGCCCAGCGTCATGCGATGGGGCTTCATCCTCATCACGATGTACATGGGCCCATTCGCCCTTCTGCTTTACGTGCTCGCAGATAAGGAGCCACGAAAGGGTGAGCATGAGCAATTTATCTCACCACTGTGGAAGCAGGGCGTCGGCAGTACCATCCACTGCGTTGCGGGCGATGCCAGCGGAATCATTCTCGCTGCGGTGATCACGGCTATGTTGGGATTGCCGATGTGGCTCGACCTCATCGTGGAATATGTTGCTGGTTTTTCGTTCGGTCTGTTTATTTTTCAGTCGCTGTTCATGAAAGAAATGATGGGCGGCACCTATTGGGAGAACGTCAGAAAGTCTTTCCTCCCTGAGTTTATCAGCATGAACGCCATGATGGCGGCGATGGCCCCGGTCATGAGCTTTCTCATGATGGGCCGGGACATGCGCGCCATGGAGCCGACGGAACTCGTTTTCTGGGCCGTCATGTCGATCGGTGTAATGGCGGGATTTATTCTTGCCTATCCATTCAACATCTGGATGGTGAAACACCAACTCAAGCACGGCTTGATGACCGAAAGGCCAAAGGGCAGCAAGTTCGATGTCGCCAAGGCTAAGGGGACTTCGAAGAAACATGCCGAACATGCCAGCCACGGAATGATGAGCGATGCGACCGCGCCGCAGCTCGCGGCAATGTCCGGTGTGACCCTGTTCCTTCTAATCAGCGGCATGGTCGTTCCGGGGTTTTCCGTGAATCTTCGCTTGAGCGCTAAAGACGTCAGTGGATCAATAATGCCCCCAGGCATGATTATGCCTTTCGACACACCCGCCGAAGCGATGCGGGACATGGCGGCGGTACCACCGCGCCAAGTGACATTTCAGGCTGCGGCTGATGCACGAGGCGATCGGCCACTTCAACCGCGACTCGAAGACGGCGTAAAAGTATTCGACCTCGAAGCATCGGTAATCCGATGGAATATTCTCCCCGACGTTTCCGTCGAGGCCTATGCCTACAATCATGAGGTACCAGGACCTCGGCTGCAACTTACCGAGGGCGACCACGTTCGGATTAATTTCCATAACAACCTGCCCGAGACCACGACGGTCCATTGGCATGGATTGATCGTGCCGAACGAGATGGACGGTCCGGCTAAGATCACTCAGCCCCCGATCCAGCCGGGCGGCAATTACAAATATGAATTCGTCGTCGGGCAATCCGGAACATATTTTTATCACAGTCACGATCATCCGGACCGTCAGCAAGCGCTAGGACTCTATGGTGCCCTGCTTATTGCGCCAAAGAATCCATCGGCCGAAGTCAAGGCCGACATGGAGTACACCATCCAGCTACAGGAATGGCTGAAACGCGAAGGACTCACTTTTCCTGCGATGCTGATGGAAGGCGGATTGCCAAATTATTTCACAATCAATGGCAAGGCCTATCCTGAGACAGATACCATCTCGATGAAGGTTGGTCAGACCATCAAACTTCGATTCATCGGGACCAACAATAATTTTGTGCATCCCATGCATGTTCATGGCGGTCCGTTCCAAGTGATTGCGCGCGACGGAGTGCAACTTCCCGAGGCCGCGCGATTCATGGCTGACACCGTCAATATCGGCCCCGGGCAGCGCTATGACGTGATTTGGCAAGCCCGCAAACCGGGCAAGTGGGTCGTTCACTGCCACATCCCCCACCACACGACAAACAACAACGTCGAGCAGAAGGGCGCGGGCGGCCTCACGCTAATTCTAAACGTGGAATAACCTAGTCGCGCAAAAGAAATTGCCGTAATTGGTTGCGGCTCAGATTGGCGGTGCAAATTGAACTCAGCAGAATTTCTCCTCATCGGCGCCGTCCTCGCCGTAGGCGTCCTTCATACGATGGTGCCGGATCACTGGTTGCCGATTGTCCTGATGGCACGGCAACGAAAGTGGTCAACCCGACAAACCGCCCTCGCGGCATTGCAAGCTGGCACCGGCCACGTTGTATCGACGCTGCTGATAGCAATCCTGTTTTGGGGCGCGGGGGCAGCAATCGCCACTCGCTTTAGCGGATGGGTCGAAACCGCGACTAGTCTTGCTCTTGTGGGATTTGGGTTATGGGTCGCCGTCGGAGCGTGGCGCGAAATGGCGCACGAACACGGCCATGAGCACGGACACCACGACCATCATCACGATAGCCATGGTCACAACCACGACACCAAAAGTGGATCGCGGATGGCATTGCTGTTGATTCTCGGGTCGTCGCCGATGATTGAGGGTATCCCAGCGTTCTTTGCCGCCGGTCAGTACGGCCTAGGGCTGCTAATCATCATGGCGCTGGTATTTGCCGCCGCCACGATAGTGACCTACATCGTCCTGTCGGTTTATTCCACGAAGGGACTAGAGCAGATTCGGTTTGGCCGGTTTGAGCGGTACGGCGAAATTGTCAGTGGCATTTTGATTGCGGTAGTCGGCGTCGTGTTCTGGTTCTGGCCAGTCGCTTAGCCATCGGCTTCGCTCTAACGCTGCCAATCCTTTGCTTACGGCCGCTTTGTGACATTAGCGGTAGACCGGTTCAGTGCGAGCACCTTAGATTAGAAACAGATGCACGGCGAAGATACGAGATTTTTATCTTATTATCCCGCTATTGTTTTGCATCATGAACACCTTGGTCGGTTATTTGCTGCACGAATTCGTAATTTTTGGAGTTACGTTTCAGTATTGGATGTTGTTTTTTGCCGCAATTTTTATTGGATCGTTTGTTCTTCTCGTCGCGTTGAACAAGTTAGACAACTAAGCAAGCCTGTGTATTGCTCCCGCAAATTGTCTGGATTCCCCAAAATGCATTGGGAAGTGGATTTAGGATAGGCGGTTTATAACTCGTTCACCAAAATCAGCGCCCAGTACACCACACTTGCAACCAACCAAAGTAGCCAATGGTGTACGACGATTCCAAATATGGTGGTGCTTCTATTTATAATTTTTAAAAATGCGCCCATGGGGCATTATACGTCATCTGCCCGTAAAAATCTCATGGTTTCCCTCCTTCGATTTCGACCAGGCTGGGCTTTTTATGGCAACAACCAAGACCCGCTTCACTTGCGCCAACGCCGCTTAATGTGTTGCCCCGACTGGTGCCGCTTCCACCAGATTCTCTCGCTAGTGCTGGCTATGGACAAATTCTGAAGCGGTTGACGCCTAATCCTTCTCGCCCGATAGTTCGCCTATGGCTACTGTTCGCCCAATTCTGGCTGCGCTGATCGCCATTTCCGTTGCCATAGTCCCAGCAACGGGGGGAGCCGCTGTTTCAACAAATCCCGTTGAAATGTCGATGCCCGACAATGCGGAAATGCCGTGCTGCCCGGGTTTCAACGACCAGGACAGTTCTAAGAGTTCGGTCGCATGCGCGCTTAAGTGCATCAATTTTGTCGGCGCCGTTCTCCCGGCGATGGTCATCCCTCAACCGGGTCTCGTTGACGCGGCTCCACCATCTTTCGTTGTCGGGGTTCTGCGCGAGCACATGAGCAGCCCCCCAACGCATCCACCGCCGGTCTGACGGTTTTCTAAGCTGACAGTGCGACGCGGAACAACGCTCGCGTCGAGCGTGTGCTTATTTCGTCATCACCGGAGATCAATCATGAACGGCTCTCATGCGACCGCCCTCGCGGTTTTGGCTTCACTTGTAGTCGCGACACAAAGCCTTGCTGCGGATGGCAATCCTGCCCATGGCCAAAATGTATTCGGTGCTTGCGCGACCTGCCATTCTCTACTCCCCGACCAAAACATGACAGGCCCAAGTCTCGCGGGTGTCTGGGACCGAAAGGCGGGAAGCTTGGCAACCTTCAGCCGATATTCCGACGCTCTCAAGACCGCGAACATCGTTTGGAACGACAAGACGCTCGACGAGTGGATCAATGATCCGCAGCATGTTGTGCCCGGCAATCAAATGACTTTTGCCGGTATCAAAGATGCTCGGCAGCGTACTGATTTGTTGGCGTTCCTAAGGGAAGCAACACAAAAGGGCGGCTCACAAATGGCCCAAAGCAGCGGATCGAGCATGGGCGGCATGATGGGTGGTGGACAAGTTCCTAATCTCAAGAAACTTGTGCCGGCGGAACGCGTGCAGATTATTACCTACTGCAAAGACACTTATACGGTCACGACCGCCAACGGCCAGACGCGTAAGATTTGGGAACGCAATCTCCGCTTAAAGACAGACGGAAGCAGCGATGGTCCCGAAAAGAACGCACCGGCCCTTATAAAAGCCGGCATGGTGGGCGACCGCGCGGACGTGATCTTTGCCGACCCGAGTGAAATCAGTCAGCTCATCAAAGGAAAGTGCTGAATGATAGAAACCTCCACAATCACCTGTCCGAAATGCGGGCATCGATCGACCGAGCACATGCCGGCTGATGCAAATTTTCTTGCCGAGCATAGTAGCTCACAGTTCTACATAACGCCTCATCAGCGATCGAGCCAAAAAAGAGCCAAAAATTTTACTTCACACAAAAAGCCCAGGAATCTGGCGGTCCCGAGAACCGCAGTTACAACCACCGGTAATGACCGGATAATGTTCCTAACTCCCTATTAAAGCCAATATTATAAGGCTATAATGGCCAACACGTCCGCCGGCAAGCGTCGGGGGGAACCGGCTATGCCCGCTAGCTCAGCCGGGGGTTGTAAAGGGGTTTGCACAATGACACTGACGACGAAAGGCATATCGAAGCTCACCACGCCGGGTCGCTATTTCGACCAGCACGGCCTGTATCTTCAAGTCCAGAACGCGACGAACCGTTCGTGGCTCCTACGTTACGAGATGCTGGGTCGCGAAAGGTGGGCGGGGCTTGGACCACTCCACACGGTATCTTTGAAAGAAGCACGAGCGCGGGCTCGCAATGCGCGGCTGCAACTGCTTGACGGGATTGATCCGATTGAGCAGCGGAAAGCCCAACGCGCGGCGCGAGCACTTGAAGCTGCGAGGTCGCTGACTTTCGAGAAAGCGGCCCAGCAATATTTCGACCAGCACTCCGAGAAATGGCACAACAAAAAACACAGGGCGCAATTCCTTTCGAGTCTTAAGGCTTACGCTCACCCTGTGATCGGGCGTTTGAGTGTCGCCGATATCGATACTGGCCATGTGTTGCGCATAGTGGAACCGATTTGGAAGACCAAGACCGAGACGGCGAGTCGTGTCCGTAACCGGATCGAAGCCGTGCTTGATTGGGCGGCAGTTCGCGGACATCGCACAGGTGACAATCCAGCACGGTGGGCAAAACATTTGGCGCATACTCTGCCTGCCCGTGGCCAGTTTGCAAGGTATCAGCACCACCCCGCTCTCCCTTACGTCGAAATTCCTACGTTCATCACTTCCCTAACCCAGCGCGACGGTGTCGCCGCTAGGGCATTGGAGTTCTTAATCCTTTGCGCTAGCCGCACGGGCGAAGTTATTGGCGCGACTTGGAACGAAATTGACTTGGCGGCAAAGATGTGGACGATTCCGGCTGACCGGATGAAAGCCAAGAAGGAACATCGCGTTCCGTTGAGTGACCGCGCTTTGGAAATTCTACGATCCCTGGCTCGTGAGGAGGGCAATAGTTTTGTCTTTATTGGCCCGCGCAAAAACGGCTTGAGCAATATGGCGATGGCCACAGTGCTTCGGCGAATGAAACGCGACGACGTAACTGTCCACGGCTTCCGTTCTAGTTTCCGTGATTGGGCTGCGGAGCGAACTGGCCATGCAAATATTGTTGCAGAAATGGCGTTGGCTCACACCGTGGGAAATGCGGTCGAAGCCGCCTATCGGCGCGGGGATCTATTTGAGAAGCGCGCTCGGCTGATGGCGGATTGGGCGAAGTTTGTTATTTCGATCCCAGTCAAGGCCAGCTCGAATGTGTTGCCGATTAGAGGAGCGGCGTGATGATGAGCCTAGCCCGCGACGAGCGTGTCGCGGACGTTATCGAAATTATCGGTCGGGACAAAGCCCATGTCGATAAAATCAAGCAAGCGATCCTCCAACTTGACTCAGAGCAACGTCGACATCAATTGCTTGGCCCTCCGGAGGGCTTGTACAGGCCCTTGAACAAAGCCGACAAGACCACGGCCAAAAGTCTCGGCCTCGCCCTTGGCAAGCTTGAGAAGAGGCTTGGAGGTACCGATGAGAAGAGACTTGCAGCTACCGAAGTCGCCAAACTGATCGAACGCGCAACTTATGGTGAGCATGACGAGTTTTTCGAATGGAAAGCCCAGCTAGAACACTGGCGGAAACGCTTCGGCGCCTTCTCGGGTTTGGCGAAAACAGAGAGTGAGCTTTTCGAGAAGCCGAATACATGGCCTTTAGTCAAAGGATGGAAAGATGAGAAATTTGTCCGCAAAAATAAGGCGGTTGCGGCGGCGGCTAACATATTGAATATTCACGGGCTGCCCCTAACCGTGACAAAAAAATCCGACACCCGGAAAGGGTCAGTATTCTGCCGCCTCGCGGCTGTGCTCTATGGGGACAAACGCGCTGACCTCTCATCCCGGTGCCGCAGCTATAACGAAGGAAAAGCGCGAAACAGGGTGCTCAAATAGTCCGACTCCCGCTTTCTCGTATGTGGTTTAGCAAACGTTAGGCGCCGCAAGGGCGCTAATACGGAGCCAAGCCAATGAGCGATAAGCGACCGCGACGAATGGTCCGCGGATGGGAGGGCGTATTTCCATTTCTCCCTTACCGCCGCACTCAATTACGGAAGATGGTCGAGGAAGGTCGGCTGAAGCCGCCGATCAAGATAGGGCCGCGCGCAATTGCGTTTTTCGAAGACGATTTAATTGCGGCACAGGAAGCGTTGGCCCGCGAAAGCGACAAATCCGACTGATCTACGAAATTCGAAAGTCACTTTTCTCCTAACGGTTGCGTCGGGGGGCCGCGAGCTGCGTTCGTATCGCGGGGACGAGCGAAGCACATCAACCTCATAGCCGCCTTCAAATCGGAGTTTGCAATGAAAAGTCAAAAAGCTAAGTCGAAAAAACCCATGCTGAAGAAACGCAATCCCACTAAATGTCAATATCCACCAACAGCGGCCGCTATGCTGGACTACCTTCCCGTGCTTACCGGGCAGCTAGCGATAGACAATGCTTTTAGAGGTGCGGTCTCGGCAAATATTGTCGACCCGTGGGGGGAGAATTTCGACAAACTCTCAACTGCCGACAAGATGAAAGTCATGGCTCATTGTGTCTGTCTCGCATACGGCGGCAAGCCTGGGCGGGCGCCATCGGCAGAATCATTTGATTCTGTCGGGTGATATTGGTGCCGCAACTCAGCGAGGCCGCGATTAACACAGAACGCCAGTCGGCACCGTATCCGACACCGACTGGCGTTCATCCCTACTTCGACAAATTTCAATTCTGGGTTTGCAATCCCTTGGACCAAGGCACTCTCGCTTGGCTGCGAAAGCAATGCGGCCGTGGCGGACTCCATGTTGAAAACAGACCCGCGAGGTTTAATGCACGATTCCGTCAGCGCATCGAGCTTCGCCAGCCTTCAGATCAGGCACTGCGGTGGTTGGCTTGCCGTGACGACGCGCTAATCAATCGCGCCGAGATAACCATTGATCTGACATTCAAATGCTTATCCGAAAGGGACGATGCCTGGGAATTACTGCACCGCCATCTTGTTCGTCCTTGGCATGGTAAGAAACAGGAAATCCGGGCCTTTCGAGGCGGATTACAGACCCGGTCGCTGTGCGACCAAGGCGGCTTAGGGGACTCTCGGTACGATGCTGGTGGCTCAGCGCCGAACAAGATTGTTTTCTATCGGGAGGAGCATTCCCGCGTTACCGGAGAGGCATACTGTCTGCACTTAGAGTGGCGATTGAAAGGTTTGAGGGCCGTGCGCGCAGCACGAATCAACTCAGGAAGCGACCTGCCAGAGTTCAGTCACCGAAGTTTCTGGCAGAATAGGCTCCGACTATATGATGTCGACTTTGCCCGACTGGGGCGGCTAGTAAGAAATCGTACCGGCGGCAGGAAAAGCAGATCCTCAGAAATCAAACGGACGCTATCGTACAGGGTGAATATCGACGCCAGGACGGGCGATATGGTGACAGCCCCATTCCAAACTGTGCAGGAGATGATTGATCACTTGAAAACGATCTGCGATGTTCATCGAGCATTAGTGCCGATCCCCATCGAATCCATGTTGCCGGAATGACCGGAACCCAATCTTCGGTGTTGGCCGCGTCTGCCAACACACCTTATTGTAATACACCAAGACAATTGGCCAACTCGGTGAACGCCACGGCGTATACTCACGATCTTTTTGTCGGCGTGCACATAAGATGAAAATGTCGTGGGTATTTGAGGCTATCGATAGCTCGGCGGCTGCTGAGGCTATCAGGCGCACCAACAAGCGCTTCGATATCTATTTAGTGCTGCGGCCTGATGGCAAAGTATTTTATGTTGATAAGGGGCTAGGCAGGCGCACGTTCAATCACGAATATTTAGCGCCATTTTCTCGCATTGATGGTTGTATATCTGCCAATTTGATGCGCTGTTCAGGCGGTCCACATTAATAGGTTTTGATAGGGTTATTTCTGAATGGCAAAATTCGGTGCTGAAGGGATCGCAGAAGGCATCGGGCTAACAATCGGTTCTATTGTTATTTGGGCCATTGCCTATCAATGCTTATCTATCTCCTTCCTTCACACGTTTGCCATCGTGATATTGGTGCTGGCGTCGATAGCGCCGGTAGTTTTTGCAATCTTTTCGATCTTAATTCTTGTAACTGGTGTTCAGGACTTACTCGAACGCAAAACTCGGCGTTCCGCTTTAACGCTCAATAATCAATTGTCTGCTGAGAACAAAGAAATCGATCCTCTGATTTTTCTTCGGGTTCAGGCAACTTCGAAAATTAAAAGCATTGTCGACAAGCATATCGAAACGCTGGCGCGCCGCCGTCTTATGTTAGTGACGGTTGACCACTATGGGATTGCCGATGGCTCAGCCTGGAACAAAGAAGTTCAACGGTTTGTTGATAAAGTCGTGAGACCGGAGTTGTCAGAACAAGAAGCCGAGATAATCGCGCCACAAATGAATGCGATATTTCAGGATATGATCGAAGATCGCGTTCGCGTTCGGTCTGATGAGATTGAAGCCGATCTTGAATTTTCTGCGAATTTTACGCCGACGCAAAGAGGTGGTCCCGTTTCCTGAGACAGCCGGTTAAGGTGGATTTGACGACGCAGAGGACGATCCACCATGAGGACGCGGAGACGATTTTCAGCTGAGTTCAAGGC
>Ga0075522_10001369_pt1 | contig 18462 bp, 14 predicted proteins | sample NGEPerA_FD_74796 | JGI IMG/M metagenome (GOLD analysis project Ga0075522, IMG submission 74796) | Arctic peat soil microbial communities from the Barrow Environmental Observatory site, Barrow, Alaska, USA - NGEE PermafrostL2-A | ecosystem: Environmental > Terrestrial > Soil > Wetlands > Peat ... | reverse complement strand
CCGCAGGGTGACGCGCCGATTTTTCGGTGTCGCACTTATCGCGGCTTCTTTCGGATCAGGAGACGCTCGACGCCGCGACGGCGGCAGCCGGAACATTTGAGCCGATTGCGGATATCGACGAACAGGGTCGCGTTATGGACACCTCGCATGCGTCGAGGAAGAATTTCTCGGCGCCCGCATTTGCAGACAGCGATCAAGTCGGCGAAGGTTGGAAGGGTACCGAAATGACCGAAAAGGGGAGCCTCCCATTCTTCGTCGCGGCGCATCGATGAAGGCTTGCGCGTCCGCAACAGCGACGAAGTAGAACCGGATCGTTTCCGGCAACGGTCCGTCCCCACGCTGACCAACGAACCAATAGCGCCCTGGGCCGATGTGATGATCGAGCCAGCGGTGCATCATGTCGTATTTGCGCTCGCGGCCGAGTTGGTCGCGGGCAATCCTGATCCGAACTGGAAAATGCAGTTCGGCATCTTGTGAAATTGCGCGATGAGAATTCGATCGTGGTGCCATGTGAACCTCCCGAATGTTCTCTATGCGTTCTCATTATAGGATGCTCGTCGTCAAGCCGTTAGGAGGCATCGGAATGAAGATTTTGACGGCCGCCGAGCGCGCGGCGGCGAGAGCTGGCGCATGATCACGACGCGTCATAAGCTCTTCGGCAAATCTAGCAGGCTGCTGAAATTCATTGTCTGTCCTGGGCTGTCGTGATTCGCTGGCGGTTGATCTGGCGGAGACGACGATGCGTGGTAGCGACCAAGGCGACGGCAGCCTTTTCAGCTATGTCGATTTGGAGCAGCGGGTTCGGCCTGATCATCCGCTGCGGGTTATCCGCGAGATCGCCAACGCGTCGCTGAAAGCGCTGTCGGCAGACTTTGATGCGCTGTACTCGGCTTTTGGGCGGGAGTCGATTCCGCCGGAACGGCTTGTCCGGGCCTTGCTGCTTCAGGCGTTTTACTCGATCCGGTCGGAGCGTCAGTTGGTCGAGCGGATCGAGTACGACCTGCTGTTCCGCTGGTTCGTCGGGTTGGGCATTGATGAGGCGGTTTGGGACGCGACGACGTTCACCAAGAACCGCGACCGGCTGCTTGATGGCGATGTCGCGGCGAAGTTCCTTTCGGCGGTGCTGTGGCAGAGCCGGGTGAAGCGGCTGTTGTCGAGCGAGCACTTCTCGGTGGACGGCACGCTGATTGAAGCCTGGGCCAGCCCGAAGAGTTTCAAGCCGAAGGACGGTTCGGGCAAGCCGCCCGGCCCTGGCCGGAACGGCGAGCGGGATTTTCACGGCGAGCGGCGGACGAACGAAACCCACGCCTCGACCACGGATCCGGACGCCCGGCTCGCGCGAAAGGGCCGCGGCAAGGAAGCCAGGCTCTCGTTCATGGGCCACGCGCTCATGGAAAACCGCAATGGCTTGATCGTTGGTGCCGTGGCGACCCGAGCCTCGGGCCATGCCGAGCGGTTGGCCGCGATCGCGCTGATCGAACCGCACGCGGAGCGCCCGCAGCCGATCACGCTCGGCGGCGACAAGAACTACGATACCAATGACTTCGTGATGGAACTGCGCGAGCGGGCCGTCACGCCCCACGTTGCGCAGAACGACACCAACCGCCGTTCGGCGATCGACGGGCGGACGACCCGCCATCCCGGCTATGCCATCTCGATGCGGATCAGGAAGCGGATCGAGGAAGCGTTCGGCTGGGCCAAGACCGTCGCCGGATTGCGCAAGATGCGTCACCGCGGCCTGCCGAAGGTCGATTGGCAGTTCACCCTTGCGATGACAGCCTACAATCTCATCCGACTACCGAAATTGCTGGCGGACCCCGCCTGATGACACCCAGAACGGGTTCCGTCGCGCGCGCTCAAGGCGGCTCCGGCCGATCCCCCAACGCCGCCAAACCCCTGACGCCCCGCCACAACCGCGAAATTGCCGCTCGGGCAGTCCACACCCGAAATACAAGCCGCTTTTCAGCAGCCTGCTAGGGTGAACGTCGTTGAGTACAGCCGACCCACTTGCCAAGGCGGTTTCCCGATTTGGTGTCGCCTTGAAGTAAAAGCTTTCTGGAACTGGTGTATCGGGCGCGCCGGAAGGTCAGCTTCGGGCACCGCTTGAAGGACTGATATCGGACCTTTCGGATTCGCTGCTCTTTAGGCGCGGCGATGTTGTCTTGGTCGGTGAAACGACGCTATTGAGTTTGAAAACACGACCCGACTACGCCGTCAAAGTGAAGAACGCGCTAGCTAGTGGTGAAAATCAAACGGAAGAGTCCGGCGCGTCATGAGTCATTTCAACGGATTGCGCCACATTCAGCGGATTCGGAACGTCTGACTCTATCCACTAGTTGGGTTCGTTGAAGTGAAAGCCCCCGGCAAAGGCAACGACAAGGGCAAGGTCGAGGGACTGGTGAAGTACGCACGGGCGAACTTCATGACGCCGATCCCAGTTGCTGCGAGCTTCGAGGCGTTCAACGCCCTACTGAGCGAGCGCTGCCGAGCACGCCAGTCGGAGCACGCCGCGCGTCATGCCGAGACGATCGGCGCACGCCTGGCCGCCGATATCGCAACCATGCGGGAGCTGCCTGCCGTGCCGCTGGAGCCGTATGAGAAGCGGGTGGCGCGGGTCTCCTCCACCGCCTTGGTACGCTATCGCGGCAATGACTATTTGACGCCGACCGCCTACGGGGTCCAGGAAGCCATGGTGAAGGGCTTCGTCGAGGAGGTGGTGATCCTGTGTCGCGGGGAGGAAATCGCCCAGCATGGACGATGCTATGGCCAGGGCGTCTTCGTATACGACTCGTTGCACTATCTGGCGCTGCTCGAGATGAAGCCGAATGCGCTTCACCAGGCGGCGGCAGTGAGCGAGGTCAACCGCTTTATCTGGCCGGGTCCCGATCTGCGGGCGGTGAGCCGCGATGAGCCCGAACGGTTCGAATACGGACTCTTGCCGCCATCGCTGTTCCGTCAGATCCGCGAGCGCTTTATGGCTGCCGCGGCGGCGCAGCGTGTGAGTATCGTGCCGAGGGACGAGTAGGGATAGGATACCCGGGAGCGCACCCAAACACGAACGTGGGGCTGTCGACCGAAAAAAAGGAGGAAAAACAATGTCCGAGGTGGTCGACAAAATTCAGACCTTTGTCAGTTATGCAAAGTCATTGAAGGGCGACGAGAAGGGGGAGGCACAAGTCTTCTGCGACCGTTTGTTTCAGGGCTTCGGCCACAAAGGATACAAAGAGGCAGGCGCTACTCTGGAGTACCGGATTAAGAAAGGAAAATCGACCAACTTTGCCGATCTCATCTGGAAACCGCGCCTACTTTTGGAAATGAAGAAAAGTGGTGAGAAGTTACATCTCCATTATCAGCAGGCTTTTGAATATTGGCTCAACGCCGTCCCAAATCGACCGCGTTACGTCGTGTTGTGCAATTTCAATGAATTCTGGATTTATGATTTTGATCATCAGCTCAACGAGCCCGTAGACACGGTTCCCCTTGTCGATCTACATAAACGCTATACGGCCTTAAATTTTCTGTTTCCGAGTAACCCTAAACCGCTATTCAATAACGACCGAGAGGCGGTTTCGCGCACGGCGGCCGATCAGATGGCCGAATTGTTCCGCCGGCTGACGCACCGACCTGGCGCCCCCATTCCGCGCGGGCAAGCCCAGCGGTTCGTCCTACAAACCGTGGTGTCGATGTTTGCTGAAGATATCGATCTGCTGCCCGCCGGCACGGTGAAGAACGTTGTCGATGACTGCCTGGAAAAGAACCAAAGTCCTTACGACCTCTTTGGCGCCTTCTTCCAGCAGATGAATAACCCAAAGCCTGCGGCAGGTGGCCGTTTTAAAGGCGTTCGGTACTTCAACGGCGGGCTATTTTCAAAAATAGAGCCGATCGAACTGACCCGGTTTGAACTCGAACTCATTGGCGGAAAAGACGGAGCAGCCACCAAGGACTGGTCAAAGGTTAATCCCGCCATTTTTGGTACGTTGTTTCAACACAGCATGGACGAGGGCGAGCGGCACGCTCTCGGCGCTCACTTCACTTCAGAAGCAGACATACAACGCATAATAGGCCCGACGATCGTTCGGCCGTGGCGTGAGCGGATCGATTCGGCCAAGAATGCAACCGGGCTGTTGGCTTTGCGCCGGGAACTGATGACCTATCAGGTACTCGACCCCGCCTGCGGTAGCGGCAACTTCCTTTACGTAGCATTTCGAGAGATGGCGAGGCTCGATCTGAGGATCATGTCCGGTCTCCAGGAGCTGCTCGGCCCGAAGGAGTTTGCCAAACGTGCCACGACGCTTACCATTACCAGCCCCAAGCAGTTTTTCGGGATCGAGATTGACCCGTTCGGGGTGGAACTCACCAAAGTTACGCTGATGCTCGCGAAGAAGCTTGCCTTGGACGAGGCAGCGGAGGCCCTAAGCGTGACCCAGGAGCAAATGGCATTGGGCGGGTCTGATGCCTTGCCACTCGACAATCTCGATAAGAATATTCGTTGTGAGGATGCGTTATTTATAAAATGGCCCGCCGCTGATGTCATCATCGGCAACCCTCCTTATCAAAGCAAAAACAAGATTCAGCAAGAGATGGATCGTTCATACATAAATGCGGTTCGATCGGCTTACCCTGATATCGACGGTCGTGCGGATTATTGCTCGTATTGGTTCCGGCTGGCACACGATCACCTGAAGCCGGGGCATCGCGCCGGCCTCGTTGGAACAAACACAATCCGCCAAAACTATAGTCGGGAGGCTTCCCTCGATTACATAACGGATACGGATGGCACTATCACTGAGGCGGTGTCGAGCATGATATGGCCGGGTGAAGCCGTCGTTCATGTCTCGATTGTCAATTGGATCAAAGGTACGGCGAAAGGCAAAAAGCGGCTTTATATCCAAGAAGGGAATGATCAGGATACCGGCTGGCGCAATGCAGATCTTGAGACTATAGGGCCAGCACTATCCTTCAGTTACGATGTGACCGGCGCTGAACGCATCGAAGCAAACGCTCGCGCAGGAGGCTGCTTTCAGGGTCAAACCCATGGTCACAAAGGATTCTTGATGACCCCGTCGGAGGCACTACTTCTGGTGGGGGAGAACAAGAAATATAAGAATGTAGTATTTCCGTTCTTGATTGCCGACGACTTGATAGGCGAGAAAAACGCAAAGGCCACTCGATACGTTATCGATTTCCAAGGTAAGGATGTCGTCGAGGCGGAGAGTTACAAGAAGGCTTTCAATCGGATCAAGACTCGCGTCCTGCCTGATCGTGAAAAAGCCGCGGCCATCGAGGCGGCTCGCAATAAGCCGGTCCTTCAGGCGAACCCCGCTGCTAAAGTTAACCACCATCACTTCAACTTTTTGAGGCGCTGGTGGATCCTCTCGTATCCGCGTGAGGATATGGTGGCTGCCCTGGACAAGCTTCCCCGATATATCGTATGCGGTAGGGTTACGAAGCGACCTATATTCGAGTTTGTAAATTCTAGCATTCGGCCGAACGATGCGCTTCAAGTGTTTCCTTACGCTGACGACTATTCGTTCGGCATTTTGCAGTCGGACATACACTGGCTTTGGTTCATCAATCGGTGCTCTACGCTGAAGTCAGATTATCGGTACACTTCTAATACTGTATTTGATACGTTTCCGTGGCCGCAGAAACCGGCGATAGCGGCAATGAAAGGCGTCGCATCAGCAGCCGTGGCACTTCGGAATAGGCGGCGCGAGCTGCAGGACAAATACAATCGCTCGCTGAGGGAATTGTATCGATCGCTCGAATTGCCCGGCGAGCACCCTTTGAAGGTGGTGCATGCGGCGCTGGGTGATGCCGTCAGGGTAGCGTATGGCATGAAGGCCAGCGCTGAGCCGTTGGTGCATCTCTTACAGCTCAATGCGCAGCTATCCGCTGCGGAGGCCAAGGGTCGACCGGTGCAGGGCCCTGGCCTGCCGGCATTCGTGAATGACGTAACAGCGTTCATAACTTCAGATTGTGTAACCATCTCTCAGTAATATCTTTGGGGGTAGAAGGGGTTATTCTTGCGTCTCAACTAATGATAGGTGTAGTCGAGAAGATCATCATACTTTCCATGTGGACAGACTTTGGCGGTAGTTCCTTCGTTTGGGACAACTTCCGTGGAAATTTTGGACAGGCTATTTGATGCGATCAACAATTATTGTACCTAATTCATGGGCAGCTACATGTCATCGCCTGGAAGCTGCTGGGGCCGGAATCGTTGGCCGGCGGGTATTGGCAATCGAGCATGCGGTTGCGCGCCTCGCTGGCGGATTCCTGGAGCCGGTTAATCGCGTCGCTGTCCTCGATGCTGTGCGGGTGGCTTTGGACAAAGCGTGTCCGCAAGAGTTCGAGAATGCGAAGGACCTTCCCGGTTTAGTACGCGCGGTGGCGTCTAGTTTGTTGAAAGCCTGGAACGCCGGAATCAAGCTGACTGACCACATGGAAAGGAGCGAACGTCTGGCATCCATGGCCAAGCTCGAGGGCGCTGTACTCGGGCTTCTACCGGTGTCGATGCGCCGCCCGGGCGACTTGAAGGCCCTGGCGTTGCAGCGTCTAATATTTGCGCCGGAGGTCCTGGGCTCAATTCGCATTGTTGGCCGTACTGAGATGTCCCCCGTCTGGCGAGACATCGTGATCGCGCTCGCTGATGTTGTTCCGGTGGTTTGGGAGGCAGGTGCGCGCAGTGTGCCCAAATGGCTTACTGCGAAGATCACGGTTGAAACATTGTCGTCGTCACCTGCAACGACGAAATACTTCTCTTGCGCGGACGGGTCGCACGAGGTGCTCGAAGCCATCCGTTGGGCAAGGGATTTAATCGCTACCGGTCGGGGAACGCCGGAAGAAATCGCGATATGCGCTGCGGCGCCGCAAGCTTTCGACGCTCAGATGGCCGCGTTTGCCGACAGTGCCGGATTGCCCATCCACTTTATTCACGGTCGCGCGGCGATCGAAGGGCGCGATGGCCAGGAAGCTGCCGCTTTGGCCGATATTATCTCGACGGGCCTTTCCCTGCAGCGGTTCCGGCGTCTCGCCGCCCTCGCGCAGGGGGCGGCGTTCGAGGGGTTACCAGAGAATTGGCGGCGAGTACTCCCGCGGGACGCGTCGCTTACGACAGTTGAACGCTGGCAACAAATGCTGGACAACGTTGCGGAGTGGCCGGGAGGTGTGGCGTTCGGCGGTGAGCTAATCGAGATCGTCACGGCTTGTGATAGCGGCACGGCGTATGCGCGCGAGGCTGGCGGGCGCATCCTAGGCGCACGTGCCCGGGCTCTTTGGGATCGAGCACTCCTTGAGGGTCCGGCCGAAGCGCTGCTCACGACGCTGACGACGCTGGCGGTCAAGGACGAGGTAGAGGGACTTACATCGATAGTATGGGGTCCGGCGGCGGCGGTAGCGTCTTACCCGCGGCGCTTTGTGCGCATGATCGGACTCGCTGCAGGGAGCTGGCCCAGAGGAATATCCGAGGATCCACTGCTCCCGGCGCATGTAGTCGATCCCCGTGAGCTCAATCCGCTTCCTGTGTCCGATGCCGATCGACGGGACTTCGCGACCATTTTAGCGTGCGCAAACGGCGAAGTAGTAGGAACCCGCAGTCGGCGTGATTCAGAAGGTAGGCTGCTGGGTGCGAGCCCGCTCTGGCCTATGCGGGAGGAGCACGAGTTGACGAAGAGCCGCGCCCCCGAACGGGCGGCAAGCGGTGGTGATCGCCTCGCTGCCCGTCCTGCGGAATTCTTGACGACAGCGATCGGTAAGGCCGCGCGTGCGACCTGGCATGACTGGCACGTACCGGAAATTAATCCCCATGACGGGCGGGTTCGTTCGAACCATCCGATGATTTTAGAAGGTCTTGCGAGGCCGATGTCGGCTTCGACGGTTAAGCTGCTGCTCACCAATCCGATCGGCTGGATGTTTGGGGAAGTCCTCAGCCTGACGGAGCCGGACCCCGAGGATGAGCCATTCGAACTCAATAGCCTCGCGTTTGGGAATCTCGTCCATTCGGTAATCGAGACGGCGGTAAAGGCGCTTGAGTCTACGGGCGGACTGGCGGAGGCTAAAGCGTCAACCATCCGGGATGCGTGCAGTGTCGCCGCGGCGGAGGTGGGTCGGCGATTTGAACTTGAAATCCCGGTGCCTCCAGCCCGATTGTGGCGGCTGACCGTTGAGCGAGCAAGATCTATGGCACAAGAAGCACTGGTCTCCTCCATTCTTGCTCCGCTGCCAGGTCAGCAAAGTTGGGCGGAAGTGCCGTTTGGAAGATCGGACGTTGATTCAAGCGGGTTGCCCTGGAATCCGGCGGCGCTAGTGCAGATAGGTGGAATCGCGATTACGGGGAAGGTCGATCGACTGGACCTCTCCAGCGATGGCAAGACGGCCCGGGTCATCGATTGGAAAACCGGCCGGCTGCCCAGGGATGGCGTGCCAGCCATGATCGGAGGAGGGTCTGAAGTTCAGCGGCCCATCTACGCATCTGCCGTGCTGCAGTTGACGAACAGGACTGAGCTCGAGGCCGGCTTAGCTTACCTGCGCGACGGGGCGAAATGGTATCCGGTCAATGATCCGAGGGCCTGTCTTGAACTGCTGGCTCGTCGCTTAGAGATGATGCGTACGATGGCCGCCAAGGGGTTGTTGTTACCCGGCCCGAATGCGGGGAGCGATTTCGATCAGCACTCGTTCGCGCTGCCAGGTGATGCCAAGGTCCGCTACATCCGAGCAAAGGCGCCGGCCGTGCGGGCGGCCCTGGGTGACGCGGCCGCCGTGTGGGAGGACGCCTGATATGGCTCAGTCAACCGCAACAGAACCTGCTGATCTGAAAGAGCGCGTTCGCGCGCTGACCGAGAAGGATGTGACGTTCCTGGTGGAGGCTGGTGCCGGGTCAGGCAAGACGTCGATTTTAGCTGGAAGGATAGCCCTTCTCATCGCAGGCGGTGAAGAGCCGGGCGCCATCGCGGCGATGACATTCACGGAAGTCGCCGCAGCTGAGCTTAGGGGTCGGATTGAAGGCTTCTTACGCGAGATCGCTGCCGGAGCGATACCGCGTGACCTCGCAGCCGTTTTCCAGGCCCGCGTCCCCAAAGAATTAGTGGCGGGCGCCGAGGTCGGTTTGAGCCGATTCGCCGACATGGTGGCGACCACCGTCCATGGATTTGCGCAAGCTCTGCTGCGGCCCTATCCGCTGGAAGCCGGTATGGATCCCGGAGCCGCGATCGCAGATCCCGAAGTTGCGAACATGGCTTTCGACGAAAGCGTCGAAGGGTGGATGCGCGACATTCTCAATGGTGAGCAAGCTACGTTCCTGACGACGTTTTTTGAAGCTGCCCCGACTACAGCCGCAGAGGCCGTACGATCAGTTGCCTCAGCAATGCGGAGATCGCGGGGCATGCTGGCGCCCAACGCGACGTGGAACCCGGCACATCTTACCGACGTGCGGAAAACACTTGAAGATTGGATGGCCCAGTTTCCAGATGGAGCTGCCGTACCTGAAAGCCTCAAAACACGCACGGCCGGATTTGCAAAGCTCCTAGCATCATTGGATGAATTCCCGGCTGACGCAGTTGCCCGGATACTGGCACTGGGTCTGCCCGGAGAATTAACAACTCAAAAAAGCGAGTTCAACGCGAGAGCGGCGACCAAGAAGGATTGGGAGGCAATTGGAAAGCCCGCTGGTTGGGGAAAGGTAGAGATTGAGAGAAGAGTCTCTGCCATGACAGTGGCCTGGGACAATGTGAAAACGGCCTGGGCTACCCTCAAAGTTCATGCGGCGTCCGTAGCAGCTAGACGCTTGACCGAGGAAGTGACCAAGGCGCTTCAACGGTATGCAGACTGGAAGCGAGCTGCAGCGTTGCTCGATTTTGATGATCTGTTAGTGAAAGCCCGAAATCTGCTGGTAACGAATGACCCGATTCGTAAAACCTTGGGCGACAAGTACCGACGTGTCCTGATTGATGAATTTCAAGATACCGATCCGCTGCAGATGGAGATTGCGTGGCGGCTCTGCGGCGATCCATCAAGTGAGGCGACAAACTGGCAATCCTACCGCATCCGGCCTGGGGCGTTGTTTTTGGTGGGGGACCCTAAGCAGGCCATTTATCGATTTCGGGGCGCTGATGTTGCTGCCTATCTTGAAGCCAAGAGAGCACTCACGGATTCCGGAGCCGGTGAGGTCCTTTCGGTTTCGGTCAATTTCCGATCGACGAAACAGATCCTGACCCGCGTTAACCGCGTCTACCAGCCGGTGCTCGATGGCGAGGGGCAGCCCGGTTTCACCGAACTCTCAGAGTACAGACCGGGTGACGGGCGAGAAGTTCAGCTACTCGATGTCGAGATCCCGGCAGACATTCTCGATGAGAGGGGAAATCCAAATGCGGAAGGAGTCCGCCAAGCAGAGGCGGTCTGTGTCGCAGGCTTCTTACAGCGAGTCATAGGGTCACTGGATATTCCCGACGGTAGCGGTGGAAAACGTAAGACGGCGCTCAGTGACGTGGCACTTCTGGTGCCTGCCGGTACCGCGTTCTGGATCTATGAGGCAGAACTCGAAAGGGCTGGCATTCCCGTCGCTCCACAAGCCGGCAAAGGCTTTCTTAATCGGCAGGAAGTCCTCGACTTGACGGCGCTCGTGAGACTTATGTCGGACCCGAGAGACACATTGGCATTGGGTGCATTCCTGAGAGGTCCCGTACTCGGGTTCACGGACGAAGAAATCCTCGATGTCTTGGTGTCGCTTCCGGGACCAGGGCGAAAGCGGCTGTCTTTGGGGATAGACACCATGAGCCTGCCTGTCGGCCGCCTGCGCGAGGCTCTGGAAAAACTGCAGACTTTGCGTCGGATATCAGCCAGGACAACGCCGTTTCAAGCGCTATCCGCCGCCGTCGAAGCGTTCGAGATTCGGGCGGTTCTCAGTATCCGGCATCCGCGCAGTGTGGAGCGATCGCTCGCCAACCTCGATGCGTTCTTGTCGCTCTCAAGAGCGTGGGACGCGAGGGGTGCGAAAGCATTTGCGGACGAGTTGCGGCGGCGGCGGGAAGATGGTGCGCGGCAGGCGGAAGGTCGGCCCGACAGTGGGTCGGACGCCGTGTCAATCGTTACCATGCATTCTGCCAAGGGCTTGGAGTGGCCGGTAGTAGTGCCGGTCAACATGGCCACCCTCATCGTGGAGAGAACGGGTCCAATCGCGACCGCCGAGGGGCTTCTACTCAACCTTCTCGGCGAAGAGGTGGCGGGTTATGCGCAGGCCAACGATGCCGAAAGCGATGAACGCGCGCGCGAGCGAGCCCGCCTCCTCTACGTCGCGGATACTCGCGCACGGGATCTGCTGGTCCTGCCCCGACATTCTGTCGAGGGGAACCGGCACTCTTGGAGCAAGGTGTGCAATAGTCGACTTGTCGACCTGTCAGCGTTCGATCACTCCGAATTTGACCCTAAACTCCCGGAACGGCCTGAACCGCCTGAATGCCCACAGGATGAGGCCACCTTTGCCGCCGATGCATCACGCATCGCAAGCGCTCACAAAATAATCAAGCGGCGAACACCGAGCCTTCATGAGGTGGGATACGAACCCGTCGTTTCTACAGAAGTCGTTGCATTGGATGAGGAGATCATCGAACAAACTCTAGTGAAGGGTGGCCCTATACGCGGGCGTATTCTTCACAAGCTCATTGAGGAAGTACTTACCGGCGAAACAGATGAGCACAGTGTTGCTGAACGGGCGCGCGTACTCTCTGGTGAGCTCGGTACGACAGAAGCAGTCGACCCCGCCGAGCTGGCAACGACAATTGCCAGGACATTAGCCTTGCCGGAAATTGCCGCACTACGTGAACGGCTCGTGGCAGAAGTTGATATAGCGGCGCTTCTGGAAGGCGAGGGAGAAAATGAACTCACCATCGGCATTGCGGACGCCGTGGCTATAACGGACACCGGCGCAATCGACGTCGTCGTGGACTGGAAGTCGGATGTGGATCCCAATGCGGCGACGCTGCGGGGGTATCGCAGCCAGATGGCGGATTATCTGTCGGCGGTCCGGGCCGGGCGAGGAATGATTGTTCTGATGACATCCGGACGCATTCTTGAGGTCCAGCCTATCGCGTGACCGCGGAAGGTAGACGCCCTAATTCAAGGCGAGCGGCAAGGCCGGCCACCCGCGCGTCTTGCCCGTCGCGAGGACCCGGCTAAATTCTATCCGTCGGGTTGCCTGCGGGTCCCTCCTATGCACTACGGGGATAAGCCCAATCCCGTCACCCCGGAGGGGTCACGATTGGACGCGAAAAGGGGGTCACCTTTGGATGCGAATTGAAAGGTTGCCCGACACGGCTGTCTCGGATATGCTGCTGCGGCCTCTTAGTTGGGTAAATTGCAGGGTTGCGACCGTGTATTTACTCTATGCCGGGTGGATAGCCAGGCTGAAACACATTGATTGACATTCCGCGCCGGATTTCCGGGAAAATCCGGAGCGGTATTCCACTCCGGATTTTCCCGGAAATCCGGCTCGCTCTATGTAAGAGGTGGCGGTGAGCCACCCGCTCCAGCATCCGGCAAGCACGCCGTTGCTTCAGCGGGTGGTTGACGCCTTCAAAACCGATAAGCTCTTCATCTCGCGTGACCGCCATATCGTCTTCGTCTGCGGCGGCGATCCTGACGGTGACTTCGCGCGTCCGCGGTTCCTCGCCTACGCGAATACCCAGATTCGGGAAATTCGTCCGTTCCTCGCGGAGGCCGCTCAAAAGGATTACCTGACCTCCGGCACCCCCATTTTTTCTAACATAGCAATCTTCGAAGGCCTCATCGCGAAAATTGCCGATTGCGTCGTCCTCTTCTCAGAAAGTCCCGGCTCTTTTGCCGAACTCGGATATTTCGCGCAAGCGAAGGGAATTAAAAACAAACTCCTAGTTGTCCTCGACCAGCAATATCAAACACCGGACTCCTTTCTTACAATCGGCCCCATCGACCTCATTAACCGCGCTTCCCTGTTTAAGCCTGCTCTCTACTTGTCCCTATCAGATGATGCTGAATTTCAACATATCAAAAATCGTATTATAGAACGCCTCCCGGTGCGAAATCGTCAAAAATTCCAATACAAACGGTATCCTGATCTTCCTCTTCAGGAAAAGATGTATGCTATTTCTACAATCGTCGACGTCTTCCGGATAATAGATTTTCCCGGGATCGAGCATGTGTTCAAAGCGATTTTTGGAAATCGTAAAATCAACGAACTGAAGAGGTTGCTGTCTATCCTTGTGGCAGTTGATCAACTCCGCCGTGTTGGTGATGACCTGGAGTATTTTGTAACGGCGCCAGGTGCCCGGCCTTTCATGGAGTTTGTCGGGTTGGATATTAGTTCTCTGCGCTTGCAGGTCACCGCTCATTACCAATCCCATGCAAAGCCGCTGATTGAGATACTTGAAAGAGCGGCAGCATGATCTTAGAATTTATGGCCGCAGACCTAGGCGTCCCTACTAGGTACTTAGCAATACTGGCGCAGACGGCCAGCAAACGCTATAAGGTGTACACTGTGCCAAAGAAGACGCACGGCACACGGACAATTTGCCACCCCGCAAAAGAACTGAAGGCCCTTCAACGGTGGTTGGTTCGGCGATTGTTCGCTCACCTACCAATCCACAGCGCGTCGTCAGCGTATTCGCCTGGAAACAGCATAGCCAAACACGCTCGCCAACACGCAGGGTATCGCTACACGCTAAGGTTAGATTTCGTCGATTTTTTCCCATCGATCACGTCGGCGGATGTCGAGACCCTCTTGCGGCTCCGACGACAGGAGTTGCCATTCTCACTGGATGATGGCGACGTGATGCTTATCGCGCAGATGGTGTGCCGAGATGGCGCTCTTACCATTGGTGCTCCGTCATCTCCGATAATCTCAAACGCTGTTCTTTATGACTTCGACGCCTTTTGGTCAGATCGCTGCGATTCATCTGGCGTGATGTACACGCGGTATGCCGACGATATTTATTGCTCAACGGATGTCCCTAATAGTTTGCAGGACATACCGGCAGCGATGAGTGCCGACCTTGCTCGTCGCCTTCAGCCGAGATTGACGCTCAACGCTGGAAAAACCCGGTTCACCTCTCGAAAGAACACCAGACGTGTGACCGGCCTGATTGTAACCCCTGAGGGGAGGGTGTCGTTGGGAAGGAAGAGGAAGCGCTTTATCCGTTCCATGGTGCACCGGAACGTCAGGGGCGAGCTTTCAGCAACAGAAGTCGGGACGCTGGGAGGCATGATCGCCTTCGCGCTCTCGGCGGAGCCGAATTTTGTCGCGTCACTTCAACGTAAATTCGGCGATGCGGCGGTTAACAGCCTCCTGCATCGCGTGAAAATCAATCAGGCATAACGCCTGAAAGGCGTGGTTAGGGTTGCGTGCATACGCAGGCAGCGAAGTAGCCAGGGCGCTGGCGATTAGCCGCCCTTATTCAGGACGAAGCCGGACCGCGAGCGAACTGCGACGCTGGCCTGATGAGCGCGTGAGCTTTCGCTGCGTCTGTTTCGCCGCTGATTGTTGGTCTCTGGGGTAGGCGCTGGAGATTTTCGAGACGGGTTATCGGGGGCGATGGCGGCCTCGTTGATTATGGCCCGGTGGGCATCAGCGCTGCCGCGACGTGGCGGATCAGAATAGCGTGCGGGCAAGCCGTCGGCAGCCACAGGCGGATGCGAGCGGCGCGCTCGACGACGCGGGGCGGCAATCTTGATCAGCGCCAGCCGCGGCGTGGTGAACTCGGCCGTCCTCCAGGAGGAGGGCTTCGGCGCGGCGGCGCGCGGCGTGAGGAGCAGCCAATAAGCGGCGGTGTGCGGGATGAGGCGCATCTGGTTCGCGCGTGGATCGCGGCACGAGGTGCGATCGGAGGCGAGCTGGGCCTTGTGCGGCTTAATGAAGTTCTCCGCCTGGCCGCGGCCACGGTAGACGGTCTCGTAGAGATGCTTGGCGCTGCCCTTGAGCGAGGTGACGACGTAGCTGTCAACGCCGCGCTCAACGCACACCTCGTCGGCAACCGGCCGGATCATGCTCTCGAGCTGCGGAATCCGGTGCAACGCGGACAGTGATTCCAGCGCTATGCGGACATCAATCCGGTGATTGCGGACAGCGTGTGAAGGCGGCGTAGAACCCGCTCTCGTCGACAGTCAATTCAGCCGATCGTTTTCCCTGGCAACCAGGGGGTGAGCGATGCCGGCGGAAAGAGTGTCGATGAGGAAGATACGTGACGTGCTGCGTCTGACGCATGCGATAGGGATGAGCCGGCGTCTGGTCGGCGAGGCGACGGGGATCGGCGGGACGTCCGGCGTCGGTTCGGTTGCGTAGGCCTTGTCGAGCCCGTGCTTGAGGATCGAGGCAATCGAGCCGTAGCTGGTTGCGTCGTGTCGTCAGGCATAGACCGAGGGTATCACGTCAAAAAATTGGCGATGGCAGGCTGCCAACAGGTGACCACGGAAACGCTCAAACGCGTGAAGAAACGCTTCGGCGAAGCGAACATGCTGTCCAAGGTGAGTGAGCAATTTCGCATTCCATCCACCAGAATTGGACGACTTCGAGGCGGCGTAGATTGTGCCCCATGGCGTGGTGTAGGAGCGGTGCCTCTGGGCAGCCAAGCGCTAATTAATCACCTCGCCGGCAGACTCGCACTCTCAATTTCGGATTTGAATGTTCCGAATCGGGTAACTCTGACAGAATGTCGAATACAAGCGCGCTAGCAACACAATTCAACCGGCGGTGATGCCCCTATACCAATCAAGACGATCGATCAGCAGCGGCTCGATTCCCTGCATGCGGAGCACGGTAGCGTCTACGGGGGTTGCAAAGAGGATTACTTCGCGATCCTCTATCTGACACGAAAATTCAAGGTCGATATAAACGAAATTGCCCATCAAGTGGCGTTCGGCGGGAACGACTACGGAATCGATGCATACTTTATCGATCGTGACGCTCGGAACTTATATCTCTTCCAGTTCAAATGGTCAGAAGACCAAGGGCAGTTTAAGGGATCAATGGAACGTTTGGCGAAGGATGGACTTGCTCGCATATTCGGCAATCCAACTCAAGATGCTGGCCAGAACGACTTGATTAGCTATCTCAAAAAGGACCTCAAAGAAAATAGAGAACGAATTGATCGGGTATACATCGCCTTCGTTTTCAAAGGTGACGTAGACGCCGCAGAGAAGAGCGAAGGATTGTCCAACCGTCGGGAGGACATTGAGAACAAGGCCTACCTCGTTCATAGCTTCTTCGGTGACAGGCGCGTCGAGCTCCTTGTCGATTTTATCGCGGACAAGCCTGGACAAAAGGGGCCGCCACCGGCGCAGTCGTACACGATCCATTTGCGGGAAGCAGGCACCTCGACCCACGAAGGCCGAACGATGCACGTTGGGTTCATTCCGTTGATCGAGCTGCACGGAATATTCAAGGCCCTCGGTCAGAGGTTTTTTGACCGCAACATTCGCGCTGCGCTCTCATCTGATAACGCTCCAAACAAGAAAATCCGTGAGGCCCTCGACAAAATCGTCATAAAAGAAGAGCAGGAACCCTCGATTTTTGTCTTCCGCCACAATGGAGTTACACTCGCGGCGGAGCGCGTAGGAATATCAAATGGCGAAGCGACGCTGCATGTTCCGCGTTTGTTAAACGGCGCCCAAACAGTGTCCAGCTTGGCCCGTTTTCTTGAGATACAAGCGGGCAATCCACTGCTGAAGAAAAATCAGGATCGCCTAAAAGCGGTAATGGTATTGGCCAAAATCATTGAGCATGATCCATCCGGCGAGTTTGTGACCCAAGTTACAATATCCAATAACCAGCAGAATCCCGTACCACCATGGGCACTTCGTGCCATGGATCAACGACAGGTGGATTTGGCAGACAAATTTCGTGACGAACTGGGAATCTTTTACTCACGTCAGGAAGGGTCATTTGAAAACCTCTCAGATGACGAGAGAGCGGAACTTGGGATTGAAGATTCGAAGGACCTCCGGATTCGACCGCTCGCTCAAACCCTCCTGGCAGTGCAGGGAGGATGTTTATAACATGGGGCACCTGTCGGACGTTTTTGAGTCGCAGAAATTTTACAACGATACGTTCAAAGTGAATTACGTCAATTCAAACGCGCGCGCCATGGTACTGGCTTACAAGGTTGGCTTGATGATGTCGCGAGTGACTTTACGGCTCAGCGAATCATTTCCACAAAAATTTCAGGCCGCGATACCCAAAGCGCGTAATCTCACCTGGGCGCTCTTGGTGCAGGCGCTGCTGAACGATAAGAAATTTCCAGAGTACCCCGAAAACTACGGGACCAAACTGGTGAAGGAAGCCGCGTTCGGCGAAAGCCTCAAGCAATTGACGGGCAAAAGGATTGCGCCGCTTCTGAAGGACTTGTTAGTTAGCTCATCTTACCAAGAAAAAGTTGCGCAGGGGCGGTACGATTTTTTGCGGACGACTGAGGCTTTCAAGAAGGCAATGACGATTGCTATGGAAAAATATAGGTGGAGCAAGAAATCGTTTTAATCAAGAATGACGACAAAAGTGAGCCGGTGAGTTAGCGCGGACGCACTGTGATCGACGGCAATAATCTATTGGCACGAGTTGCGATTGAGGCAATTGCCCTTCCGCTATTCGAATATTTCACAACGACACCACGCGACACGCCGAGTTCACGCTGAACGAATGAACCGGATTTACCTTGTCGTCTCAGTGCGACAATCTGCTCGACAACGTTATCATCCAGCGCTGAGCGACCGATGTGCTTGCCCTCGGCTCGCGCTCGATCCATGCCTGCGCGGACGCGATCGCCAATAAGTGAACTCTCAAATTCGGCTAAGCCGGCCATGATCGTGAAGACAAGTTTGCCTTGCGGTGTAGTTGTGTCGATTCCTTCCTGAAGGCTGATGAAATCAACGCCAAGCGAATTGAACTCCGAAAGGGCATTGATCAGTGCGTGCGTCGATCGGGCAAAGCGATCATAGCGCCACACCAACACGATGTCGGCGGCGCGACGGCGAACGGCGTCGCGAAGCGCCTGATAGTTCTGACGGTCATCGGCTTTGCCCGAAGCGTGGTCAACGAATTCGGAGACCACAGTGAAGCCGCGTCGCGCGGCATATTCGCGAAGCGGCCTGAGCTGCGTTTTGGGGTCTTGGGATTTGTCGAGTGTAGATACGCGCGCGTAGATTGCCGCGCGGATATTTGCATTTCGACTGTTCATAAAGGAAATCGTTTGTGAACGCCGTGCTCAGGCGCAGAACGTTCATATTTTGCAAGCGCGGACAGCCGTAAATTTGGCTACCCTTAATGAACAGAGAGGTGGACCCGGTTCGTGAGACAGTTTGGCGGCTTGGCTAAGGTGGATCCGTGTGTTTGTTACGCCGCCAATGTCTTCGTGTGTGCTTCCATAGCATAGGTCTCGTCGGGCGTCCTGCCGCCGAACGCGGAGTGGGGCCTGTCGGCGTTGTAGTAGCCGATCCAACGCCCGA
>Ga0075522_10001366_pt1 | contig 18468 bp, 15 predicted proteins | sample NGEPerA_FD_74796 | JGI IMG/M metagenome (GOLD analysis project Ga0075522, IMG submission 74796) | Arctic peat soil microbial communities from the Barrow Environmental Observatory site, Barrow, Alaska, USA - NGEE PermafrostL2-A | ecosystem: Environmental > Terrestrial > Soil > Wetlands > Peat ... | reverse complement strand
GGGCTCCGCCTCCTCCATGACGCTGCCCCTCCGATCCCGCGCCAGCCTGCTTTCGGCCAAAGAGGCGGCGTTCCTGCTGCTCACCACTTTGTTCTGGGCGGCCTTCGTGATCGTCCTGGGCAAAGACACCAGCTGGGACTTCCGCAATTACCACTGGTACGCGCCTTACGCCTTCCTCACTCACCGCGCGGCACTGGACGTGGTCGTCGCCCACCAGGCGAGCTACTACAATCCTTTCCTCGACATTCCCTATTACTGGCTGGCGGTCCATACCCATGCCTGGATCGCGCTGGGCGCATTGGGTTTCGTGCAAGGCGCCAATGTGGTGCCGCTTTATCTGATCGCGCGCGAAGGCCTTCACATCGCCGATCGCGAAATCGGCGCCGGCGCGCTGGCGCTCTTGGGCCAGGCCGGCGCGCTCACTCTCTCGATGTTCGGCACCACCTATTACGACAATGTGATGAGCGTGTTCGTCCTGTCGGGGCTGGCGGTTCTGATTCTGAACCGCGATGCGTTGCGTGATGGTCCACCCGGAAGGGCGGCGGCCATCGCGGGACTTGCCGGCTTCATCACCGGTTGCGCCTTCGGACTCAAACTGCCCGAAATGCCGTTCTGCATCGGCTTCGCCGGCGCGCTGATGGCGCTGGGCGGCAAGTTCAAACAGCAAAGCGTGCGGCTGATCGCGGGCGGTATCGGCGGCGTGCTGGCTTTCCTGCTGTTCAGCGCCTGGTGGATGCTGCACATCAAAGCGCTGACGGGAAATCCTCTCTTTCCCTATTTCAACGACTATTGGCGCTCGCCGCTGGTGCTGGCGTTGCCCTATCGCGACCTGCGGTTCGTTCCCTTCCATTTCTGGCGCCAGCTTTTCTTTCCCTTCCTGTTCTCGATCGATTGGCATGTGGCCGACGATCTGGGCTACCAGGATATCCGCGTGCTGGTCGCGTATTGCACTATGATTCCGGCGATCGTGATCTGGCTTTTGCGCCGCGAAAGCCGCGACGCCCTGTTCGACAAGCGCGTGACCTTGCCGTTGTTCGCCTTCGCGGCGGTAAGCTATTTCGTCTGGCTGCGCTTCTTCGCCATTTACCGCTACATCATCCTTTTGGAGATGCTGGCGCCCACCCTGATCGTGGCGGCGGTGGGTCTTTACCCGCTTCAGCGCCGCAGCCGCTATCTGATCCTGGGTGCGCTGTGTTTCGCCATTCTGGTCACTGCGCGCAGCGACTTTCTGGAACGGGCGCCGGTGGAGGACCCCTATATCCAGGTGGCGCTTCCCCCCATTCCCCATCCTAACAAGACCATGGTGCTAATGACGGGCGACGAGCCAATGGGCTTCATCGCGCCTTCGCTGCCGCACCAGATTCCCATCCTGCGCATCGATGGCTGGATGGTGCAGCCCAAGGACGGCACCTTGCTCACAAGGCAAATGCGCCAGCGCGTGACGGCGCAATTGCAGGGCGGCGGCGACCTCTATTTGATCGCCGACGCCACCGATATGGGCCGCGCCCATGACGCCTTGGCCGATTACGGCCTTGCCATCCGCTGGACGGAATGCCAGCAATTCGACACCAATCTGGTGGGGACCTATCAATGGTGCCCGCTGGCGAAAAAGACTTAGAGACGAAAAAGACCTGAGGGACTATGAGCCCGAGCATCGCCGTCCTGGTGCCCTGCTACAACGAGGAAACCGCGATCGGGAAAGTCGTTCACGACTTCCGCGAAGCGCTGCCGGACGCGGCCGTCTATGTCTATGACAATAATTCGCGCGACCAGACCATGGCGCGGGCGCGTGAAGCGGGCGCCATCGTCCGCAGCGAACAGCGCCAGGGCAAGGGCAATGTGATGCGCCGGATGTTCGCCGACATCGAGGCCGACATCTATGTCCTGGTGGATGGCGACGACACCTATGACGCGGACGCTGCGCCTCGCATGGTGGCAAGCCTGATCGCGACCGGCGCCGATATCCTCACCGCCCGGCGCGTCCATACCGACGCCGCCGCCTATCGTTCCGGCCATGTGCTGGGCAACCGTTTGCTCACGGGGCTGGCCGCGACCCTATTCAACGTCAAGCTCACCGACATGCTGTCGGGCTATCGCGTGATGTCGCGCCGCTTCGTCAAATCATTCCCCTTGACCGCGCAAGGCTTCGGCATCGAGACCGAGCTCACCATCCATGCGGTGCGACTGATGATGCCGATGATGGAAATGGACACGCGCTACAAGGAACGGCCGGTAGGCTCGGTCTCCAAGCTCAACACCTGGCGCGATGGCTTCCGCATCCTTTCCACCATCGGCTATCTGGTGCGGGAAGAACGGCCGCTGATTTTCTTCTCGTTCTTTTTCCTGCTGCTGGCGGCGGTATCGTTGATCATCGGCACGCCGGTGGTAACCGAATATCTGAGAACCGGTCAGGTGCCACGCCTGCCCACCGCGGTGCTGGCGACCAGCCTGATGCTGCTGGGATTTCTTTCGCTCACCTGCGGCCTGATCCTGGACACGGTGACCAGGGGCCGCTGGGAATTGAAGCGCATGGCCTATCTGGCCATTCCCGGACCCCAGGAGCTTGACGCCAATCGCGCCCAGGCGCGGCCGCACGTCAAGTGAGCCTGCTCGCAAAGCTTTCGCGCCTCTCCTTGTTGCGTTTTGCCGTGATCGGCGCGCTGGGCTTGCCGGTCGATGCCGGGGTGCTCTGGCTGATGACGCATCGAGCCGGGCTTGATCCCTATTCCGGCCGGGTCATCTCGTGGCTCTGCGCCGCCAGCTTCACCTGGATGGGCAATCGCACTTTCACCTTCCGCGCCGCCCGCGCCCGTGGACCGGTGGCTATTGCGAAAGAGTGGCTGCGATTTCTCGCCGCCAATGCTGTGGGCGGCCTGGTCAATGTGGGACTTTATTCCACTTTGGTGCGGTTCGCCCCGCCGCCGGCCAACAATCTGTATGTGGCGTTGATCCTGGGTGTGCTGGCCGGGCTGGTCTTCAACTTCACTTTGTCCAAGACCTTGGTGTTCAAGGGCCCACTCTAAGTCCCCTCGACCGTCACCGATTTGATCACGGCGAAAACCGGCAGGCCTTTGGCGAGTTCCAGCCGCCGCACCGAGGCCGCGGTCACGCGCGCCACCAACCGCGCACTGCCGCAACGCAGGACGATTTCGGCGCGCGCTCCTTCCAAAGACACATTCTCGATGATCGCGGGAAGAATATTATTGGCGCTGATGGCGGTGGGCGCTTCGCGGGCGATCAGAATGTCATCGGCACCGATGCGAACACGCAGCTTTTTTCCCGTCTCGCCACTCTCCGCCACCAGAAGCTTGCCGCCGTCAAAGATCAGCGCGGTGAGATCGCCGTCCTTCTCGCCCACAATTGCTTCCAGCACCGCGCCCAGCTTCTTCTCCGCGCCATGTCCTGCCAAGACCTCGAACACGCTGCCGAAGCCCGCCACCTTGCCTTTGTCCAGAAGCACCACCTGGTCGGCCAGCCGCGCCACTTCGTCCAGCGAATGGCTCACATAAAAAATCGGCACGCGGGCGATGTGGCGCAGCCGCTCCAGCCAGGGCAGGATTTCCGCGCGGCGTTCCTGGTCCAAGCTGGCCAGCGGCTCGTCCAGCAGCAGGATATCCGGCGTCGCCAGAAGTGCGCGCCCCAAGGCGACGCGGCTTTTCTCGCCGCCCGAGAGATGCTTGGGCGACCGCTGCAGCAACTTCTCAAGGCCCAGCAGCCGGATGATGCGGGTGATCTCGGCGGCATCGGCACGCTTTCCCATGCGCCGCCAGCCGAATAGGAGATTGGTTTCCACGCTCATATGGGGGAACAGTCGCGCATCCTGGAACACCAGGCCGGCGCGGCGCTTTTCGGACGGCACGAACAGGCCCTTGTCCGTATCCAACACGATGTGGCCCTCCAGCACGATCCGGCCGTGATCGGGCCGGATCAGTCCTGCCAGCACATGCACGATGCTGGTCTTGCCCGCGCCCGAAGGCCCGAACAAAGCGGTCACGCCCCTCTCTGCCGTGAATGCCACGTCCAGAAGGAAGGCGCCCTGGCGGTGGCGGATGGCGATTTCGGCGCTCATCCCTCATTCTTCCTAGTGGCGCGGCGCATAATGGCCTGGGCGGCCAGCAGGAAGAGAAAGGCGATCACGATCGACAGCGCGGAGAGCCGCGCTGCCTCGGCCTCGCCGCCCGGCATCTGCAACGCCGTATAGATCGCCAGCGGCAGGGTCCTGGTCTCGCCCGGGATGTTGGAGACGAAAGTGATGATGGCGCCAAATTCCCCCAACGACGCCGCAAAAGCAGTGATCGCACCCGCCACCAGGCCGGGCAGCGCCAGCGGCAGGCTGACATTGATCAGCCGGTCGAGCGTGCCCGCACCCAAGGTGCGCGCCGCCTCATCCAACCCCTGGTCGCGCGCCTCTAGCGCCAACCTGATGGCCCGCACCTGGAAGGGGAAGGTGAAAATCATGCTGGCCAGCACCGCGCCGGTCCAATGAAACACCAGCACGATGCCGAAATGATCCTTGAGGAAGGCGCCCACGCCGCCGCGGGTGCCGAAAATCGTCAGAAGGATGAAGCCCATCGCCACCGGTGGCAGCACCAGCGGCAGATGCACGATGCCGTCCAGTAAGGTGCGCCCGCGGAAGCTGCGCGACAGGATCAAGGCGGTGGCCGTGGCGAAAGGCAGCGCGACGGCCACCGCCACGGATGAGATTTTCAGGCTGAGAAGCAGCGCCTCACTCTCGTCAGGCGTGAGAAACGGCATAAGCAAAAACCAATCTTAAGTTTATCGCGCTCTCGCAAAGTAATAGCATGAAAGGCGGACTCAGACCTTGGAAATAAGCCGCAGAATGCGGTAGCTTTTTGTTGATGTGCAAAAATAGTGCGTGGCTAAATTTTGCCGTACGGATAACTAAGAAAACTCAACTGATCTGGGTAGTTACTGGATATCTTATCGCGACCATTTGCAGCGCGGATGCGAAAACCTATTTGCTGGTCGCGTACCTGTCGGGAAGTGCTGCCGTTCCTCCTAATAACAGCGACGCCTTTGGCGAAGCTCAATTCACTTACGACAGCGACACGAGACGACTCGACTATTTTGTTACATACGGTGGACTGTCGACAGCGCAAGTCGGAATTTATGGACCTGCATATGCCGGCCAGAACACCTCTGTGTTGATAGCGTTTCCAACTCCCGATTCGCCTATCAGCGGCGCTGTCATATTGAGCCGCGAACAAGGCGCTGAACTGCTTACGGGAAAATTGTATGTTGACGCGCATGGCGAAGGTTATGCCAACGGAGAGATTCGCGGTCAGATTGGAAGGCGATAGCAATGTCCAGGCGGCGGTTTGGCTTGACCGACTCTTTAATACCGGGCGGATTGCTGGAATGGAGCGCTTGACCGAGATGAGTATCTAGTCGGGGCACTACCTTCCACGACACGCCCAAATCTCAGCAGATCGCCTTGATCGGCTGACCGTGAACAAAATACGCACGACAGATCTTTTGCATGGTCAGGAAACCACATTCATCTGTCATTTCCTGGCCATAATACGGTATGAAGCCTCATGAGACAGCGAGAGCCCGGCTTTCTTTACGGCTTGAATGCCGTGGACATAGTGAAAATCGCGCTGGCCTTCATGCTTTCCCTGGCTGGGTTTTATCTCATGTGGCGCACTTTTTTTGGCCCCCCCATGTTCGATCCAACTGCCATTCAGGCGCAGGTTACGAAACTACAGAATAGCCAGCGACCGGAAACCCACCCCGGCCAACAGCGCGAGAATCCCAATGCCCCCGCCGAAGTCTCGGTGGGCATCGCGCCGAGCGATTCAGAAAAAAGCCATTAGCGCGCCTTAGCCCCTGATGCCGCCTGCCGATTTGTCCATCGAAACGGTTGGGATCGGCCTTATGTCGGTTGATAGAGGAGGCGGCGTCGGCATCCAGCCGTTGGCGCTGACGATAGATGCCGCAAAAGCGGCATCTCGCTCTCGTAGCTCGTCAGGGCTAGGCGACGATAATCAGCTGCCCCTCGCCGTTTACAACCTGAGGACAAGCCCCGCAACACAACGCGGTGCCGTTCTTGATTCCAAAAGTTGCCAACGATGATTAATGGCGCGCGTAGAGCGACCAGAGATGAGCGACCATCACCGATTTGTCGGTGGCTGTTCCCTTGACGGCGTCGAAAGCCTTTTGCGCGTCAGCCTTCTGGCCGGCGCCGAGATAAGCCAAGCCCAAACGGATCTGGGCATTGTTCTTATCGTCCAGCGGTTTCTTCATGCCCGCCTGGATGGTGGCGACGGCGTCTTTGCCTTTGCCCTGGCCCCATTGATCCTCGCCGATCTTGACCAGCGGGTCGCCCTTGGGCGCGGCGTTGGCGGCGGCGAGGTTCTTGGCCATGTTGGCGGCGTCGGCCGCGGCCTGAGTCTTAGCCAGCGCCAGGAGCTTGTTGGCACGGTCGTTCTTCAGAAGATTGGCGGCCTGGGCCTTTTCGATCACGGCCTCGGCTTCGGCCGGGAACTGAAGCTGCACCGCGAGCTGTGCCAAGGTCGTGTATTCGTCGGCGCCGTTTATAGTGCCGGTGAGAAGTTTGAGGCGATAGACATCCAGCGTGTCGTGATCGCGCATGCCCTGGCCACGCTCGCTCATTTTGAGCAGGTCGTTCCAATATTCGGCCTTGCCGGTATGGGCGATCAAAGTCTCCAGTGTCGAGCGCTGGACCTCGTCATCGCCGGCGTCGTAGGCGCAGCGCAACTGAAGCGCCAGCGTGTCGTCGCCCGGATTGGAAAAATTGTTCTTGATGTATTTGAGGCAGCCCTGCTTGTCGCCATCCAGGTAATAGGACTGGGCCACGACCTGCATCGAGGCGGTGTCCAACGCGTTGAGTTTCTTGAGCGCGTCGGCGTCGGCGATCACGGCCTTATAACTCTTTGCGTTGTAGTCGTTGGCGAATTTCGCCTTGGCGCCGCCGGCAGTGGAGGTATCGCCGGAAGTCGTGGCGATATATTCCTTCATTTGGTTGATGATCTTGCTCTCTGCCTCGGTCTTGTTGGGAGCCGCTTCGGCTTCGTTGACCTTGGCCATCGCGGCTTTGTAGTTCTTTTGGGCGGCCAGGGCCTGGGCTTCTTGCAACGGCTTGCCCACTACGGGACGCACAGATTGCGCCACTGCGGGCAGTGACGAAACCATCACGCCCCCGGCGACGGCGGCAGTGGTGAGAAGAAAGGCCGTGGCAATCGCCCGCAGTCTGGTGGCAGTCATCTTCTTAAGACCTCGTTTCGATCATTGATGAGGGAGCGCGCAAGCGGGTCGCCGCACGCTTTTCGCGGCGCCCATCCTCACCGTTTAGTTATACTGATCAATTCCTGTAAAACCGATATGGGTGGCGCCCAGCCGCTGGGCATCAGCCAGCACCTGAGCGACAGTATCATATTTGGCAAGCCGGTTGGGACTGATATGAATTTCCGGCTGCGGGTTGGTATGCGCCGCATTTGCCAGATAGGAATCCAGCGTGTCGCGGTTCACCGCGTCGCCGTTCCAGGTGATGGTGCCGTCGAAATCCACGCCCAGATCCACCGAAACCGGCGTCACCAGCGGCGGCGGCTGGTTGGGCTGCGGCATGTCCAGTTTCACCGCATGGGTCTGCGGGGGCAAGGTGAGAATAAGCAAGGTAAGCATCACGAGCATGACATCGATGAGCGGGGTGGTGTTCATCTCCACCATCACTTCATCTTCGCCCGTTGCACTGCCGACATTCATTGACATGGTACATTACCTTTTGATGAGGCTGACTGCCTCACAGCACCGATGAGACGGCGTTGGGGTTGCTGTTTTCAAAGCCCTGAGGCTCGGTGAGGAATCCCACTTTGAGAATGCCGGCTTCCTGGCAGGCCAATATCACGCGGCCCACGGCTTCGAAGCGCACCGTCTTGTCGCCCCGGATATGCACCTCCGGAAACGGCTTGTGCGCGGCCTGGGCGGCATAGAGGGAGTTCACCAGACGATACCGCAAGGTTGCCGGGTCGATCGGCACCTTATCGTTGTTAAAATAAATGCCCTCATCCTTGGTGACGGAGATGATGATATTTTCCGGCTTCGTCACGGTTACGATGTTGCGGTAGTCCGGAAGTTTGACGTTAACCGTGTTCACGACCACGGGGATCGTGACAAGGAAGATGATAAGCATCACCAACATCACGTCCACCAGCGGCGTGGTATTGATGGTCGTGTTCAGCTGCGAATCGTCGTCCGGGATCGCGTGAATGGCGTCGATCGACATTTTTCAATCTCCGTCCTTAAACCGTGTTCCGCTTTGCTTACTTGGCCTTGCTGACCAGATAGCTCTGCAGATCGCCCGCGAAGGCACGCAGCTTCTCGGTGATCAGCTTGTTGCGGCGGACCATGTAGTTGTAAAGCAGCACTGCCGGCACTGCCGCCGCCAGGCCGAGGAAGGTCATGATCAGAGCTTCACCGACCGGGCCTGCGACCTTGTCGATCGACGCCTGACCGGCAACACCGATCGCGATAAGCGCCTGCAGAATGCCCCACACGGTACCGGCCAAGCCGACGAACGGGGCCACTGAACCGACCGAAGCCAGGAAGGTGACGCCACCCTGCAGACGGCCATTGGCGTCTTCGAGCTGACGGCTCAGCGACATGCCGATCCAGTCATTCATGCCCACAAGCGAGGTGCCTTCGGTGCTGGCGCGAAGCCCGCTTTCGGCAATGGCGCGGAACAGCGAATTCTTGGGCAGCTTTTCGATGCCTTCGCTGATCGTGGCCGAGGTCCAGAACCGCTTATCGACCAGCTTGGAGTGGCCCAGGATGCGGGCCTGGTCGATGAACTTGCTGATGAAGATGTACCAAGTGCCGGCCGACATGATGGCAAGCACGATCATGATGAACCGGTCGATCCACGATCCGGTCACCCAGAGATGCGTGATACCATAGGGCGTGGACTGGTCAGCGGCGGCCGCGGCGGCCGCGCTGGACTTCGGCGCCGAGGATGGCACAGAGACGGCCGGACCGGCGGCATTGGCATCCGGCGCGGGAGCCGAGGCTGCAGGCGCCGCCGGGGCGGCGTTCTGGGCAGAAGCCGGAGCAACAGCGCCCAGGCCACACATGAAGACGATGGCGGTTGCGATCGTCAGAGTCTTGAAAGTCATTTTTTTACTCCGTGGATTAAGCGAATAGGTTGATTATTGAGCGTTTTTGAGATTCCAGACGACGTCGACCAAGGTGTTGGCCGAGACGGGCTTGCCCTCTTGCGTCGGGGGCTGCCATTTCCAATGGCCCTTCACATATTCACAAGCGGCGCTATCGAGACGCTCGGAACCTGACGATTTGGAGACCTTGCAGTCTGTGACGGTCCCGGTGACATCGATCGCAACTTGAAGCTGGGATGTCCCCTGCTCGCCCAAACGTTGGGAGATGGTGGGATAGGGCGGGATCGAGTGCGTGCGCGCGATCGCCTTGAGTTCGGTCGGCTTGATGGCGGCCGGCGGAGCGGGCGGCGCGGCTTTGACCGGAGCCGGCGCGGCCGGCGGAGGCGGCGCCTGAATGGCGAATTGCGGTATCACTGTGGTGACTGGCGGCGGCCGCACCAGATTTGGCGGCGGCGGCGGGGGAGCCTTGGGAACGACTTTCGGCCTCTCGACCGTCGCATTGAGGGCCAGCAACTCGTGCTTCAGCTGAGACGCTGCCAATCCCGCGACAAGCGCCAAGACGACCCCCACCTGAATGGCGATGGTGATGGCCAAGCTGACGGCTTTGCCTTCCTTCGAACCCTGAGCAATCAATTGCAGATCGTGATTTGGACGTTCCATGTTTTCGCTCACTTGACAAAACAAACCCGGCGCGCACGTGCGCCGGGCTTACAAACCTTGGATCGAGGCAAAGCCCAACCTGGCGCCATTGGCTAGCGCTCGTTGGGCTTTGTTAAAGCAATGGTAATCGCGCTTGGCAAGAGGAAATGCGAAACCGGTATGCACGGCCGGCGCTTGTGCACAGCGCGAACTCGCTGTGCCGCGTAAATCGAGGCGCGTCCATTGCTACGCTATTTCGCATATGCAGCATGAGATGGGCAGAGGCGGTATAGAGATGAAAAGCCAGAAAATATCTGCGAATCTTGGCCGGCCGAGCGAACCTCTGTAATAGTGACCTCGCAACAGCAGCAAAGAATTTTATCACCCCGATAAGGGGCTGCCATGGTTTCCCAGATTTTGTGTCGCAGGATGCGGCGAAAAATCTCGTGCGAATTGGCGATTGCGACAGCCGCGAAGATAGCGCCTTGGATTTGCGTGAATTTCGCCTTTCGCGGAAAGTCATGCATGCCCTGGGAGGGGATAAAACGATGCGTTATCTGCATACGATGGTACGGGTCTGCGACCTGGACGCGGCTTTGGATTTTTATTGCGCCAAGCTGGGGTTGAAGGAAGTGCGGCGCACGGACAATGAAAAAGGCCGTTTCACCTTGGTTTTTCTGGCCACGCCCGAAGACCAGCGGCGTGCCGGTGGCGACAGTCCCATGGTCGAACTCACCTGGAATTGGGACGAAAAAAATTATTCCGGCGGGCGCAATTTCGGCCACCTCGCCTATGCCGTGAAAGATATCTACGCGTTCTGCGAAAGGCTGATGGCCGCGGGCGTCATTATCAACCGGCCGCCCCGCGACGGCTACATGGCGTTCATCCGCTCGCCGGACGGCATTTCGATCGAGCTCTTGCAAGACGGCCAGGCCTTGCCGCTTAAAGAACCTTGGACATCCATGGCCAACATTGGAAGCTGGTGAGAGAGATGAATTTCGCGTCCGACAATGCGTATGGCGCCTTGCCCGAGATTTGGAGCGCGCTTCAGGCGGCCGATCACGGCGCCGAGCTTGCTTATGGCAATGATCCCATCACCCAGGGCCTGACCGCGCGGTTTGCCGAATTGTTCGAGCGCGAAGTGACGGTGTTTCCCGTTCTCACCGGCACCGCCGCCAATGCGCTGGCGCTGGCCTGCCTCACGCCGCCCTTTGGCGCGATCCTCTGCCACCGCGACAGCCACATCATGACATCGGAATGCGGCGCGCCGGAATTCTTCTCGGGGGCCAAATTGATCGGGCTCGACGGGGCGAGCGGGAAGATCACGCCTCAGACCATTGCCGAGGGTCTCACGGGCCTCGACGGCAGCGTCCACAGCGTCCAGCCCAAGGTGGTGAGCCTCAGCCAGGCCAGCGAATGGGGCACGGTCTATACCCCGTCCGAACTCACCGCGATCAGCGAGATGGCACGCGCCAAAGGCCTCAAGCTGCACATGGATGGCGCGCGTTTTGCCAATGCCATGGCCTATCTCAATTGCAGCCCCGCCGACGCGACCTGGCGCTGCGGCGTCGATGTTCTGTGCTTCGGCGCCACCAAGGCGGGTGCGCTGGCGGCGGAAGCGGTGATCTTTTTCGATAAGGCGCTGGCGGAGGAATTCGCCTTCCGCCGCAAGCGGGGCGGCCATCTCGCCTCCAAGATGCGTTTCGTCTCCGCGCAACTGGAGGCGATGCTGAAGGATGATTTATGGCGGCGGAGCGCCGCGCAGGCCAACAGCGTGGCCGGCCGGATCGCGCGCGCGCTGGAACAGGTGCCGGGCATCGAGATGGCGGCGCCGGTCGAAACCAACATGGTGTTCGCCCGCATGCCGGTGGAAAAAGCCGCTCAGCTGCGCGCGGGCGGCGCCATCTTCCACGATTGGCTGCCGGCCCAGAATGGCAAGTTGGTGGCGCGCATCGCCACCGCCTTCGCCACACCGGAAGAGCACGTAGCCAGGTTCATCGCTCTGGCGAAAGCTGATTAGAGCAGAAACTCGACAGACTTGCCCGCCGCTCGGTTAACCTCGCGGCGCTCCTCGCTCGAAATGATCCCCCGGATCATTTCATTCGCCTTCGGCGAACCGCTCCTCGCCCCAAAAGACGCGCGCTAGATACGGCCGAGCAGGGTGAGCGTGCCGATTTGTGAGGTCGAGCCGTTGTTGCCGCGAATCCAATCGTAATTGACGCCCAGTTGCCAGGTGTCGGTGCCCGCGCCCAGGCTCAGGCCCACCACCGCGTTGCCGGTGTCCGGATCGGGGCCGATAAAGGTGATGGTGTTGCCGGGCGTCTCAAGGCCGCCGGTCGAGACAAAGCCCGCCTTGAGCTTCACCGGCATGCTGACCGCGTCGTAGCGATAGCCCAGCCGCGCTTCCGGCGTGATGGTGGCGCCCCACAGATCGAAGTTGGTGGTGAAATCGCTGCCCACCGAGCCGCGCAACGAATTGGCATAATAGGGCGCGACCTGCAGATCCAAGCCGTCGCCGCCGCCATTCTCGGTATAGCCTTCCTCGCGGCTGGCAAGCCCGTCCAGCGCGATATGCGGCACGATGCTCATAAAGCCAAAATTGTAGAACACGCCGGTGGTGGCGCCCAATGCGCCCATCAGCGAGGCGCGCTTACCTTGAGCGTCGCGGGCCTGGTTGCCGACGATCAAATCGCGGTTGCCGTCCAGCGAGCCATAGCCCACCGTGCCTGTGGTATCGAGGAAGACATGCTTGCCGCGCCAATCGGTATAGCCGGTGAGCATGTACCAGAATTCGTGGGTGAGGCTGGCGCGCGGCAGGGTCTCGCTGACATCGCCGCTATAGACACTGAGCGCGCCGCCATACCAGCCGCCCCGGGGAGAGCCGGCATCCAGGCCCACGGCAAAGCCGAAGCCATGATCCTTGTAGTTGGTGAGCGTGCCGTCGGCATCGACGCGGCCCTTATTGTTGATATTGCCTACAAACTCGGTGCTCCACAGCGTGAGATCGCCGGGCGTGGCGCCATATTCGCGGAGTAGCCGCTGGCGCGCTGCGGTGGGGCCGGTCTCCTGGTCGGTCAGCATGATCGCCACCTGGCGAGTGCCGCCGGAAACGTCGGGCGTGAATCGCGAGAATATCTGCTGCGCCTGCTGCTGGCTGGCGGCGAGTTTGATGCCGCTCGTGGGCTGGCCGTTGGTGTTGTAGATGGTCATGCTGGACGCGATCGCCTGGCCCAGCAGCGGATCGTTGGACAGCGCCGCGGCGGTGTGCGGGAAGAGCGCCAGCGCGTCGCCGGAAAGACCCAATCCTGGGTTGGCCGTGGAGTCGGGGATATCGACGGTGCCGGTGCCTGCGCCAGGTACACGCGGCGTGAGCGTGAGCACCAGCGTGCTGTTGCTGCCCGACGTGCCCTGTGACAGGGGCTTAGAAGTGGGCTGGAATAGGAAGGGAATTTCCGTCGCCAGGGTCGGATTCTCGGTGGCGATCAGGGGCGCAAAATTGGCGCCCGGCGCGCTGACCAGGATCACCCTCTGGGCGGTGGGAGCGTTCACGCTGGCGGCCGTGGTGCCCGACGAGATGAAGCTGCCGAATTGCAGGCCTACCTTGGCGTTGGGATCGATATTGGCCCTGCCTTGCGCCAGCACCACCGGGGTGATGGCGTTGGTATTGAGCTGGGTGATGGTGAGACCCAACTCGCCGCCCGCCGCCACGGTCAGGTTGTTGACGTTGAAGGTGGGAACGGCCTGGTTGGTGCCGACGAAAAGTTGGCCGTTATTGTCCACCTGGACATTCACGCCGCCCGGCGCCGCCTCGATCACGTCATTGACATAGCCGAAGCCGCCCACATGCAGTTGGTTGCCGGTGCCGGAGCCGAAATCGAGCAATCCCACTTCGGTGATGGGCGGGGCACCCGACACGTTGCCATCGATATGGCCGGACACCGAGGCGAAGGAGAAGGGCGTGTTGGTGACCGCGGTGCCACCCTGCACGATGGCGATGGTGGCGTTGGCGTCGCCGCTGGTGTCGGTAAAGCCGGCGCCGGTGTTGCCGACATTCAGCACATTGCCGCCGCCGCCGGAGTTGAACAGCACATCGCCTTCGATGACGCCGCTGTTGTTGATCACGGTGTTGCCGGCGGTGCCGGCAATGAGATTGATGGCCTGGCTGTTATTGACCGTGAACGCATTCGATTGCGCGGTCTGGATCGTGGTCACCGCCAGGATGGAACCGGCATTGTTGATCATCCTGACACTGCCGGACTGGTCCAGGATGGCGGTGGCGCTTTGCGTGAAGGGGGCGGAGGCGCTGGCGATGGTGCTGTCCGGCGAAATCGTGCTGGTCTGCACCGTGGCATCGATGGCGGCGTGCTGCATCACGTCGATCTGCGGCACGACGGCTTGACTGCCGATCTGCACGGCGGTGGCGATGCCGCCGCCGGGGCCGCCCACCACGGCGGTAATCTGGCCGGAGGTGAATGTGGTGCCGCTGATGAATTCGCCGGAAACATCCAGCCTGGGCACGGTGGTGAAGTCGCCGATGAACAAGGCCTCGGACGAGATGTTGAAAGTGGTGTTTTCGCGCGTGGTGGCCTGGGCCCGGATGGTGCCGGTGTCGAGGAAGCCGCCGACAGTGGTGAGCGTTCCCGGCGTAGCGCCCACGCAGGACGTCGCCGAGCCGCTGAAGCAGGTATAATTCAACGCCGACGAGCCCTGGATCACCACGGCTTGCGAACTTATGTCGGGATCGATCGGCGAACCCGAGATGGTGCCGTGGTTGATGAAGGCGTAACCCGTCGCCGATCCGTCCACCGAGTCGACCGAAATTGGCACCGGTCCGAACAAAGCGGGTCCGCGCACGAAGGGTTGGAGCGAGGTGACCGACTGGGACGGGTCGATCAACAGCACGGGCGAGAAAACCTGGCCGCTGCTGGTGGCGGCGATATCGCCGTTGCCGGACAGGGTGGCGGTGGGAATGGTGGTGTTGCCGGTCGAGGGCCCCGCATTGAGGAAGCCGCCCGCCACGGAATTGGCGATCACCACGGCGCTGCCGCTTTCGAAATCATTCTGCAGCCGGCGATTGGGAGCTTGGACGCCGATGACGCTGATGGTGCCGAAATTGTAGAAACCGCCGGTCGAAGCCAGCGCCGTGCCGCTATTGGCGCAGGTATAACCGACGCCCGCATTGTTCACGCATGGGCTGATCGGGCCCAGGATCACAAAGCCCCGCGCCTGGTTGCCGATTGACGCCACGCTCGCGCCCTGGGCGATCAGCACATTTCCCTGCAGATTGCCTTCGATGTCCATGGCGGTGTCGCCCGCGACGGTCGAATTCAGGCCGCGGGTGAGGCTCAGGCTGCCCGCCATGATCACATCACCATCGATAGTGGTGCCCTGCACCAGGGTGAAGACGTTGCTTTCATCGCCTTCGACCGCGATCGAGGAGCCGGTGACGGTGGTGGCGGCGCTGCCGGCGGAGGTGGTGACGGTCTCCAGGGTGATGGGGGCAAAGAATGTGTTGCCGCCTTCGACAATGATCGCGGCCTTGCCGGAGCCGGGACCGCTGAGCGAGATGGAGCCCAGATTCAATATGCCGGTGCTGTTGACTAGATTGCCGGTCGAAGTGTTCACCTCCACGCCAACCGCGCTGGAGGTGTTGACGTTGGAGATGCCGCCCAGATTCTCCAGGAAACTGTTGGTGTCGATCGTCACCGCCGGCGACGCGGCTTTGATCTCGACCCCGCCGCCCGCCTGAATGGTGATGTTGCCCGCCGTGGTCGTGTCCAGCACGGTCTTGGTGTTGTTGGTGATGGTGGTGTCGGCGTGAGCGGCAAGCGTCAGCGGCGCAGCCAGCAGCGCTGCCGTGGCGGCGGAAAGCATCAAGCGGTGCTTCAAAATCCAAACCTCTTTAAATGTTGGTCAAGGTCTCGCACGGAGCCTATTCAATTGCCTTGGTTGGCAAACCCTTGATTTGGCTCCGGCCTTTCGGATAGCCGCCTTGCTGCTTCCGCCTTGGTCCGCCCGGGCTCTTCCCCGGCCCGCCTTTGTACCCGGCCCGCGCCCCCGTTCAACAGCAAATTTTCAAGTTTTAATCGGGTGTTAGGTCTATCCGGGCCATTATCCGAGGGTGAAAAAGGCTTAATCGAGCGCCCCTCCGCATGATCAAAGCCCGCCATACCGGGTTTGCCAAATTGAGTCAGAAACAGGTTTTGGAGGCGATAAGTCGCCACGAAGCCCTTCATTCTGGCCGCGTGGGAGGCGCGCGCGCCACTTTCGCCTTCCGCGACCTGTCGGGCCTGGACCTGGCGGGGCGCAACCTTATCGATGCGGATTTCACCGGCGCCGTGCTGGAAGAGACCAATTTCGCCGGCGCCCGTCTGGAATCGGCGAGCTTTTTCGGCGCCGATCTGCGCCGCGCCAATATGGAAGGTGCGTTGATGCGCCGCGCCGATCTTCGGGGCGTTTCGCTGCGCGGCGCCAATTTGATCGGCACCGACCTGTTCGAAGCCGACATGCGCGAAGGCACCATCGCGGAAAAAGACCGCCACGGAAATCTGCGCCTGATGCAGCATGACGTAGGCCCCACCGAACTTCCCGCCGCCAAGCTCAACTCGGCCAATCTCGAAGGCGCCAAACTCACCGGCGCGATCGCGGTGCAGGCGGATTTCAGCGACGCGATGATGAGAGGCTGCCGGCTCATCCGCGCCAATCTCCGCCAGGCGCGGCTCACTGGCGCCAATCTGGAAAATGCCGACCTTTCGGGCTGCAATCTCACAGGCGCCGATCTTGCCGGCGCGATCCTGATCGGCGCCAAGCTCGATCTGGCCACCACGCACGGCGCCGATCTTTCCGGCATCCTCACCGAGCGGCCCCAGCCCGAGCCTTCGGAAAGAGAACGGGTCGAAGCGATGCTCAAGGCGCATATGCGCTGGGCCGAAAGCGACGGCCGCGAAGGCAAGCCCGCCGATCTCACAGGCCTGGACCTGCGCTGGGTGAAGGATCTTTCCAAGCGCAGGCTCACCGCCCTGATCGCCCCGGGCGCCATCTTGTACGGCGTGGATTTCACCGGCACGTCGCTCCAGGGCAGCAACCTGTCCGGTTGCGATCTGCGCTCGGCCCGGTTCATGGGAGCGGATCTTCGGGGCGTCAACATGTCGGGCGCCAAGCTCAACCATGCCGATCTGCGCGAGAGCAAGCTTGGGCCGCTGCTGATCGCCAGCGAAAGACTCTTGCCCGCGCGGCTCGATCATGCCGAGGCGCGCTACGCCGATTTCCGGGGCGCGGATTTGCGCCGCATGCGCATGACAGGCAGCGATTTTACCTGCGCCAATCTCAGTACGGCGGATTTGCGCGACGCCGACATGACCAATGTCGAACTCGCCGGCGCCAAGCTTCCCATGAAGTTCGCGGAAGTCGCTTTGGGCTGAGCCCGATCTGTCTCTTTCGCGCAAGCGCAGCCGGATAGATTAAGCGCGTTTCCCAAATTCCGTGTTCGCGCCCGTCCTGACGCTGTCGCTAGGACGCCTAGGGCGAGCATCAAATAGCGTCAGACTCCGATGTTTCCGGCTGAGGCAATGTCGCCTCTTCGATCCGCGTCTTGTTGCGGATGAACTGTCCCAGCCGCGACAGCGAGACCTTGGCTTCGTTGCTTTCCCGCTCGGTCTGGAAGAGATGGCCCATGCCGTCATAGATCTCCACGCTCATGGGCGTCTGCGCTTCCGCCGCGCGGTCGCCCAGCTTGGAGGCGTCGTCGCGCAGAATCTCCGCCGAACCCGCATGCACCATCACCGGCGGGAAATCCTTGAGATTGGCGAAGACCGGCGAGGCATAGGCGTCGGCGGGATTGGCCTTGCGCAGATAATGGCGGGCGCATTGGAAGAGCAGCGACCAGTTGAGCCAGTTGTCGCTTTTCTGATTGGTGAGCAGCGACCAGCCCGACAGCGAGAGATCGGCCCAGGGCGACATGGCGGCGATGGCGGCCGGCATGGCAAGACCGGCATTGCGGATCGCCAACGCCACCGCGAATGCCAAGCCGCCGCCCGAGCCGTCGCCGGCCAGGACGATCTGGCGAGAGTCGGCCCCTTGGGCGAGAAGCGCGCGATAGGCGTCGATGCCGTCACGCACCGGAGCGGGAAAGAAATATTCGGGAGCCAGGCGATAATCCACCGAGAACAAATCGGCTTCGCCAGCCTGCGCCAGCCTGCCCGCCAAGCCCCGGTGTGTCTCGGGACTGCCGGCGACGAAGCCGCCGCCATGGAAATAAAGAATCAGCCGGCCGGGATGGGCGCGGGCAGGCCGTTCCCATTCGCCCGCGACCGGACCCAGTTGCGCCGCTTCGAAACTCATGTCGGAGGGCGCGGCGCCAAAACGCACGAATAGCTGCGCGAACTGGGTCCGCAACTCTTCGATGTCGCTCACCCCGCCTTTGCGGGTCGGTGTCCACAAGGCCATTGGTGCCCCGGCGCTGCTTCGAAGATCAGGCTAACAACAAAAGACAGGGGGTCCAACGGAACAGTTTTTTACCCCCCGAAACAAAGTCCCCCGCAGTGCCTTTTGAGCACGCGGGGGACATTATTGGCCCCCTTCTGCTTTGCTCGCGGCAAGCACTCGCAAAGCATCTTCCCCCGCCAACGGCTTTCGCCGTGCGGGGGAAGAGAGTCAAAGTCCGATTTATTCTAGTTAG
>Ga0075522_10001364_pt1 | contig 18494 bp, 20 predicted proteins | sample NGEPerA_FD_74796 | JGI IMG/M metagenome (GOLD analysis project Ga0075522, IMG submission 74796) | Arctic peat soil microbial communities from the Barrow Environmental Observatory site, Barrow, Alaska, USA - NGEE PermafrostL2-A | ecosystem: Environmental > Terrestrial > Soil > Wetlands > Peat ... | reverse complement strand
CGCTTGAGCAATTCGGCCAGGGTCTTGCCATTGGTCAATTCCAAGGCTTGCAGCGTCGTCGCTTCGGTCGCGCGAGTTGTCACCACTTGTTCGCGGTTCGGACGTCCCAGCGCGACCTGCAACGGGTCGGCGGCCACGAGGACCGCGCGGACATTACCGCTGTGCAGGGCCGAAAATTGCGTGGCAATCAGCGTGGAAGATAATCGCCACGGGGCCATCCCGCCCGTGCCTAACACATCAATGGGTTTCCATGCGCCGGCGTCAAAGTCCGGCTTTTCCCATCCGGCGGTTTCCTGGTCCGTCGCGACCCACGACGCGTCGCTGACAAAATCCATCACCTTCCCGGGGCCGCGTTCCGGTCCGCGAACGCGCGCATATATGTAGAGGCCGGCCGGATTCTCGGTGCCGGGAACGGCGGTGGCCCGCGTGGGCAGCGAATTATCCGGCAAACGATTGATCGCCTGCACCGCAATCAAATTGGTCCCCTTCCTCAAGAAGGGCTTCAGGTTGATCATGTAGGATTTGCTATAATCATTCCCTGATCCTGCCTTGTGGCCGTTGACAAAGACCGTGAAGCTGTTATCGCACATGACCATGGCCATTGCTTCGTTGGGCAGAATCGGCAGGTTAATAGTCTTTCGCAGATAAATGCTCCCTGCTTTCGCCTTGTCGGCGGCGTGCGGATCGTTCCAAACCCATTGCGCCGTTTTCTTCGGGCCGAATTTGTCTTTTTTGCTATCCGTCAGCGGAAGGTTGGCATCCGCGCTCGGATAGCCCACACCGCTCAACGACGTCAGGGCGTCGCGAAATTCTTCCGCCGACATGCGCCGCACTTCCGGGCCGGTGAAAACGTAATCCTGCGCCGGCAACTCGCCCGGGTCCACCGCCGGAAGCTGGTAAGCGCGCGAAGTCAGGATGCGCGTGATGGTCACTTTCAAATCATAATGATGAGCGACCAGATCCTCGGCCAGCCAATCCAGCAAATCCTGGTTCCAAGCCCTTTGCTGCATGTCGTCCACCGGCTCGACCAATCCTCGACCCATGAATTTCGCCCAGAGCCGATTGACGATGGTGCGGGACAACCGGCCGTCCTGCGGGCAAGTGATGATCCGCGCCAACTCCCGCAAACGTTCCTGCTTGTTGGTCGTGCCCGAGATTTCACCCAGTTGCGAAAAAATAAATTTGGTCGGGGCCTTTTTCCCGGTCGGTTTGTCGCAGCGATAAATTTGCAGAGGCGCGTCGGCATACACATTGGCCAATCCGTAGGAATCGGAGAGCTGCCAGTCGTTAATAAAACTATCGTGGCAGGAGGCGCATTTTAAATTCACTCCCATAAAAACCTGGGAAATATTTTGCGAGGCCTGCATCTGCGGTGTTTGGCTGGCATTGATGGTGCCGCGCCAGACAATTCCCTTGGTGAAGCCCGCCGACCCCTCGGTGGGGCTGACCAACTCCGAGACGAACTGGTCATAGGGCATGTTCGTCAGCAACGCCGAATAGAGCCAGCGGGTGATCTGCGTGCGCCCGCCGTCGATATAACCGGTGCCTTTATAATCATTGCGTAACATGTCATTCCAGAAGGTCATCCAATTCTCCGCGTAAGCATCGCCGCGCTCGATCAACTCCTTGACCAGCTCCTCGCGCTTGCTGGCCTTATGCTTGGCCACAAAAGCTTCCAATTCGTCCTGCGGCGGCAGCAAGCCGACAGTGTCGAGATAAACGCGCCGCGCAAAAAAACGGTCATTGACCACTGCCGCCGGTTTCAAGCCGTGCTTTTGAAAATAAACATCCATGAAACGATCGACCGGATTTGCTTCCTTTTTGGCGATCGGCACCATGGGCGTATGCGGATGCAAATTCAAAGGATCAATCGGTCCAAATTCCACGGTCGAATCCCAAGGCAGCCCTTGGTCGATCCACGCCCGCAGCACGCCGACTTGTTCGCGGGTCAGCTTCGTTCCCTTCTTGGGCATGACTTCGTCCGGATCGACTCCGCCCACCAACGACACCAGGTAACTCTGCTCGCCATGGCCGGGCACCACGGCCGGCCCGGAATCCCCGCCCTTGAGCAACGTCTGGCGCGTATCAATCTTCAAGCCGCCTTCGCTGCGTCCGCGCGCGTGGCATCGAATGCAAGTCGCCTCGAAAATGGGCTTGATTTCCTTTTTAAAATCAATCGGATGCGTCGCCGCCGGAGGCAGCGCCTTGATCTGCGCCGGCGTGAGGTCGGCCCAGGCGGGCGTCCCCAGCAAAGCAAACAGCGCTACAATAGCAAAAGTGGATTTCATTACGATACGCACACTACCTTAAGTCAGACGAAAACGCAGCCCATTTTACTCAATGAAAAAAATCCGCCTATTTTTTCTTCTCCCGGCGGTAGGTCACGATGTTGGAGGGGTGCGAGCGGGAAACCAGCGTGTGCATCACCGCGTAAAGCGTCTCCTGTTCTTCCGGCGTCAACCGCCGAATGTCGGTGATCAGCTTCCTCTCCCGCGCGTCGAGATAATCCTCGCGCACTTCCATTGAGGTCCCCGTCTTCTCGCGCAACTTGAACTTGCGCGGCTCGATCGCATCGGGATGCTCGCCCGAAACGATCAGCTTCAAAAGCTGGAGCGTGGTGGGGCGCGGCCGGTTCGAGTGGTTGGGGTTCATCAGGTTGCTGACCGCCGCCGCGCTCATGTGCAATTGGCGAGCCGCCTCGCTTTGGTTCCAGCCCATGATGGCCACCAACCGGGCGAATTCTTCTTTAAGTGGGTCCATAATCGTTTGTTAATTTAATTACATTTAGATGTTGACGTATTTTAAATACGTAGTAACTTAATTAAAGTATGACCGATTCTAAACCGAAATCAACCACAAAATGCGGGGTTTTTTCACCCCGCCCCCTCGCGGCCGGCCTGCTGGCCCGCCATGTCATCGCCACGCTGCCCGATTCCCTGGCCGCCCGGCGCCAACTCCTCGACGCCCTCCGCTGCCTTGCTCCGCCGGATTCCCTGGGCGGCGATCACGCGGCGCTGCTTCTCGAAACCTTGCAACGCCACGAAACCCTTCGCCAAACAATAGTATCGACACGAAAGGAACCATGACCCAGCTTTTTCCTTCCCTTCCCTCCACTGGAGGACGCCCCTTGCAACACGTCAAGACCCTGACCGGCCTGAGCCGCCGCCGTCTCAGCGTCGAAGATGTTTTGGACCTCATTGAAAATCGCCAGATCAAATGGGCCTGGAACATCGCCCGCAAGGACGCCGCGCGTCCCGAACTCCGTTTTTGGCGTGATTCCCTGCTGAACTACTTCGTGCGCGAAAGCGGCGCGGGCGAGCCGTCGTCCCTCTCGGAGGAAATCCCCATCGAGCACGTCATCGCCAACATCCTGCCGCGTTGCGCCGCGCCTCACTCCCCCGCTTCGGTCATACGGGCGGCGGACCTGAGCCAGCGTTTCCTCTGCTGCTCCAACCACATTCTCGGCCTGGTGCGCGACGGCGAATTAAAAAGCGCCGGCCCGCTCCAGGCCAACGTGGCGACCGCCATCCGTTACCACAACGCCTATGAATTCCTGCAACGCCGATGTTTGACACTATGAACGCGCCCAAAGCCTGCTGGAAAATGACCAAGAGCGAACTGGGCCTTCTCTCCGCCGCCTTGCGCCCGCTTCGCACCTGCGAGGAAGTCGGCCAAATCATGGGGCTTTCCGCCAGCGCCATTTACAAAATCGAAAACAGCGCGCTGCGCAAAATCATCCGCGCCTTCCACCCGCCGCCGCCGAAAGAGGCCAGGAAAAAATAAATGCGCCATTCTATATCACTGAATTCTGGACCGGCTCCGAAGGCCAACGCCGTCTTTGGTTCAGCGAAGCCACCGCCGACAACCCCACCGAACTCCTGCGCGAGTACGCCCAGGAGCAACTTGCGGTCGGACGTCCCTCGAACGTCCTGATCATCACTTGGAAGGCAGGCGTGTGGCCGAAGCCCTTTGCCGGCCTCAAAAAACCAAATGCGACGTAAAAGTCCCTGGAAATCCGTTGACACCGCCCGCGCGGGGACTACATTGCTTACATTGTAACCAATGAAAACAAATGATTCCATCGTAATCAGCATGCGCCTTCCGCAGAGGAGCGGCCAACGCCTGCGGCGGATGGCCACCCAACACGGCTGGACTCCCAGCGATGCCAGCGCTCGATTAGTCGAGGAAGGCTTGCGCCGGTCCGAATTCGCGTTCATCGATTTCCGGGATTCCATCGCCGGCCGGCAAGCGTATGTCCAGGGGAGTTCACTGGCTATTTGGGAAATCATTATGGTGGCGCGCGATTACCAAAACGATCCCGCGAAAGTGGCCCGGCATCTGCGCTGGCCGGAAGCCAAGGTCCAGGCTGCCTTCAATTATGCCCATGCCTTCCCCGACGAAATCAACGAAGCCCTGACGGACAACGACGCGATGGACTTTGCCTCGCTCTCGCATTTGTTGCCGCAAGCCAAAGAGTTTGCCGCCATCGGCCGGCCTGCAAAATAATGGGCCATGCTTCGCCTTCTGCTTGACGAGCACATTTCACCTGCGGTCGCAACCGGGTTACGCCGGAGGAACAAAAACATCATCGTCTCCTCGCTCGCCGAATGGGAAGGCGGCCGCTACCTGGGATTGGCCGATGACTTTCTTCTCCATGGAGCCGCCGCCCAAAAACGGACGCTTGTCACCTATGATCGCAAAACGATTCCGCCTTTGCTCAAGGTGTGGGCGGAAACCGATCGTCCTCACGGCGGAGTGATATTTGTCGATGAGAAAACGATCCCGCCCTCGGACTTGGGCGGGCTGATGCGCGCCTTACAGACGCTGTCCCGCCAATCCGCCCGCTGGGACTGGACGGACCGCATTTGCTTCCTCCGCCGCTAATTGCGACCTGTTCGGCCTTGTCAAGACTTGCCCTCGTGGTCTTTGAGCAAACCTTCCAGGCGGTTGGTTGCGGACATTCGGTAGAGAAGCTCGTTCAATTCCTGGATGCGCGGCGGCTTGCTCAACACGGCATCCACGTCCGGGGCCGTTTCGCCATCGGCCTTCATCATCGCGCCCCATCCTGTCAACATAATGATGGGAGTCCGGGGCGATTCCGCTTTGATGGCGCGAGCAACGTGGTGCCCGTCCATGTCCGGCATGCCCAAATCGGTGATGACAATCTCATACGGCTCGCGTCCCCGGAGATGGGCCCGGAACATTTCGAGTCCTTCCCGGCCGCCGGGGGCGACGGACACTTTGTGATGGTGGACCTCAAGAACGTCCTGCATGAGTTGTCGCAAGTCCGGTTCGTCGTCGATGCACAGGATGCGCAGGGAACGGCAGGGTTCCGGGGCCGCGGCCTCGGGGAGCCCGGGCGGAGGGGTCCATTCGCGGAGGGGGAAAATAAGGCGCACACAGGTGCCGTGGCCGGGCGCGCTGTCAATCTCGATGCCGCCCTCGTGCCGTTTTATCATTCCGTAAACCATGGCAAGCCCCAGGCCGGTGCCGCCGGTGTGAATCTTGGTCGAGAAAAAGGGCTCAAGGCAGTGTTGGCGCACTTTTTCATCCATGCCGACGCCGTTGTCGCGCACCTCGATTTGCACTTCCTGCCTGGCGCTTCCCAACTGGCTGACCGAACGAGTGGCGAGGGTGATGACGCCTCCCTGCGGCAGCGCGTCCACGGCATTGAAGACCACGTTGGTCAGCGCCTCGCGAAGTTCGCTGGCGTTGCACACCAACTCGGGAGGATTCGCTTTCAATTCAGCTTTGACCTGGATCGAAATGCCCTTCCGGTGGGTCAGATCGCGCCAGCGCGGGCGGGTCAGTTCAATGACTTCCTCGATGGATTGGTTGACGTTCACTTTGCCCAGTTGCTCGGTGTCCAGGTCGCGTCGATAGAATTCCCGCATGCGCGCGACAATGTGCGCCACATCGCCGGCGGCCTGGCTGATTCTTTCGAGGTGCTGCCGCGGGGCTTCCGCCAAGTCCGGGAGCGTGCCGAGCAAAAGCTCGGAGTAGGCGGCAATGGGGGAAAGCGCATTATTGATGTCGTGAGCCACCCCGCTGGCCATCTGGCCCAAGGCGCGAAGGCGCTCGTGCTGGACGACCGTTTGCTGGGTTTGGCGCAGTTCATCGTAGGCTTTTTGAGTCCCCTCCGTCAGGCGCACGCGATTGTAAAGGTTCTGGCATTCTTCTTCAGCGGAGAGGACTTGGGCCTGTAAAGCATTTTTTTCCAGCCGGACAGTTTCGATTTCCGCGCGGACCTGTTCGGCGTTGTGACGAACCTCTTCCAGGACGAGGACAATCATGCTGACGGCAATGAAGAGTTGCAGCACCGCCGCGACAAAAAAGCCCGCGCTATAAAGGTTTCCATACTCCTGGGAAAACGGGTAACTGCCCAGGTAGAGGCCCCACAGCAAGAATCCCAGCGACAACATGCCCGCGCCCACAAAGGCCTTTTGCTTTCGCAGCCGAAAAAAGCACACTCCCGCAAACAAGCTGCTCAATCCAAGCAAAATGAAAACCGGCAGTTGAATTTGCAACTGTCCCGCCAAGACCATCGGACTGACGACAGTCCAGACCACCAGAAACAACATGAAACCCCCCAGCAATCGTTGCCGGACCGGAAGGCCCAGAAAACGAAGGCTGCCCCACAAAAGAAAAACCGCCGAGATGGACACGCAACATTGCTTAAGGGCGAAGATAATCGTCCCCGGATCCGGATCACCCACACGCAGGCTCAACGTCAGCCAAAGCGCATAAAACAACCAGGCGGCCGTCCAGATGGTAAAATACTCCCGCCGGGTATAACGGTTCAGGTAGAAAAAAAGCCCCACCAGAACCCAGACACTCAGCAAAGAAACCATCAACGCCGCCCGCAGATATTCCTGGGAGAATACCAGCCCCGTATCCGCAAGTCTCATCATCCTTCTTACATCGGCAGAATGCGGCGGCAATTAAGCCGGGCAGAGTTCCGGCCTGACGAAGAAACAGCCTCAAACGGACGCCGCTTGGGAACGACGCCCGAACAGGTAATGGAGCAATGCCGCCCTTGGTGGTTCTTCTTGTAGCAGTTTCACCGTTCGACGATGAAAGTAATGTCGTAAGAGCTTTTGTCGGTGGCTTTCTTCTGTTTCGGCGCTTCTCGCCCGCCGTCATCGTGGCCGTCGGCTCCCACGCTGTAGATCTTGTATCCGCGGATAAGGCGCTGGTAACGGATGAGCGCCCCGTCAAAAGGATCGGTCGGAATTGTGTCGATATACTGCGGAACGAGATCCTTTAGCTCGTCGGGCAGCCGCCCTCGTTCAAGACGAAAACGCTCAATGGCCAACGCCGTAATGGCAAGCTGAACAGAAACTTGCGTGGAGGCCTCGCTCTCAACGAGTCTGGAAATCGAAGGAAGGAGCAGAGTGGAAAGGATGTAGAATCTTTTTTTGGCCCGATCACCCTGAGACTGTGCATAGTTTGCCAGCGCGAAACTTTTCGTCCACGTCAAAGGGGTCAAACCGTACATGTGCTTTATTTCGTCTTTGAGGCTGCGACTTTTGGCGTTAAGATGATCTTCAAGGCAACGTCAATTCGCACTCAGTAAGACGAAAGTTATCCGGGTTTAAAAGAGCAAATGTACGGTTTGACCCCTTTGACTGACCCCTTTGACCTTTGACGAGCGTCGCCAATGCTTCTGCCAAAGAAATCAAAATCTTAATCCCACTCGATTAAGATTAAGAGCAGAAGTAGGAGCCGATAATCGAACTCTACGCGCTCTCCAACTCGATCCAAAAGCGGCTCCCACGCCCCGGCTCTGACTCGACACCGACGCGGCCGCCCATTTTTTCGACCGCCTTCTTCACCATGTTTAAACCAATGCCGTTGCCTTCATAGGTCCCTTTGGTCTTCACGCGGGAAAAAATATCAAAAATCCGTCCCTGATCGTGGGGCAGGATGCCAATGCCGTTGTCTTGCACCCACAGACGCACATGGCCGTTGGAAGGTTCCGTCCAGACTTTGACGCAGGGGATGCGGCCGGCGGGCACGAATTTAATCGCGTTGCAGAGGAGATTTGAAATGCACTGCCCCAGAGCCACCTCGTAGCCCCGAACGTGGGCGGAGGAAGCGACGACCTCGATGTTGGCTTCGCGAAAATTGGGATAGGTTTCCACCATCTCTCGCACCATTTTGTCGAGGTCAAAGCTGGCGGCCCCATTCTGTGCGCGCGATAGCTTGCTGTCCGCCAGCACGTCATGAATCAAGCGATCAAGTTGATTCGCCGATGAAGCAATGATTTCCAAGTACGATTTGGGTTTGGGTTCCAGTTTGTCCGCGTAATCTTCCAACAGGATCGTGGCGAATCCTTGCATAGCGCGAAGCGGGGCCCGAATATCATGGGAAACGCTATAGGAAAACGCTTCCAATTGTCCATTTTTCTCCCGCAATTCGTCCGATGTTTTGCGCAGCGCGTTCTCGCTTCGTTTTTGTTCAGTCAGGTCAGTGACAATGACGGAAAATCCTGTCACCCCATTGTTACTCATGGAGCGCAAAGAAAGGTGAACCGGGCAGAACGAGCCATCCGCCGCCCGCAGACTCAACTCTTCAGGGGGGCGAACAGGCTCTACGGTCTCCAGGCAAGCGGCCAGTTGTAAATAATCTCTCGGAAAGAATTTTTGCCAGGACGAGCCGATAACTTGTTCGAGGGATGTTTTGGCCAGCGTGGCAAAACGGGTATTCGCATAAAGAATCGTGCCATCGGGTATGAGCATCAAGGCCCCCTGGCTCATTTCCTCCACCAGAATGCGATAAGGCGTTTCCGCCCCCTGAAGCGTGAAAATCTGATCCCCGCCCGGGCCGGCGGCCACCAGCGCATCTACCTCTCCGCTCCGAATGGCGTTCAACGTTTCCTCGAGCTCCGCAAAGCGCGCCTTCAGTTCCTTAAGTTCCGCTTTTAGCTCACTTGGCATTTCCATTTGCCTCCGTGGCCGTGGATCCGTTCCTGGGAAACAAATCCAACCCAAGCAAAATCTTGTCCTTATTGGTCATGTCCCCGATGAATTTTCGCAAGGGCAGCGGCAATTTCTTAATCAGGGTAGGAGCGGCTATGATTTGCTCCTTCTTGGCGAGGACAGGTTGTTGATAGATATCAACTACTTCCAGCGTATATCGGCCTTTCAGGTGGGCTTCACATATCCGTTTGATGTTGGTGATGGCCCGGACGGATTTTGGAGTGGTGCCAGTGACATACAGCCGCAAACAATATTGCTCGCGGGCCGGCTTGCTCAAAGCCTTTTGCAACTTCCGGGATTGAGCTTTAAGGGATTTGGGCTTCATGCAGGTAGATCAATCCTCGGACGCAGGTCCAAGCCGACTAGGACGCGTTCGGTATTGGAAAGGTCGCCCAGGATTTTCCGGATCGGCACCGGCAGCTTTCGCACCAGCGTAGGAGTAGCGAAAATATGGTCTCCTTTGGCCAGCGTAGGATTTTTCAAGAGGTCAATCACCTCGATATGATATTTGCCCACGATGTGCTGTTCGCAAATTTTTTTGAGATTGGCAAACGCCGTGACGGATTTCGACGTTTGACCGGCCACGTAAAGCCTAAGCTCCCAGGTTTCCTGGCTCGGAGCTTTTGGCGAATCCTTCTTTCCGTCCTTGGCAATGGCGCTCATTCAGTGGTTTCTTGGATTCTATTGGTTCCATTACCGAGAGATTTTGGCTGCGCGTCCGCCTGGCGATTGGCGGCAAGCGAAAACCGGCTTTTGGCATTAACCTGGTCGATTAATGTTTCCTCAGTGATCTCCTGGTTTAACTCTTCAATTTTGGCTTCCAGTCCAGCCCGCAGAACGGCGACCTTGGCGTCCGTCACCCCGCGTTCGCGCTCGATCTCGCGCTGGCGGCGATCCATCTGCACCTTGCGCCGGTCACCCTCCGCCTTCTCGCGGCCTTCCTGCTCGATGCGGGCGGACCCCGTCAGGACCGTGGCCGGGCCGGCATAGACATCCACCAAGCCGATGCCTAGATGGGAAAGGAGCACTTCGCGGATCTGGTTCGAATGCTCCATGCCGCGCGATTTAAGAATATAAAGTCCTCGATTGCGTTCGCCTCCCGACTCGATATTGCGCAATAAGACACAGACATCCATCAGCGAGGAAATCGCCACTTCCGATTGGCTGCTATCTCCCGTAGTGAGACCGGGAAACAAAGCCGTCACTTGTTCCGTTTTGAAAAAGTCAATCAAACGAGTCAACATCGAACGCACCTCTATTTCTGTGCCCACACTCACTAAATTAGTCACCGGATCCATGACCACTACGCGCGGTTTAAATTTCTTTACCGCCTCATAAATAGTCAGTAAATGCATTTCCAACCCACAGAGGGAAGGGCGCGAGGCGTGGAATTGCAGCAACCCTTTTTTCACCCAGGGTTCCAGATTCAGGCCAATCGACCTCATGTTGCGGAGGATTTGGTTCTGAGATTCCTCGAACGCAAAATAAAGGGCGCGCTCTCCACGACGGCAAGCCGCGTCCACAAATGCGGCCGCGATGCTGGATTTGCCAGTCCCGGCCGTTCCCGAAACCAGAATGCTGCTGCCCCGGTAATACCCTTGGCCGCTCAACATTGTATCCAGCCGCTCCACACCGCTTGAAATCCTTTCCCCGGAGGCAGGGTGATCCAAGCCCATCGAAGTCACTGGGAGGACTGAGAACCCATCCTTGCTAATCAGGAACGGATACTCATTGGTGCCATGAACGGACCCTCGATATTTCACCACGCGCAGCCGCCGGGTGGAAAGTTGTTCATTGACGCGATGATCGAGCAAGATGACACAATCCGCCACATATTCCTCCAAACCATGACGAGTCAGAGAGCCACTGTCGCCGCCCCCTTCCGCAGTGATGATGGCGCTCACTCCTTTATCCTTTAACCAACGGAAAAGCCGCCGCAACTCGGAACGTAAAATATTCTCGTTGGGCAGAGCAGCAAACAATACCTCGATCGTGTCCAACACAACCCGTTTGGCTCCAATGGAATCAATGGCGTGATTCAAGCGAATGAAAAGACCTTCCAAGTCGTATTCACCCGTTTCCTCAATTTCGCTGCGTTCGACGCGAACATGGTGCAGAACAATTTTCTTCCGGGCGCGCAAAGCATTCAAGTCAAACCCAAGCGATGCGACATTCCTGGTCAGTTCCTCCTCATTTTCCTCAAAGGCCATAAAGACGCCGGGATCATTATGCTCGACTGCGCCCCGCACCAGAAACTCCATGGCCATCAGCGTCTTGCCGCATCCCGCGCTGCCGCAAACCAATGTCGGCCTGCCTTTGGGCAGTCCGCCCCCGGTGATTTCATCCAGTCCGGAAATGCCACTGGGGATTTTTTCCAAAGCCCGAAGCTTCTTTGCCTTTTTGTTTTCTGTTTTCATCAATAATCCGTCCTGAAATGTTGCTTGCGTGCGACTCCATTATAGCCGCACAAGGAACAGCTCCCTAGCTATATTAGACTGTTATCTCCCATGTATTAATCTTAGTGGTAAGCCTGATTGACAACAAATTTCGGTCCTTTTACCTGCCAATCTTAATCTTAATCTTAATCCTAATCTTAATCTCACTCAGCCCAATTTGATTAAGATTAGGATTAAGATTAGGATTAAGATTAGGATTAGGATTAAGAGTTGAGTATGGCTATGGGGTGAACCCCCCACCTATCCCCAGCAGTACTTACCGCGTAAGCTATTGATCGGTGAATTCCAAAGGTTTATTAACCGCAGATCTGCCGGAGACGCGAAGCGACCAGACGATCCGCGCCTCAGAACTCAGTTACCGGCGTTTATTCGAGGCGGCCAGGGATGGCATACTGATTCTGGACGTTGACACCGGACGTATTACCGACGTGAACCCTTTCCTGGCGGAGCTCCTGGGTTTTTCCCATGCGGAAATGGTTGGAAAAACGGTCGGCGAAATCAGCCCTTTCAAAGACATCGAGTCTAACAAGGACATGCTGGAACGATTGCAAAAGGAAGGCTACGTGCGCTACGAAGACCTTCCCATGGAAACCAGGGATGGACGCCATATTGCCGTCGAGTTTGTCAGCAACGTCTATCAAGCGGGCGTTAAAAAGGTGATTCAATGCAACGTCCGCGATATTACGGAGCGCAAGCGGACCGAAGAGCAACTCAATGCCTCCTCCAAGCAAATCGGAGAGCTGAAATTCGCCTTGGCTGAGCAGATAGCGTCGAACCGCTTGGCCGCGATTGTTGAAATCCGCCAAGTGAATGCAGACCTGGAGCAACGCGTTGTCGAACGCACCGCGCAATTGCAGTCGGCCAATGAGGAGTTGCAGGCCTTCAGCTATTCCGTCTCCCACGATTTGCGCGCGCCGTTGCGCCACATCATGGGTTTCGTGGAACTGCTGGAAAAAGATGCCGGGCCGACGCTTTCCGAGAAAAGTCTTCGTCGTCTCACCACGATTTCAGGAGCGGCCAGGAGGATGGGCAAGTTAATCGACGACCTGCTGGCCTTCTCGCGCGTCGGGCGCGCGGAGTTGCAAAAGGCCGAGGTCGATCTTGACCGGCTGGCCCGCGAAACCATGAGCCACTTCAAGGTGGAAGCTAAAGAGCATAAGATCGCGTGGAAAATGCGTCCCCTGCCGCCTGTGCGCGGTGACCGCGCCTTGCTGGAAATGGTGCTGGTTAATTTGCTCTCCAATGCGGTTAAGTTCACCGGCGCCCGTCCTGAGCCGGCCATTGAAATCGGTTGCGCCTCCGATACCAAAGAGGAAACGGTCATTTTTGTTCGCGACAATGGCGCGGGTTTCAATCCGCAATATGCGGACAAACTATTTGGCGTCTTTCAGCGGCTGCACAGCCAGGCCGAATTCGAGGGCACGGGCATCGGCCTGGCCAATGTCCAGCGCATCATTCACCGCCATGGCGGGCGAGTCTGGGCCGAAGGCGTGGTGGACGCGGGCGCGACCTTTTACTTTTCAATCCCCAAACAAATAGAAGCTTAAATGAATACAAAGCACATTCTGCTGGTAGAGGACGATCCCCGCGATGCAGAAATGACCCTGGCCGCGTTGGAGGACCACGAACTGGCCAACAAGGTTTTTGTCGTCCACGACGGCGAAGAGGCGTTGGATTATCTTTACTGCCGGGGCAAATTCAAGACGCGGGCGGGAGGCAATCCCATCGTGGTCTTACTCGATAACAAAATGCCCAAGATCAGCGGCTTGGAAGTCCTGAAAGTCCTCAAGTCCGACGAACATTTGAAAATAATTCCCATCGTGGTGCTTACCTCCTCGCTGGAAACGCCGGACTTGATTGAGTTTTATAAATACGGTGTCAATGCCTACGTGGTCAAGCCGGTGGTGTTTTCCGAGTTTATGAATGCCGTCCAACAACTCGGCCTCTTTTGGGGCGCGGTGAATGAGCCGCCGCCGAATATGCAGCGCGAAAACACTTTGACATAGCATTTCCTACTTTTTACTCCTAATCTTAATCTTCCCAGAATGGATTAAGATTAGGATTAAGATTAAGAGCAGGACCGGAAGTGACAGCGCGTATGACTCACTCTGTCACTCACCAATACTCTTCGTCCGGCGCTTGCGCAAAAGTAACTTTACCAAGACTGCGAAAACTACCGCCGCCGCCACGGCCAGTCCCGACTCGGTGAAAAACATACCCGTTGAACTCCAACGATCATGCGCCCAGCCATCAATGTTAATCGTGTAGTAAATGGGCGCATTCGATAAGGAGGCCAATGCGTTGTATTTCGTGGCGGCAGCGCCCTTGCCAATGGCTTCGAGCACAAAGGCCGAGAAAGCCGCATAAGAGAGAAATGGAAGAAAGTAAAACGGTAAATGCGCTTTGTCCTTCACTTGAGACGAAGTGCGCCTATAATTCCGCCCTCGAAACCACGAACCGCCATGCTCCGAAAGATAATTTGCGCCAATTCGATCATTGTCGTGCTGCTGGCCGCAATTCTTTTGGTGTATCCGTCCGTGCGCGCCGTGCTCAACATTCGCGATCCCGCGTTGAAAGGTCCGGGAATTCCCCAAACCGCGTGGAGACTCGAGCGCAATCTAACCCCCCGTTACGCGACTTGGGCTCAGCAGCGCGTGGCGCGCGGCCACGCCGAGAAACTATCAACCGCTGACATCACCGGCACCGAATGGCCTCTCTTCGGGTCCGTCTTTTATCTTTGGGCCATCGAAAACCTGCAAAACGCATGGGAAGCAGGAGATCATACCGCCGGCACGGAACCAAAGTTTTTTTGCAAAAATGCCATCGTCGCCGCATCTGAGTTAGTGATTGATCCCAAGCACTCGACATGGGTCGAGAAACATTGGGGAACAAACTATCTCCACGATGAAAACGTATTTTATCGCATGTTAGTCATTGCGGCATTGACCAGCCGCGAAAAGCTGCTGCATGACAGGGCTCATCTTGACATATTGCGCGATCAGGTCGAGACCTTTTCCGCCGAACTGAACGCCACAAAAAGCGGCTTGTTGAATGACTATCCCGGGGAATGCTATCCCGGCGATGTAATGGCCGCCCTCGCCTGCATTCATCGTGCCGACGCTGTTCTCGCCACCGACCATGCCAAATTCATCCAGCGCTCACTCAGAGCCTTCACCGGCCTCAGAAGCACGCGCCTCAAGATCCCGCCCTACCTGGCCGGCGCCGAGACGGGAACGCCTTTCTCCGAAGCCCGCGGCTGCGCCAATTCCTATTTATGTTTGACATCACCGGAGCTCTGGCCGCGGCAGGCCAAAACGTGGTTTCAGCTCTACGAGAAATTCTTTTGGCAGACGCGCTTGGGTTTCTCCGGTTTTCGCGAATTCCCCAACAGCGTCCAAACGTCAGATTGGACCCTGGATGTGGATGCCGGCCCAGTCATCGCCGGATTCGGCGTGGCGGCCAATGCTTTCGGAGTCGGAGCGGCGCGCAAAAACGGCCGATTTGACCTGGCTTATCCCTTGTCTGCCGAAATGTTGGCGACCGTCTGGGAGATGCCCAACGGAACCCTTGCGATGCCCCGGATGCTTTCCAACTTAAGCGATGCGCCGATGCTGGGGGAGGCCGCCATACTTTGGCTGTTCAGCGTCCAACCCGAAAAGGGATTTCCCATCAAATCCGGCGACGCCGCGCCCCCGTTCGTGTATGTCATAATCCTGAGCGCCCTGCTCTTCGGAATTTACCTCATCCTCGCCGCGATCGACACCTTCGTTTCAACCCTTCGACAAACTGAACCCAAGGCCTCGGCTCCGAGACTTCAGGCATTTCTTTGGGCGATCTTGACCGTGGGTGCGGTCGTAATCTCCTGCGTCGGCTATGAATTAATCGCGTTGGCCTTTATCCTCGCCGCGTTGCTTCTTCCGAGAAAGAAAAACGCCGCCGTCGAGGATTTAACTGCTATTGATTGATAAATGAGAGCGGCTACGGCCCTTTGGCTTCGTGGGGAGCGGCGAGGATTTTGGAGGGCGGCGGCCTTTTGCTGGCGCCGGGAGTGCCGGGTTTTCCCACGTCCTGCAAATGGACGGGCTGGTCGATGGTGGGGAGGAGGGCGCGGATGAAGGCGTTGTGCAACAGGCTGCCGACTGCGCCCCAGATATCCACATGCGTGGTGTTGAAGGAACCGGAGATGGGTACGCTGGTGGCGAGTTGATCATGGGGATGGTTTTTGAAACCTTCGGCCAGAACTCCCACGACGGCATCCCAGAAAACTTCGAGGGCATTTTTGCCGCGCTCCTTTTCCCAGGCGAAGACTTTTAGGTCTTTGAAAAGAACCTTGACGTGGCCGGTGTAATTGCCGTTGACCGAGGCGACCGAGGTGAAGAGCTGGAAATTGCCGCGATCGACGTCGAACTTGCCGTAGGCGCGCATGAAGCTGTTCAAGGCCACCAAGTCAACGTTGGTCAGCGAGGCGTTTAGCTCGAAAGTTGGCGACGTGTTCAAAGGGTCCATTTTTAGGTCCATGGCGAAAAATCCGCCGCCCAGCGTGTCGCCGGTGGCGTCGAGGCCGGCGGGCAGGGTTTGGCCCACCTTGCGGGTATTGGTCAAGTTGGTCGCGACGGCATGGAGGTTTGTCATGTAGATGTTAACGGGCTGTTGTTTGAAAAGGTCCTGGAAATGGATTTGGCCGTCTTTGACCTCGAAGCGGTTGATGCGGGTGGGGAAAAAGCTGGCCAGCGTCTTGCCCCACGGTTGCTGGAAGCCGGATTGGGTCTGCTCCTTGGTCGGGCCGGAGACGAAGTTTACTTCGGGTTTGGTCATGACCACGCTGGCGACGAGCGCGCGGTGAAATAATTCGCGCCACTCGACGGCTAGATCGATGCTGGGCGAAGAGAAAAAGGGCACAGGCACTTTGCCGTTGGATTTAAAAATTTTGATGTTCCGAATCTCGTAAGCGCCGCGCCATAAATGCACATGGATCCCGCCGATGCTGCCGGAATAGTCCGGGATGCGTTGCAGGCGCTTGTTGACGTAATCCTTGATGGCCCAGGGAAGAGCCAGGCGGCCCGCGATCAGCAGCAGAACCACGATGACGATCACCCACCGCAAGCCCCGAGCCAAACGCAGCCAACGGCTCTCTATTTTTCGCTCCAACTGTTGAATTGCCGGCATATTTTATTCCCTTTTCGACACCCGCTATTTTGTATCATAACACACGGACGTTGTTTTTCGCGCTCGAAGGTGCTGAACGCGGGTTCGGGAAATCCCCGAAAATCCGCCGAAAATCCCCGAAAATAGGGCTTGAACCTGCGCCATCTTGGGGTAAAGTTGCCGTTCTGTATGTCAAGAATTTGTGAAATTACCGGGGTGGGCCCGATCAAGGGCAGTCATATCTGGCGGAGTGGTAAAGCCAAGAAAAAGGGCGGCATCGGCACGCACGTCACCGCCATTACCAAACGCCGCTTCATGCCCAATCTCCAGCGAGTCAAGGTGGTGATTAACGGCGAAGTCCGTTATGCGCGCGTCTCGGCCAAGGCCATTAAAAAAGGCCTGGTCACCAAAGCGCCCAAACGCACCTGGACCAAAGAATCCCACGCCGCGAAAAAGGCCGCGTAAATCGGCCTGCGGTCACTTCCTCTTCAGATGGTGCATGGCGGCCCGTTTTAATTCGCGGTCGCTCTCCCGGTCCTTGATGTCCTGCCGTTTGTCGAACTCGGCTTTTCCCTTGCCCACGGCGAGAGACACTTTCACCTTGCCGTCCTTCCAATAAAAGGAGAGTGGAAAAAGGGCGTGGCCTTTAATCGAGGCCAATTCAAACAATTTCCGGATTTCCGACCTGTGCAGCAGGAGCTTGCGCGGGGCCTTGGGCTGATGGCCGAAACGATTGGCCTGAAGATATTCGTCGATATGGGCGTTATGCAGCCAGACTTCATCCTTCTCGACTCGCGCGAAGGCGTCGCTGATTTGAGCTTTGCCGGCGCGAAGGGCTTTGACTTCCGAGCCATGCAAAACGATCCCCGCCTCGTAAGTTTGCAGGATGTGGTAACTTCGCCGCGCTTTGGAGTTATGCAGGATTTCGGCCATAACAAATGCCAGGATGCAATCCTTCTGGCCAAGGCAACGCGGAAGGCGGAGCGTCAGGCCCGGCGCCGTTTGCGGGCGACCGGCTGGGTTTCTTCTTCCTCTTCGGTTCCCGTGGACATCTCGTAGCTCATTTTGCCCTCGATGATTTCGAGGAGGGCGACGTCCGCGGCCCCCATGGGCGCGCCGGAATCGATCAGCGGCCGGCTATTGCCGCCCCCGGAAGTGAGCTGGCGCACGCGGCGGGAGATCAGGTTGACCAAGACGTTCGGATTGCCAACCTTGGCCAAAGCTTGTTTCATGTATTCGCTGTTCACGAGTTGGAGAGGTTAATCGCTGGCCCGCGAAGCGCAAATAAAAAAACAAGAAAAATTTCAACCCCGGTGCATTTCACTTTTTGGCTGTGGCGTGCCTCGGGCAGGGACTTTGGCGTTGGACGATTGAAAAATGGTCATTGAAAATTTTCCATCTGTCATTTAAAAATCCCCCCATGATGCCGCAAGAACTCTCTGATCGGTTGTGGAGGTTCGCCGCACGCATTGCCAAAGTGGTGGACGCCCTGCCCGATACCCGCGTGGGCCGCCACGTCGCCGCCCAGATCGTCCGCAGCGGCATCGCGGCCGCGCCAAATTACGACGAAGCCCGTTCCGGCGAAAGCCGCGCGGATTTTGCGCACAAGATCAACATCGCCCTGAAAGAATTGGTCGAAACTTGCGGTTGGTTAAAGTTCATTGTTCTAGCCCGGTTGCTCCGGCCAGGCGAATCATCGTGTTGTTGGATGAATGCGAGCAGCTTTGCCGCATTTTGGGGAAGTCCGTTGCGACCGCCAAAGCCGCCAGAAAACCGGAGTCACGCGACCACCTCTTGGTCAAGTCCTGAAATAAATTTGGTACTTTGAACATTGTTGTTGATTGTTGTTGTTGATTGTCCTCCTCCCCCAGTGCGCAGTGGAGGTGAGCGTAGCGAACCGGAACGAAGCACT
>Ga0075522_10001362_pt1 | contig 18531 bp, 13 predicted proteins | sample NGEPerA_FD_74796 | JGI IMG/M metagenome (GOLD analysis project Ga0075522, IMG submission 74796) | Arctic peat soil microbial communities from the Barrow Environmental Observatory site, Barrow, Alaska, USA - NGEE PermafrostL2-A | ecosystem: Environmental > Terrestrial > Soil > Wetlands > Peat ... | reverse complement strand
TTGTGGCAGGCTTGATCGTAGATAAGCCATCATAAGCAACGCCTATGCCAACCCATGGCCGGCCTGGAAAGCCCTCCGCCACCGTTGCCATATCACTAATGCACCGGCTAGAGCCGGCAAAACAATCCTGGTTTGACCTAAATCAAACTTGGTTTGACCCAAATCACGATTACTTTGAAGCAGATCAAGATTACTTTGACCCAAACCAATGTTACTTTAAGACAAATCACGATTACTTTGAGATAAACCAATGTTACTTTGACCTAAACAATATTACTTTGAGGCAAAGTAAGATACTTTGAGATAAAACAATGTTACTTTGGGACAAAACACGATTACTTTGACCCCAAACAATGTTGCTTTGAGACAAAGTAAAATAGTTTGACCTAAAATAATGTTACTTTGAGACAACTTCCCGATACTTTAAGACAAAACGCCGATACTTTAAGCCCAAAACCATCAAATAATGTCCAAATAATTATTTTCAGCGGGCAAATCGCCCGAACCAGCCGTCCGCCCTGTCCCATTTTCTCGTTTAACCGTCCACCCCTGACCCAAAACAGGACACTCGTAGCACACGACGTAAGAAGTCTCCAACTGAATCCAACCACCAAGACACCAAAGACACGAAGTTTATGAATCTTCTTTGTGCCCTTCGTGCCTTTGTGGTTGATCCGTCTGTGTGTCCTCATAGCAGTGAACGCAGTTCGCTCTGAAAGAAACTTGATCAGAGCCGACTCGCGTCGGCGGCTACTACCGTCATAAGCGTTGCCTACTGTCCGCAGGTGTTGGTGGTGACGACCATGGAGAAGTAATCTATACCGCCGACGTCCTCGATCACCACGCCGAGGTCGTTGGTTCCCTGATGCAGCAGACCGGGAGCGACGCTCTCAAAGGATTTGAATTGCGCCCATGTCGCGAAGTCGCTGTGATTGGTCATGTCAATGTAGCTGGCGGAATTATTGAGATACAACTGATAGTTATTGTCTATGGCGATGGAGTATTGCACCTGCGACGGGACAACGTTGCTGGGAATATACAGGGCGATGTGATTGGACCAGGTTGAAGGAGAATCCTGCGATCCCGGAGGCCAATACGTGTTCGGCAAGGGATAAAGACCGGGGTATTGATTCGTGCCATAGCTGGAGAACGGCGCTTGCAGCCTGACCACATTGGTCGGATCAGCCAGATTTGTGACCACATTCCAGAAGGCGTCTGGCGGAATCAAATCGTCGGGATTTTGGCCTGACGCTTCAATTTCATTGGATTTGGGCGATTCGTAGGTGACGCCGGATTCTGAAGATTCAAAGTTCACCACATAATAATTGGTCTGGCCAACCACGGCGGTGTCATCTTGATAATTCATCTGGCTGATGTCGGTATTGGTGGCGATGGCTAGATAATTGCCGCCGGAATTGGTGGAGCGGGAAATGATGAAGCCGGAGAGGTTCAGGCCGTCCTGCTGAATCATCTTTAGCACGTTGGTATCCAGACTCCAATCCAGTTGCACCGCCGTCCCAAACGGATCGCACTCGGTGAACAAAGTCGGTCCCGCGACGACATATAGGGTGACGGTGCCCGGATAGCTGGAAGTCCAGACGCCATCGCTGACGGCGAACTGGAAGGAATCCAATCCTTCATAATTGGCGTTGGGGGTGTTGGTAAGATTGGGCTGTGTGCCGGTCAAATAACTGTTGGTGGGGCCGCTGGTGACGGTGTAGGTATAATAATTGGTATCCGTCTGGCAGTTATCCCCATCCTGCGCGCTTAAGGTGATGGTCACCGGTTGATTGGTTCCGGTCATCACGCTTTGAGGATTGGGATAAATATAGACATCTCCGACGGTGATGGTGACGGTGTTGGTGGCAGTATCACCGCCGCAGTCGCTACGGACTAGGAAATTGAAAGTATCCGTGCCGGTGTAGTTCGTGCCGGTGGGGGTGTAAGTCACATTGGCAGTGCCTTGAGGCAGAGCCAGCAAGCCGTTGGTAGGGCTTAAGCTGCCGTGTTGCGGACCGCTGGCCATTTGCCAATACAACTGCTCGCCGCAGTTATCTGAACCATACAAGGTGAAGCCGACCTGCGTGGCGCGACAGGTTTGCGGCGGCGCGGGCGGAGAAGCAGAGACAGGGTCGGCAATGATCAAGCTGACGGTTCCAGTGGAAGCATATTGCCCATCGCTGACTTGGAAGGTGAAACTATCCTGCCCTTCATAACAATTGGTCGTCGTGAAAGTGACGGAAGGCAGCGAGTTGGTGTCCAATGACCCGTGCATTGGATAAGTCAGAATGGTATAAGTCAGTGGCAAGCCGCGAGGGTCGTTGACATCTGAATCCAAGTGAATATCCGTTGAAGAATTTGAACATGGCTGCTCGAGGTCGCCTTGAATTGTCGGATACACTTGGGGATTGGCTCTGAGATTATTGGTAGCTGAATAATTGGCCGGGTCAATCAGGTAATTAGTGTTTTGCAATAGAGTCAAAATCACCGTCTGGTTTGGCTTCAAGCCGTCGGCAATCGGGTCAATGTTTATTTCGGTATAATATGAATCAAGAGGAACTACAACTTCGCCCGTGAGATTGGAATAATCAATCCCATTCTGCGCCGTGCCGCCGATGCTGTAATAGACGGTGACATCATTGGTCTGCCAGCCGTTATTGAAAACATAAAAATAGCCTGGATATCCGGGGTCGCCGGTATTGGTCGGATTCATCTCCTCGGAATCCTGCCAGTCCGTAATCGCCATCACCGGATTGGCGTGATGCGCCTTGAAAAATGTGACGGCATTCGTCCTGGGAACAGGAGTAAAATCCATTTGGACATCAGGCGCATTCAAAATTTCGCCCAGATTCCAACCGCTCTCCAGATTGGTGGTTGAAAGTAACTGGTAATTATCGCCGCCTATGGTATTGTGCAATCGCAGTCCCAGACTGGTGACTTCATTCGAGGCTTCCAACCACAAGCAGTTGGTGTCGAAACTGAAATTATAGTTGAATTGGAGACCGCCGTCGCCGCTGTTGGTAGGATAAAGTATCTGCTCGATAAGACTCGCCATCGTTGCCGCTTGCGTCTGCGCAGTGGAGGTTGCTTGCGCGCTGCTCATCCGTCCAGTAGAGGGTGCGAGTTGTCCGCCAGTGTCATCTACAATAAATTCGCTGCCGACTACAGAATAGATGGGTAGAACCGACAGATCAGACGGCAATTCGGGATAAGGCAACGCGATAAGGCCGTCCGGCGTATTGGTCATCACCCAAAAAGTTCCAGTATCAGGCAGGGACGCGGCTGTTGCCGGCGCAAGTCCGGCTTCATCGGCAGTGGCTTGAACGACAGAATCCGGCGTAGAATACACCGGCAGAATTGAAGCAATAAGTAATAATGGAACAACCAGCTTGGAACGACGTTTGAAACCAAAAACTAAAAGACTGCTTAATCCAATTAAAGCCAAAGCAGAAGGTTCTGGCACCGAAACGACACCCTGTCGAAACCAAAAATCTGTGTTGAAACCTTCGCCGTCCTCAAATACCTGTCCATTGGGGTAAGTATCACCGATTGTTACAATAGGCCAAGGGTTATCTCCTGACAAAACGACCGGTTGAAGATAGTAAGTTTGTCCAGCAGTCAGAGTGACAGGAGTAGAAAAGTAAAAATTTGTAACGCCAGTAGAATTATAACTGGTTTCAAATCCATTGGGCATATAAACTGGAGCGGTTGAACCGAGTAATGTATCTGAAGGGGACTCAATGTTCGGCGAGCCAGCCCACAGTTTCACATAAACAGTTGCTCCATTTGTGCCATTATTTAACAATAGCGGGTCTTCAAATTCAAGCTGAACAAATCCAATCGCCGAAAGCGTCGGAATAAAAGACTGCACCAGTGGCTGATCTTCTTGGATATAAAGGCCGTCTGCATTTCCATTCCCAACGGGGTCTATTGGACTGCTAGCCGACTGCTGGTCATAAACCAGTGTGCCTTGCGCGTGGGTTTGGAGTGAAGCGGCAATCAACATCACCGCGCCGAATAAACCACTGATTATTTTTTTCATGAGTTCACTTCATGTCTTTCTGCTGATTTACGGGACTATTCTAAATCATACATTCGGGGAGATGCAATAAAAATCTGAAAATATTTCACGATATAACGTATCGTTCATGTTTTGGGACAAAAAGCGATGTAATATGCTGTGGCTATTTCCAAAAAAGAGTGGAAGCGGATCAAGGTTTTCGGCGCGAATGTGCGCCGTGAACGGGTTCGGAAGGGCTTGACACAGGAGGGACTGGCTGAAAAAGCTCAAATCGCGACGCGCAATCTTCAAAAAATCGAGGCAGGGGAAATAAACATCCTTGTTACCACTGCGTTTAGGATTCAATTGGGACTCCGTTGTTCGTGGAAACGCCTGATGCCAATTGAATGACGCAAAAATTTCATTCACGGCGCGGCATAAGCGGGCAAAACTAGAACGGCAAAGTATTCCAACCAAAAATGGAACAACCAGCTTGGAACGCCGCTTGAAACCAAAAACTAAAAGACCGCTTAATCCAATTAAAGCGAAAATAGAAGGTTCTGGAACAGAGACAATCCCCTCCCGGAAATAGAAGTCCGTGCTTGGTTGGAAAAATCCTCCAGTCTTGCCGTATAATTGACCGTTTGGATAAGTGTTGCCAATTGTTATTATGTCCCACGGATCATCTCCCGACGCAACAATCGGCTCAAGATAATAAGTTTGTCCGGGCGTAAGACTAATAGGAGTCGAAAAGGAAAAATTAGTAATACCTGCGATACTAAGACCGCCATTCACAAATCCATTAGGCATATAAACCGCCGTGGTTGAACCTAACAATGTTGCCAAACGAGGATTTGGCGAACCTGTCCATAGGTTCACATAAACCGTCGCGCCATTTGTGCCATTATTTGGTATGTCCCAAAATTCAAACTGAACAAAACCAATCGCCGAGAATGTCGGAGTGAAAGATTGCATCAACGGCGAATCTTCTTGGATGTCAAGGCCGTCGGCATTTCCGTTGCCTACAACAGCAACGGGACCTGTGGCCGATTGCTGGTCATAAACCAGCCCTTGCGCATGAACTTGAATTGAAGCGGCAAGAAGTATTGTCGCACAAAATAAACTTCCAATTGTCTTTTTCATAGGCATTCGTTGAATTTCCGCTGATTTCGACGGCCATTCTAAATCTAACGCATGAGCAATACAAGGCAAAAATTAAAATTCTACACGGAGCGTGTGTGGTTGGCTTCAACATTTTTTGTTCATGTAAGTTAGGTGCTCAAGAAAAAACAACGTGAAATCATCGGCGAAGCCGTTTTCAAGTATCGCCAAAAGTCGAAAATCAGTCAGGAAGTCCTTGCTGAAAAGGCTGAGGTTCATCCCAATTACATTGGCCGAATCGAACGCGGTGAATGTTCAGCTACGATTGAAATCCTTTTAAAAATCGCCAAGTCCTTAACAGTGCCCCTCTATAAATTGTTTCTGAAACTTTGAGCCATCGGCAATCGGGTCAATGTCAATTTGGTTATGATTGGCGGGAATGGTGACTACACCCATAAAAATTATCCACGGGCGATGAATGGGCAAACTCGCCGTTAAAAATGCGGCGGAAGGTTGGACTGTGAATTTTGCATTCTTGCCGTTGTAACGTCCTCAATGACTGGGAGATGATGCCCTTGACCCACCATCCGGCTGTTATCCGCAATCCCAATGGTTTGCGCAAGGCATAATGCCAAAAAAACAAAGTTAATTTTAGCTTTACTTTATATTATCAGGAGATAAGCTCTCGGCCATGAAACATTTATTGCAATGCCTCGGTGTCAGCTTGTGGTTCGGATTATTTGTGCTTCCGGCGCACGCTGCCTTCACGTCGCTCTACGTTTTTGGCGATGCGCTTTCAGCTACGACGGATAATCCAGATACGGGACCTTATTATTATGGTCAGCGTTATTCCAACGGGCGCGTCTGGGTTGAAGTGCTCGCGCAACGGCAGGGGCTGAAATTTGATGATACTAAAAATGATTCCTATTATGATCATAATAGTGCGGAATTAGTGAAGGAGCTCATTAATTTCAAAGCGCCGCAGGATGTTTCGACCGCTTTATTTGTCGTCTGGGTCTGCAACGCAGATACCTTTGATGCCGCGCAGAATCATGATAATTCACTCCAATGGACGCTCGCCAATACTGTATCGCAATCCAATCATTTGCTGATCATCACTGCTCTTTACGCGAAGGGCGTCCGCAATCTGGTCTTGCCGAACGCCGTGGATATTTCCGAGATTCCTGCGTATAATGAATCCAATCTGGCGAAAGTCATGAGTGCGGGTTGTATTGCTTATAATGCCGCCCTGGCCAATACCATCAATCAGGCCAGACTCCTGTTTCCTGACCTCAACATATACACTCCGGATTATTACACCCTGTTGAACAATGTGCTGACGAACCCCGACGCCTATGGTTTGACGAATGCCCTCTATCAGAAATTTAGCATTGACGCATTAAGCGACCCGACAATAAAAAGCTTAACCCTGAATGGTCCAGGCACCAATTACATCTTCTGGGATCCGCAGGATCCGACGGCGAAACTGCACGAGATCATGGCCGATGTCGCCCAGCAGATCATTTCACCCGTCCAAATCAACGGGCTGACGGTGTTCAATGGCAGCAACGAATTGGATGTGGTGAATATGCCGGTGGGCCTTAACGGATTTGTGGACGGCTGCACCAATCTGACGCAACCAAACTGGACGACCGTCACCAACATTGCCGGCACAAGTCCGTTGCAATCCCTCTTCGTCAATGCGGCGCCCCTTCCTGCTCCAACAGCGGCGAGCGGCACGGGCGGTTCCGGCTCGATTGATCCAAACAATACGAATAATGTCGGCGGCACCTACATTCCGCCCTTCAGCCCGGCGCAGTTTTATCGCCTGGACTTTCCTTATTCGTGGAGTTGGCCGTAAGCCGCCAAAATCGCCTTCATCCGCTGAGAGACGTGCGTGATCCCGAAACGCGGGCGAAGTGGGAAATGGAAAGTTAAGAAACAAACTTCGGTTCAAATACTGGACCGAGCTTGTGCTTCCGCAACAATTCACAGAATTTTGCGATGCCGCGTTTTTCATCTGCGCCCAGATGATATTGGATGTTCCATTCAAAATAATCGCGGCGAAAATCCTCGTCGTATTCCTCGCGCGAACCGATGACATAATCCAAAGTTTTCATGCCGAAATTTTTTGCCTCTTTAAGCTCGCGCCGCAATGCCTGATTTTCAATTCCGCGCCGCAACGCCCAGACCGCATAAACAAAGGGCAGATTCGTCAATTCCGTCCACGCCGCGCCGAGATCGAAAATTTCATGCGCGTGCGGCGCGCGCTGAAAATCAATCGCCGCATCGCCGATGAGCAGCGCAAAATCTTTTTCCAAGGCGGCGGAATAATTTTCCAGCGGCTTGAATTCTGGAAATAGATTTTTTTCGGCGAGCAAAACTTTCAACAGGTTCACGCTCGTAAGCGACGCCGGGTCGCAGAAAATTTCCACGGCCTCTTCAATTGGTTTTTTGTGCGCGAGCAGGACGCTATAAACTTCGCCCAGCGACGCGATGGCGATGCCGTCCAAAATGTCGTAGCGATCATGGAGCAAAACTTCGGTGAGGCTGACCAGCGCGGCGTCAAGTTCGTCGCGCCGGAGCATTTCGGCAAGTTTGGCGGGCGTCGCGAGAATGAGTTCGCTCTCCAGGCCGCGCGTCAGCGGCACGGCATTCAGATATTGCACCGAACCGATGCGGAATTTTTTGGATGCGGCGTTTAGCATAACTGGAAATTTAACGGCATTGCGCCAGTAACCGAAAATACTCGTCGCGGGAAATTCTGGCGGTTTTTAAATTATTGCGGATAATGAAAACCGGAACTTCACGGTAAGTTGGAATCACGACCGGACGCGCGATACGTTGCTTCAAATAAGAACGATGACTGCCTTCCTGCCGCGCGAATTGAAAACCTGCGGCGAAAAAAATCCGCTCCAAAGTTTTCCAGTCAACGGGCGCGAACTTGGGCATGATGCTCAAGCCGCGACCGGCGCGGAATGTTTTTCAATGGAAATCCAATCAGGACTTTGCCAGCGCGAGCCGTCATTTTCGTAACCGGCATCTTCTAAAACTTCAGTCAACGTGCCATGTTGTTCCGCAGTTTTGATGAAAAGTTTCACGGCTTCATCCAGAGCGGCGCGCGCGGCTTGCGGCGTCGCGCCGGAACTCGCCACGTCCAACGGCATCGCGTGAGCGATGAATTGATTTCCTTCGCGCCAGATTTGGACGGTGTAATCAATATCCATAACGCCACCAACTTATCACGAATGGACGCGGATGGACACGCATAATTTTTCAGCCACGGATGAAACACGGAAAACCAGCGCCGTAGGTGCGGCATATTTGTAGAACCGTCCGCATAAAAATCCGCAAGCTCCGTAGGAGCGACATATTCCCCCGGCGATGCCGCTCCTACGGAGCTTTGAATTTTCAAACGCCACAACTACAAATATGTCGCGCCTACGGCGCTTGAAAAAAGCGCGACGTGACGATGGCGAAGATGCCGCCGCTGGCGCGTGTCGTTTTGGTTTTGATGGGTTTTAACATAACAAAACAAATTACAATTTCAGTGATTCCATGCGCGAATTCCTGCAAAAAAATAATGCGCCTACCAAAGCAGAATAAGAACCAAACCAGCCCAAATTTCCTGCAAACGGTGTGACCAAAATAATCTCAAGCAAAACGCTGCCGAAAACAATGGGCAATGCAATGCGAAGCTTTTTGCCTTTGAGGCAAAAATAAAGAATTGGGAAAACAACAATCGCAGAAATTCCAGCCACAAATGACATTATAGTTAAAACAAACGGATCGGAAAGAGTTTGAAAAAGCGTTTGTTCATGCGCCTGATCGGTTGGCGGCACTGACCAACGCAGCGCAGCAACAAAAATTATTGCTGACAGAAAACTTCCCGCAAAACTGGCTACGAACAAAATAAAAACTCTAGCCGAAGTCTTCATAATTTTTCACAACAAATGCCCCAGTTTTTCCCGCTTCGTTTTCAAATACCGTTCGTTGTGCGGATTGGATTTTATTTTGATCGGCACTTGCTCGGTGATTTTCAGGCCGTAGCCTTCCAGCCCGACGACTTTTTTCGGATTGTTCGTCAGCAACCGGATGGTTTTCAGGCCGAGGTCAACGAGGATTTGCGCGCCGAGGCCGTATTCGCGCAAATCTTTTCCGTAACCGAGTTTTTGATTTGCCTCGACGGTGTCATAACCCTCCTCCTGCAATTTGTAAGCCTGAATTTTTGGCGCGAGGCCGATGCCGCGTCCTTCCTGCCGCATATAAAGAATCACGCCGCGACCGGCGTCGGCGACTTGCTTCATCGCCTGGTGCAGTTGCGGTCCGCAATCGCAGCGGCGCGAACCGAACACGTCGCCCGTCAGACATTCGCTGTGGACGCGCACGAGAACATTTTTTGCGCCGGAAATTTCGCCGCGCACGAGCGCAAGATGATGCTGGCCGTCAATTTTCGAGCGATACAAATGTAAATCAAATTCGCCGTAATCAGTCGGCAATTTCACGACTTCAATTTTTTCCACGAGCTTTTCGCGCGTGCGGCGGAAATGAATCAAATCTTCAATCGTGCAGATTTTTAATTTGTGTTTTTTAGCGAATTTCAAAAGCTGCGGCAAACGCGCCATCGTGCCGTCGTCGTTCAAAATTTCGCAGAGCACGCCGATGGGTCGGCAACCGGCAAGTTCGGCGAGATCAACGGCGGCTTCGGTGTGACCGGCGCGTTGCAAAACTCCGCCGGGTCGAGCGCGGAGCGGAAAAACGTGGCCGGGCTGGACCAAATCTTCCGGCACAGCGGTCGGCGCGGCCATGATTTGAATGGTCTTGGCGCGGTCGGCGGCGGAAATTCCCGTGGTGATTCCGTGCGCGGCATCCACGCTGACTTGAAAATCGGTGCGAAAACTTTCGCGGTTCTGGCGAACCATGCGTTCAATTCCCAATTGCTGCAAGCGTTCCGAATTGGTCGGCACGCAAATCAATCCGCGCCCGTGTTTGGCCATGAAATTGACGGCGACGGGCGAGACGTGTTGCGCGGCCAAAATCAAATCGCCTTCGTTCTCGCGGTCGGCGTCGTCCACGACAATGACGAGTTTGCCTTTTTTCAAATCGGCGACGACGGCTTCGATGGGATCAAAAGTTTTTTTCATTCAACGCCGCCAGCGTAACCGCTCGTCGCGCGAATTCCAGCCGATTCGACTTGCTTTTTGCCGGCGAGAGTGCGGGAATTGCGAAAGCAAACGGGTTAAATTTTTTATGACAGCACCCGGCGGCTCAAACGAACAAGTTGGCGACCAACAGAATTCCGTTCCATGGAATTCCGCGCCGGTTTCCGTTGAAAAAATGCAACGACTCGACCGGCTGGCAAATCTGGGAATGCTTTCGGCGGGCATGGCGCATGAGATCAAGAACGGCATGGTCGCGATCAAGACGTTCGTGGATTTGTTGCTGGAAAAAAATCAGGACGCGGAGTTGGGCGACGTGGTCGGGCGGGAATTGCATCGCATCAACGCCATCGTGACGCAAATGTTGCGGATGGCTGCGCCCGGACAGATGACTTTCAAAACGGTGCGCGTGCATGAGTTGCTGGATCATTCACTGCGCCTGCTGCAACCGCAGATCGCCGGCAGATTGATCGCGCTCAAAAAAAATTATCGCGCGGCGTCCGACGCGGTGCAGGGCGACGACGCGCAATTGCAGCAAACTTTTATGAATCTCCTGCTCAATGCGTTCGAGGCGATGGGAACGAACGGCACGCTGACGGTGGGCACGGAAATTTTTAATGGCGAAAATGGCGCGGGCGTTTTGAAAATTCACGTCCAGGACACCGGCGTGGGCATCGCGCCGGAAAACCTGGAAAAATTGTTCGAGCCATTTTTTACGACCAAGAAAAATGGAACCGGTTTGGGACTGGCGATTTGCCGGCGCATCGCGCTGGATCATCATGGCGCGATTGAAGTGCAAAGTGACATGAATCGCGGCTCGAACTTTTGCATTTCGCTGCCGGCATTTATCCCGTAGTGCTCCGGTTTTGACGGGCCTTGAAATAAGGAGAAATCGGGTAAGACAGATTTATCAAAATTCCTTTAATTTGAAATCGATGTCTGAAAATACCGGGCGCTATATCACTGATCAATTTCTTTTGCCCAATTGGTGAGTTTTGTTGCTTAATAGCCGGTGTAGCCGGTGGCGAGGCGGGATGCCAAAAGTTATAAAAGAGCAAACCCAGGATTTCAATGACCACGATCAGAAAAACCAATCGCCAAATTACCACGGAAATTTTCATTGCGAAACAACCCTTTCAACTTCCGATGAAAGAATGGGCGATACCAGCCGGAGCGTGACATTGCAGTTTCCGAAATTGGCAACGGCTGTCAAAATTGCCGCAAGGGAGACAAAGGTTTTCATGGCTTGGTTTCATCAATGATGGGACAAAGTATGCTGGCATCAAAGTTGGTTGCACCCATGTCGAATGTCGCTTGAAGCATGGCATAGGGAATGACCTGACTTGGCAGAATCGGGCGATGTTCGCGCTCGCCAAAAAATGTTTCTCCCCAATTATAAGCGGTGGCTTGGTTGATGGTCACCCGTTTCAAGCGCGACCAATCAATCGGCATTTCGCTGCCCATGCCGACGTAGATGTCTCGCGGAAAACCCGCTTTGCCTTCCCGCATCCATTGAATAATTTTTTTCGGCGTCGCGGCTTGATATAATTTATCCCGTTCCACGTTCCGCCAATATAGCCAGATGGATATGATCCGGCCATGCTCACCAAAGTTGATCCGGCAACTGCCAACGTGCGGGTCACATTCCACGCCGTCAATCAAACGGCCAAAGGAAGCCGTGCGATATTCTATGTTGGTGATAATCGTGTTGCCGACATAAAACATTGAAAGTTCTGGCTCGGTGCAATCAATTTTAAGTCGGCCATCTTTGGTTTTTGGAATTTCCGAAAAGTTGATGCCAAGTTGCGGCAAAAAATTCGTGGTCAATTGAAATAATTGATTCGTTTTCGGAACATCCACCGCCAGGTTGGTTTCGCTATAACGCCGTCTGCCGCCGTCGTATTGGATTTCGCCTTCTGAATAAGCAATTCGCAAATTACTTTCTGAATTATAATAAGTTACTCCCTCGGCAGAGGAATAACCCCAACGATCTTTTTCAGTAAGATTACTTAAACCCATCAGATTTGAAGCTATGGTCGAAGGAAATTTTGTGGTTTTAACTTGATACGTCCACAACTTTTTAGGCCAAGGATGCTTCGATGCTTTCCAACGCACATCTATGTTCGTGCATTGAAGGAAAACACGTTGTGTCGGGAATGGCAGGCTTTGGGAAAATCCTGCCATCCCGATCAATGAAAACAGAAATGCAAAAAAACACTTTTTCATGGAAATACCTGATTGATGTCATAGTGCCACATGCCGCCCATTGGAACCGAGTTGGTTTGCAAAGAATCTTCTGTGCAATTAGGGTCGGCCACGACGGCAAATTTAGTCGGATTAATATAGCCAACGGCTCCATTCGCAATTCCTACTTGATAAGCTGCGCGTCCGGCGGCATACCATGCATCTCGAATTTTCATTGGAGGGCGCGCGGACGGTTTTGCATTCGGATCTCCTAACATAAAGTCAGCCCAAAATTGCCCGATGAGCGGGTCAACGGCATTATCCGTGGCCGTTCCCAGTATCATATGCAGATTGCTGTTGTAAGGATTGACATTCTGGCTTTGCATACTGCTCCAGTTTTGTTGGAAAAGACTGGTGCAAGCCAGCAACGCCATCCACTTCAAGCCATTGGTCGGACTGGAACCGCCCAGAGTCATTTCCGACATGCGCAGATATTGCGCGCTGCCGCCGGAAGCGATGGGAAAATACATTTGTTTGACCGGATGCCCGGGCGTGGAATCCATTGAAGTGCCATAAACGCCGTGGAGAATCAGCAAGCCGATGTCCACATTGTTGAATGGATTTCCGCTTCCGCGAAGGTTTGAAAGGCTCAATTCGTCATCGTGCGCGAAATAGCCCATATCCCAACAACCCTTTTGCATTTCAGAAACAAAATTGATTGCCACTGAATCCACATTTTTGAAAGGCGCAAATGGTTGTGCCGTTGTGCCGCTTTGGTTTTCCATCTGGACGAAACTTCGCAGACCCACGTTATTATCCAATATCACGGCGGCAAAAACCGGATTGGTGCCATTGGCATTATACATCTGATAGGCAACGCCGAACGTTCCGACTGTTCCTTTGCAAGGCGGGTCCGGCGGACGCAATGGCGCGGGCGGACCCGGATTGAGAAGATGGGGACGCATCAAAAGAGAAATCGGAAAAACTTGCCGTGTCAGCCGTCGAAACATCAGGTTCGGTGTCTTCGGAATACAAACTTTGTATCTCGGCAGGTGTGGAACTAAAGATAGTCAAATCATTTGTATCGAATCCTTGCGGATACATGGCCAACGGCACCGGACTTCCTGAACCATCGGTGGGAATCGCAAATAATTCTTTGCGCTGCAATCCTGACAACGATGCAGAAGAAAGGCTCAAAGCATTGTTTGGTTCAGTCAGGTTGTGGGGAGTCAATCCATTGGGTTGTGCCGAAATATAATAATAATAAATTCCATTCGGTATATTCGTGCCGCCATCGCCATTTCCATCCCAACCAAATTGCAGGGAAGTTCCGCTGCCGGTCACGGTGCGGACTGCATTGCTGAAAGCATCGCGGATGGTGAGCGTCCAATCGCAATTGGTTTCAAAGAGTGCGCTGACCTGCTGCGTTTGGCCGAGCTCGGGATGGAAGGATTCTTCTGAAAAGGAAATTCTCGAAATCAGGTTGCTGAAGGTCACTCCCACAAAAGGAGAAACAGCATGTCCCGTCAGCCCGAACGAAGCGGCCGGGCCATCCGGCTGGGTCAAAGAATCCACAGTAGCAAACAAGACGTGCGCTCCATTTGCCCATTCGCAAGTGTTGATGACATAATTGGAACCGTCCTGACTCGGCCACATGGCCTGACCATCCACATAGAGTTTAGGAAAGACATTGCCTTGATCAGTTGCGGCGGCAACTGTAATCGTCAATAAGCCGGAAGCAACCGCGCCGCTCGTCGGCGAGACGATAGAGACCGTCGGCTCGTCCGAAACAAGATCATCCGCGCCTTTATCCATGATCCGATAAAAACGCATTGGCGATTTTCTTGGATGCGGAATTACTGGCATGACGCTGTAATTGCCGGTGTCCAGCCAGAAAGTATTTGTGCCTTGTGAAGGATAATCGTCGTAAAGTTTATTCCAAGTGATGCTTCCGGTATTGGTATCATTGAGCGAATCAGCCTCGTCAATTTCATAAACATGGTTGGATTTGCTTTCCCAATGCAACTGCATTGCGCCTTCGTCCGTCCTGTTAATGCTGGTGAAGTGCAGGTTGGTTTGGGCAAATACATTTGTTGAGAGTGCCAATACGAGCGCGCCCGCCATGATTTTTTTCTGGGTTGTTTTCATGGTTCAACTTTCCTTTTGGCAGTTTGTTTTCACCCAGAACCAGAGAGGCGCACACCTGTGCTCCTCCCAGAGGCACCCGCCAAGGCGCCCGACAGAAAAAACACAAGGCGGCGCCCGTTCGGACGTGCCTTGGCTTCCTCTGTCTAAAAACTTGGCGGGTTTTCTGGGAGTTTGAGTAGCAGCCAACGCTACGCAAATTTGTTTTGTTAAAGAACTGCTAAACGTTTTAGCCGATTGCAGAAAATTGACAAGGATTTATTTTATTTTTCCTCTCTTGGCGGCGCATCAACCAAAAAGTGCTTCGATGCTGTTTGATTTTTAGACAGTCCATCCAAGAATGGGACATTTTCGCTGCCGTCGCGAAACATCCCTGCAACGCGACGAATCAATACTGCAATGTCGCTCTTCTGGTTAGCGAAATGGACAGGAGCGTCCTATATTGAGGCAGAAGTGCCATAAAAGGAACATTTTTACCAGTCACACAGTCGGGACATTTTCAATTTATCCCCGCCAATTGGAACCTGTGCTTTGGAAATTTCTATTCCCCGAGCAAATGATACGGCGCGACGGCATCTTCGCCGAGATGGTTTTTGGGCGAGGCTTTGAGCGAGAAACTGAAGGCGACCGTGAAATCTTTGGGGCCGACGCCGTTGTCGGTCAATCGAAAAGTCAGCGCGCCGGTCCAGCTACGGAAATCGCGGTAGAGGCTGTAAAACTGGTCTTGCAGGCGGCCTTCCTGCGCGTTGAAATAATGGGTGGCGCGCAAACCCCAGTTATCGTTGAGGCGATAAAAAAGGGTGCTGGTGATGAAATTATTGCCGCCTTGGCCGGGAGCGGGAAAATTGTCGCGCAAATACCAATGGCCGAGTCCCCAACTCCAATGGTCGTTTGGCGCGAAGGTCAATTGATGGAAGGCGAGGTTCAAATTGCCGTGATTGATGTCATAGCGCAGTTGGGATTCGAGCGTGAGCCAGGAGCGCGGTTTGAAGGTGAGTTCGGAGTAAAGGTCGTTGAAAGTTTCCTGGCCGGGATCGGGTTTGAGCCGCCAATCGAGCATCAGATTCCAGTCGAGCAGATTGTCGAGCTGGCCGGCGCGTTTGGTTTGGAGCGTGTTGCGCAAACCGAAGCGCACGACGTTTTCGCTGTCAATGGAATCAATGTCATTGTAGTCGGGATAATTGATCGGCAGGATGAGCAGGCTCGGCAATGCGGAATCAAACTGCGGCAATTGCGAGGGCGGCGTGCCGGGGTTGGGCACAAAAACATAATTCACGGACGGCTCGATGATATGGCGCAGGCCGTCAATCTGAAAAAGCGAATTGGTCGCGCCCGCCCAAAGTTGCGAGGCTTTGAAGGATGCGCCGATGCCGGTGTTAAAAACGGTGCGATAGGTTTCGCCGTTCGTGCCGCCGGGTCCGCCTTCATCGCTGTAATAGGTCAAACGTCCGCCGGCTTGCGGCGTGAGGTTCAGCCAGTTGAAAAAAGTCCAGGGCAGAAGCACTTGATGAAAAGTGTCGGCGCGCGCGGCGGAATAATTGGGCGGCGTGTTGCTCGCGCCGAACAAGGATTCATTCGTGGCGGTGAAAACCTGGCGATAATAACCGAGGGAACTTTCGCTTTGATAATAAACGGGCGTGTTAAAAATTTGCTGGCGAAAGCCGGTGAGTTTCACGTCCGGCAAACGCTCGACTTGATCGAAGAAATTATTGAGGCGCGGCGTGGTTTCCGCGTCGAGACTCCAGTTGCGCCCGTATTTATCCACTTCGGTGAACGTGTTGGGCTGCGGATTTTCATGATATTCGCCTTCAAAAAAATCATGCAGCACAAACGGATCAGTCTGATAATTCACGAGCGCCTTCACGTTCAGGTTCGTGAACGGCGTCGCTTGATAGGCAAAATAAACGCGCTGGCGATTTTCCGGGATGGGACTGACGTTTGAAAAGGAGTTGGAACTGATGCTGTAGCTGGCATCATCATCGTGCAGATAATAATACTTGAAGGTCGCCTCGCCCCAGCGCCCCAGATGCAGATTCAAATCCGGCCCGGCGCCGAGGCCGCGCCGTTCGCGATAATCCAGATGAAAATTTCCATCGAGCGCGTCGTTGAACCACCAGGAATAATCGCTCAATAAAAACGGCCCGTAAGCGCTGCGAAAACCGGGGAGCAAATTCAGGTTGTCCGCGTGCGGCCCCAGATTGCGCCGATAATACGGATAATAAAAGATCGGAACGCCATCCGCCAAAACCACGGCGTTCCACATTTCGACGTATTGGCCGGGCACGATTTTTATTTTGGCCGCGCGAATTTTTATGGCCGGCTTGCTCACGTCATCGGTGGTCACAAAAACATGGCGCGCGGTGTAAGTTTTATTCGTCGTGTTCCCCTGCAAATTTTTTCCTTCCGCAAACCCCGGCGCTTTGCCCGTGCGAAATTGTTCGCTCTGCATCTGATGTGTCTTGAAATTGTAATTGATATGGTCGCCAAGCCAGACTTCGTCGCCCTGCTCGATGCGGACATGTCCGTCGGCGATGGCTTCGCCCGTTTTGGGATTGACCGACACGCTGTCCGCCGTGAGCACGGTGTCGCCATATTTCACGAACACGCCGTTCGTGCCATGCGACGCGCCGGAAGCCAAATCATAAACAACGTTGCCGACCGGCGAACCGGGAATGATTTGGTTGAGCGCCTCAACTTCCCAAGTGGATTGCTCTTGCGCGCAGGAAACGAATGGAAACAGCGCGGCCAAAAAAATCAGCGCGGCGATGGCGGGAAAATTTCTCATTCGGGCGCGGCCAATTAAACAGAATGAAACGGAACTGCCAAGAGAGTTTTCATCAGCAAGACACAAAGATTTGCCACAGAGGCACAGAGTCACCGAGGAAAAATCTCTTTGTCGCTTTTCCCTGTGTCTCTGTGGCCAATTCAATTATTTGCTTTGCGGCCAGAACGCGAACGCCACCGCCGCGAGAATGCAAACAAACGCCGCGAAATGGTTCCAGCGGAATTTTTCGTGGAAATAAAAAAATGCGAACACGACAAAAACCGTGAGCGTGATGATTTCCTGGATGACTTTGAGTTGAAAGGGCGAATAAACGGAACTGCCCCAGCGATTGGCCGGCACTTGAAAACAATATTCAAAAAATGCGATGCCCCAGCTGATGACGATGACGAGTAGAAGCGGCGCGCTTTTGAATTTCAAATGGCCATACCACGCGAACGTCATGAAAATGTTCGAGCAGGTCAGCAGCACAATCGGCAACCAGCGGGATTCGAAAATTGGATTCATAATTTATTCTTCAAAAGTTTCGACCCAAGGTCAGTCGCGCAGGCGTATGCCTAGTCAATGTCACCTTCTGCGGCTGCAGAATGATTGGTTCAAAACGAGCATCGTGACGGACGGGAAATTTTATGTCTGATGCGGATGCGATCCAAAACGACTTTGGCCGGTTCGCCTTTGCCCGCCTTCGTGCGACGCAGGCTTGATCGCTTCAGCCATCGTGTCTTTTTTTAAGTTGGTCTCATAGGTGGGTTCGGTTTTGCGGTTGTAGATTACAACCAAAGTGAACACCGCAATGGCCACGAGCAGCAGAGTAATTAATCCTTTGATAGTTTGCATATGTCAAAGTTTTGACGTTCCCGGCGGCAGATGCGTTCAATTTAAGGCCGCCGTTCTTTTATCGTCTGTAAAATCTCCGCCACGACTTCGCCTTTTGATTTCGCGCCTATATTTCCTTTGCCGTGCAAACGGACGGAAACATTTCCCGCTTCCAAATCGCGACCGCCGATGACCAGCATCGTGTGAACTTTCGCTTTTTCTGCTTCGGCAATTTTCGCCTTCATCGGGTCGCTGCTGAAATCCGTCACGCAGCGGACGAAATTCCCGCGCAATTCATCTGAAATACTTTTCGCGTAGCTCAACAATTTTTCGTCATCGCCAAT
>Ga0075522_10001359_pt1 | contig 18574 bp, 13 predicted proteins | sample NGEPerA_FD_74796 | JGI IMG/M metagenome (GOLD analysis project Ga0075522, IMG submission 74796) | Arctic peat soil microbial communities from the Barrow Environmental Observatory site, Barrow, Alaska, USA - NGEE PermafrostL2-A | ecosystem: Environmental > Terrestrial > Soil > Wetlands > Peat ... | reverse complement strand
GTATTCGTCGATGGCCTTTTGGGCCTCAAGATGGATCACATTGCGGTCCGTCCCCGTGGGGCTGATGCGCAATTCCTGGGCATGGGCGAAAAGCACCTCGGCGAAATTATAATGGCCGCCGGCGAATTCGGGGACCAACTGCGTCGCCTTCCAGGTGTCGGCCAAAGCCCTCTCCCAATTGCCTGATTTCCACCAGGCCACGCCCCGGTTGCTGTAGGCGGCGGCATAGCCGGGCCGGCTGTCGATGGCCTTGTCGTATTGGGCGATGGCCTCGGGATAGCGCCCGATGATGTCGAAAAGGCGGCCCAATTCCGTGCGGTTTTCGGGGAAATCCGGGTTGAGACGGTTGGCCGCCTCAAAGTGCAGCATGGCCTCTTTCAGGTTGGCCTTCTCGAGGGTCGGCCTTTCCACGACGAGGCCCGCCGGACTTTCGGGATGCAACAGGTTCCACGCCTTCATGGCGGCGTCCCGCAACAGCACGCCCAGGCGATAATGGGATTTGGCCTGCGCGTCGGTGTCGTTGCCGGGCTGAACCTCAAGCGCCTTGCCGTAGGCCGCAATGGCGGCGCCGTCGTCGGTCCGTCTGAGCCTCTTTTTGGCTTTGTCGTCTTCCTTCAGCAAAGCGTCTTTGTCCATGTTTTCGTAGGCGATCCCCAAATCGTACCAAGCCGCCGTGAGGCGCGGATCGATGGCCACCGCCAATTTGAAATTGGTGATGGCCTCCATCTGCTTGCTTTGATTGACTAAGCTCAGGCCCAATTGGTCATAGGCTTCGGCGTAGTCCGGTTTGAGGGCCACGGCCTTCCTGAACTTGGTCGTCGCGGACGACCAGCTGTCCGACGCCATTTTGTCCATGCCATCGCCGTAGGCTTGGACCGCCGGGGACTCATCGAGGGCGAAGGCCGGCGCAGCGGTGAACAAGAAGGCGGCTAGGGTCAAGCGCGAGATTCGCGGCATTGGGACGCTCCTGGTGTTACCACCCCAAAGCCCTGGCGAAAGCCGCCAGGTTGGGCTGGATGACCTTGGGGTGGGGACTCAAAGCGATGGCACGGTCCGGGTCCTTCAGGCCATGGCCCGTGAGGACGCAGACGATATTCATGCGGGGCCGGCCGGCGGCGCGGGCCTGACGGCGGAACCAGCCGTCCTCGGACAGCCGCAGGATTCCGGCGACCGACGCAGCCGAGGCGGGTTCACAAAACACGCCTTCACTGCGCGTCAAAAAGAGATAAGCCTTCAGGATGGCCGCGTCGGTGATGGCGCCGATGTGGCCCCGGCTTTCGCGCAGGGCGGCGGTGGCCAGCTGCCAACTGGCGGGATTGCCGATGCGGATCGCGGTGGCCACGGTCTTGGGCGCCTTAATGGGATGGCCGAGCACGATCGGCGCCGCGCCCGCGGCCTGAAACCCGAGCATGCGCGGACGCTTGCGGGACATGCCGTGCGTGACGGCCTCGCGGTAGCCCATCCAATAGGCCGAGATGTTGCCGGCGTTGCCTACGGGAACGCTGTGGAAGTCCGGGGCTTCCCCCAATTGCTCGACGATCTCGAATGCCGCCGTTTTTTGGCCCTGCAAACGGTACGGGTTGACCGAATTGACCAAGGTGATGGGGTACTTCGACGCGGCTTCGCGGGCCATGGCCAACGCGTCGTCAAAATTCCCCTCGATGGCCAGGGCGGTCGCGCCATGCACCAGGGCCTGGGCCAATTTGCCCAAAGCGATGTTGCCTTTGGGCAGGAGCACCACGCACTTCATGCCCGCCCGGGCGGCGTAGGCCGCGGCGGAAGCCGAGGTGTTGCCCGTGCTGGCGCACAGGATAGCCTTGGAGCCGTCTTCGGCGGCCTTGCTCACCGCCAGGGTCATGCCCCGGTCCTTGAAACTGCCGGTGGGGTTTTGCCCCTCGATTTTCAGCCAGACGTCCACTTTCGCGGGGCCCGCGTCGATGCGGGCGGCCAAAGCCGGGGCCGGAAGCAGATCGGTGTTGCCTTCATGCAAGGTGATGATCGGGGTCGCGGCGCTCACCGGCAAATGTTTGCGCCACCGATGGATCAAACCCCGCCAATGCTTGGCCTTCATGCCTCGGGCACCTCCAAACGCATGACCAAGGTGCCCGGCTTGACGCTGGACAATTTCTCGAGGGATTCCACCGCGTCACGCATGGCCTTCTCGGACGCTTGGTAAGTGCTGACGTATACCGGGACCGTCGAGCCCTTTTCTTTTTCGTTCTGGGCCACGGAAGAAATCGAGATGCCGTGGTCGGCGAAGACCCTCGCGATGGCCGCCAAGGCGCCCGGCTGGTCCACCGCGGTCAAACGCACGAAAAAGCGGTTTTTGATCTCGCCGGCGGGCACGATGTGGCGGTTCTGCACCTTTTCGACGTCGTAGGGGATCGAAGGCACCCGTCCCGCGACGCCAACGGCCACATTACGCGCCACATAGATGATGTCGCTGATCACGGCGCTGGCGGTGGGCAAGCCGCCCGCGCCCCGTCCGCTGAAGAGCACCTCACCCACGGCGTCACCCTTGACCAAAATGCCGTTGTTCACCCCGTCCACGCGGGCCAAAAGGTGGTCGATGGGCAAAAGACAGGGCACCACCTGGACTTCGAGGGCCCCGTCGCCGGGGCGGGTCCGCGCCATGGCCAAGTGCTTCACCACACAGCCCATTTCTTGGCGGGCGATGTCGATGTCCTGCTTGGTGATGCCGCGGATCCCCTGCAGGTGCACGTCTTCGATGCGCACCCGCTGATCGAACGAGATCGACCCCAAAATGGCCAGCTTGTGGCAGGCGTCCATGCCGTCGATGTCAAAACTAGGGTCGGCCTCGGCGTAGCCTTTGGCCTGCGCGTCCTTGAGGGCCTTGTCGAAGCTTTTGCCGTGCGAGGCCATGCCCGTGAGAATGTAGTTCGTCGTGCCGTTGATGATGGCGGTGATGCGCTCAATGCGGTTCGCGGCGAGACCGTCGTTGATGGCCTGCACGCAGGGAATGCCGCCGCCCACGCTGGCTTCCATGTACACGTCCACGGACTTGGCATGGGCCAGCTCAAAGATCTCGTTCCAGTGCTTGGCCAGGACCGCCTTGTTGGCCGTGACGATGTGCTTGCCGGCTTCGATCGCCCGGCGCATGAGCGCATAGGCCGGCTCAAAACCGCCCATGACCTCGACGACGATGTCGATGTCGATGTCGTCCATGATCGACGCGGGGTCCGTGGTGACGCGCACGGACGCCGGAACCCCGCCGCGATCCTTCTTGAGGTCGCGCACCAAGGCCGCTTTAAGCTCAAGGGGCGCGCCGATTCGGCTCTCAATGAGCTGCCGGTTCTTCTCCAGCAGCTCGGCGACGGCCACGCCCACGGTCCCCAGGCCCAACAACGCGAATGTGACGTGCTTTTTTGTTTTTGGCATGGAATGAAAAAGCCCCGCCTACGCGATAAGGCGGGGCATGGGTGGGGCGCCGCCTCCGCTCAGCCCTTGAGGCCGGTGGTGGCGATGCCTTGAATGAAGTATTTCTGGCCCACGAAGAAAAGCACCAGAATCGGAAGCAGGACGACGGTGGCCGCGGCCATCATCAGGTTGGTCTTGTCCCCCGCCAAGGACTGGAACTGGCTCAAGCCCAAGGCCAGCGTGAACTTGGACGAGTCTTGCAGGTAAATCAGCGGATTCATGAAATCATTCCAGTTGTAGACGATGCTGAACACCGCCACCGTCACCATGGCCGGCATGCACAAGGGCAGCATGATGCGCCAAAAAATGCCGAAAGCGCTGCAACCGTCGATTTTCGCGGCCTCGTCGAGGTCATAGGGAATTCCCATAAAGAACTGGCGCAACAGGAAGATGTTGAACGCCCCGCCGCCCAGCCAAGCCGGCACAATCAAGGGCAGCCAGCTGTTGGTCCAGCCGATGTGGGCGAACAGGATATAATTGGGCACCATGGTGACTTGGGCTGGCACCATCATGGTGCCGAGAATGATGACAAAGAGGCTGTTGCGCAGAGGAAACTTCAATCGCGCGAAGGCGTAAGCCACCATGGCGGCGCTCACCACCACCCCCAAAGTCGCCAGGCCCGTGACCACCAGGGTGTTGCCCAGGTACCACCAGAAGCTTTCCTTGTCGAACAATAGCGCCCGCACATCGTCCCAAAACACGCCGGTCGTCGCCGGTTGGCCGTAGGGATACCAAGCGTCGACGTAGTTGGACCAACGCCAATCCACCCGCCACGGCGGCAGTTGAAAGACGTTCTGGGCGTCCTTCAGCGAGATGGCCAGCATCCATAGCAGGGGGATCACCATGCTGATGCTGAGCACCAAGATCGCGGCCAAGGCCACGCCCTTGCGCAGGACGTCCAGGCGCCGCTTGCTTGCCCAAAAATCGAGTTTTACGGTTTCCATCGAGGCCCTATTATTTGAGGTCGCCTTCGTAGTACACCCAACCATTGAACTTGAACTGCACCAGGGTCACCAGCAGGACCACCACGAACAGCAGCCAAGCCAAGGCCGAAGCGTATCCGAAGTTGAAGAGCCTGAATGCTTCTTGGTAGACGTACAGCACGTAATACAGGGCCGCGTCGGCGGGCGAACCGTTTCCGCCCGATAGGATGAAGGCCTGGGTGAAGATCTGGAAACTGCCGATCACCGTGAGGATCAGGTTGAAGAAAATCACGGGGCTCAGCATCGGCAGGGTCACATTCAAAAACTGCTGCCAGGAGCTGGCGCCGTCGATATCGGCGGCCTCATAGAGCTGTTCAGGGATGCCCTGCAGGCCGGCCAGGTAGATCACCATGCTGGCGCCGACGCCCCACAGGGTCATGATAACGTAAGCGCTATGGACCCAGGCCGGGTCAGCCAGCCACTGGGGGCCTTTGACGGGAAGGTCAAAGGGCAAGGCCAGGTGGATGAAAAAATTCGTAAATTGGGCGATCAGGCGGATGCTGTAGTTCAACAAACCATAATCGGGCTGAAAGATGAAAAACCAAAGGAAGGCCGAAGCCACACCCGCGGTCACCGACGGCAGGTAGAAGATCGTCCTGAAAAAGGCGATGCCCTTCAGCTTCTGGTTCATGAGCAGGGCCACCAAAATGCCGCCGATCATGCTGAGGGGAACAGACGCCACCGTGAAGATGAAGGTATTGTAGACGGCCTTAGGAAAGCGCGGATCCGAGCCCATGGCCCGGAAATTTTCCAGGCCGACCCATTGGATGTTCCCCAGACCGCTGATGCCGTCCCAATGGGCGAACGACAGGCATAAGGAAAATAGGATCGGACCGCCCATAAACAAGACGAAGCCCACGATCCACGGCATGATGAACAGGTAGGCGGAGATAGCCTCCCAGGTGGACCCTTTGAGGCGTGGCGCAGTCGAGGCGGTCATTTGGGCCATGAGCTGAAAAACCCTTTATTGAAAGGGATTAAAAACAGGCAAGTATAGCCGCTGGGGTCGGCGGGGTCAACGTGTAAACAAGGCCGCAGCCTCCGGCTTTTTGACTAAAACGGGAAGCGCCCTTAAGGCGCTTCCCGTTTTTCAGGCTTAAGCTATGTAAAAGTGCTATTTAAAATAGATATCGTCGATGTACAGGCTGCCATCGCCTTGGTTCTGATTGAGCTGGATCTGCATGCCCACGATGGCGGTGACCTCAAATTGGTCGTCGCCCGCCTGATTACCCGAGTAGATGCTGCGGGTGAACCCGGCGTAGGGGAAGGAATAGCGCTTCCACGCGCCTGTGCCGGTCTCCTGAGGCGCCAGGTAGAACTCGCCGTCGGCGCCGTTGGCGGTGCCCTCTTTGAGGCAGACCTGGAAGACCACGCCCCGGGGAGCCTTCAGCCACACTTGCAAGGCCACCGTCCCTTTTGCGTCAAAGTAACCCGCCTTAGGCAGATAGTTGCTGCCAAACCCGAAACCGGGGCCATAAGCGCCCGTGCCGGATTCGTAGTCCACACGCATGGACTTGCCTCCGCCGTGGACCACCGTGGTGTCGGCGGCCACCGCGATTTTGGCTCCGGCGTTGTCGGGACCGTAAGTATAGGTTCCGGTGACTCCGCGTTCGAAGTCCTCGTAGAGAATCTGGTCAACCGTGCTGGCAACGACACCACTTTTGCCGTCGCGGCTCTTGATCTCGATGACCCCGGGACAGCCGGCAAGGCCAGGGAGCAGGGCCGCCAGGGCCAGGAAGGGCAGGGCGGAGCGGAGGGCACTTAGCGAGGTCTTCATCAGTAGAACTCCACGTTGTCGATTTGGAAGTCGTAGGGCTTCAGCGGAAAATTATTTTGTTGCGTGGAGCACCCCATCAAGAGTGTGGGTGGGGGCCCGGTCGTCGGGGCGCTGGCATCAAATTCAATGGCCGATATCCTCAAGGTATTGATTGGGTTTCCGTTTCCATCCACCCTCGCGGCGGGGTCAGCCAAGGTCGCGATGGTGGCGCCTGCACCATAGATAAGGTTAATTCCTATCTTGGCACCAGACGGACTCGTATAATTCGGATTAGCAAAATTCGGCTTTAATGAAAAAGCGCTGAATGGGATTTTATAATTTACCGACCAAATCCCCCCGGTGGCGGGAACCACTTTGTAGTGGAACGCAAAGGCGTCACTGTTGGTGCACGGCGCTGTATTCGTGTAATTCGACAAATACAAAAGCTTCAATTTCACGGTCAGCTGATTGGAAAGTACATTATAAGTAATCATTAAACCATGCCCCGCCATACCACCGTTAGCCACATTATCCACACCCGGCACCGACTGACCTGAGGGGCTGAACTCCACATTGGCATCCCCGGCCGCATTCTGGGGCGAAAGAAACATGCCGTGTTCCACAAAGGGATAGATCGCACCACAGGTCGTGGGGGCGCATGAAAGCTGCGGGGAAGTGCGCCCATACATTGAGGAAGGCGAACCAAATTGCAGGCAGGAGCTGGAAGTATCCGGCCCGCCGCCCGGCGCCGCCAATATGCTGAAATACTGGGAACCAAAGGAATCCGCCTGGGTATATGTTCCTCCGCCCCATAAATCCACGCGGTAGGCCGGGCTATTGCCGTTGTACCAAACTTGGTTGAGGATACCATTGATGTATACGTTCTGCCAGTGCCCGATAAGCGCCCTGGAGGTGAAACCGTCTTCAAAGTCATCCACCAGCGTCGCGGGAACTTTTCCGGCCTGAGCACCGCCGTAAATCCGCAGGGACGAATTCGGCGCGGACGCGCCCATAGGATTGCTGCAGGAACAGCCCCCATAGGGAGCCAGGGTCCAAAGGCTCAGACCGGCCACCAGGAGCAAGCTGGAAAAGATAGGACGACGACGCTGTGCCATGACTAACTCAGAAGAAACGGATGTAGTCCAGATCCATCGTAAAGTTCTTTATTACCGGCGCCGGGGATCCGGTTTGGATGAACTGCAGACCATAAAAATTCTGGAGCACCTGCTGCAAATTCGTCGCAAGCCCATAGGTCTGCGTCATTTGCGAGAAATAAATTGAGACCTGTTTCCACTGGGTCGGACCGGTCAAATAACTATTGAAAAGGTCTTGATAAAAGTTAAGCTGAATATAAGGCCCCGGGGCCGCGGGATTCCCGTCCTGGGAGCCCGAAATAAGGGTCACGGAAAAATTACCGGAGCCCCGCACATAAAAGCTGAACCCCCGAAAGCGGCTCACATCCACCCCGGGCCCGGAGTTGTTGTTGTAGTAAATGTTCAGCTCATTGTAGTCCAGACTTGGGTTGGGCAGACCAGTACCGGTAAACTTGCCTTGAAAGCGCAAGTAATAGTCATTGGGATTGCTGCTGAAGGCATCCCCGGCGGGATTAGTGCCCGAAACGCCATTGCGCAGCCATACGTTGGGCCCAAAAAACGCGAGATTATAGGGCGCGCCAAGGGTGGTATAATCTATCCAATTTGTCCCGAAATCAAGGTATGCCGCGCCGCTGGCCGCGCTACCGGGAACAAAGCCTAAAGTTTGATTGCCGTTCACGGATTGCGGCGCAAAAAAGAGCCCTGATACATTCATGGGTTCCGCAGGGCGGCTAAAGTTCGTCGTGGACGCCGATGGAGTTCCAGGAGCCATGGGATTCCGGGCGCAGGAACACATCAACAGGGTCAGGGTCAAACCCAGACCCATAAAATCCCATCGACGAAGGGTGCGCAGCGGCGTCCTCATATCAGAACTCCACCCGCAATTTGGCTTCAAATTCCTGGGTTTGCGCATTCGCGGAATAGATGTCCAAGTGAGGCTGCGCGGCCGCCAAGGCCGCATTGCCATAGTCGATATTTTGGAACTGGTCGAAGCTGTAGGTCAGGAAAACATCTGAAGCCTTGCTCAAATGCCAATCAATGCCGGCCACATAATTATCGTAGGTGTAATTCTGCCATTCGTACACCGGCCCGGCGCCATAGTCCCAGAATTCCCCCCCGTTCATGTCCACATGCTGAAACCCGGCCAGCAGGTGGATGTTTTTAAAGGCTTCGTAGTCCATATCATAGGCCACGCGCGTCGAGGTAAAGGCGACGAAGCTATTGGACTGGGTGTCTTCGACGACCACACCTGCGCTGATCTTAAGCGGGATCCCACCCAGCGCGGCAAAGTCCAAGACCGCCCCGGCTCCGCCTTTGCTGTAGGTTCTGCGTCCAACTTCCACGGGCACCTGGTAGCTGATTTCAGGTTCCATATACAGGCTACCGAAGAGGCGCGGCTGGAAAAAGCCCGTGCCGAAATATTTGCCCTTGAGATCCCCGCCAAAGCCGGCTCGATCAGGAGTCGCATAGCCTTCGGGCGTCGAAAGATTCAAAGGACTCGGCGCAAGGTACAGACCCCCCGGCTGGCTGCCATTGCTCAACACCAATCCGTTATTAGGACCTTGGTTGGTCGCAAAAATGACGTTGTTGTAGGTGCTAAAATAGACATTCGATTGGTTGGCCAAGTTATAGGTGTCGTTGTAGGGGTTAAACAGGTTGTTGCCGGTGGGTTCAAAGCCCGCGAAATTATAGACCGTGTCTTCGTCCCGGGTTTGGGCCGCATAGTTGATGTATTGCTGGTCGACATAAAGGCCATGCAAGGACAAGGTGGTGCTGTCCGTCTTGACGTCCAGAATGATGTTGCCGGCGCCGCCCGCCGTCCACGACAGCACCTGCCCCGTGCCATAGGCGGGGTTGTATTTGCTATAGGCGCCTTCACCATGCAGGACCACCTTGCCGCCCGCCATGGTCAACTTGAAATCGCTTCCCATCACTTCGCTGTATTGGGGCGTCACGATCTGCGTGGTCAAAGCCGTGTCCACCGACTCCTGCATATTCAAATAGGTGAAGCCAAGGCTGAAAGCCTTATCGGTCTCGCCCGAGAATCGTGCGGTGCCGCCGATCCAATATTGGTCATAAGGGAAAGTCACGCCAAAACCCAGCGGACTATTTGAGTTGCCCGCCACCGCCGTGCGCAAGCCCAGCGTCGTCAGGTCCAAATCAAGATGGTCGAACAATAGAAGCGTCGTGTCCGCCTTGGCGCCGCCCAGAGGAAACGACTGATCCTGGATTTGGGCGTCCGAGCGCCCTTCGGCGCGTTTCATCGCCAAAACCTCGGGTTCAAAAGCGTATTCATCCTGGGGCACCCAGAAGGTCAAAGGCGTGTTCTGGTAGTGGAACATGCCCAGGTCAAAACCAATCGGCGTGTCGCCGTGGATGTTGAACCAGCGCACCCCCGCAAGGTCCCCTTGGCCCCAGAAAGCGCCAAAGACTTTTTCCATGCGGTACACCACTTCAGCGGACAGCTCAGAGGTGGGTTTGGCCGTCAAGTCCAGGTCAAAGTAGCCTATCGTCGGCCAAATGCGTTGGGCACCGACCGCGCCATTGAGATTGAACTGGGTCGGCAAGCCATGGGCGTTTTTAAATTCAAGCAGCGGATCATAGGGCAGGACCAGCATATTTTCGCTCTGGACCACCGCCACGCCGCCCAAATGCAAACCCGTCGCGTTCAGCACCCGGTCGATCGCATGGTTCAAGGCATTTTCGTTTTGGTCGATGCTATGTTCCTGGTCGAGCAGGTCTTTGATCTGGGCCTGCATCTTCCCCATATCGGGCTGGGTCTGGACGACCGCGCTGGCGTCCAGCGGGACAGGCGCCGCCGTCGGGGGCAGATCGGGAAGCCCCACGTTGTCCGCTCTCAAGGCCGAAACCGTGCAAGCCAGCACGCAGGCCGCCAGAAATTTGAACAATCGCTGATTATCCAGTGCCATGGTCTTCCCTTTCATTGGAAATCCCCCCAGGGAGCCAAATCCCCTAAGCCGGCTCAAAAGTAGCTCTTCATCTGGAACCACAATTGCCGAGCCTGGAAATTATTTTGGGCGGCAAAAGAATCCTCGTGGTCCAACAATTTGACGCGGAAGTATAGGTTCAGTTTGTTGGGGATGAAGTTCCAGTCCATGCCCACGCCCGCCTCACGATCATGATAGGCCAGCGTGGCGTTTTGAGTTTGGCTATCCTGATTGACGAAAGAGGTGGCGATGCGGTTGGTGACCCAATCCTCAAGCCCGAAGTTCAACAGCAGATTCACCGAATCGGTCAGGTTGTAGACCAGGGTGGAATCCACGACCGATTGCACAAAGAGATTGTTCGGATCCAGGCTGGGCACAAACAAAGCGTTGTCGTCAACGGTGAGGATCTCGCCGAAGGTCTGCCAGAACAGCGAGCGACCTTGCAGGGGCAGAAAATCGCCCAGGTTCATGCGCATGTCGGCTGAAGCATTCGAGATGCTCTTTCTCGAAGGGGCGTAGGCTTGGCCCGAGGTGTTGGTGTTGACGATGCCCTCCATATTGCTACGCCACAGATCGTCGGTTTCCAGGTCATGGTAGGAATTATAAAGATACTGGTCGTTCACGTCGTGAATCGCACCGGGAGGGTTTTTGGCCGTGGGGGTGCCGGGGTTAAACGCGCCCGCATTCGACGGCGCATAGGTGTTGTCGTAGTTATTCAGCAATTCGGTGGTTGGAAAGGCCGCTGTAGGCCCTCCACGCAGGGAATTATAGTCGAATTCCCGTTCGAGGTAGGGATTGGTGCCATTGGGGCCGGCGTAGGCCAGCGAAGAGACCGGGGACGGGCCCTGGGTGCCGGCCTTGTAGCCATCCGGCGGCAACCAAGCCTGGTAATTATTATTGAAGAACACGAACCAGGTGCCTTCACCCAGATTGCTGCCGCCCTCATAATGGCTGGCCCAAATTTGGGAATCCGAGGGCTCCATTTGGGAGCTGTTCTGCAGTTTCAAGTTCAAAAAGGCCGGGCCGGCGCGCAATTGAGTGCCGATATGGTAAGTGATGGTGTCATTCATCGGCAAAGTGGGATCCGCCACAACCGTCTGGGCGATGATCCGGCCCGGATGGCTCGGGTCCTCGCGGTAGCGCGGCAGATTGCCGCCGTCGTTGTTGTAATAACCCTGCGGATCGGTGACCAGATAGTCGGGGGCCATCCCATAGACTCCCAGGCGAAGTATTTGGTCGCCTAGACGGGTTTCAGTGTCGACGCGCCAGGCTTGGGCGTCCACATGCACTCCGTTGATGCCGGAACTGTCGTCATAGGCCGAATTGGCGACCTCAAAGTCCGTGTTCGTTTTGCCGAATTTCTGAGTCCCGTCAAAGGACACCACGGTGTTGTTCATCAGGCCGAAATAACCGCCTAAGGTCCCATCGGCCGTGAGAATTTCTCCCGAATCGTTGCTGTGGTTGTAGCCGATGACATTATAGACCCCGCCCATGCTGTCCTTCTTGTCCAGGGTCAGCTCGCCGCCGTATTCGTGGGGCATGGTGGAATCGGTATAATAATTCTGGAAATTGCCGACGAAGGCCATCATCTTCAATTCATCGGTGAAATTATAATGGGTGGTGATGCCCATGATGGGATGCTGGCTTTCGGTGGGGTCGCGCACCGGCACGCCGGTCAAGAACTGCCCGTCGTAGAACGATTTACTGGTACTGCTGTCGCGGTAGACGTTCATATCAAACAAATAGGGCAGGTCGCTGAGCTGGCCGGAAACGCTGAAGGGGGACAGCGAAAAACTCTCAAAACCGGCGGCCAACTGAAAGCTGTTTTTTTTGACGCTGGCGCTGAATTGGCTCATGAGCGTGCCCAGGCGGGTGGCCGTCCCCAAACCCACATGCTCTTCGTCGGGATCATCGACGTTCCAGGCCGGCAGCGTCTGGCCGGGGGAAAAGGCCGGCCCAAAATTCAGATGCACCACGCTTGAATCGGGCAAAGTCTCGATCACATCCACATCGATTTTCATGAACAAAGCGGTGCCGTGCTTGGAGGCGAGCCCGAAGCCTTCGGCATCCTTGAACAAGGCGCCGTAGTCGCCGCTGATGGCGGGGTTGGTCGAACCCCCCAATTTTATTTGACGAAGTTTGTCCAAGGCGTCGTCCATGTCGGGCCGGACATCCTCGATATGGGCCTGCACTTCGGCCAAATGGTCGGCCAACGCGTTGATTTGAGCTTGCAAGGCGACGGGATCGATCGGGGTTTGCGCGGCGTCATCCGCGAAAGCGGCATCTGGCCGTAAACCAAGGGCAAGGGCCAAAACAAAACAAAACTTCAGGGCGCGACTCAGCATCATGCTCCTGCCCGCGAAAAAACAGGACCGGTGCTGTTGCGGACGACCAATTCGGTGGCGAAACTTTGACAGCGCGGTGAGTGTTGTGCGGGGTCTTTCAAGGCGTCCCTCAACAGATGAAGCGCTTCCATGCCCATACGGGCCATGGGTTGCCGCACGGTGGTGAGCGCGGGTTCCACCAGGGCGGAAAACGGCTGATCGTCAAAACCCACGATCGATATTTGTCCGGGCACCGCGATGCCCCTTTTCTTCAAAGCCAGCAGGACACCCGTTGCGCAGACATCGCCTGCGGCCACGAAAACGGCCGTGGGCACTTCCGCCAGATCCAGCAAGCGCTCCCCGACGGCGAGTCCTTCTTCGCGACTGTAATTTTCGGCTTCGAATCGAAGCGCCGGGTCGAACGCGATGCCCGCCTCGTCCAAAGCGCGCCTAAAACCCTCTTCCCGCTGGGACGCCGTGGGGGAGCGCATGGAACCGCTCACCACCGCAATGCGTCTATGTCCCAGGGCCAAAAGGTGGCGGGTGGCGTCATAGGCTCCGTGGACATTGTCCACCACCACGCAGTCGCAACCTTCGATCTCGTTTTCCAGGCAAACAAGCTGAACATTGTTTTTTTGGAAATACTTCACCTGCTTCGCCGTCAAGGACATGTTGATGGCGATCAGGCCGTCCACTTTGCGTTCCCTGGCGATGCGGGTTACCACCGTGTCTTCGGTCTTAAGCATGCCCCGTGTCCCATAGAGGACCAGGTTGTAATCAGTCTGGCGGATTTCTTGTTCTATGCCTGACAAAGTCTCCAGGACGAAGTAGGACGTAAAGAAGGGGGCGGCGACCCCCAGCGTGTTCGAGCGCTGAAGCACCAGCGACCGGGCACCTTCGTGGGGAAAATAGTCCAATTCTTCAATGGCCAATTGGACTTTACGCCGTGTTTCGTCGGAAATGCGGGGTTTATTGTTGATGACCATGGACACGGTCGCCGGGGTCACTCCGACTTTTCGCGCCACATCCTTGATGGTCACACCCATGCCGTCACCCTCGCGACCTTTTGGGACAGAGTTTCGTTTACGTCTGCTTAAAGGTTAAAGCTGGATCCAAATACCTGAAATTAGCGAAAGTGTACCAAAAGTTAAGCCGGGGGGGCAAGGACTATTATGTGGATTTTGGACATACCCCCAAATTATTGCGCCACTAATCCTCTTTTATACTTAGCCCCAATACTGCTGCCGTAAAACTACCCACCCTGGTCTTTAAAATCGCCGACAATTTTTCCACCCATCAAGCCCGACCGCATTCCACCGCGGGCGAAATCCAGCATTTTAAGGCTCCCCCGCCGAAACGCCAGCTATGCGGTTTGAGCCTTAGGTCCATGCTGTCGTCCGCCTGAGTGATCTTGAGGGATTTCAGGGCCTGGTAGGCCACGATTTTGACTCGGCACGTGCCAAATCCCAGGCTCAAGGTCTTGACCGCGCAGCTTAGCCGGCCCGATTCCAGGTTTACCTTGAATTGAAGGTGAGTCCGGCGTCCCCTTTGGTAATCGAAACTCTCCCCATCGTCGAAACGATAGTCCACTACCGCAGTCCCTTGACGCAAGAACACATGCAATTCCAGTTCTTTGAGGTTCGCGCGATTGTCCGAGGGCTCACCCGCTTGCATGAAGATCAGGCTGCCGTCGCGGACATAAAGGGGCGTCTCCCCGGCGCCGACCGAGGACCGGACCGTGCGGCCGCCCCGGGTCCAGGTGCCCAAAACCGTGTCGAACCATTGTCCAGGCGGCAGCAGCAATGTGCGGCCGCGCTGTCCGGGTTGAAGCAAAGGCGCCTGCAGGATCGCCGGTCCCACCATGAATTGGTCGTCCACCCGGTCGAAATCCTGCCCCCCCGGGGCCGGAAATTCATAGAAGAGGGGCCGAAGTATGGCGCTGCCCTGTTCGGCCTGGTCGATGAAGAGGTTGTAGAGATAAGGCAGAAGTTTGTATCGCAGCCTGATGTAGTGCCGGATGATTTTCAGAGTGGCCGGCCCGAACGCCCAGGGTTCCTGGACGCGGGTGCCTTTGGCCGAATGGTTCCGCAGGAGCGGAAAAAGGAAGGCGGCCTGATACCAGGCACGCGCCAATTCGGCGGACGCGTCACCGCCGAAGCCGGGCACATCCGGTCCGTTGAAAGGGACGCCGGACAAGGCGAGGTTCAGCGTCAAGCCGATGCTCTTGCGGAGCTGGACCCAATTGGAAAAGTTATCACCGGTCCAAAGCGCGGCGAAGCGGCCGCTCCCGATGAATCCGGCGCGCGAAAGCAAAAAAGGGCGGCGATTCGGGTTCGCCCTCAGGAAACCGTCCCGGCTGGCCATAGCCATGCCGAGACCGTATTGGTTGTGGTAAGCGCCATGGGGCCGGGTGCCCCGTTTGAAAAGCATGTCCTTGGAAGGGACCCCGCCTAAAGCGGGCTCGTTCATGTCCAGCCACGCCCCGGAAATTCCGATTTGGGCGAAAGCCTTGACCCGCCGCGCCCACCAATCGCGGGCCTTTGCCAGGCTGAAATCCGGGAAAGCCGTGGCTCCCGGCCAGACAAAGCCCTCGAAGACGCCGGCCTCCGGATTTTCGCAGAATATGCCCTTGCGACGTCCGTCGTCATAGACCTCATAGCCCTTCAACGCCTTCACCCCGGGGTCCAGGATGGGTACGACATGCCGTCCCCGATTCCGGATTTCGGCGATTTCGGAAGCCGGGTCCCGGAATTTTTTTTTGTCGAAGGTAAAGACTTTGAAACGGTCCATGTAGTCGATGTCGAGCCAAAGGCCGTCACAGGGTATGCGGTGGCGCCGGTACGATCGGTCCAGGCGGTCCAGGTCGGCGAAACTCTCATAACCCCAACGACACTGATGGTGCCCTAGAGCCCATAGCGGCGGCAGGGGGGTTGTGCCGCACAAGCGCTGGAGTTTCTGGACCACGTCAGCCGGGGTATCTCCGGCGATGAAGTAAATCCTGGGAAGACCGTCGACCGCGCCGACCACAAGGCATGGGTCGGCCTGGGCGGCCTGCTGGGGGGCGATCGAAATCGCCTTGCCCGTGTCCATGAATGAGAAATGGGGGTTCTCCAAGAGAATGCCCACGCAGCCTTGCGGTTGTTTGATCAGCATCCAGGGTATGGATGCGTACATGGGATCGACGTCCCCCGTCTCATACTGTGCGGCGGGATACTCGGCCCAGACGTCGGTGTTCCAAAAAGAGGTCTTTGTTTGTGAGCGTTCAAAGGGCAGGTTCTTTTCACCAAAACCATAAAACCGCATCGCTGGACTGGGCAGGAATTGCAGCATCCAAGCCTGTCCGCAAACCCCGAAGGTGGCCCGAGGTTTGCCTTGCAGCCGTATTCCGTCCTTGCCGGCCAGCGCGAAACTCCCGCCTTTAAGCCATGACCATCGCAAACGGCTCTCGACGGCGCCCTTGAAGGAAAGCGGTAGCAATCGGTCGTCCTTCCAGCCCCGGCCGCGGAATTGGAGAAGAAACACCTCCTCGCCCAGATCCCGCAGGGTCAAGCCGATGGAGGCTTCAGTGAAGCGTCTCTTGGGGCCGCGGCCGCTCAGGGCCTGGGCGAAGCGGAAATTCACCGGGTGGGGCACTTCAAAAGCCATTTAAGCGGCCTCAGATGCGGAATATTTGGAACGTAAGCCCAAAGGCTTCCAAGGTATACTCCTAGGCTTGGAGAAATCCCATTCCTTTTTCGAACCCGGGAACCCGCGATGCAGCCCCTACACCTCGCCTGGATTGACGAAACCATACTGCTGACCTACGTCGCGTTCATCCTCGGCATAGGCTGGGCGCTTGGGCGCGGCGTGAAAACGTCCTCCGACTTCCTGACGTCGGGGCGTTCGATTCCCACCTGGGTGACGGGCCTGGCCTTTATTTCGGCGAATCTCGGCGCGCTGGAGCTGGTCGGCATGGCGGCCAGCGGCGCCAAATACGGCATCGCCACAGCCCATTTCTATTGGCTGGGCGCGATTCCCGCGATGGTGTTCCTGGCCGTGTTCATGATGCCGTTCTACTACGGCTCCAAGGCGCGATCCGTGCCCGAATACCTCAAGATGCGCTTTGACGAGCGCGTGCGCGCCTTGAATTCCGTCGCGTTCGCGGTCATGACGATCTTCGCGTCGGGCATCTCGATGAACGCGGTGGCGAAACTGCTCAACCAATTGCTCGGGTGGGATTACAACGTCGCCCTATGGGTGGGCTCCGGCGTGGTCCTGGTCTACGTCCTTAAGGGGGGCCTAACCTCGGCGATCTATACCGAAGTGCTGCAGTTTTTCATGATCGTTTTCGGCTTCGCTCCGGTCGTCTACCTGGGCCTGAAGGACGCCGGCGGCTGGCAGGCGATGACCCACGCCCTGCAAAGCGTCGCAGTGCATCCCGCTGCCCTGCATTTGAAGCCCTTGGGGACGGTGTTCGCCCCTAACGCATGGACGAGCGCCTGGCGGCCGCTCTTCGGCGGCCCGGGCGCCAATCCCATGGGCGTGGACCTTTACGCGATGGTCTTCGGACTCGGCTTCGTCCTGTCCTTTGGTTATTGGTGCACGGATTTCCTGGTCGTCCAGCGGGCGATGGCGGCCCGGAACATGGGCGCCGCCCGCAACACGCCGCTGGTCGCGGCCGTCCCCAAGATGCTTTTTCCCTTTCTCGTCATCGTCCCGGGCATGATCGCGGTCGCGCTGACGTCCATGCCCGGCAAGGGCTACCGCATCCCGCCACCGATCATCGCGCAGACCTCCTACGACAAGGCCGTTGAAGCCGTCAAAAACGGGAACCCCGCCGATCCCGCCACCGTCGCCGCGACCGTCGGCTCCGCCCTGGGCCAGAAGGTGGACGCCGCGAAAATCGCCGCGCTGGTCGCGGACAACGCGGCCGGAAAAGTCGACGACGGCACGATCCGGCAGCGCCTCTACGACAGCGTGACCGCCTACGACTACGACGGCGTCATCCTGTCGCTGATGAAAAAATACTGCCCGGCCGGCCTGCTCGGCCTGGCGCTGACCGCCCTGCTCGCTTCGTTCATGTCCGGCATGGCGGGCAACGTGACCGCGTTCAACACGGTCTTCACCTATGACCTCTACCAGGCCTACTTCGCGCCGGGCAAAAATGACCGGCACTATTTTGTCACGGGCAAGGTCGTCACCGTGGCCGGCATCGTTTTGAGCATCGGCGCCTCGTATTTCGCCTCCATGTACAACAATGCCATGGACGTCATACAGCTCGTGTTCGCTTTCGTGAACGCGCCCCTCTTTGCCACCTTCTTGCTGGGCATGTTCTGGAAACGCGCGACCGGCACCGGGGCCTTCTTGGGGCTGCTGGGAGGCATCGCCGGCTCGGCGCTCTTTCATGCCTTCACCACCGTCGGGAGCAACCTGGACGCGGCGGGGCTGGTCATCAATGGGATGAAGGGCGGCTACCTGGGGGTGCTGTATGCCTTTCCCAGCGAAATGGCCCAGAATTTCTGGCTCGCTTCCTTCGCGTTCTCCGCCTGCTTCACGCTCACGCTGCTGGTTTCGCTGGCCACGAAACGAACGAAGAGCGACGCCCAATTGACGGGGCTGGTTTACTCGCTCACGCCGAAGATCAAGACCGAAAACCAGGCCTGGTACGCGCGTCCGGGAGTGGTCGGCGCCGGGCTGCTGCTGGGCTGCCTCATCCTCAACGTCATTTTCTGGTAAGCATCCTTCACGAAGGGACACCCCATGGGACTCGATATCCGTTGGCCGATCGGCCTCCTGTTCACGCTGATCGGCGCCCTGCTCGCCGTCTTCGGGGTCTGCGATGGGGCCGGCTCCGTTTCCGTCGGCGTCAACATCAACCTGGTGTGGGGCGTCGTGCTCCTGGTGTTCGGCGGGCTCATGCTGTTGGGCGCTTTCCACGGCGGAAAAAACACGCCGGCCGCCTGACCCGGTCCTCCACGGTTTTGCTTATTGCTCCGCTTTTCGCGCTGGGGACGTCCCCTCGCCCTCAAGGGGGGAATTGGCGACTAACTAC
>Ga0075522_10001357_pt1 | contig 18587 bp, 18 predicted proteins | sample NGEPerA_FD_74796 | JGI IMG/M metagenome (GOLD analysis project Ga0075522, IMG submission 74796) | Arctic peat soil microbial communities from the Barrow Environmental Observatory site, Barrow, Alaska, USA - NGEE PermafrostL2-A | ecosystem: Environmental > Terrestrial > Soil > Wetlands > Peat ... | reverse complement strand
CTTCATATCCATCCCCTTCCCAGGCGATGGACTCTACCCATTTTTGGAGGGAATCTCGGGGCTCAGGTCACGACTAGAGCCCGGGCCCTAATAGCCCGGCGATGTGACGGCGTGCTGAAGGGCCCCCCAAGCACGCCCAACATACCAAAATCTCCTATCGGCTTGAACTCTCAGCGTAATCGGCTAAGGGCGGACATGAGCACGTAAGATTGCGATCCCCCCAAGCGTTGTCGACTCGGTTGACCGCGCTCCAGTATTTGTCTTCGGGTTGAACGCCCTTTGGAAGACATCCCTCCGTCCGAGTATATTTTCGATTCCAAGTTAAATCGGCGAGATCTAAAACCGTATGCGGCGCAAGGCGAAGGGGACTTTCTTCGATGGACAGTCGACCTTCGACCACGGCATCGATTTCCCGGCGTATCGAGATCATTGCCGAGATAAATCGGTCGATCTCGTGCTTTGATTCCGACTCGGTCGGCTCAATCATGAGCGTGCCAGGGACGGGAAAGCTCATGGTCGGAGCATGGAAGCCGTAATCGATGAGCCGCTTGGCGATATCCTCGACGGTAACGCCGCACTTCTCCTTCAGAGGACGGACGTCCACGATGCATTCGTGCGCCACTCGTCCGTTCTTGTTCTTGTAGAGAACTGGAAAGTACGGATTCAAGGACGTGGCCAGGTAGTTGGCGTTGACTATCGCGACCTCGGTCGCGCGCTTCAACCCTACACCACCCATCATCAGTACGTAGGCGTAGGAAATCGGGAGGATCGATGCAGAGCCGTAGGGCGCGGCTGATACGGACCCAGCTCCCACCGATTCTTGTCTGCCGACGTCCATGTTCGGCAAATAAGGGGCGAGATGTTTCTTCACTCCGATAGGGCCCATTCCGGGACCACCGCCGCCATGCGGAATGCAGAAGGTTTTGTGAAGGTTCAAGTGCGAGACATCCGCGCCAAACTCTCCAGGACGCGCTAGTCCGACCATCGCGTTTAAGTTGGCACCATCCAGATAAACCTGGCCGCCAAATCCATGCACCACCTTACAGATCTCGATAATGTCTTCTTCGAAGACGCCGTGCGTGGACGGATACGTGATCATTATGGCGGCCAGCTTGTTCGCATGCTTTTCGGATTTTGCCTTCAGGTCGTTGACATCAACGTTCCCATTCGGGTCACACTGAACTACGACGACCTCCATCCCCGCCATTTGTGCCGATGCGGGATTTGTTCCGTGAGCCGACGAAGGAATGAGACAGACCGTCCGATCCTGGTCGCCCCGGCTCTGGTGATACCTTCGGATGGCAAGAAGGCCGGCATATTCTCCTTGAGCTCCGGAGTTGGGCTGGAGAGACACAGCATCGTAACCAGTGATTTCTGCGAGCCATCGTTCCAGTTCCTCAAACATCTGCCGATAGCCCAAAACCTGTTCGGGCGGGGCATAAGGATGGATGTCGCCAAAACCCGAAAACGTTATCGGAATCATTTCGGACGTTGCGTTCAGCTTCATGGTGCACGAACCAAGCGGAATCATCGCTCGATCGAGCGCCAAGTCGCGATCAGAAAGCCTTCGGATATAGCGAAGCATCTCGGTCTCAGAGCGATAGCTATTGAAAACAGGATGCTGAAGAAATCCTGAAGTGCGCCTGAGTTCTGCCGGTAGTCCGATCTTCTCAGTGCCGGAGACTTCCTGATATGACAGCGTCGCGCCGAACGCTCTCCAGATTCGCTCGACTATCGAAGGCGTCGTGGTCTCATCGAGCGCGACTGCGATCCGATCGTCGCCTACCGAACGAAAATTAATGGCGTCGGCGCGCGCCTTTTCAAGAACCGAATCGCGCTGCGAACCGGCGTTCACGGTCAGGGTATCGAAGAACGTGTCGTTGAGCACAGCGACGCCGATGCGCTCCAGGCCTGACTTGAGCACCGACGCGCGTGTGTGCACTCTTTCAGCGATACGCTTCAGTCCGGTTGGGCCGTGATACACCCCGTACATCGAGGCGATGACCGCCAACAAAACCTGCGCAGTGCAGATATTCGATGTCGCCTTGTCCCGTCGGATGTGCTGTTCGCGCGTCTGAAGCGCCAGACGGTACGCGCGGCGCCCTCGCGAATCGACTGAAACGCCGACAAGCCGCCCCGGCAAAGCACGCTTAAGATCGCCTCGACATGAGATATAAGCGGCGTGGGGTCCTCCATAACCCATGGGCACGCCGAAGCGCTGCGCCGTACCAATCGCAATGTCCGCACCTAACTCACCTGGGGAAGATAAGAGCGTCAGAGCAAGTAGGTCGGCTGCAAAGATCGACAACGCGCCAGACTTCCGAAGCTGCTCGCAGATGCGAGCGCTCGCACGCACCGCGCCATGTGTCCCGGGATACTGAAAGATAGCCCCGAATACTGACCCCGTATCAAGGTCGCTTTCTGGAATTCCGACGACGAGATTCCAGCCAAGAGGTTCAGCCCTCGTCCGCAGGACCGCCAATGTCTGCGGGTGGACTTCCCGGTCGACGAAGAATGCCGCCTTCTTATTGGTTGCGAGACGATGCGCCATACTCATCGCCTCCGCGGCAGCCGTGGCTTCATCCAAGAGAGATGCGTTGGCAACCTCCAACCCGGTGAGATCTGAAATCATTGTCTGAAAGTTGAGAAGCGCCTCAAGTCTTCCTTGACTGATTTCAGGCTGATATGGGGTATATGCCGTGTACCACGACGGGTTCTCAAGCACATTACGTAGGATCACCGTCGGAATGAGAGTGCCGGAGTAGCCTTGTCCGATCAGGGACGTGAAAACGCGATTTTGACTTGCAAACTCGCGCATCCTTGCAAGCGCAGCATCTTCGGAAAGTCCGTCTCCGATCGATAGAGACTTCGCCTGACGAATTGAGGCGGGCATCGTCTGGCTAACCAACTCTTCGACGCTTGAACAGCCCATCGACGACAACATCTCATCGACGTCGCGCCGATCCGGACCGATATGCCGCGAGCTGAACTGCTGTTCCAAATCGTCGTGATGGAGTGTGAAGGGTGCATTCATGACGAACTTCCAGTTTTGAAACGTCTTTAGAGGGCAAGCTTGTCGTACGCGGCCTTGTCCAAGAGGTCTGTTACATCGGCGTTCTCGACGACCTTTATTTTGAAGAACCAGCCGTCGCCCTCTGAGTCGGTGTTGATCTTGCCAGGATCCGCACTTAACGACTCGTTCACTGCAATGACTTCGCCGTCGAGAGGACTAAGAATTTCCGAAGCGGCCTTCACACTCTCGACGACAGCAGCCGCTTCTCCCTTTTTCACCTGTCGCCCAATCGCAGGAAGGTCGACGAAGACGATCTCTCCAAGCTGCTGCTGGGCGAAATTCGTTATGCCTACGGTGGCGACGTCGCCTTCCCTATCAATCCATTCGTGGTCGGCCGTATATTTCCTCTCCATGACTTCACTCCTCAACGTCTAAACCGATGCGGGAAGAAGGGCATTTCAACGATCGAGAAAGGTAGATACTTGTCGCGGACACGAGCTAAATGACGACGCCCTACCTCGGCTAGGTCCTTGCGGACGTACCCCATCGCGACGGGATGCTGAACCGAAGGCCCAAAACCCCCGGACGTAATCAATCCGATTTGTTTCTCGTCGGATTCGTCTGCGAAAATCGTCGAACCATGGCGAAAAGGGGTCTTTCCATCCGGCTTCACGCCGACCCGGATCCGCGCTGGCCCCTCGGCGAGCTCTCGCAACACGCGATCGGCGCCTGCAAACCCTCCGCTCTGTCGCCGGCGTTTTTGGATTGACCAGGAGAGGCCGGCTTCGATGGGCGAAGTGGTCTCGTCGAGATCGTGGCCGTATAGGCATAGGCCCGCCTCCAACCGCAATGAATCGCGAGCACCAAGTCCGACTGGACGCACCCGCTCATCAGCCGTGAGGCGATCCCACAACGCGACTGCGTTCTCTGCAGCTACGGAAATCTCGAAGCCGTCTTCGCCGGTGTAACCTGAGCGGGAAATCTCGGTCGGGATGCCGTCGATATCGGCGCAAGCCGTCTGCATAAACGCCAGTTCGGTCGCTGCTGGACAGGCTTTTTCCAAGACGCAGTACGCGGCAGGGCCCTGGAGTGCGACGAGCGCGCGATCAACTCGGCGGACGAGTGTCACCCCGGGAGGTAAGTTGCTTTGAAGATAATCGTAGTCTTGCTCCTTCCGGCTCGCATTTACGATAAGTGACAGACCGCCGCGAGCGGCGGAACTCGTCGAGCGCGCTATCATCAGATCATCGATGATCCCGCCTTCTGAATTGAGCAGTTGCGTGTAGCGTTGCTGGCCGGTCTTAAGGTTTAAGACATCGGCCGGCACCAGTGCTTCAAGCGCTTCCGCCGGTGGCCCGTACTCTCCGCCTTCCGAGGCGAGGACCGCTTGTCCCATGTGAGAGACGTCAAACAGTCCTGCGAATTCGCGCGTATGCACATGCTCGCGCATGATTCCGTCCGCATAGTGGAGCGGCATCTCGTAGCCGGCAAACGCCACCATCTTGCCGCCGGATCTGACATGGACGTCAAACAGAGGAGTTCGAAGAGTCGGCGTGTCGGTCATGCCGCTTGCGCCTTGAGCTCATCGAACGCGGCCAGCGCTGTGGCGCCGTAGACCATCGCCGGACCAGCGCCCATCTCGACGGCCACTCCAATCGCTTCGACCAGTTCCTCCCGGGTTGCTCCGTGCCGGATCGCGTTCTGCACGTGAAAAACCACGCAGCCTTCGCATTTTTCGCAAATTGCGATCGATACCGCGATCAGCTCCTTAATTCTCGCAGGTATGGCACCGTCTTTCGAAGCGACACTCATCAACCGTTGAAATGACTGCGCGAGTTCAGGCGCGGCCTTGCTAAGCCCTTGCGCCTGCCGCTGAACCTTCAGGAGTATCTCTTTGTACGACATTGGTTCCTCAATTCAGGGCCGTAGCCCGTCGTTCGGGATAGATCGGAAATTCGCGACAGAGACCTCGGACCCGGCGCCCGACCGCTTCGCGATCAGTAGCCGAGGCATGCGTGGAGGATATGCCCCGTAGGCTGGTCAGGATCAGATCGCCAATTTCGCAGAATTCTTTCTCGCCAAATCCTCGTGAGGTACCCGCCGAGGATCCCAACCTTATTCCAGAGGCCACGGACGGTTTTTGCGGATCAAAGGGGATTCCGTTTTTATTGCAGGTCAGCCCCACCGCCTCCAAGGCCGTTTCGGCGGCGACACCCGTCAGTCCGAGGGGACGAAGATCCACGAGAACAATGTGACTGTCGGTACCTCCCGACACAATGCTCAGCCCCCCGTCCATAAGCGTCTTCGCGAGCGCGCGCGCATTCGCAATGGTCTGCCGTCCATAGATTTTGAAGTTCGGATGCAGGACCTCTCCGAAAGCAACCGCTTTGGCCGCTATGACGTGCATCAGAGGGCCGCCCTGACTTCCCGGAAAGACCGCCGAATCCACACGCTTCGCAAGCTCAGAATCGTTCGTGAGAATGATCCCGCCGCGAGGCCCCCGCAGCGTCTTGTGAGTTGTCGAAGTTACGATGTGTGCGTGTTCAATGGGCGAAGGGTAAACATCCGCGGCCACCAGTCCGGCGACATGCGCCATGTCCACCATTAATTTCGCGCCGACCTTGTCGGCAATCGTCCGAAACTTTTCGAAGTTGATGGTACGCGGATAGGCGGAGCCGCCGGCAAGAATTAGCTTCGGCCGATGGGTTCGCGCGAGAGAGAGCACCTCCTCCATATCGATGAGGTGGCTTTGCGGGTTGACCCCATACGATATCGGCCGAAACCACTTGCCAGAAATCGTAAGCGGCGAGCCGTGGGTTAGATGTCCCCCGTGAGCCAGAGACATTCCCATGAATGTGTCACCCGGATTCAGCAACGCCATGAACGCCGCGAGGTTCGCTTGTGCGCCCGAGTGAGGCTGAACGTTCACGAACGTGGCGCCGAAGATTTCTTTGGCGCGGCTGATGGCGATGTTTTCGATCTGATCGACGTATTGGCAGCCGCCGTAGTATCGACGGCCGGGTCGCCCCTCCGCATACTTGTTGGTCAGCACCGAGCCCTGAGCCGCTAGAACGGCTTCCGACACGATGTTCTCGGACGCTATCAGTTCGATCTGGTCCTGTTGACGAACCAATTCTCGCTCAATGGCGTTGAAGACCGCGTCGTCGTGGACGGAGCCGTACGTTTCTGTCTCGGCGCAGCGCATCTTCATGTCCGCGTCAGCATTCAGGAATGTTGATTGCGAGGCCCCCGCGCGAGGTCTCGCGGTACTTTTCGCTCATGTCGGCGCCGGTGCGGCGCATCGTCGCTATGGCATGATCAAGCGACACCATGTGCGTTCCGTCGCCGTGCATCGCTAGCGAAGTCGCATTGATGGCTTTTACAGCACCAAACGCGTTGCGTTCGATGCAAGGGATTTGGACGAGACCGCCGATCGGATCGCAGGTCATCCCGAGATGATGCTCCATTGCAATTTCCGCCGCGTTTTCTATCTGCTCGTTCGAGGCGCCAAGCGCCGCGGCTAGACCGGCGCTGGCCATTGCCGATGCGGAACCGACCTCACCTTGACAACCGACCTCCGCGCCGGAGATCGATGCGTTTCTCTTGATGATGCTGCCGATCGAGGTGGCCGTTAGAAGAAGAGTGCGGGCGCCTTCGTTGGACGCGCCTTGACAGAAATCACGATAGTAACGAAGCACGGCGGGGATAACTCCCGCCGCCCCGTTCGTAGGCGCTGTGACAACACGACCGCCGGCGGCGTTCTCTTCGTTGACTGCCATCGCGAAAGTCGAGACATAGTCGAAAGCCTCGTTCGGAAGGCGCTCGTTTCTGGCGCGGCGCGCAATCAATCGCCGATAGAGTTCACCGGCACGCCGCTTTACGCGAAGCCCGCCGGGCAATTCTCCCGATTGGGCCAATCCGCGATCGATGCAGGACATCATCTCGCCGATGATGCGGTCGATCCGTTCGATGGTTTTCGCCTTGGGTCGCCGCAGATTTTCGTTCGCCATAACGATATCAGCGATCGAACACCCGGCGTTCTGAGCAATCGCCAACAATTCGCGCGCCGTGCGATACCCCCACTGAGATTTCGAAGATTCGGGCCTTGTGCCACTATGTTCTTTTTCAACGAACCCTCCGCCGATCGAGAACCACACCTCCTTGGCCAAGGAAGCTCCGTCGCTTCCGATTGCCTCAAACTCCATGGCGTTCGGGTGTCTTGCAAAAGTCCTGCTGGTGTCGAAAACGATATCGCGGTCAGGGACAAACTCGATTGTCCCAATCCCGGGGGCCCTCAACTCGTGCGTGGTTTTGATCTCCGTCATCAGCTCATTGGCTTCAATCGGTTCAACGCGCTCGGGCGTGAAGCCAGAAAGCCCAAGTATGATCGCCTTGTCCGTCGAATGGCCCTTTCCAGTCCAGGCTAGAGATCCAAAAACAGTTGCACTAAGACGGACCGTATTGCTTTTGACGTCGTCGGCCAGCCCGCGGATGAATTCCTCTGCGGCGCTCATTGGCCCGCTCGTATGTGACGAGGACGGACCGATTCCGATCTTAAATAGATCGGCAACTCCTATGGGAAGCTCAGCCTCACCGGTGGCGTCAATGCTCGGGTGCGCTTCAGCCGGATGGGCCGCGATTTGCGAAAGGGCCGATATCATCACGCACCTTTTAGGTTTTCGTGGTTAGCAGCGACACCACGGTGTCGCAAAGGACTTGTCCACCGACTATCAAATGTTCGTCGGCAACATTTTCCGCTTCGTTGTGGCTAATTCCTCTTTCGCAAGGAATGAAGATCATCGCGGTCGGCGTCAGCGAGGACATGTAGAGCGAGTCGTGGGTCGCGCCAGAAACGATATCCATGTGCTTAATCTGACGTCGCGCCGTAGCTCGACGCACTACTTCCACGATGCCAGGATCGAACTGAACGGGATTGGACTGGAGCACAAGGCGGGACGTGACCGAGCACCGCTCGACCGTACCGTTGCACGCTTCGGAGATGGTGCGCCCAGCCCGCTTCAAGGCATCAAGGTCTGGGTGACGCAGATCGATTGTAAACCTCACCCGACCGGGAACGGTATTCGGTGAGCCCGGATGCACTTCCAGCCTTCCGATCGTGAACCTCAGAGTATCTGCGGGGTCGCTGAGTTGCAGCCGCAGACCTGTGATCAGTGACAGGGCTGAAGCCAAAGCGTCCTGTCGACTGCGCGACGGCGTCGTCCCAGCGTGAGCTTCGAATCCCAAGATCTGAACGTCATAGAGATACATTCCCTGGATACCGGTCACGACGCCAATTTGGCAGCCAGCGGTTTCCAACACCGGGCCCTGTTCGATATGAAGCTCGACGAAGGCAAAACCTTTTGTGCCTAGAGGCCGCATCTCAAACCGCGGAAGCGTGGCGAGTTGATCAGCGAGCGCATCCTGAATGGACTTTCCAGACGCATCCTTCGTTTCGAGCGCAGTTCTGAGCTCGATGGCTCCCGCACTTACCGCAGAACCCATGGTCGCGGGGGCAAATCGCGAACCTTCCTCGTTCATCCAGACAACCAGTTCGGTGGGCCTCTTAGTGACAATGCCCACATCGTCTAATGTTTCCAGGACTTCCAACCCTGCAAGGACGCCGAAAACGCCGTCGAAGTTTCCACCCGTCGGCTGACTGTCGAGATGGGAGCCGGTCATGACAGGCGCCAAGCCAGAATCCTCACCCGGCCGTCGGATGAAAAGATTTCCGATCGGGTCAATTTCCGCGACAAATCCTCGGCCAGCGGTCCATGACAGCAGTAAGCGGCGCGCTTCGCCGTCAGCGGGAGTAAGTGCTTGGCGATTTACGCCCCCGCGCCCTGTCGCTCCGACCTGCGCCATCGCCCGATGTCGCTCCAAGAGGCGCGCACAGTTAATCTTGGGGCCGTACAGCTCAGATCGCACTTCCATACGGCTAAGATGCAAACGCGGAGGCATCTTGTCAAGTTACTTTCTTAATACGAATATAGCTGTCATGAACACGGGCCCACGCTAAGGTTCAGTGCCATTTTGGGAGCGCAACAAATGGGAAATCAAGATGAGCGAGCGAAGCTTCATTCTGTCGAGGCCTACGCGGTCGCGACGTTGAAGCTTCATGGATTGGATCTCTCAAAGGCCGACCGCGTCACGGTGATCGCAAACGTCAAATCTATCGCGGACGCTGCGAAACTGGTGAATTCCTATCCACTCACGGAGGAGATCGAATCCGCCGTCATGTTCCGGGTGCCACAATGACCGCGGAAGATCAGCCCACCTCGCGGGTAGCATCCGACGACGCGGACTTACACGTTTCAGCCTCCGCTCATCTGTCGGCCGCCTTGGCGAAAATCAGCAATATTAACCCGCGCGTAAACGCATTCACCGATGTCGTAGAGGACCGCGCCGTGGCAATGGCTGCGTGTATCGACAATAAGCGCTCCGCGGGCGGAAAGCTCGGGCGGCTAGCCGGGGTGCCCTTTGCCGTAAAAAACATGATTGACATCGCTGAAGTTCGCACACGGGCAGGATCGAAGATCAATCTGGACAACGCACCAGCAACGCGAGACGCAACGCTCATAAGGCGTCTGGAATCCGAGGATGCAGTTCTCGTCGGCGCACTCAACATGGGCGAGTACGCTTACGACTTCACTGGCGAAAACTGGCACTACGGTCCCTCGCGAAATCCGCATTGCATAGATCACATGTCGGGCGGCTCTTCAGGCGGATCCGGAGCCGCCGTCGCAGCTGGACTTGTACCTGTCGCACTCGGCTCTGATACGAACGGCTCCATCCGTGTTCCATCAGCCTTCTGTGGAGTGTTCGGACTGAAACCGACGTTTGGAAGACTTTCCCGGTCGGGTAGTTTTCCGTTCGTCGGGAGCTTGGATCATCTTGGACCGCTGGCACAAAGCGTATCCCTTCTTTCATCCGCGTATGACGTGATGCAAGGCGGCGATCGCGACGATCCAGCATGCGTCGATCGAACCATCGAACCCACGTTCGATTCTCTTTCGGCCGATATAAGAAGTCTTCGGATCGCCGTCGCAGGCGGCTACTTCTCCCGCAATGCGGAGCCTGAGGCGCTGCAGTCAGTGCGCGACGTCGCCGACGCGCTCGATGCCCACCTGACCATCGAAATACCCGAGGCCGAGCGAGCCCGCGCGGCGGCACAGATCATAACTGCCGCCGAAGGCGGATCGTTACATCTCGACCGTCTGCGTTCCCGGCCAGGTGATTTCGATCCCATCGTGAGGGATCGGCTTTTTGCCGCCGCAACTGTGCCCGCTGCATGGGTACAAAACGCCCAAAGATTTAGGTGGTGGTACCAGATGCAGGTTCTGCAACTTTTTGAGACCGTCGACGTGATCTTGGCTCCCACAACTCCCTGCCGGGCGCCCAGGATCGGACAGAAAGAGCTTGTCCTCGACGGCAAGATCGTACCGCTGCGTCCCGCAATCGGCTTGTTCACTCAGCCGATATCGTTCATCGGCCTTCCCGTTGTGACGGTGCCGCGTTGGGTCGACTACGGCCTTCCCTTGAGCGTGCAGATCATCACCGCCCCGTGGCGGGAGGATCTGGCACTTCGGGTCGCCTTCCATCTCGAAAAAATGGGCGTGGTCCGAATGCGCAAGCCGGATACCATCTGATCAAGTAGCTTGAGCCGCCGCCAAGGAAAGCTATAAAGGCGGCCGAGCGCCGCTTATTTGTGCATTTTCAACAGCGGCTCAGCCAGGATGTAGCGCATGCGGCGACAAACGACCGTTCTCAAGAGGAAAAAAACGTCTCCCTATAGCGTAGAGTGGGCCGAAAACCTCCTGATCGGCGTGCGGCTAAAGCATGCGCGACTTAATCGCAGAGCAAATCTGCGCCAGCTAGCGGATGAGGTCGGTTGCACAGAAAGCTTTTTGTCAAAGGTCGAAAACGACAAGGTCCGACCATCGCTAACAATGCTGCACAAAATCGTCCAAGCCCTTGATATCAGCATCGCAAAGCTGTTTGCAGATAACACGGATTTGGATGCGCCAATCACCGTTTTGCCGTCTGGAAAGCGACCGATGCTTCGGACAGAGCAGCTCAAGCAAGAAAAGGGCATCACGCTCGAGTCGCTTCTCCCCGTCTCGCGAGCCGTGCTCCTGGAAGCCAACATCCATCACGTCGCTCCTAGCGGCTCGTCGCGCGGGTTTATCCATCACCCAGGCGAGGAAATGGGTTTTGTACTGGATGGCGAGCTAGAGCTAACCGTCAACGGCAAAACGGTACATTTAAAGAAGGGTGACTCCTTCTTTTTCCTCTCGAATCTCCCCCATGGCTACAAAAACCCCGGCACGATAACCGCGCGTATATTGTGGGTAAATACGCCTCAAAGCTTCTGACGCGCGCAGGAACAGCCGCCGTTCCAGGCCTGGCGGGCGGCCCCTTATCCGTCAAGTCACTTGACCTCCAAGAATACATCTGTCATTTTTTTCACGTTGGGAGGAAAGACGATGGAAATCAACCTGGTGGGGCCCTTGGGAGAGCTGACTGCAGCTTTCCGCGAATACGAGGCAGCGCTTATTTCCAATCGGCCCGACGTTCTTGACCGGCTATTTTTGAATTCCCCGGAGACGATCCGGTATGGGGTCGCCGAAAACCTTTATGGCCACGCAGAGATCAGCGCCTATCGCTCAAAGCGAGCCCAGGTAGGCGGCGCGCCGCGGCGGAGGATCGTTCGCGAGGTCATCACGACTTTCGGCAACGACGTCGGAACGACCAACATCGAATACGTTCGCGAGGCGACCGGCCTAGTTGGTCGCCAATCACAGACTTGGATCCGGACGCAAGATGGGTGGCGGATCATCGCCGCGCACGTCTCACTGCTACGCGACAAAGACTGAAACCGAGCGGAGCTCCGTATGCGCACCTATTGCACGGCCTACAAGATCACGATGTCGTCCCCGGACGACATTTCGCAACTTGAAGCACTCATCGAACGCGGCGAATTTCGTGCGGACGAAATCGTCTGCATCATATGCAAGACAGAAGGAAACGGACGGGTAAACGACTTCTCCAGGCCTCTTGCGCACCGATGCTTCCGGGATCTCATTAGCCAGCAAACAAAAAAGTCTGCCGCCGAAGTCGACAACAGCGTCGCATTTGTCATGTCCGGAGGATGCGAAGGGATTATCACGCCACACGCAACTATATTCGTCAAACGCAATTCAAAAGAGACCCCTTCGAAGCCACAGAAGCGGCTTTCCTTCGCGACGGCAAACACACGCGAGCTTCTTCCGGAGGAGCTCGGCACTGAGACGCACGTCAGGCTTGTCGCCGAGGCGGTTCGGTCGGCGCGCGCGGGTGCAAAAATTCCTGACCTGACGGACGTCCATTACGTGCAGGTCAAGTGTCCATTGCTGACAACGGAGCGGATAAACGACGCCAAATCTCGCCGCCGAACAACAGTGACCGAGGACACGCTGCGCTCGATGGGTTTCTCCAACGGAGCGTCCGCCCTCGGAATTGCGCTTGGCCTCGGCGAAATCAAGGACTTCGACCCGAAACACATCTGTACGAATCCGGAAATCTATACGACGCGCGGAGGCTGCTCATCGGGCATCGAACTCATGAATTGCCAAATCTTTGTGCTGGGAAATTCCGCAGATAGCGATAGTCCGTTCGTGAGCGGCCATCATCGTCTGGACGACATGATCGACGCGGACGGCGTACGCAAAGCACTTCAGAACGCGGGTCTGCAGGTCTCCGGATCGCTTGACGCGGAATCTCGAGCGCGCGTTCTGAACGTGTTTGGCAAGGCACAAGTGCCGCTTGACGGTCTCGTGAGAGGCCGGCGCACGACCTTGCTGACCGACTCTGACCTGAACACGCGTCCGGCGCGTGCGGTCCTGGGGACGCTCATCGCGTCTGTTGTTGGAGACCCCGCGATCTACGCGTCGGCCGGTTGGGGATATCACCAAGGCCCTACGGGCGGAGGTATGGCCGCGGCGATAGTCGCCGTCGACAAGCCGTCCTCCTGAAGGCGGCAATACAAACGGTTCGAAAAGAAAACGAAAATCGGATCAATTCTGGGAGAGGGAAACATGGCTTCAGTAGCGAACCACCAGGCGACATACGGGACCCCAACACCATCTAAGGCGACGCGGAACCGTGCGATCGTGGCATGCTCGATCGGCAATTTCTTCGAGCTCTTCGATTTCGTCCTTTACGGCTTTTTAGCCGCGATCATCGGCAAGTTATTCTTTCCAGCGCACGATCCGATGACATCACTTCTGAGCAGCTTGGCCATCTACGGCGTTGGCTTTCTCATGCGCCCCGTAGGCGCGGTCGTTATAGGCGCCTACGGCGATCGACACGGAAGAAAGGCGGCTCTGGTACTCACTATCGGAATTATGGCTGTCTCGACGCTCGGCGTCGGCCTTCTCCCGACCTACGACACCATTGGGCGGTTCGCACCCCTGCTGCTGCTGCTCTGCCGGCTGGGACAAGGATTCTCGACAGGCGGAGAATGGGGCGGCTCCGCTGCGTTCATGGTGGAATACGCACCACCCCACAAGCGCGGACTGATCGGAAGCTGGCAACAGTCCAGCGCCACCGCCGGTGTGCTCGCTGGTTCGCTCACTGCGGCTGTCCTGAGTACTGTGCTGGATGCCGAAACCATGTTGTCCTGGGGATGGCGCGTGCCCTTCTTCATCGGTGCGATTTCCGGACCTGTTGGCTTCTATCTTCGCATCAAGATTGACGAGACTCCGGTCTTCGAAGAAGTCGTCGCAACGAAGGGTGTCGAACGTCATCCTCTGTCTGCGGCGCTAACGGAGCACTGGCGCAATCTACTCATTGCATTCGGCATCGCGATCACCGCGACGGTGCCGTTCTATATGACCTTCATCTTCATGCCAAACTTCGCCACCCAGCGTCTGAGTCTCAGCTACTCGACGGCGCTTTTTGCCACCAGCATTTGCAGTGTGCTGGCAACAGTCCTTATGCCAGTCATGGGAACCATCTCCGACCGCATCGGCCGAAAGCCGATGGTGCTGGGGTCGACGATCGGGGCGCTCCTCACATCGTATCCGCTATTCGTCTACATAACGAACCATCCAGGCTTTCAGAGTCTTGTAATCGCCCAGTGCATCTCCGTCGTCTTCATCTCGATGTTCTCCGGACCGCTGCCGTCGATTCTTTGTGAGATGTTTCCGACCAAAGTCCGATATACAGCTCTTTCGATAAGTTACGGATTTGCGGTGATGATCTTCGGTGGGTTCGCACCATTCGTTGCGACTTACCTGATCAATCTCACGGGAAATCCGATATCGCCAACTTATTACGTCACATCCGCCGCGCTGGTTAGCACGCTCGTTGCTATTTTCTTCTACAAGGAAACGGCGCACAAAGAGCTTCGCTAAGGCTGTTGTAAGCTACGGAATGCCGGGCCCCGGAACACAGGGCCCGGCATATCGCGAGGAAAAACATTCGGGCACAACATCAGAGTTTCGTTATTCGCGGCGCGCGCGTCTATCGCCATCACGGCGATACGGACCAACCCGCTCTCTCCAATGTCATTATTCGAAACGGCCGAATCTGTGCGATCGGCGAAAGCATTCCAGACGACTCGGATCTGGCGTCCGTTTCAATGGACGGCCACCTCCTGATTCCGGGCTTCGTCAACAGCCATTTCCACTCTCACGATGTTCTAGCCAAAGGCTCCTTCGAGACAATGTCCCTTGAACAATGGGGCTTGGTCTCGGGTCCGATTGGCTCGAATCGATCCGTCGAGGAGGTACGATTGAGGACGATCGTCGGCGCAATCGAGTGCGCGCGAAACGGCATCACTACGGTCCAGGACTTTGCCGTGGTCGCGCCTCTCAAGAGCGAGTATCTCGACGCGATAGCGGAAGCGTATGCCAGCGTAGGAATTCGCGTCGTCCTTTCGGTTTCACTTCGAGACCTCACCGCGTTTCACACGCTCCCTTGGGCTGACGAGTTCGTCGCGGCGGAGCATCGAAGCCTATTCGGCAGCAGCATCGACGGAGACACCCAGCTCGCATTTGTCGCAGAGCAAATGGACAGGATCGGGACCGACAATGGCCGTCTTGGCTGGGCCATAAGCCCGTCGGCGCCGCAACGGTGCACTTTCGCGTTTTTGAAGCGGATCGGATCGTTCGCGCGATCCAGAGATCTGCGCGTCTTCACGCATGTCTACGAATCCCGCCTGCAACGGCTGCACGCGAAGATGAAACTTACCGACTTCAAGGGATCGGAAATTGAGTATCTCGACGCGGCCGGTCTCTTGGGCGACCGAACGACTCTCGCACACGGGGTATGGCCCGACGCCGACGAGATACGGCGCATTGCCGACACCGGTGCTGGGGTCGTTCTCAACATGCTTAGCAACCTCAAGCTTCGCAACGGAGTTGCACCCCTCAGCGCCTACCGTCGTGCGGGCGTTGCCCTTTCTTTGGGCTGCGACAATTGCAGCTGCAGCGATCTCCAAAGCATGATCGAGGTAATGAGGCTCTATTGCCTGTTAGGCGCGATTTCGGAGGTAGATACCGATCAACCGACTGCGGTCGAAGCGATCAAACTCGGGACTATCGGCGGTGCGCGAGCCGCCGGAAAATCGTCGGAAATCGGGGAAATAGAGGTCGGCATGGACGCAGATCTAGTGGCACTCGATCTCAGCGATCCGTCGTGGCAGCCCTTCAACAGCGCAGCACGGCAGCTCGTCTTTTCCGAGACAGGCCGGAGTATCACTGACGTTTGGGTGGGTGGGCGGCGTGTCGTGACCGCCGGACGCTGCACCTTCGTAGACGAAAACGCGATCCGGGCTCAGCTCGAAGAGATCATGCCGTCAGTCCGCAGCGAAATCAGTAAGCTCGCCAAGAACGCGGCCGTACTCGCCCCAGCTTTAGGGAAAATCAACAAACGCGCGGTCTCGGCGAACTTAGGCTATCACCGCTACTTGCCCGACTGACCTGACCGGCCGCTTCCTGACCAAAACCTAAGAGCTTATGTTTTAGTCGCGGTAATACGGCTCAACCATGCGAAGCGCGACCCTGATCGTCCTTCACGAGGTCATCCAAGAATTCCGACACGGGAGCGACCCCAGTTACGAGCAGATGGTCTCGGGCACGGGTGCAGGCGACGTAGAGCAGATGGCGCTCGGTGTCATAGACCTCCTGCAAATCCGCATCGTCACCGACCGTCTCGATACGCTCCTGCAAGGGGATTATTTCGTCATCGCAGGCCATTACAACCACGGCGCGGAACTCCAAACCTTTGGCGAGATGCATAGTGCCGATTGAGACGTGGCCGCTGGTCGTTTCGACGTGTTCATCGAGAACCTTGTGCCCAGGCCAATGCATCGTCCCAGCGATACAGTGCCCGCAGGCCAAACTTGCTAAAGGGTGGGCCGCCGCCGCGAGTCGCTTTGGTTGCGAGCGTCTTCGCTTTGATCGGGAATCCAGCCGCAGTGAGTGCCTCGGCTGTTCGGCCGCGCGTCAGCAGCGCGTCCGGGTTGTCTGGAATGGAGTTTGTCATAGCGTCACCTTCATTCTTGCGGGTAAGCCCGCTCGATTGCGATGACGTGAAAATATGAGATCGGTTGCGTACGCAGCAGACCGGTTTTATTCAGGCCTCATCGGGGCCACTAAGCCCGGGGTCATGCCCCTGGTCTGCATTGGGAACGCGATCGAAAAGAGCCTCTGCTTCATCAGCTATAGCCACCGGTAAGGGGAGCCAATGGTCGGACTCAAGACGAGACAAATACGCAATTCGCGCCAAAGTGGCAGAGTAGCGCGGCGAGCGTGCTTCAGCGGGTTGTCCCTCGTACTGCCGGTCTGCTTTGAGGAGGCGATCGTACAGAGCCTCTGCTTCATCAGTGACCGCTGGAAAGAGGTTCAGCCAACTCGGCAGCTTCAAGCGGGGTAAGTAACAAACTGTATTTTCAGCGGAAGAGGTCATGCAGATTCGCGCCTTAATGCGATGACCTTGACCGTGTCCTTTTTCTTGCTCATGAGCGCGGCCGTTTGGTCCGCGATCGCATCGGCGGCGGCGAGTAATACAGCATCGGCAGAGTGGATGTACCGGGAGGTCATTGAATGCCCCTTGTGGCCAACCAAAGCGGCGATGGTCACTTCGGAATAGCCGAGGTCGGAACCCAACGACGTGAACGAATGCCGCAGGACATGCGGTGTCACGTCAGGCGGCAACCCACCCAGCTTCGCAATCCTTTTCCATAATTTTCGGAAACCCAGCATAAGGCCTTCGCCACGTGTGGCCGGGAACACCAATGCGCCCGATCGCGGGACGTCTCTCAGCACATCACATGCGGCGCGGGGCAACGGCCTTACTGATCGTCCCGTCTTAGTATCGTCAAGAGTCGCGGTGCGTCGTGGAAGGTCAACCTCATCCCAGCGGAGCCCCAGCGCTTCGCCGCTGCGCCAGCCAGTGAGCGCCAAGAAGCGCGCCGCTGCTACCGCCGCCGGCCAGAAGTTTTTCATCTTGGCCTTCATTAGCGCGTCACCTAGGGATTTATATTCGTCATCGGTGAGGCGCCTCTCTCGCTTGCCGTCCGCGAAGCGCATTACGCCACGTACTGGGTTGTCCGGGCGCATCCGATGGCGGACGGCATAGGTGAATATCCCGCCAAGCAGGCCCACAGTGCGGCTAGCCGCGGTTTTGCCGCCTCGTACGCGAGCCAGCCCCCGCTTTTTTTCGCTCCTCTTGTTGCCGGCCGTCTTTCCTAAGGCGACATCGTGCATGAATTTGTCCACGTCGTCGGTTGTGACAGCGGCGACCTTAAGTTGGCCAAGCAGAGGCTTGATATGGCGCTTGATGCGGCCCTTATCGATTTCGAGCGTGCTCGATTTCTTCGACTTCTTGCTGCGTGTCAGCACTCGCCCAGCCTCGGCGTCGGCGAAATAAAGATCACACAACTCAGCTACGTCAGCAGCCTGCCTCTTGGCCTGCTTCACGGCCGCGGGATCCTCGCCCTTTTTGACCTGCCCGAGCAGGCGTTGCGCCTCAGCGCGAGCCGTCTCAGGGGTCCAGGGCGAACCGTGTCGGCCGATCGTTTGCCACCGTTGTCGGCCTTCCAGAGTCCGATAGAAAAGAACGTAGGAAGTGACCGCGCTTCTTTGGCGCCGCGCGCCAAAGCCGGCGACCGCTCCGTCCCAGGCAATCTGACCTGGTTTTAGAGAGCGCACCTCGCGAAGCCCGATCCGTTTTCCGGCCATCTCCGACTCGTTTGCTGACTGCCGACTGTCACCGGCTAGCTAGCACCTAGCTAGCAGATAGCTAGCAGTTCGACGCTCATCGTCGCAAAACAGGGTAAACGCCAGCAGCCAAGAAAGCATTGATTCAATTAAGCTTTGCAAGCTCAAGCAACCAGCTTCAAACCGCCGCAAAGCCTTGGAACTACCTTGCCAAGGTCGGGGTCGAGGGTTCGAATCCCTTCGCCCGCTCCAATTTTCTTCTTCTTATATCACGCGGATGCGCCCCCGGCGCGCATGCCGCATTAACCAACCGCTAACCATAAAAGCCTTAGAAAAAACGCGGGAAGGCGCAGCTTATTGCGCCCATCGGG
>Ga0075522_10001356_pt1 | contig 18607 bp, 18 predicted proteins | sample NGEPerA_FD_74796 | JGI IMG/M metagenome (GOLD analysis project Ga0075522, IMG submission 74796) | Arctic peat soil microbial communities from the Barrow Environmental Observatory site, Barrow, Alaska, USA - NGEE PermafrostL2-A | ecosystem: Environmental > Terrestrial > Soil > Wetlands > Peat ... | reverse complement strand
CCATACAGCGGGTTGTCGACCGAATGGTCGCCATGCAGGTCCCCAACCTCCGTGCTCCACAGGCCGTAGGTCGTCAGGCCGCTTTGCCAGAGCTTCGCCGCCTGGACCACGGTTGCCCGCATGCCGTTGTTGACGGGGAACACGGTCTGGGCATGGGCGAACAGTGCGGAGATTTCCTGCTGCTGTTGAACATACGCAAGGCGATCAACAGACTCATTACTGAGGAGCTTGTGCCCAGTTTCCTCGTGCGCCACAACATCCTTGCTGAGCGTGGCGACCGTTACCGACTCGACATGCAACTGGCGCCCCGTCGCCCGAACTTGGTCAACCAGCCCGCGCACCCCAACGATGGTGGCGATCGCCGACACCAACAAGAGCACCAGCATGATCGCGAACGCGCGGGACCACTCACGCCGCAGGCTGCGCCGACGCGTGGCCCCATTCTTGGCCAGTAGCGGGTCTGGGCTACCCATGGCAATGCCTTCCAGGGCCGTGGCGACGAGTGTCGTCTGCGCTCAATCGGTCGCTCGCAACCAAATCTGAGACGTCTTAGGGGTGACATCGCATTTGCCCGCGTGTAAGCCTGTAATCACGGGCGGACGGATACGGCGATCGGCGACGAACCGGTGCCGACGTTATTCGAGCAGCACCCGGCTGACAGCTGTTCGTCCGATGACTTTGCTCTCTACGATTCGTCTCACTGACGAGCCGCCCATGAGCGGCACGGTTGGAGGAGTCGGCATGAGCGGTGTTCGGGTATTGGTCGGCACCCGCAAGGGAGCTTTCGTCTTAACATCCGACGGGGGGCGAACTGCGTGGGATGTGAGCGGCCCACACTTCCCCGGGTGGGAGATCTACCACGTCGCCGGGTCGGCCGCCGATCCGACGCGGCTCTACGCGTCGCAGTCCAGCGGCTGGTTCGGCCAGGTCATCCAGCGATCCGATGACGGTGGCCAGACCTGGGCACCGGTCGGCAACCAGTTCGTCTACGACGGCGCCGCGGGCACCCACCAGTGGTACGACGGCACGCAACGACCGTGGGAGTTCACCAGGGTCTGGCATCTGGAACCATCACGGACGGATCCGGACACGATCTATGCCGGCGTCCAGGATGCTGCGTTGTTCAAAACCACAGACGGCGGCTCGACTTGGCATGAACTCGAGTCCCTGCGTCAACACAAGACTGGACCTGACTGGCAACCGGGTGCCGGCGGCATGTGCCTGCACACCATCGTCTTGGACCCGACGCGCGAGCAACGGATGTTTGCCGCCATCTCCGCGGCTGGGGTCTTTCGCACCGACGACGCCGGCGCGACGTGGCGTCCAGTGAACAAGGGCCTGCATTCGGAAGGCATCCCCGACGGTGACTCCGAGGTAGGGCATTGCGTGCACAGCCTTGCGATGCACCCCACCCGGCCCGAAACGTTGTTCATGCAAAAGCACTGGGACGTGATGCGCACTGACGACGCTGGTGAATCGTGGCAGGACGTCGGCGACAACCTGCCGACCGACTTCGGATTCGTGATCGACGTCCACGCCCACGAGCCTGAGACGATCTACGTCGTTCCGATCAAGAGCGACTCCCAGCACTTCCCGCTCGACGGCCAGCTGCGGGTTTATCGCAGCCGGACAGGCGGCAACGACTGGGAGCCGCTCACCAAGGGCCTGCCGCAGCGCGACTGCTACGTGAATGTGTTGCGCGACGCGATGGCCGTCGACTGCCTCGACGACTGCGGCATCTACTTCGGCACCACCGGTGGCCAGGTCTACGCGTCGACCGACGCCGGCGACAACTGGTCGCCGATCGTCCGTGACCTCCCGGCCGTGCTGTCGGTGGAAGTCCAGACGTTGCCATGATCCGCGTTGTGCTGCCTGCCCATCTGCGGGCGCTGGCCCGGGTCGAGGGCGAGGTGCAGTTGGACGTCGAGGGGCCGGTCACCCAGCGCGCCGTGCTGGACGCCCTCGAAGCCACCTACCCGATGCTCTGCGGGACGGTCCGCAATCAAGTCACGCAACAGCGGCGTCCGTTCGTACGGTTCTTCGCTTGCGAAGAAGATCTCTCACATGCCGCACCCGACGCCGCCTTACCGGACGCCGTCGCGCTCGGCGCCGAGCCGCTACTGATCATCGGGGCGATGGCCGGCGGCTGAGGTTTCAGCGGAGGTCTGCTGCGGGAGAACCATGGTGGAAACGGTCCCGCACCACAGGAGGCACCATGTCCGCCGAAGACAAGACGCTCGGTTCACCGGATGAGACACGCGGCGGGCCGAACATCGAAGCCGCCATCGCGAACGCCGAAGAGGGCAGCGTGGTCGAGGGCGTGCACACTCTGCCCGGTGAGGATGAGAACCACGACTCGCGGTTGGAACAGATGCCCGAGGTCGAAGGCGTGACCGAAGGCCGCGTCGATGACGAATCGCCGCCAGGCGGACCGCCGTACAAGCCTGAATAACAAGTGGCCTCAGCCGCCGAGGTAGGACATCTCGGCACGCGGCTCATTGCCCCCGCCAACGCGCATCACTTCGGAGTAGCGGTCCCGCCGGCCCGACCACACGCCAGAGATCGCCCGCCGCAGTTCGTCGTCAGACGATCCTGCTCGCATCAACGCCCGCAGGTCGAGTTTTCGTGACCCGAAGAGGCAAGTGAACAGCTCGCCTATCGAGGTCACTCGCGCCCGCGTGCAGTCGGTGCAGAACGGTTGTGTGACGGAGGAGATGACGCCGATTTCACCGCTGCCATCGACATAACGCCAGCGCTTCGCCACCTCACCGCGCCGAATCGAGGGCATCGGCTCGACGGGGAACACAGCACCGATGCGGGCGATGACCTCGGCCGAGGGGACTACGTCGTCCAGCACCCACTTGTTGGTGTCACCAACATCCATGTACTCGATGAACCGCAGAACATGTCCATGGGCGCGAGCGAATTCGGCGAGTTCGACAATCCCCTCGTCGTTGCGCCCACGGCGCACGACAGCATTGAGCTTCACCGGAGAGAGGCCGGCATCCGTCGCCGCCGCAATCCCGTCAAGCACCGTCGCCAGCGCCAGTCGGGTGTCGGCCATCGCGGCGAACATCGCTGGGTCGATGCTATCGAGGCTCACGGTGACGCGGTTGAGTCCTGCTGCACGCAACGACATTGCTCTCGTCGCGAGCAACGAGCCGTTCGTCGTTAACGCAACGTCGTCGATGCCAGGCGTCGCCGCCACCATGGAAACAAGTGTTTCGAGATCCTTGCGCAGCAGCGGCTCACCACCGGTGAGTCGCACCTTGCTGACGCCGAGCTGCGCGAACACCGACACCAGACGAGCGAACTCCTCATAGGTCAAGATCTCGGTGCGGGCGAGGAACGCATGGTTGGGCCCGAAAGCTTCGCGCGGCATGCAATAGATGCAGCGGAAGTTGCACCGATCCGTCACCGAGAGGCGAAGGTCGCGCACCGGCCGACCAAGCTGATCCAGCGGTCCAGAACTCACGACGTCGACACCAGCACAAGTCGATCGCTCGCGCGCACGCGTTGCGCACTCGTCCGTCGCCGCTCGCACCACAGCACGAGCGCATCGCCTGCGAAGGTCAACACGACGCCACCGACGAGCATCGCAACGGCACCGCGATGAATGTCGGCCAAGCTGTGGTCTGGGCTGATGAACTTGCCCTCGGCGAACATGGCGGCCGAGATCGCAACGTAGATCGGCGCTCCTGCGGTGACGAGGGCGAGCTTGAGCCGCACGCTTGGTCGCCACGCGACGGGGTCCTGGCCGAGCATCGGTACCCAGAACATCAGCCCGCAGGCCAGGAAGTACACGTGCACGAATTCGTGGAAGCCTTGATTCACCTCCGACAGCCGGTACAGCGGTGTGAGCAGATACACCGCCATCGAGCCGAAGTAGTCGAGCGGCAACAGCACCGCCGCAGTTGTGCCGGTGATCAACCGCATGCTCGGGTCATGCAAGATCTCTGCGACGAAGCGGCGCACTGTTCCCGAACCTGCGGCAAAGCAGAGCCGGACCGGTGCACCCAACGCGAGGAGCGGCGCCGCCACCATCATGAGGACGAGGTGCTGTGTCATGTGCACCCACAGCAGGTCGTCGTCATAGGCCGCAAAGCCGGACTGCAGCACGATCGCGAGCGAGGCCACGCCGAACACGAAACTGACCGTACGAAACGCTGGCCAAGTGCGGCCGCTCGAGCGAACCCTGGCGACGCCGTAGAAATACGCCGCGACCACCGCGAACTCGAGCACGATGCCGAAGATCGATACGCCGTCGGCTTGCCAGTGGGTGAGCATGCGCGCCCAGTCGACGCTCACGCAACACTTCCCTGCCGCCGGAACCGTGCGCCGACTACGACCGCGCGCCGCGCGAGCCGCCGACCGACGATCATCACGAGCAGGCAGCAGGACACGGTCACACTGTCCTTGTCAGCGTCGGCGCCACAACGCCACCCATCGCCGTCGTTCCGACACCACCCATCGCCGTCGTCCCGACACCACCCATCGCCGTCGTTCCGACGAGGCCGTCGTGGATTGGGCGTTCCGTGTCCGTCAGCGGACGGATGTCGGTGCGGCCGGTGCGCACCGAAATGATTTCCGCGCAGATTGATATTGCCGTTTCTTCAGGCGTACGGGCACCGAGGTCGAGCCCGATCGGTGCGTGCAGGCGGGCCAGGTTGGCCTCACTGACGCCTGCCTCACGAAGCCGGCCAAGCCGGTCGACGTGGGTACGCCGGCTCCCGAGCGCACCGAGATATCCGACTGCGGTGTCGAGGGCCGCGACGATGGCAGGGACGTCGAACTTCGAATCGTGGGTGAGCACACAGACGGCGTCGCGCGGAGTCAGCGCGTCGGGCAAGGCCTTGAGATAGCGGTCAGGCCAGTCGACGACCACTTCGTGCGCGAGCGGGAAGCGAGCGTTCGTCGCGAAGGCCGGACGTGCGTCGCACACCGTTACCCGAAATCCCATGACCCGCGCTGTCCGCACCAGTGCAGCGGTGAAATCGACAGCTCCGAAGATGATCATTCGGGCAGGCGCCACGAACGACTCGATGAACACCGATACGTCATCGCGGCCGATCTCCCCGCGCCCTCCGTAATGCCGCAGCCTGCTGGAGCCGGCGGCAAGCTCACCCGCTGCGTCACGGGCCGCGACGACGTCCAGTTCCGCCGTCCCGAGAGAGCCGATCAATGGTTCGTCCGGCCGGTAGAGCAGCTTCGCGCCGACACCCAGCCCTGCGACGACGGTGGCGAGCGCGACGGGTGCGTCGGCTCGCAGCGCCGCGAGAAGCGCATCCTGGACGTCGGGTGCCCACTCGAGGGGTTCGATGTACAGGTGGACAGTGCCGCCACAGGTCAGGCCAACCGCGAAGGCATCCGCGTCGGAGTAACCGAAGGTGAGCAAGCCTCGTTCGCCAGTACCGAGACTTTCTAGGGCGGCTTCCATGACCGCGCCTTCGACGCACCCACCCGAAACGGAGCCCGCGACCTCGCCGTCCTCGGAAACGGCCATCGTCGCGCCGGGCTCGCGCGGACCCGAACCCTCGACGTCGATGACCCGGGCCAAAGCGATGCGCCGACCCTGCTGGCGCCACCGGTCGACGTCGCCGAGGATCTCTTTCACCACCGCATCGTGCGCTCGCGCTCGGCGGGTGTCCAGCGACCTAAGCATTCCCTTAGGTGGGCGTTGACAACGTTGCCGTCGGGCCACGGATACTGCCGGTAGGACGAGGCGAGGAGTCACCATGCAGGTACCTGCACCGTTCGAATACCAGCGAGCAACCACCGTCAAGGACGCCATCGGTTTGATGGAACGGCTAGGGAGTTCCGCCCGGCTGGTCGCCGGCGGCCACAGCCTCCTGCCGATGATGAAGCTGCGGCTCGCCAACTTCGAATATCTGATTGACATCAACGATCTACGCGGCGAACTCGGCTACATCACGGTCGAGCCAACGCAAATTCGGGTCGGCGCTCTGACCCGACATCGTGAACTTCTCGAGTCCGACGCCCTAGGCGTGACGTTTCCGATCTTCCGCGACGCCGAGCGCGTGATTGCCGACCCGGTGGTCCGCAACAGAGGGACGATCGGTGGCTCGCTGTGCCAGGCCGACCCGTCCGAAGACCTCTCGGCCGTCTGCACCACCCTCGATGCGAGTTGCGTCATCCAGGGCAGCTCCGGCCAGCGGGTCGTGACGATGGCCGAGTTCTATCGCGGCCCGTACGAGACCGCCGTCGGCGACGGCGAGATCCTCGTCGAGATCCGGATTCCGATCAGGCCAGGTGGTTCGAGCGCATACGAGAAAGTCGAGCGGCGCGCAGGCGACTGGGCGGTGGTTTCCTGCGGCGCCGCGGTGTGGATCACCGACGGCGTGATCACCGACGCACGCGTCGGACTCGCCGCGGTCGGGCCGAACACCACAGGGATTCCCGCAATTTCAGAGGCACTGCGCGGCAAGGCGCCCTCCGAAGACGTGTACGCAGCGGCAGGTGCGATCGCTGCCGAGAGCTGCAGCCCATCGACAGACCTTCGGGGCAGCGTCGAATACAAGCGGCACCTCGCAAATGAGCTCACCCGGCGGGCTCTTCGCCGCGCCGTGGCCCGCATCAACGGAACAGAGGTCTGAGACATGCAAGTGTCGATGACGGTCAACGGCACGCCGGTCACCGAAGAAATCGAGGGCCGCACGCTGCTGGTCCACTTCCTGCGCGACCAACTGCAACTGACCGGGACGCACTGGGGCTGCGACACCAGCAACTGCGGTACCTGCGTCGTGTGGCTCGATAACGAGCCGGTGAAATCGTGCACCGTGCTCGCCGCCATGGCCGGCGGTCACGAGGTACGCACGGTCGAAGGTCTCGAACAAGATGGCGTGCTCGACCCGGTACAACAAGGGTTCATGGAGTGCCACGGCCTCCAATGCGGCTTCTGCACTCCCGGCATGATGATGACGGCACGCGCATTGCTCGATCGAAATCCCGACCCATCCGACGGCGAGATCCGCGAGGCCATCTCAGGCCAGATCTGCCGGTGTACCGGCTACACGACGATCGTGCGATCGATCAAATGGGCAGCGGCCACTGAGGCTGCCGCAAACGCCACCCCCGAGGCGGCCGGCGTCTCGGTCACCGCAGGGAGTGCATCATGACGGCTGTCGAAGATCGTCCAGCCGGATTCGTCAACAACGACGAGAAGCCGGTCGGCTACGGCCGCATGCTCCGCAAGGAGGACCCTCGCTTCATTCGCGGGATGGGTCACTACGTCGACGACATCCAGCTCCCTGGCATGTTGCACCTCGCGATCTTGCGCGCACCTGCGGCCCATGCCCGCTTGGTGAGTATCGACACCACCGCGGCCGCAGCGCACCCGAAGGTCAAGGCCGTCGTGACAGGAGCCATGCTGGCCGAAAAGGGCCTGGCGTGGATGCCAACGCTGTCGAATGACGTGCAGGCCGTCCTTGTGACGGACAAGGCCCGGTTCCAAGGTCAAGAGGTCGCGTTCGTCGTCGCAGAAGACCGCTACGCCGCACGCGACGCGCTCGAACTCATCGAAGTGGAATGGGAAATCCTGACGCCGGTGATGGATGCGCGACAGGCACTTGCCCCCGGAGCGCCATTGATCCGCGACGATCTCGAAGGCAAGAAAGACAACCATTGCTTCGACTGGCAAACCGGTGACGAAGCAGCAACGGAGGCGGTCTTTGCGAAGGCCGACGTCGTCGTCAGTGAGGACATCGTCTACCCGCGCGTGCATCCGGCACCAATGGAGACCTGCGGCTGCGTAGCCGATTACGAGCGCGTCGCAGGCAAACTTACCCTCTGGACGACGAGTCAGGCACCGCACGCGCACCGCACTGTCTACGCGCTCGTATCGGGCCTGCCTGAGCACAAGATTCGGGTGATTGCCCCTGACATCGGCGGCGGCTTCGGCAACAAGGTGCCGATCTACCCCGGCTACGTCTGCGCCATCGTCGCGTCGCTTGTTGTCGGTAAGCCGGTGAAATGGATGGAAGATCGCTCAGAAAACCTCGTGAGCACAGGGTTTGCGCGCGACTACATCATGCGCGGCGAGATCGCCGCGACCAAGGAAGGCAAGATCCTCGCCATTCGCACCAACGTGCTTGCCGACCACGGTGCGTTCAACGGCACCGCCGCTCCGATCAAGTACCCGGCAGGATTCTTCGGAGTTTTCACCGGCAGCTATGACCTTGAAGCCGCGTTTTGCAAGATGACCGCGGTGTATACGAACAAGGCGCCTGGTGGAGTTGCGTACGCATGCTCCTTCCGCATCACCGAGGCCGTCTACCTCGTCGAGCGGATCGTCGACTGCCTCGCGTACGAGCTCAAGATGGACCCCGCAGAGTTGCGGCTGAAGAACTTCATCCAGCCAGATCAGTTCCCGTACACGACCAAGACCGGCTGGGTCTATGACTCAGGCAACTACGAGCCCGCCATGCGGCTGGCGATGGAGATGGCGGGATACGCGGACTTGCGCAAAGAGCAAGCGGAAAAGCGTGAGCGCGGCGAACTGATGGGCATCGGCGTGTCGTTCTTCACCGAGGCCGTGGGGGCTGGTCCGCGCAAGGACATGGACATTCTCGGCCTCGGCATGGCTGACGGCTCAGAGCTACGAATCCACCCGACCGGCAAGGCGGTACTTCGGGTCTCGTGCATGAGCCAAGGCCAAGGTCACGAGACGACGTACGCGCAGATCGTCGCCGAAGAGATTGGCATTCCGCCAGCAGACATCCAGGTCGTCAACGGCGACACCGACAACACTCCGTTCGGCCTCGGAACCTACGGCAGTCGTTCCACGCCGGTGTCGGGTGCGGCGGCCGCACTCGTTGCGCGCAAGGTGCGCGACAAGGCGCAGATCATTGCATCAGGAATGCTTGAGGTCTCCGTCGCCGACCTCGAATGGGAGAAGGGCTCGTTCCACGTCAAGGGCGACCCGTCGAAGTCGGTCACGATCCAGGCCATCGCCATGCGGGCGCACGGTGCAGGCGACCTTCCCGAAGGCGTCGAAGGCGGGCTGGAAGCACAGATCTGCTACAACCCGTCGAACCTGACGTACCCGTTCGGCGCCTACATCTGTGTCGTCGACATCGATCCCGGCACCGCGCAGGTAAAGGTGCGCAGCTTCGTCGCAGTCGATGACTGTGGCACGCGGATCAACCCGATGATCATCGAGGGCCAGATCCACGGCGGCCTCACGGACGGCGTCGGCATGGCGCTCATGGAGATGATTGCGTTCGACGAAGACGGCAACTGCCTCTCGAGCTCGCTCATGGATTACCTCATCCCAACCGCGCTCGAAGTACCCGAGTGGCAGACCGGCCACACCGTCACGCCGTCACCACACCACCCGATCGGTGCCAAGGGTGTTGGGGAGTCTGCGACGGTTGGGTCGCCGCCGGCCATCGTGAACGCCGTCGTCGACGCGCTGAAACCCTTCAACATTCGGCACGCCGACATGCCGCTCACACCATCGCGGGTTTGGGAGACCATGCAGGGAAGGCATCGGCCGCCGGTGTGACGAACGAACCCCGTATGCGCTCGCAGCTTGCCGACCGAGCGACCGAGCTCGTCGCGAGCCGCCAGCCGTTCGTGCGTGCGACAGTTGTGCGCGCCCAGTCACCGACGTCCGCACGACCAGGTGACAGCGCAATCATCCTGAGCGACGGGACCATCGAAGGGTTCGTCGGTGGTCACTGCGCGAAAGAGTCGGTGCGCACCGCCGCATTCACCACCTTGCGTGACGGCGAGGCCATGCTGCTGCGGGTACTTCCCGACGACAGCGCGGTGTTCCCCGAGACGCCTGGTGCGCAGTTGACGATCAATCCATGTCTGTCGGGAGGGGCGTTGGAGATCTTCCTCGAGCCGCACCTGCCGACAGCAGTCATTGAGGTCGTCGGCGATACCCCGGTCGCGGAAGCAGTCGCTGCACTTGCCGAGACGGTCGGATTCGCGGTCGGCCGATCGTTGCCGGGGCGGGTACCCGAAGGTGCGATCGCGGTCATCGTCTCGACACACGGACATGACGAGCCGGAATGCATCCGCGCCGCATTGGATGCGGGCGTCGGCTTTATCGGGCTCGTCGCGAGTCGGGTTCGCGGCGGGTCCGTACTCGACGCGATGAATCTCACGCCGCCCGAACGCGCCCGGATCCATACGCCCGTCGGAGTCGAGATCGGCGCGAGGACTGCGGCCGAGATTGGGCTCTCCATCGTTGCCGGAATCGTGGCGGCCATTCGCGTCGACGGCGTGGTCGCGGGCGACGCCGAGCCGATCGATGCACCGGCGACCGCCCTCGATCCGATCTGCGGAATGACAGTTGTCGTGCTGCCGACGACAGCCCACTTGCGTGCCGATGGCGTTGACTACTGGTTCTGCAGCCAGGGTTGCCGGGATCGCTACGCGGCCCAGGTCGGACAGGCCTGAGTCGTGATTGTCACCGGTCTGGTTCTTGCAGCGGGCTCGTCGAATCGACTCGGTCAACCGAAACAGCTACTCCCGTTTCGCGGCACCACGTTGCTCGGCGCAACGCTTGACGTCGCGCGCCAATGCTCCTTTGATCAGCTGCTCGTCACCGTGGGCGGCGCTGCTGCGCAGGTGCGGGCGGCTGTTGATCTCGGCAATGCCGAAGTCGTTGACAACCCCGATTTCAGCACCGGTTGCGGGTCATCGATCAGTGCCGCAGTCGCGCACGTCGACAGCGCAAGCGATGGCCTCGTGTTGATGCTGGGCGACCAGCCCGGTGTCTCGGCCCGGACAGTACGCCGGCTGATCGACGAAGGCGGGACGTCGCAAGTAGCGGTGTGTCGATATGCCGACGGCCGCGGCCACCCATTCTGGTTTGCTCGCTCCGTGTTCGAAGATCTCGGCGCGTTGCACGGTGACAAGGCCGTGTGGAAGGTTCTCGAGTCAGGCCGGTACTCCGTCAAAGAGGTCGCGGTGGAGACCTCGGTTCCGATCGACGTCGACACGTGGGCCGACTACGAGGCGCTACTCGCATCAAGTGGGGTGTCCCCATAGTCGCCCCCATCAGCGATGCCGCCGACATCCAACGTCGCCTCGACGAGATCGACTACCTCGTCGACGACGGCTTGGCGACCGCGCTCTATCTCGCGCTCGCACTCGGCCGACCGCTGCTCCTCGAGGGCGAGCCAGGGGTCGGCAAGACCACGGCAGCCAAGGCACTAGCCCGAGCACTCGACGTCCCGCTGATCAGGCTTCAGTGTTACGAAGGGCTCACAGTCGGCGAAGCGTTGTACGAGTGGAACTACCAACGGCAACTGCTCGCGATTCGACTCGCGGAGGCGAGCGCAGAAACCATCTCGGACGCCGATCTGTTCACCGAGGCATTCCTGCTTGAACGGCCAATCCTGCAAGCGGTGCGTTATCGAGGCGCGACTCCGCCGGTACTGCTCATCGACGAGATCGACCGAGCTGACGACGAGTTCGAGGCGTTGCTGTTCGAGTTCCTCGGAGAGTCGTCGGTCACGATCCCCGAACTCGGCACGTTCACGGCGGAGCGCCCGCCGATCGTCATCTTGACCTCCAACAGAAGCCGCGAACTGCATGACGCACTACGCCGTCGGTGCCTCTACCACTGGATCGACTTCCCAACGCCGACCCGCGCCGCCGAGATCCTGCGGCGTGCGGTACCTGCTGCAAACGAAGCTCTCATACAAAGCGCCACCCAGTTCATCGGCCGGGTACGCACACTTGACCTCGACAAGCCACCGGGGATGGCCGAGACCATCGACTGGCTGTCGGCGCTCAGCGCGCTCGGTGCCGCCGAACTCGTCCGGGCAACCCTGCTGAGCACCCTCGGTGCCATCGCGAAGACACCCGACGATCGCGACACGATGATCGGTGCGCTTGTCGAGGTAGGCGCGACCGGTTCACCTGGCTCGACCCCCCAATAATCACCCGCCAACGACGCGTCACGAGGTTCAGATGAAGATCGACAACCAGTTCAGCGTTAACGTCCCCATCGCCGAGGCGTGGAACGCGCTGACCGACCTTGAGCGGATTGCGCCGTGCATGCCGGGCGCGCAGCTCACCGGACGCGACGGCGACGCGTATCTGGGGACGGTGAAGGTTAAGGTCGGACCGGTCATCAGCGAGTTCGCCGGCACTGCGTCCTTTGTCGAGAAGGATGACGCGACCTACCACGCGATCATTGATGCAAAGGGCCGTGATTCGCGTGGATCGGGCAATGCTTCGGCGACCATCACCGCGCAACTTCAAAGCGAAGGCCCCGCACGCACGACCGTCATGGTCGAGACCGACATGAAGATCAGCGGCAAGCTTGCTCAGTTCGGCAGCGGGATGATCGCGGAGGTGTCGAGCAAACTGCTGGGTCAGTTCGCGGCATCCCTAGAAGAACTGCTCGCGGCGTCGCCCGAGCCCGCATCGACCGCGCCTGCATCGACCGCGCCTGCATCGAGTGACACTGCGTCGAACGAGCCTGCGTCCAGCGAGACCGAAGCCGCGACTGACGCCGCTGGCGTCCGACCTGCGGCGACTGCTGCTCCGGCGGCGTTTCGCCCGTCAGCGCCCGCACAGCCCGTCGACCTCACCCATCTCGCGGGTGGCGCGGTAGCGAAACGCGCGCTTCCGGTGCTAGCCGGCATCGTCGTCATCGGCGTGATCATCTATGTCATCGTCCGATAGCAGCGACCCTCACGAGACAACCTCAACTCACGCTCTTCTGCTGGGCGGTGTCGACCGTGCCGCGTTCGCGGTTGCATTCGCCGATCGCTTGCGGTCGGCCGGCGTCGATGTCGGGCTGCCCGCCGCGAGCACCTTCGCACGCGCTCTTGCCGCACAACCGGCGTCCACCCGCTCTGCGTTGTACTGGCTGGCAAGGGTCACTCTCACCCATCGGCACAGTGACGTCGAAGTATTCGACCGCGTATTTGCCGCGGTGTTCGACGATGCCGGCCTCAATCTTGACCCGCACTCGCGGCGGCGGGCACCTGCACGGTCGCGTGCTGATGATGACCGGTTTGCCCCAGCCGCGGGCGGCGACGGGTCACTCAGTCAGGACGGCGGTGGGTTGCCGTGGGCCACGCTGCCAGCCGTCGTTGGGGTGGCCGATGACGAGCTGTCGCCGCTTGGCATACCCGAGCGGCTGCCGAGCAATCTTGCGGGTCTTGCGGAAACGCCCTTCGAAGAACTGAGCGCCGATCAACTTGCGTTGCTCGGCGTCTGGTTGGAGACCGCCTTCCGCAACTGGCCGTCGCGACGGACCCGACGAGTGCAGCCACAATCACACGGCCGATACGTCAACCTGCGCGCGACGATGGTGCGCTCACGTCGCAGCGGCTGGGAGCCAGTGCATGTCGTGCACAGCGCGCCGCGCTACGTCCCGCGCCGCGTCGTCATGGTGTGCGACATCAGCCAATCGATGCAGGCATACGCGACCACCTATCTGCATTTGATGCGTGCCGCAGTGTTGTCGGCCGACGCCGAGGTGTTCGCGTTCAGCACCACACTGACTCGGCTGACAGCCGTCTTGACCCACCGATCGGTTGACGTCGCCATCGAGCAGGCGAGCGCACGAGTCGTCGATCGCTTCGGCGGGACGCGCATCGCGTCGAACCTCGACACCCTGCTCCGGTCACGACACAACGGTGTTCTTCGTGGCGCGGTGGTCGTGATCGCATCCGATGGTTGGGACAGCGATCCTCCGGTCGCGCTCGCAGCATCGATGGCGAGGCTGCGGCGACGCGCGCACCGGGTGATCTGGTTGAATCCGCGAGTTGCCGCAACAGGATTCGCGCCGTTGGTTGGCGCGATGGCAGCAGCACTCCCCTACTGCGATGACTTGTTGCCCGCGCACGACCTGCGCGCGCTCGGCGATGCTTTCGACGCAGTGGCCCGAGCAGGACGACGGTCGCAAGGTGTCCGACCGGCTGCTACTTCCAGAGCGTGACGTGCACCGACGGCCTGAAGTGGCCGATGTGCACACCGGAGCCCTTCATCATGGCCTGGATCGCGCGCGGCGTAGAAACAAACCGGGTGAGTTCAGCGGCGGCAGGGACGATGACGTGCTCGGGCAGCGTCATCGTCGCCCAACCTCCATCGGCCTGCAGCCCAGGACCTTTGACGACGAGCAACCGCCCGTTTGCGAGATCGGCCGCAACAGCAAACGACACTGCAAGCGCCACTCCGTTGTTGCGCTTGGCCTCTTCCAGTGCCGCTGCGTGACTTTGAAAGATTCGTTGGCGTTCTTCGGGAATGTCGAAGTGCCGAAGGATCGCCGGCACAACGCCGTCCTCGCCCGCTGCAGATGGCCCGAGCAGCCACGTCTGCTCGCGCAATAGCGCAGGTCGAGGGGCCACCGTGGCGAGGGGGTGACCGACTCCGACGACCGCGACTACGTGGTAGTTAAGGAACGGCTTGCAGACCAACGCATTGGTGCCACTCGATGCCCGCGGACCGATTGCCACATCGACCGCACGCGACGCGAGCAGAGTCTCGAATTGCGACGGCGGCCGCACACTGAGTTCGACGTCAAAATCGTCGGCCCGGGCGAGGAACAACTCGATCAGCCCCGGAGCCGCGTGCTCGGCGAAAAGACTGGTCGTGGCGAGCCTCATGAGACGGCGACCGTGGCCCGCCTGATTCACTTCGCGAATGGTCTGTGCTTGCAAGCCCAGCATTTCGGCCGCGCGACTCGCCAACCGCAGACCGCCAGGCGTAAACGCCAGACCGGCGGCCGTGCGGGTGAACAACTGATCGTCGAGCTCTTTACGCAGCTGCCCCAGATGCAACGAGATGGCCGCCTCTGTCACCCCGATTTCGGCCGCCGCCGCCTTCACCGAGCCATGGCGGACAACCGCGGAATAGGCACGAAGCTGAGTTGGGGTCATCTGCCAGGTCGTCTCGAGGCTGTCACGCGCTCATCCCCCCGCAAACGGCGGCAGCACGTCGATCTCAACGTCACCAAGCAATTGGCGGTCGAGGTCTCGGGCCCGCAGCCCATCGACAAGAAGTGTGCAGACCTTCATGACACGCCGAAACTCGGGCCCACGGGTCGCCTCGATGACCGAGAGACACGCCTGGATCGTGTCAGCGTCGACCGTCTCCTGCGCCACGCCAGCTGCATCCCGCGCAGCGGCGAAGTACCGGACCACAACCCGAGCCATCGCTTCGCTCCGCACCTGTGCGTATGCGCCACCGCCTTAACCCGAATCTACAGCGAGCGGGCGTATCCCGAACGGCCAGCTAGGCGGCGCCCACGCCGGAAATCCGCCCGTTCTTAGGCGACCTCGATGACGACCTTGCCCTTGGCGTGACCGCCCTCGACGGCCGCCATCGCGTCGGCCGCTTTGTCGAGCGGGACGACGTCCTCGACGTGCGGGTCGAGCTTGCCGTCGCCGACCATGGCTGCCAGCACATCGAGGATCCGGCGATCGTAGTCGCGCACGATTGCGTGGCCGCCAAGTTCCGCTGCGGTCGCCCCGTCAGCCGCGCTGATCAGCTTCGTCTTGTCGGCCACGAGGTCGGCGACCGCGCGCAAACCGTCTCCGCCGGCGAGGTCGAGGATCGCGTCAACGCCGTCGGGCATCAGCTCCCTGACCCGATCGGTAACCCCGTCGCCATAGGCGATGAAGGTCGCGCCTAACGACTCCACGAGTGCCCGCTTCGCTTCGCTCGCCGTGCCGATCACGAAGATGTCGAGGTCGCGGGCAATCTGCGCAGCGGCAACGCCAACTCCGGCACTGGCGCCATTGATCAGCAACGTCTGTCCGGGCTTCAGTTCGAGTTGGGTGACACCGTCATAGGCGGTCGCGCCAGCGATCGAGAGTGTCGCGGCGTCGTTGAACGACACGTGGGGCGGCTTGTGTGCGGTACCGTCCGCGCTCAGCAGCGTGAATTCGGCCCACGTGCCCGAACCGGACGCGGCACGGCCGAATACCTCATCACCGACGGCGAACCCTTCGACGTCCTTCCCGACCGAACGCACCACGCCCGATGCCTCGAAGCCGAACACGGTCGGCAGACTCTCGGCCGGCGTCGCCCCGTAGGCCCCGGACCGGATTTTCCAGTCGACCGGGTTCACCCCGGCGGCGCGCACCTGCACCAGCAGGTCGGCAGCGAGCGGGGTCGGCATGTCGATTTCGAGGAATTCCTGGACGTCTGCCGTGCCGTTGCTGCGGTAGCCGAATGCCTTGACCATTTTCGTCCCGTCCCTGCGTGTGGGTGTCGCCTTCGTTGCATCCCAACGCGCCGCCACCGCCGTCACATCCCGCCTTCGCATCCCAATTGCCCGTGTGAGTAGCCCAAACGCCAAGCGCAGTGCGTCGAGTAGCCCCGACAAAGTGGAGTCACTCGCTCCATGTGGAGCTAACTACTCCGGATCGTGCTACGGTCATGAAACGGAGCGACGGCCTCCCTTTCCCTTAGGAGCAGAACATGAGCGCCACAGACCTGGCACCAGCAGCCGGGAACTCGACCCTTCAAGCGTCGACGATCGTCACCACCCCGCCGTCCGACCCCCACGCCGGCACATCGGCGTCCGCGACCCGCACCGGCGCGCCCGACAATCCGCACCACACGCGGCGATGGGCGATCCTCACGGTGCTGGCGACCGCCCAGTTGATGGTGGTGCTCGACACGACCGTGGTGAACATCGCGCTGCCGTCGGCGCAGACGGCGCTCGAGTTCTCGACCGGCGACCGGCAATGGGTGGTCACCGCGTACGCGCTCGCGTTCGGCAGCCTGCTGCTGCTCGGCGGGCGACTGGCCGACCTGCTCGGCCGCAAGCGCGTCTTCATCATCGGGCTCATCGGCTTTGCCGCGGCCTCCGCGATCGGTGGGGCGGCCAACGGTTTCGGCATGCTGGTCACCGCGCGGGCGGTCCAGGGGGCGTTCGGAGCGATACTCGCGCCGGCCGGACTCGCGCTACTTACGACGACGTTCACGCAGTCGAAGGAACGCGCGAAGGCGTTCGGCATCTATGGCGCAATCGCCGGTGGCGGCGCCGCGGTCGGCTTGCTGCTAGGCGGCGTCCTGACCGAGTACTTGTCGTGGCGTTGGTGCATGTATGTGAACCTGGTCTTCGCGATCGGCGCGGTCATCGGCGGCACGATTCTGTTGCACAACCAGCCGTCAGAAGACCGTCCGCGCCTCGACATGCCGGGCGTCGCGACGGTGTCCGCAGGACTGTTCAGCTTGGTCTACGGCTTCTCGCACGCCGAGTCGGCCGGTTGGAGTAGCTCAGTCACGGTTTCGTTCCTCGTCGCGGGCGTGGTGCTGCTTCTCGCGTTCGTCGGCATCCAGACTCGCTCGCGAAACCCCCTGCTACCACTGCGAATTCTCGCCAACCGTAACCGCAGTGGCGCGTACCTCGCGATCTTCATTGCCGGCATGGGCATGTTCGGTGCGTTCCTATTCCTGAGCTACTACATGCAGGGCACGCTGCACTACAGCGCTGTGATGTCAGGCCTCGCGTTCATCCCGCTCACGATTTCGCTCGTGGCCACGTCAATCACGTCGACAATCGTCTTGACCCCACGGGTCGGGCCTCGTTGGACAGTCGGCATCGGCATGCTCATCGCGAGCGCTGGCATGGTGCTGTTCGGCGGCATCGGCGTCGACACGTCCTACGCCGCGCACATCCTGCCCGGCACGATCGTCATGGGCATCGGCATGGGCATGACCTTCTCCCGCGCGATGTCACTCGCGACGTCTGAGGTGAATCACGAAGACGCCGGAGTTGCGTCGGCACTTGTTTCGACGGGCCAGCAAGTCGGCGGCTCGATCGGCACCGCGCTGCTCAACACCTTGGCCGCGTCGGCTGCGGCTAGCTACGTCGCTGTGCATGGCAAGTCGGCGGCCGTCCTGGTCAATGCGTCGATTCACGGATACGTCACCGCGTTCTGGTGGGCAGCCGGGATCTTCGCAGTCGGCGCCGTTATCTGCGGTCTGCTATTGAGCAGCGAGGTTTCCATGACAAGTGGGGACGCCGAGGCGCTCCCGTTGTGACCACCGTTTCCGAAGACGTGGCTTACGCTGCCGAGGTGACTGCAACTGACCCGGCGTCCCGCGTCGTTCGCAAGGACGTCGCCCGCAACAGGGCGTTGCTGATCGCCGCGGCCGACGAGGTCTTCGCCGAACGCGGCGCCGACGCAACGCTCGACGACATCGCGCGGCACGCAGGTGTCGGGGTCGCGACGGCGTACCGCCACTTCGAGAACAAGCACGCGCTGCTGGCGGCAATGTTCGAGGACCGGCTGAACAAGATTCTGCAGATGATGCTGGACGCCGACGCGTTGCCGGATCCGCGAGAGTCTTTCGAGGCGTTCGTGTACGGAATCGCCGCCCTCCAAGCGCACGATCGCGGCACGCGTGAGGTGATGCGCACCGACCACGGAATCGACAAGGTGTCAGCGATTCGGCAGCGGGTGCAGCCGATTGCACTGCGGATCGTCACGCGGGCTCAGGCGGCCGGCATCTTGCGGCCCGAGCTGGAGCCCAACGACATCCCGATGGTGCTCTGGATGACCGGTGCAATTAGCGACTACACCGAGCCCGTATCTGCGGACCTGTGGCGCCGATACCTCGACTTCATGCTCGACGGGATGCTGGCCGAGTCGTTGCC